>Ga0208261_1000104_pt1 | contig 33929 bp, 33 predicted proteins | sample Knorr_S7_td_DCM__FD_185595 | JGI IMG/M metagenome (GOLD analysis project Ga0208261, IMG submission 185595) | Marine microbial communities from Southern Atlantic Ocean transect - Knorr_S7_td_DCM_ad_131m_LV_B (SPAdes) (version 3) | ecosystem: Environmental > Aquatic > Marine > Oceanic | place...
TCATGCAATGACAGAACACGGTCTCGAGTATGCAATGTACGCAGAGGACTTTGTTGCCGAAGGGCTTGTGGAGAAATTTCAGGAAATAGAACCAGAATCATCAAATGAATTCAAAGGACATATTTTGTTGCCGAGAGCATTAAAAGCTCGAAATATTCTCCCGGATTCGTTGCGAAAAATGGGATGGGTTGTCGAAGATGTCCCTGTATATCAGACAATCGTTCCCGAAGTTGAAGCCGGATCTCGAGAGTTGCTTTCATCCGCCGATGCGATTGTATTCATGTCATCATCGACGGTGCAGAACTTTATTCAAATGTTCGGAAAGGAATGTTTGCCTGAAGTTATTGTTTCAATCGGCCCCATCACAAGTCAGACAATTCTTGATTGCGGATTCACGCACACCATCCAAGCTTCTCCCAGTTCAGTAGAAGGGATAGTTTCAGGTTTAGTTGAATATTACGAATCTAACTAGCTCTGCAGGCCCATTTCATTCAATTTCCTGATAGTTCGGTCACCTCACCCCTCCGAAGAGCCCTCACCCACTTATAGACTGTAGCTGTGTCTTTCCCCAATAAAAGATTACGTCGGTTACGGAAAACACCGGCCCTAAGACGTTTAGTTGCTGAAACTAGACTGAGTGTAGATGACCTTGTCGCGCCCCTTTTTGTCCGAGAAGGCATCGATGACCCTGTCTCCATTCCTTCGCTAACTGGAGTGCAACAACATACACGTGAGTCGTTAGTTAAGGAAGTAAAGGAACTTCAATCACTTGGTGTTCCGGGAATTATTCTCTTTGGTATTCCCGAACAGAAGGATCCCCTGGGTTCTGAAGCATGGAATCCTGATGGAATTGTGCAACTCGCTCTACAGGACTGTAGAGACGTAGTTGGTGAAGACATGGTACTTATCGCTGATCTATGTATCGATGAATACACAGATCATGGCCACTGTGGAGTAGTTCGGGAAGACGGATCAGTTGACAATGATGAGACGATTCACATATACGGAAGAGTTGCTCAAGCCCAAGCACGGGCGGGTGCTGACATTGTCGCCCCAAGCGGGATGATGGATGGGCAGGTTCGAGCTATACGAGAAGCGCTAGATAAGGACAACCATAAAGAGGTCGCGATCCTTGCCTATTCAGCTAAGTACGCCTCAGGACTGTATGGGCCATTCCGAGATGCAGTTGATGTCACGATCGCAGATGGAGGGGACCGAAAAACCTATCAGCAGGATTGGCGGAACCGACGGGAAGCATTAGCTGAAATACGAGCTGACGAAGAAGAGGGTGCAGATATGATTATGGTGAAACCTGCAATTTCATATCTCGATATTATTGCCGAAGCAAGAAATATAACGGATCTACCAATAGCTGCCTACCACGTCTCTGGCGAATATGCGATGATCAAAGCTGCGGCCAGCCAGAACCTTATAGACGGTGACGTTGTAGCCCTAGAACAGCTATCAGCTATCAAACGTGCTGGAGCAGATTTCATTCTTACGTATCTAACTAGAGAAATAGCTGAAACGCTGTGAGCGAGGAACTCTTTTCTCGGGCGAAACTGGTTATTCCTGGCGGGGTGAATTCTCCAGTTAGATCATTTCGCTCAGTTGGCGGCACTCCTTATTTTGTCAACCGCGCTGAGGGCCCGTATGTCTGGGATAGTGAAGGAAATCGCTACATAGACTACGTCATGAGCTATGGCCCTGCTATCGCAGGCCACTGTCCGCCCCAAATTATCGATGCGATTCAACAAGCATCTGGTAATGGAACCTCATACGGTGCCCCAACTCTTGCAGAGATTGAAATGGCAGAGGAAATATCTAACCGCGTTGATGGTGTAGATACGGTTCGACTCGTATCGAGCGGTACGGAAGCGACAATGACAGCTGTCAGACTTGCACGGGGAGCTACAGGCCGAGACAAGATCGTGAAATTCTCCGGACATTATCACGGCCATGCAGATAGTCTCCTCGCTGCAGGAGGCAGCGGAGTAGCTAACCAGGGAATCTCCGGTTCAGCGGGTGTCCCGTCTAGCGCAGTTGCAGATACGATCGTCGCGCCATGGAATACAATTCCCGAACTAGATTCATCTATTGCAGCGCTCATCCTTGAGCCAATACCCGCCAATATGGGAGTGGTTCCATCGAATGAAAATTTTTTACAAGAATTACGAAGCCTGTGCGACAAGCATGGGGTACTTCTGATCTTCGATGAAGTCATTACCGGATTTCGAATTGCTAGGGGCGGAGCCTCCCAATGGTATGGGGTAACACCCGATCTGTGGTGTTTCGGTAAAGTAATCGGCGGTGGGCTTCCAATGGGCGCATACGGCGGTTCATTAGAAATCATGAATAACATAGCACCTCTTGGTGATGTCTATCAGGCAGGAACTCTATCGGGAAATCCAATTGCTACAGCCGCAGGACTCGCCCAATTTCGACTGCTCGACGATAGTGCTTACGAACGCCTGGAAATAACTGCAAATCGACTTAGTAGGGGATTAGGTGAAGCATTTGCTAATGCTGGAATAGATGCTGTCCTACCGCAAGTAGGTTCCCTTTTTAGTATCTTTTTCACTCAGCAATCGCCAACAAACTTTGATGAGGCGCAAAATGCTGCGGAAAATGGACAATATAAACGGTTCTTTCATTCTATGTTGTCACGAGGAGTTGCTTTAGCTCCGGGACCCTATGAGGCGTTATTCCCTAGTCTCGCCCATACAGATGAAGTGATCGACCAAACGATAGAAATAGCTCAAGAGGCTGCTTTGGAAATTGCAAATAGCAACTCCTAACTCATTACGTTTATGGTACGTCTTTTCTCATGTGGTATTGAGTTACTAGAGAGCGAGTAGAGGAGTCATGCGCCACGCTGCTAGGGACTCCTGCAAGGTCACTAGCCACATTGTCAACTAATGACTTTCCAAGTTCAACCCCCCACTGATCGAAGCTATTGATCCGCAAAAGAGCACCGATGGTAAAAACCTTATGTTCATACAAGGCGATAAGTTGCCCTAAAGCAAACGGATCTAAACGATCAGCCAAAATCGTTGAACTTGGACGATTTCCAAGTGAAGAAGATGGTCCTTTTATTTTCGGTTCGCCAATAGCAAGTGCCTGACTTTGAGCGAAGCAATTCGCAACGAGGGCTTCATGCTGGCGATAAACAACATCATTGTCAATGTCCCCTCTAGTCGGAGATGGATTTGCAAAAGCTATAAAATCTACAGGAATAACAGTTGTCCCTTGATGAAGAAATTGAAAAATAGCATGCTGGGCATTAGTTCCTACTCCACCTAGAATCGCTGGCCCAGTTTCATAATCTATTAAGTTTCCTTCGCTATCAACATTCTTTCCATTGCTTTCCATCTCAAGTTGTTCTAAGTACGCAGGAAAGGATGCAAGATCATTCGCATAAGGGATGACAGCCTGATTGTGGTGTCCCAGAAAATTCCTGTTCCAAATACTTATTAAACCCATCAAGATCGGAATATTTTCTGTCAATATCGCTGTTTCAAAGTGCTGATCCATCTTTCGGCATCCGTCAAGTAGCGTCTTGAAATTATCAGGCCCGATAGCAATCATTACGGCAAGACTTGTTGCTGAAGTTATAGAGAATCTTCCCCCAACCCAGTCCCAAATTGGGAAAATGTTATCTGAAGGAAATCCGTAGCTCTCCGCTTTTTCACTATTAGCAGTTACAGCAACAAAATGTTTTCTGAGTATCTGCGGATCTGTTCCAAGAGCTTTTTCTATCCATTCCATAGCTGATTCAGCATTCGTGAGCGTTTCAGAGGTCGAAAATGATTTTGAATTTATAATGAACAGGGTTGTTTCTGGGTTTAAATAAGAAAGATTTGTGTCAAGATCCGATGGGTCAAGATTAGAGATAAAACGGCAGTCGATACTGTTGTCACAGTATGGTCGTAACGCCTTAAAAGCCATATATGGTCCAAGGTGAGAGCCACCAATGCCGATATTGACGACAGAAGATATTGGTTGACCAGTTGCTCCTAACCATTGCTTAGTCCGAACTCTCAGAGCAAAGTCTGAAGCCATTTCATGAGCGGCTTGAATAAGCGGGATTACATCTTGGCCGTTTACATTAACTTGTGCTGTTGGTGACATCCTGAGAGCTGTGTGGAGTGCTGGACGTTTTTCAGATTGGTTAACTATTTCTCCTTCAAACAACCCAGTAATCTTTTCTTTAAGGCCGGCATGGCTGGCCAGATCAGTTAGTAAGTGGAGGGTTTCATCTGTTAAATGTTGCTTCGAGAAATCGAAGAAGAGATTATCTCGTTCGAACGAAAGAGACTCCACGCGCTTTGAGTCATTAATCAACTCTCTGAGTGAAAGACCGCGCACTGAAGAACAGTGCTCTTCTAGCTCTTTCCATTGCGATGATTCTTTTAGATCAACCACACTTACTATGATCGCACGAAAAGTCAGCCAGCGGCTTGTTCTATTGTTTCTTCGTAAGCTTCTTGCGCTTCAGGATTTGTCTCAAGGAAATCAGCGAAGCTGCCAGAAATCATCTGAGGTGATATGCCTGACTCCCACATAGGTAAATTTCCCGACTCTGCCCACATTACGTAGGCTTCAAGACTTTCAGGAGACTGAAGACCATGAGTAACTCTCTCGTACAAGACAACTTCTAAAATCTGCAAAGCTCCTAATGAAGAGAATCCAGGCATAACACCTTGCTGTTGAGAGATGCGTTGTCCGCCTTCACGGTCAGGGTCACCATAAGGAGTTCCAGCTGAGGACGATCCGTTAACTACCCAAGCTATATGGCTTTCAACATCTGGGAAGGTCTTAATGACCTCGCCTTCATTTAGTTGGTATCCCACGCCGCCTCCGCCTCCGGCACCATGGCAAGCGGCGCACTGACTGTAGACTTCACCGCCTGCAGCAATAACACCCTCATCATTCGAAGATGGTTCCTCGAGAGTGCCCCAGATCATAAAAGCCCAGATAGGAAGAAAAAGAGCAACTGGTGCCATCCAGACAGGAATCTTTTTCCTAGTTTGAGCAGCTATTACCCAAGGAGCTACTGGTTTTGGAGGCTCGATTATCTCTATTTCAGGTTCGGATGTTTGCGTTACCGCAGGAGCTGTTTCCTCACTAGATGCAGTTGTTTCGACAACCGAAGAAGATGATTCGGAAGCTCCTCCATCAGTCCCTTGAAAGCGAGCGCGAGCTTCCCTAGATCGTTCAATCAGATAATCAGGAATTTCAACCATGTCAGCCTCTAAACCCAATGCAGAGAATCTGCAATAATTCCGATAGTGTTGAATAAATTTTCACAAGAAATCCTGAACGCGCTGACGCACAAACCTTTCAATGTCTGATATTTATCAACAGAGAATCTGACCGTTTCAAATTGCTGTGCTGAATACTTTTAGAATAGTCCCTAAAACTAGCAGTTAGCCTAGTCAAGGTTGTGCCTTTTCATTCGATCTTCCAGCACCTAGCCCTTTGAAATGAGGATTAGATACCGATAATTTACATTTCTTGAACTGGAATATGCGGAAAATTACTAGATCCAACTTGAAATTCAGCTAGCAGAAAAACATAAAAATATCTAACTTAAATTGAGTGATTCACCCTTTTAGTCTTTAAGGGTGCGACGATGTGTAGACAGCCAAAATGACGTGATAAATTTAAGTTAAGATTCAATGCTTGAAGGAGCAAAGATTCGCTTGTGTATCATTCACAGAGGGAAGTAAATAGTGGCTCAACAAAGGCCAATTGATGTAGCAGTAACAAAGTTCTACGGCGCGATGATCGTCTCGACCGTAGGTACCTTTGCCATCATTGCAGTCTGGGTTGGACTAACCCGAAATGCTAACGGCAGACAATTTCCTTATCTCAACTCAGCCTTTGTTCTTAGCTGGATTATTTCTGTTCTGCTCATCGCCGGAATTCTAGAATATGCACGCCGCCGTCCAATTGATGCGAAGTTAAGTTGGGGAGAAGCAAACGTATGGGCGTTCTATGTGTTCCTATTGCTATTCTGGATCTACGGAGTAGTGCCTCACCAATGGCTGACGTTTGCAAGTAATGATCTGTCTTGGCGAGCTGACCGGGAGCTAATAGGACCAACAGGTTTAGGGTTCACAAATGGCGAGGGAATTCTGCAATGGGCTCTTCCTTTCAAGTTAAATTATCTCGTCGTTGGAGACCTAATCGTTGTTGTGATGTATGGGTTAGCGTTAGTTGCAAATGTTGCTCTTTGGTCTATATGGCAAGACCGTGGGAAAGAAGCTCCACCAGAAATTGAAACCTCTACTTACGGTAGGCCGATTCTAAGAGAAGGGTCATCGTAATGGGAGTAACTGACGCCAATCCCCCTCTGCCAGAATTTCGGGACGATTATGTACTGCAAGAAGTCGATGCCGAATGGCTCTCAAAGGCGGTCAAACCAAAACAATTTATTCACATTGACCAGTCAGAATGCATTATGTGTGAAGGCTGTGTCGATATTTGCCCCTGGAAGTGCATACACATGGTAAGGCCAGAAGCGATTTCTGAAGCAGTGGGAACTGAACTTCCAGGTTCAGACCCATCAGATCATGTAATTTTTACAATAGATGATGATGTATGTACCCGATGCGCACTATGTGTGGATAGATGCCCAACCGGAGTCATCATTCTTGGCAAATTAGACGATGCTCCAGCCGGCGGTGACATTCATCAGAGAATGCCTACCCATGGTTATGGATATGGGATGCGATTGGGGTAGTTATGTTACAAGGTCGTATTTTTCAAGTAGATGAGATAAGGAATTAATGTGCCAAAGCAGTCAATAGGTGAACAAATGAAATCCTCGCAAGCGTGGAATTCTATTTTTCGACCCGGTTCAATTTTTCGGAAAGGGTATTCCGATAGTCCAAGAAATAGATCGTATGTCGTAATGAACAGTCTCATCTATCACCTTCATCCAGTAAAGGTAAAGCGACATGCAGTGAAGGTAAGTTACACCCTCTGCTTGGGGGGACTGAGCTTCTTCTTGTTCATTCTTCTCACTGTTACAGGTATCTTTTTAATGTTTTTCTATAGGCCCACTGCTGCACAAGCCTGGGATGATATCTATACGCTTCAGACCTCAGTTACTTTCGGTCTTTTAGTTCGAAATATGCATCGATGGGCAGCTCATTTGATGGTCCTTACGGTATTTTTGCACATGGCACGTGTTTTCTATCATGGTGCTTACAAAGCTCCACGAGAGTTCAACTGGGTTATTGGAGTCATACTCTTAACACTTACTCTTCTACTCTCATTCACGGGGTATTTGCTTCCTTGGGACCAGCTAGCGCTATGGGCAGTAACCGTGGGAACAAACATGATGGGGTATACCCCTGTCTTTGGTGACCAAGTACGTTTTGTTTTGCTCGGAGGAGTAGAAATAGGTACCGATACACTCCTCCGGTGGTACGTTTTGCATGTTCTGATGTTGCCCTTCGTTGCAGTCATCTTCATGGCAATTCATTTTTGGCGAGTACGTAAGGACGGAGGTATTTCCGGCCCCCTATAAGCCGGAGAAATAAAAATTATGTCTGAAATTCCTGAACATCTTCTAAAGCGAGCCCAAGAGGCTAGAGATCGCGCCCAAAGTAGTGACGAGGGCGCGGCAACAGCAACTGAAGAAAAATCTGAAAGTAAAATACCTGAGCACTTACTCCAAAGAAGCGTTGCAGCTAAAAATAAAGAACCTGCCGTAGCAGAGGCCTCTCCACCTGTCGCAGGTTCGGCCCCGCTTCCTCCAACTGGAAGCGGACCTGGAGGGAACACTCAGAGACTCCTAACAGTCGTCAAGTCAGGATCAATTCAGGATGTAAAGCTTAAACCAGTTGACAAAGTCCATGTCTGGCCGCACCTCCTGATTGTCGAGTTCGTAGCGGCATTAGCGATAACTGCATTTACAGTTATTTTCTCTATATTCGTGAATGCTCCTTTGTTAGAACTTGCTAACTTTAATGAAACTCCGAATCCGTCGAAGGCTCCATGGTATTTCTTAGGATTGCAAGAACTCTTGACGATGTTCCACCCAATGGTTGCTGGGGTGACAATACCCGGATTGGCACTTTTCCTTTTAATCTTGGCTCCATACATTGACAAAAACCCGTCGAATAAACCTGAAGATCGAAAATTTGCTATTTCGCTAATGACAGTCCATCTCATGTTCTGGGGTGTGTTGGTTATGATCGGATCTTTCTTCCGCGGACCTGGGTTCAACTTTGTTTTCCCATGGGCAGAGGGGCTGTTCTTCGAACTATGAGTGAAAACCTCTCCTTTCTGGCGACAGCCATCCAGAGTTTCACCTCCGAATTGAGGCTTCTGTGGTAGTTCTATCTATTGCTATCCCAGCAGTTGTGTTTCTTGCACTCCTTCTTGTTTTCGCTGCATCCCGACGAAACGAAGCAGCAAAAGCTGAAGGCCACCTGAGTAAAGAAACTCGCCAAAGCGATATAAGTAGTGAGAAGCCTGAACCAGAAGAAACAGGGATTTCCCAAATTTCCGGTAAGGAGATTGAGCGAGCAGCTGTCATTGAACGTCAAGGGGGTAAGGAGATTGTTGTACAAGAGCAATCTACTCCCGTGCCTTGGGTTGCGCCTGATGAAGAAACTGTGGGTATTGCCCGGAGGCAGTTCTTGAATAGAAGCATCGTAGCCTTAATGGGAATTTCTCTCAGTAGTTTTGGTGCAGCGTGTATAGCGTTTCTCTATGGCGGTGGGGGCGGTGGAGGGTTTGGTTCCAAAATCACGGTTGGAAACATTACCGATATTCAAGCTCGGATCGATGCTGCAAACGGATTTCTCTATGTCCCTGAAGGACGTATGTGGGTTACGAAGTATCCTGCTGGATCAGTGAAAAAAGCTGAAACAGCCTACTCTGCCCAAGAACTTGCAGGTATGCGATCTGGACTAGTGGCTTTGTACCAGAAGTGCCCACACCTAGGGTGTCGTGTTCCTGAGTGCCAAACTTCCCAATGGTTTGAATGCCCGTGTCATGGTTCTCAATACAACCGAGTAGGAGAAAAACGTGGTGGCCCAGCCCCGAGAGGGATGGACCGCTTTGCCATGGAAGTTAAAGATGGAGTATTCATCGTGGATACCGGAACCATTATCCAAGGCCCACCAATTGGCGTAAATACCACTGGACAAGAAGCTGAAGGGCCTAACTGTATAAGTGAGTCCTCACACTAATGAACACAGACAAGAGATAAAGAGAAACCTTAGCAAATGATCATTTTAGCCGCATCAACACAACGAACTATAGGGCTTGTAATAGCTGTAGTCGTCGCGGTCGGTTTTTCTGTCTATGTTCTTTTTAACCTCAGACAAGGCCGTAAGGAAATCGGCGCTGAAGTTGAGCTCGCGCCAAACAGAAAACCCTATTACGACGATGACACTCTCGAAACTAAGCGGTTGGATATAGCTCTGGCTGGCGGAGTTGCTACCTTAATCATCATAGCTCTAGCACTTCCTTTATATTGGTTGGGTGAACCGGGTCGGCAAAAAGGCTTCGACGAATTCACGGAAACAGTATTCGCAAGCCGAGGCGGAGAGGCTTATGAAGAACTGTGCGCGCAATGCCATGGAGCTGGAGGCGTCGGAGGTCAGGCAGCATTCACAGTACTTGATGATGAAGGGCGCTACATCTCCAGCGTCAATTGGACTGCACCGGCGCTGAATAACATCCTTTACCGGTTTACCACCGATGAAGTTCTTCATACACTGAATTACGGCAGGCCACAATCGCCTATGCCTGCTTGGGGAGCTCCAGGTGGTGGACCTCTAACCTCGCAACAACTTGAAACCATCATTGAATACCTAAGTGTGATCCAACTAACTCCGGAACAAATGGAGAAAGAAGTTCAGGCCGGACTTCGAGAAAGCGTCCTAAAAGAAGTTCGAGATCAAAACCCTGAAGCGGAAGAAACAGAACTGCAGGAAGCTTACAATCTTCTTTTCTCCGGACTTGGTGATGCTCTTGCAGAGCAAACAGCAATCCAACAAGACTCCGAAGCTGCAGTAGAAGATATTGAAGAAGCAAAGACAGCAGTTGAGAACCTTTTGGACGAATACCTAATCGAACTAGCGACAACAAATGCGCAAAAATATGGACAATACCTATATAACAACCCAGCAGGTGCTGGATCTTATGCCTGCGCCCGTTGCCATACAGCTGGATCTTCATGGAATGCCAACGAAGTTCTGGCGGCAAATCCTTCTCTAGAAGGCCTTATTAATCCTGAGATTGCTGGGGGAGGCGGATTCGGACCTTCACTCATTGGAGTGGAATCTCAATTCACATCAGCTTCGTCCCAGTCTCAGTTCATCTCTGTTGGGTGTGAAGCTAATCTTCAATATGGCATGAATGGAGTCTGTGAACCTTCGGGTCAAATGCCCGGCTTCGGCTATAACGCAACCGACTTGGAAGGGTCGATGCTTTCTTCTGAACAAATTGATGCCATTGTCGAATATGAGAGAGCTCTGCAATGATTTCTAACTTTATCTTTTCACCTGTCATAGCAGGAATAAGTTGGGAACCAGAAATTCGTGGTGCTCTAACGGTTCTTGTCGGTTCGCTAGTGCTTTTTGGTTCTGTCTGGCTCATACTGAATACTAATCTTGGGAATCGTCTAGGAACGCTTATTTCTCTTGCTGGATTTTTTGGCTGGATGTTTATTATGGGAATCGTCTGGTGGATCTACGGCATTGGCCTGCAAGGAGATAGGCCTACATGGGAACCAAGGGAAATCGTATTCGGCGACCCAAGCGAATCAGAGAGTGATGTTGCTCAGCTTGGAACAGATGACGTAACCACTATGCGCGCCAGCGAACTCGTTGAGCTCTACTGCCCGGGGCTTGTGGACGCAACGACAGCCGTTCAACGGCAGCGTTATGTAGAAGGTAACGCTGACATTGCCATAAATTATGATGCACCAAAGCCATACTGCACAGAGTCGGTAGCAGAAAAACTAGCTGTTGATGAAGAATCACTTGCTGACGAGATGCGCGCAGATAATCTTCAACTTGTCACCGATGCTGGAGATCGTGGAATATCTGATTCGAGGGTCTTAAATGATGCAGATCTTGAAGATAAGATTGTGCAGAGGATAGATGACCAGAAACGTAAGCTCGGACAACTTACCTTAAGTGACCTTGCAGCTATAAACGGTGACATCATTGAAGATGCCAGAGCCGACGGCATCCTTGATTTTAATAACTGGAATTTGCTTTCAAGTAGTGCTGCGGGTGAAGCAATAGCTACCGCAGATGCTTTTCTAGTTTCTGATCCCGCAACTCCCTTTTACGGTGGCTCAAGTGATGACTTCTTTGTCTTGGATACCTTCCAAAAAGGAGGGAAACCGAAACGAGGGAGTGACGGAATCGGGGATCGAGTTTGGAACGAAATTAGAAACACAGTTGTCTTCTGGCATCCAACGAATACTGTGGTCGTTACCGTCGCACCGACGCTCGACAAAGAACTAGTTCCAGGAGAAGCCCCTCCATTTTCTGAAGTTGATACAGAAGGACAACTAGTCAATGTTGTTATGGTTCGTAATCTTGGAACCTTACGTCTCCCTGCAGCGCTCACAACAATTGGGTCAGCATTAGCCTTCTTGGGTTTGTGCTACATGCTTCATCTGAGAGACAAGGAACTAATACGTCGGACGGAAGAATGGGATGAATCACCGGCCACTTAGGCCGCGCATAGGAGGGGACATTGTTAGCCCAGTATTTACCAATTCTCGCAATGTTCATTCTGGCGGTCCTCTTTGCTGGAATAAGTCTCATTGCCTCAAAACTTCTAGCTCCTCGACGGCCTACAGCTTCTAAAGAAGATCCATACGAATGTGGGATCGCTTCTACCCAAGGCCCTCCGGAGAGATTCCCTGTTAGGTTTTTTCTCATTGGAATGATCTTTATTGTCTTCGACGTAGAAATAATCTTCATGTATCCATGGGCGACAGTCTTTCGTGAGATAGGCCTCTTCGGTTTTGTTGCAATACTTATTTTCTCTTTCGCTGTATTTGAATCGTTCCTCTACGTGATAGGGAATGGAGCACTTGAATGGGGACCGCGCAAAAAAATCGAGAAACAGGATGTTTTCAGTCCCACCCGAACAATTCACTCCACTATTCGCCGAGTTGGACTCGAAGGGAGAATTACATCCGAAGGTGAGGCAGCCTGATGCCGAATGTTCCATTTCTCGGAGATACAAGTCGAGTAGCCGATGAAGGCCTCGAAGGTCTTGATCACAATTTCTTGACTGGCAAGATTGAAGATCTTGTCAAATGGTCACGGACACGAAGCATGTGGCCGGCAACGTTTGGCTTAGCTTGCTGCGCATTAGAGATGATGGCGACAGGCGCAGCACATTATGATCTAGCTAGATGGGGTATGGAAGTTTTTCGTGCTTCCCCCCGACAAGCCGATCTAATGATCGTAGCAGGTCGTGTTTCTCAGAAAATGGCACCTATCCTGCGACAGGTATACGACCAAATGATGGAACCGAAATGGGTAATCTCCATGGGGGTTTGCGCTAGCTCCGGAGGAATGTTCAATAACTACGCTCTTGTTCAAGGGGTAGATCAGATTGTTCCAGTAGATGTCTACGCTCCTGGTTGTCCTCCGGGTCCTGAGACATTAATGCATGCGATACTCCAACTACATGAAAAGATTGAATCCGGAGAAATTACTAGACGTCGTGATCAACGAGATGGTGGTGCTGGAATTATCGTCGAGCAGAGAGATGGTCAAACAGCTACCCAGATGATAATAGGTCAACGGGGGCAAGACCAGTGACGGAGATAGACCCTCAAGAAGACAATAACGCCGAGACAGAAACAAATTCAGCAATCCCTAGTGATCAAACTATGTATGAGGTCCCGATTTCGAACTCAAGAGGACAGACAATTCTCCATCCGGACAGAGATCAATATCTAGACACGATCAAGAAACTTTCGGAAGACGGTTTCAAGGTTTGTATCGATGTTACTGCTGTTGACTACCTAGAGAATCCTGAACGAGACCTCCCAAATTCAATATCACCCGAACGGTTCGAAGTGGTGATTAATTTGTTATCTCACCAAAAGAAAGAGAGATTAAGACTCAGAATTCAAGTACCAGAAAGTGACCCCGTCATTTCTAGTATTTTCGATTTCTATCCAGGGTCAGAGGCTCTCGAAAGAGAAGTTTACGATCTTTTCGGCATAGAGTTTGAAGGCCATCCCGATCCGACAAGAATTCTGATGCCAGAGAACTGGAATGGGCACCCACTCCGTAAAGACTATGACGCCGGTGCCATACCGGTCCAATTTAAGAATGCTCCCGGAGCTGGGTGAGGTAACTTCAATGACCCAGAATGAAACAACACTCGAGAGTGAGATCGCAGATAGAGTTTTCCGACGTGGGGAGGACTCAGCGATCCTAAGAATGTCCGAATCTGAGATTCAGGCATACAAGCCTCAAGATGACCGAAGGATGGTCGTCAATATGGGCCCACAGCATCCCTCCACACACGGGGTGCTAAGGCTCTCACTTGAAATGGAAGGCGAAACAGTAATTCGCAGTAAGCCTATCATTGGATACCTTCACACTGGAATGGAGAAAACAGGTGAACAATTAAGTTATCTCCAAGGTGCTACAAATGTAACTCGAATGGACTATTCCTCCCCCTTATTTAGCGAATTAGCATTTTCTCTTGCAACGGAAAAGCTCCTTGAAATTGAGGTTCCAGAGCGGGCGAAATGGATTCGTATGTTGATGTGTGAACTGAATCGTATAAGTTCCCACTTGCTCTTTCAAGCAACCAACGGAATGGATATTGGGGCAGTCGGAGCGATGATTTACGGTTGGAGAGAACGAGAAGAAGTTCTCAGGCTGTTGGAAAAAATAACCGGATTACGTATGAATCACAACTTCATTCGTCCTGGGGGTGTAGCAGCCGACCTTCCAGATGGATGGCGAGATGATACGTTGCAGATTTTGTCAAATCTTCCCGAGAGACTCGAAGACTTTGATGGGTTATTTACCGGCCAACCTATCTGGCATGAACGGCTACAGGGAGTAGGTGTAATCAATTCAGAAGAATGTCTTGCTTTAGGGGTGACTGGACCGCTCCTCCGTTCAACAGGATATGCGTGGGACCTAAGGAAAGACATGCCCTATCTTCACTATGACCAAGTAGACTTTGATGTCCTTGTAGGAACATATGGTGATTGCTTCGATCGTTTTGCTATTCGACTCAATGAAATAAGGGAATCAATACGAATTGTCTATCAAATTCTCGAAAAGATGCCAAGTGGTGACTACAGAACCCAAGATAAAAAAATTACACCGCCACCGCGTACTCGTATAGACGAGTCCATGGAGGCTCTTATTCACCATTTCAAGATTTTCACAGAAGGATTCAAAGTGCCAGCCGGCGAAGTTTATGTAGCTGTTGAATCTCCGCGTGGTGAGCTCGGCTGCTATATCGTTTCGGATGGGGGTCCCAAGCCATACCGAATGCATATTCGTGGACCTTCCTTCACTAACCTTCAAGTGCTCCCTCATATGCTCCAGAATGCTCTAGTCGCTGATGCTGTAGCGGTTATTTCTACAGTCGATCCGATTATGGGAGAGGTTGACCGATGAGTCGACTTAATGAAGAGAACTTAAGAGTAGCCCGCCAAATTATTTCTTTATACCCAAAGAAAAAATCTGCACTCATCCCCCTTCTGCACTTATCGCAGGAACAAAATGGCATGGTTACTAATGAAGCGATGGCGCATATAGCTGAACTTGTTGAAGTGACTCCCGCCGAGGTACTCGGAACATGCAGTTTTTATGAGATGTTTAAAAGGCACCCTGTAGGTGAATATCAGATCAATATCTGCCATGGAATTTCATGTCACCTCCTTGGCGCAGAGGACGTACTGGAGCATGCAGAAAAATCTCTAGGGGTTAAAGAAGGTGAAATCACAAAGGATGGAAAATTCAGTTTTGAAGGAGTCGAATGTATCGCCGCATGTACAGAAGCACCTTGTCTACAAGTGAATTACCGTTACGTTAACAAGGTCGATTCAGGTGAATTTGATCAACTTATTACTGATCTTCAAAGCGAACAAAAAGCTGAGATTCCCAAGCATGGTGCTCTCGCGAAAACCAGACAACAAATTCAATCTGAGAAACTAGCAGGTCCTGCGGAAGTTGAAAATGCCTCGCCACCGGTGTGGCTTCAGAGGAATGAGGATGGGCAATGAGTATTCCTCTTATAACTACTAGCCGTTGGGACGTTGAAGATGGCCATACGCTGGAGGGCTATTTGCGAACAGGAGGATATGAAGGCCTTCGTCGCGCTATAGAGATGACGCCTGATCAAGTTCATGAAGAAGTAAAGAAAGCTTCGCTACTGGGTCGCGGAGGTGCCGGATTCCCAGCCGGAATTAAATGGGGATTTCTCCCTCCTGACGTGTGGCCTCGGTATCTAGTTGTCAATGGTGATGAATCAGAGCCAGGCACATACAAGGACCGTCTATTAATTGAACGTGATCCACATCAATTGATCGAAGGTTGCGTGATCACCTGTTTCGCCTTGGGCCTATCTCAGTGCTTCCTTTATGTTCGAGGTGAAATGGCCCATGGACAGGAGCGGGTCGCTGCTGCGCTCAACGAAGCCTACGACCATGGATATGTCGGCAAAAATATTCTCGGAACAGAATTGTCAGTGGATGTTGTCCTTCATTGGGGAGCGGGAGCATACATTGTCGGAGAAGAGACAGCCCTAATAGAAAGTCTCGAAGGCAATAGGGGTATGCCCAGATTGAAACCTCCCTTTTTCCCAGCTTCCATCGGGCTTTATGGGAAGCCGACAATTGTCAACAATGTTGAGACGCTTTCAAATATCCCCTGGATCATAGAACACGGAGGAGACGCTTTTGCAAAGATAGGAGCTGAACAATCCACCGGAACAAGAATTTTTGCAGTTTCAGGTCATGTCCAAAACCCAGGCGTTTTCGAAGTTGAATTTGGAACAACAACGTTTAGAGACCTGATCATGGGAGAGCAGTACGCCGGTGGTATTCGAGATGGCAATTCGATAAAAGCATTTATTCCAGGAGGAGCTTCCGCGCCCTGGTTCTTCGAAGAGCATCTCGATATTCCCCTAGAAAAAACAGTAGTTGATAATGAAGGATCGATGCTTGGCTCCGGAGCTATTGTGGTCATGGACGAGACAACCGACATTGTTAAAGCATGCCATAACGTCGTCCGATTCTTCTCGCGAGAATCCTGTGGCAAATGTACTCCATGTAGAGAGGGAACAAACTGGTTAGAAAAGATTCTAGATCGAATTCTAAACGGCTATGGTCGCCCTGAAGATATAGACCTACTTCTTGACGTATGCGACAACATCAGTCCCGGGATTTCATGGCCTCCCAAGCAAACAACGATATGCCCGCTGGGGCCATCGGCAGTTTCACCCATTGCATCGGCTTTAAAACGCTATAGGTCAGAGTTTGATGCTTACATCGGATCAAATACGGTTACGCCTGTCTCAGTAGATGGAGGCTCATCATGACAGAGATTCAGCAAGATTCAGGGCTAATTACCGTCACTATCGATGGGCAAGAGGTCAAAGTAAAATCAGGAGAGGTTCTTATTGATGCTTGCGAGGAAGTAGGGGTTGATATTCCAAGATTCTGCTATCACAAGCGGATGAGTCAAGTTGGCATGTGCCGGATGTGTATTGTGGAAGTCGATACTGGGCGCGGCCCCTCGCTTCAACCAAGTTGCATGATGGATGTCAGCGAAGGGATGATCATTGACACTCAATCAGAAGAAATCAAGAAGGTTCAGGATGGTGTGCTTGAATTCCTTCTGCTGAACCATCCACTGGATTGTCCAGTATGTGATAAGGGCGGAGAATGTCCCCTTCAAGACCAAACTATGGCGTATGGGCCTGGTGAAACCCGCTTTGTTGAAGAAAAAAGACATTTTGAGAAACCAATACCGATTAGTGACAATGTTTATCTAGATCGTGAAAGATGCATTCTTTGTGACCGCTGCACTCGTTTCGCGGATGAAGTTGTTGGTGATCCATTAATCCAATTCATTGATCGAGGAAACTCTACGCAGGTCAATACATTTCCAGAAGATCCATTCGCTTCTTATTTCAGTGGAAATATTGTTCAGTTATGTCCTGTAGGTGCCTTAACGGCTAAGCCATACCGATTTAAAGCTCGTCCGTGGGACTTGGAAGAGATTGAATCAACCTACCCGAACCCACTCGGCGACCGGATAGTGGTTCAATCATCTCGAGACCAGGTCTTACGCCTCCAAGGGTTAGATAGTGAAGAAGTCAATTGGGGCTGGCTATGCGATAAGGACCGTTTCTCTTTCGAAGCTTTCCAAAGTGAATATAGGTTGGATAATCCTTTAGTTCGAGGAGGTGGCCTCAATAAAGCTGATAAATCAGGCAGCGGTCTTGTAGCGGCGTCATGGGCAGGGGCAATGAGCATAATCACTGAATCCCTAAACGGTACAGATCCCGATCGTGTCGGTGTAATCGGTGGCTCTAGATTAACGAATGAGTCCCAGTATGCGTGGGCGAAGCTCGCAAAAGGCGTTATCGGAACGGACCACGTCAGTGCGGACCTTGGGGATGAGCTCCCGCCACACGTTCTACTTGGCTTGCCAAGAGCAACGATCTCAGAGATATGTTCGCCAGGTAACACAGTCGTTCTTCTTACACCTGACCTTAAAGAAGAATATGGGACATTGTTTATACGCCTCAGAGATGCAGCTAAAAATCTAGGTGTCAATATTATTGAACTTTCACCCGTCAAAACAGCTCTTTCTAGCGATGCAGTGGCTTCTTTACATCCCCTACCTGGCGAAATTGGAAACGTAGTTGAAGCTCTCGTTACTGGCAATATTCCCCGTGAAGTCGGCGGAATTTCTGGAGAAGAAATTTCCCAAGCCCATACATACCTCAAAGATACGAACGTTTTCGTTGTTGTAAGTCGTTCTTCCATGGGGCAGTCAGAAGTTCCGATTATTGAAGCGCTTACCTCATTTCAAGAACTCGAAAATTGCCGATTCCTTCCACTTGTGCGACGAGCGAACACAATGGGCGCTCTTGATATGGGGATGGCACCAGGCCTCCTTCCTGGACGGAATACTCTTAGTTCTGGTTCTTCGGCTTTCTCTGACATTTGGACAAACCTTCCCGCAGAAACTGGCGCAAACACAAAACAAATACTCCAAAAAGCTTCAGATGGAGAAATCGACGTTCTTTTCCTTCTAGGAGCTGACCCATTAACTGACTTTCCAAATAAAGCACTAGCTGAAGCTGCCCTTCAGAAGGTTGAAACCCTAGTTGCTGTCGATCTATTCGTAACTCCATCTGTGTACGAGTCCGATGTAGTTCTTCCTGCTACATCTTTTCTCGAGGCTGATGGGTCACATACAAATGTAGAAGGACGCATAACTCCAATTCGTCAGAAAATTACTCCTCCCGGAACTGCAAGACCAGATTGGATGATTGCTGCGGAGATAGCTTACCGACTGGGACATGATCTTGAAATCACTGCTCCAGAGGATGTTTGGGAAGAGATAAGTTCACGTTCTTCGGTCCACGGAGACCTTAATTATGGAAGGTTAGATGATGAACCAGGCGGCTACCTTATAACGGCAACAGGGCGGATTCCATTTGTTCCGGTAGAGGAACGGATAGAGACAAGGCCTGTTGACTCCTACGCTATGAGGTTAATTCTAGGAAGAAGAATGTTTGATAAAGGAACAATCACGCAAATGTCTTCCTCTCTATCTCATTTAGCAGAACAATCTCAACTGAGAATCAATCAATACGACTTTGAACGTTTGGGGATCAAAGAAGGTGCCCAAGTCGAGGTTACTTCTGAGGGCAGAAATATCTCTATCTCTGTGAAGGTGGACAATCGTGTACCAAGGTCATCCGCGTTAATCTATAGAAACCTTGATGGAGCTGACCCAAGGGAATTACTCATCGAAGGAACTCACAGTATAGATATCAGAATAGATCCCACGAGTAAGGCAAGGTCATGATCTTCAGCGGGTTAGACCCCCTTTTCTTAGGTGATGCGGGAACACTTGAAATGCTCCTAATTGTGCTGCTCAAAGTACTTGTGGCGTTTTCTCTACTCCTAGTATCTGTGATGCTTTATATCTGGTGGATGAGAAAATTTATTAGCGCCATGCAGAACAGAATTGGTCCAAGTAGGGCTGGCCCATTTGGAATTTTGCAAACACTTGCAGATGGAATCAAGCTCTTCTTTAAGGAAGATTTAATTCCGAATAAGTCTGACAAATTCGTATTCAAACTTGCACCATTTTTTTCCCTAGTTCCTGCGCTGCTTGTGTTTTGCGTGGTTCCCGTCGCAGGCGATTTCAGTAGCGGTGGTAATGGAACCGTCACGTGGTTTGGCAACGAGACCTTTGTTCAAGTTGCTGACCCTCATGTAGGTATTCTCTTCGTCTTAGCAATGTCTTCTATAGCTGTGTACGGGATCATGCTTGCTGGATGGTCATCAGGATCAAAGTATCCCTTACTTGGCTCTGTCCGAGCATCAGCTCAAATGGTAAGTTACGAAGCAGCCCTCGGGTTAGCTCTGATTGCCGTCTTGCTAAAAACTGGCACACTATCAACTCACGACATAGCCCTTCAGCAAAACGGTGGAATCTCAGATTGGGGCCTTGTAATCACAGGATTTGTCCCATTTATTATTTTCTTCATCGCAACTACCGCAGAACTTAATTCACCACCCTTCGACCTAGTAGAAGCAGAACAAGAATTAGTTGGCGGATTCCACACAGAATACAGCTCAATAAGGTTCGCTCTTTTCTTCATGGCAGAATTCATGAACGTCATCACAATGTCTGCTGTTATGGTCACCCTCTTTTTCGGAGGCCCAAGCGGATACTACCCAAGCTTCGGCCCAGCCTGGCTTTGGGGACTTTTGTGGTTTGTAGGCAAGGTCTTTATCTTCGTATCAGTCTTCGTGTGGATGCGAGGAACTCTACCTCGACCTCGATACGACCAACTAATGGACTTAGGATGGAAGTTATTGATACCTCTAGCTTTAGGTTGGGTATTGCTCATAGCTGCTCTTGATATCTTCGATGACAGAGGATTCGGAAGTGCACCGGCGCAGATACTCATCGCAGCGATTTGTGTCGTAGCCATATTGGCCTTTGGGGCTCTTCTCATGATCGCAATTCTTAAAGGGCAAGAGAAACGAGAGCAAGAAGGCGAAGAGGTATTCGGATGAGAATTGTTAGAAACGGATCTCCTAAAGAAGGGCTTCTCTTATGAGCTTTCTTAATTTCTTTAAAGGGTTTGCAGTCACATTTGGCAAACTAAACCACGCATCAAAATCGGGGAAAGTTGTCACAACAAGCTATCCAGAAGAGAAACGCGCAAAACCAGCCCGACTACATGGGCGCCATGTACTCAATAAATATGAGGACGGAATGGAGAAATGTATAGGGTGTGAACTATGCGCTAGCGTTTGCCCAGCTAACTGTATATACGTCAGGGGGGCAGATAATGATCTAGAAAATCCGACTTCTCCCGGTGAACGCTTCGGTTTTATTTACGAAATCAATTATCTGCGATGTATCCATTGTGACCTTTGCGTTGAAGCTTGCCCGACGCAGGCCATAACAGAAACCAAACTATTTGAATTCTCTTTTATGGATAGAGAGCAAGCCATCTATACCAAAGATGAACTTGTTGTCGCAGATGACGGAAAACCACAAAACCTACCTTGGGAAGACTGGCGACACGGAGAGGACGAACATACATCGGAATGGATGAGGGCAACATCCCCATCAGGGTCAGCTGATTTTGTAGGTTTAGTCCAATGGGCCGGAGAATTAGGATATGGCATTCGCGAACCAGAAAGCAGCCAAGAACATAAAGACAGCAGCAGCAATGGAGAGATCTTCTCTGCGGAAGAAGAGGGTAATTAATGGAAGCTGTTGTTTTCTTTATTGCCGCCGGAGTAACTTTAGCTGGTGCTTGCGGTGTTGTGCTCCTAAAGAACCCTGTCCACGCTGCACTATCTCTTGTCGGAACACTTTTCGGTGTAGCTATTCACTTTATTAATCTCGAAGCCTATTTTTTAGCTGCAGTTCAGGTCATCGTCTATGCCGGAGCAATAGTAATCTTATTCCTATTCGTAATCATGCTGCTCGGAGTTGATCGTGCCGAGAGCATTCGAGCGGAACCCATCATCGGTCAACGCCACCTAGCACTTCTGGCGCTAGTAGCCTTACTTACTTTCGGGGTGCTAATAGGCGTTGCTTCAAAAGGGGAGGTTACTGGAGTGCCCCCTCAAGAAGCCACTTATACGCCTTTAGAAGGGGGACTATCAATAGACGAAGCGAGACAGGACGACACCGGGAACACAATTGCCCCAAAGGAAAATATTCGCGAAGTCGGAAGATCATTGTTTTCAACAAGGTATGTATTTGCTCTTGAAATAACCGCTCTTCTTTTAACCATTGCGGTTATAGGTGCCGTTGTCTTGACGAGAAGACCCAAAGGAGAATTAGAGCCGATTCCAGACGATGACCCGCCTTCGATCATGCGGAATGATGAAAATAACGCCGACCTTCACCCAACTAGTAGTGATGACGATGAGTCATTACTTGAAACAGAGCCGAGCGAGTCTGAAACAAGCTCCGCAGAGGAATCAGGGGTATCCGGCGAATGATTTTAGGACTATCAATTGGCCCAGAATACTACCTTGCACTTTCAGCACTTCTTTTCACGATTGGTGCTGGCGGTCTTCTAATACGACGTAATCCTCTAGTCATGTTCATGTGCATTGAACTGATGCTAAACGCCGCAAACCTTGCTTTCATAAGTTTCGGTAAGGAAATGGGAGACCTTGGTGGACAACTATCTGTACTTTTCGTCCTTGTCGTTGCAGCAGCCGAGGTGGTAATAGGTTTAGCTATAGTCGTTGCAGTAATGCGAAGAAGGCCGAAAGCTTCAGTAGATGAAGTTTCGGTACTGAGGGGATAGTTATGACTAGTCTCGTATGGCTTATTCCCGGATTTCCACTAATTGGATTCACACTTCTTCTCATATTTGGAAGGCGCCTCGGAGAGCCACAGGCAGGTTGGCTAGCTACAGCAACTGTTAGCGGGTCATTCCTCTCAGCACTAGCTGTCTTCTTTGGCCTAGCAACAAAGCCACCCGAAGAAAGAGTCTATGAAGTAACTCTCTTTGAATGGATTCCGTCAGGAGAATTATCTGTTGGTATGGGTTTTTTAGCTGACCCCTTATCTATAGCTATGGCTCTATTTGTAACCGGAGTAGGAGCGCTCATACACATGTATGCGATTGGCTACATGCATGGAGATCCAAAGTTTTCAAAGTTCTTCCTTTACCTCAACCTCTTCGTTTTCGCAATGCTTATGCTTGTGCTCGGAGATAACCTCCTTATCACCTTTCTTGGTTGGGAAGGTGTTGGGGCATGTTCCTATTTCCTCATTTCTTTCTGGCACGAGGAGCCTGCCAATGCAACCGCAGGCAAAAAAGCATTCGTAACTAATCGAGTTGGCGACTGGGGCTTCATGGTCGCAATGTTCCTTCTTTTCTTCAATATCGGGTCATTGAAATACAGTGATATCTTTTCCTCGGTCATTGAAGCAGATGCATTAACCCAAACAACGGCGACAGGAATAGTCGTAATGCTTTTCATAGGGGCCGCAGGTAAATCAGCCCAATTCCCGTTATACCTCTGGCTACCTGACGCAATGGCGGGACCTACACCCGTATCGGCTCTAATTCACGCAGCAACAATGGTGACGTCTGGTGTTTACCTCCTAACACGAATGAATCCCGTACTGGCAGAAGCTGCAGGATGGTCCACCGATCTAATTTGGATAGTTGGACTTTTCACAGCACTATTTGCCGCAACCGCTGCAGTTGCACAAAATGACATAAAGAAAGTCCTTGCCTACTCAACAGTTAGCCAGCTTGGATTCATGTTTGTAGCAGTCGGATCCGGTCTGTATGTCGCCGCTATTTTCCATATGATTACACATGCTTTCTTCAAGGCGCTTTTGTTCCTCGGAGCCGGATCTGTCATCCACGGAATGCATCATGAACAAGATATGCGAAAGTACGGGGCTCTTAGAAAAGCAATGCCGATCACTGCATTCACTTTCATTATCGGTTGGTTAGCTATAGCAGGAATACCTCCGTTTTCTGGATTCTGGTCAAAAGACGAAGTCCTTTTGGCAGCTTGGAATGAAAATAAAATTGCGTGGGTGATGCTTCTTGCAGCAGCTGTAATGACTGCTTTCTACATGAGCAGACTAGTGTTTATGACCTTCTTTGGAGAAAAGAGGTGGGGGACTTCAGAAGAAGAAGCTCATGACAATGAAACAGAGAAACATGAAATTACACCTCATGAATCGCCGGTGGTCATGTGGCTACCTCTCGTCCTCCTCTCAGGTCTCGCAGCAATTGCCGGACTTTTAAATCTTCCCTTCAGCCATGACACAAAACACCTCGAAAAATGGCTTGAACCAATCCTGTTCGGAAATGAAGTTCACGTTAACGCCTCTGGGCAGACGAAATGGCTACTTGCTGTAATTGCAATAATCGGTGCGAGCGTAGGAGTAATTGCTGCCATATTTGTGTATTTAAAGAATAGGGTCGCCACCAGCAAGATTGAACACGCAATTTTGGAAGATGCATGGAGATTTGATTCGACCGTAAGCAGTTTCATGGATGGCCCGGGAAGAAGAAGTTTTGAAGCAACCACATGGTTTGACCAGAACATCATTGATGGTGCAGTAAACGGTGTAGGGAAAATAACCCAAAGAGTCAGCACCAGATTAAGAAGCACCCAAACGGGCCTCATAAGAAGTTATGCACTGGGCATGGTCATTGGAGCTGTAGCGATCATCGCATACTTCGTTTCCAGGATGGGATTCTGATGACTTTCCTCAACCTACTAGCAGCATCATCATCCCAACCGACATTCCCAGTGATACCAGCACTCGTGCTCTTACCAGTTTTTGGAGCAATAGCTGTAGCTCTCACACCAAACGCCCGAGTTGGGTTGCACAAAATGCTAGCCACCATCTTCACTGGTGTTACGGGAGCAATATCTGTTTGGTTACTAACCGCTTTTAAAACAAACAGCGAATTTCAATTTCTATCCAACCAATCATGGATCAAGAGTCTCGGTATTGAGTGGTTCGCCGGAATCGACGGAATCTCACTCTTTCTAGTAGTCCTAACCGGACTACTATTCCCATTCGTTATCGTTGCCATAAATCCCAGTCACGACCACAAGGCCTACTACATCTGGATTCAACTATTACAGACAGGATGCATGGGTGTCTTTGTATCTCTAGACCTTTTTATGTTCTTTGTCTTCTTCGAAATCGTCTTAATACCGATGTATTTCCTAATCGGGAAGTGGGGTCATGCCAACGCCAAATATGCAGCAACAAAGTTCTTTCTCTACACAATGTTTGGATCCGCCCTAATGCTCGTCAGTATCGTTTCATTAGCTGTCCTACATTCACAGAACGCTGACACCGATCTCACATTTAACCTCCTCGAGATAGCAACAAACCCCGCTATCTCCACTAACGCAGCAAGAATGCTATTCCTCGGTTTCGTTATCGCTTTCGCTGTGAAAGTTCCCCTATTCCCTGTTCACACATGGCTACCGGATGCACATACCGAAGCTCCAACCGCCGGCTCGGTAATTTTGGCAGGGGTTATGCTGAAACTTGGAACATATGGCTTCATACGATTCGGCCTCTTTCTTTTCCCAGAGGCTTCCCACTTCTTCGCACCCCTGTTCCTAACTCTTGGAGTTATCGGAATCGTATATGGCGCAATAGTCGCAACCATGCAAAAAGACCTCAAACGCCTAGTGGCATACTCGTCAATTGCGCACCTAGGATTCATAATCCTTGGAACATTTGCGCTCAATACTCAAGGTATACAAGGCGCCACAGTACAAATGATTAATCATGGGCTTTCAACCGGTGCTTTATTCATGCTCGTTGGGATAATCTACGAGCGAAAACACACCAGACAGATTTCCGAACTTAGCGGAATGCAAAAATCAGCCCCAGTTTTAGCAGGCGTTTTTACTTTAGTCATGCTTTCGTCAATAGGCCTCCCAGGATTGAACGGTTTCGTCGGAGAATTTCTCATACTTCTTGGAACCTTTACAGCAAACAGATGGTGGGCAGTTGTCGCAGCAACCGGAGTTATCCTCGCTGCTCTCTATCTACTCTGGGCATACCAACGTGTATTCCACGGGCCTCAAAATCCCGAAGATGAACCGACAAAAGACCTTACCAATTGGGAACGTTTAACACTGCTACCTCTAATCGTTGGAATCGTATTTCTAGGTATTTACCCCAAACCTATGCTCGACCGTATCGAACCAGCGGTTGACAAACTTGTCTCTCATATTGAAGACACTATCGAGGATGGCGTATTCACTGAGCCTGTTCCAATCACCCAGAATAGAACAAGTTTCAGCGATCTACTGATGCAAACTCACGAATCACATGGCCACAACAAGCACGGTGATACCCACCACGGAGATCACGATGAAGGGCACGACTCCGACCATCACGGAAATGAAAACCACTCAGGGGGCCACGAATGAAACAGATAACTTTGTTAGCCTCCCAGTCAATCCAAACACCATCTGTCGCATGGACAGGTTTATTGCCAATAGTTATCATGGCAGCAGCAGCGGTTCTACTTCTCACGATCTGCTCACTATTCCCAGATAGAATAACCACCAAACTACTATCTATCTATACAGCACTAGCTTCACTAGCAGCACTAATAACTACTTTCCCCTTGTGGGGCAAAGTACAAAATAGTTCTGAAGGACCCTACTCAACTCTTGCAGGAGCGTTCGGGATAGATGGGTTTTCGCTCTTTGTAACAATGCTGATAACCACCATAGTCATCATTGTCTGCCCCCTTTTATCAACTTTTCTAGAGCGAGAAAACGTAAGCGGACCAGAACCGTATGTCCTATTGCTCCTCGCCGCAACGGGTGGAATGATTATGGCGGGAGCGAATGACTTCATCATTCTTTTCCTCGGCATTGAAGTACTTTCAATATCTTCATACATCCTAGTTGCGATGAATTCCAGACGAATCCAATCACAAGAAGCGGGTCTAAAATATTTTATTCTTGGGGCTTTTGCCTCAGGGTTTTTACTCTACGGAATAGCCCTACTCTATGGAGCAACAGGATCAACGTCCTTTACTGCAATTAAAGCCTTCACCCAACAAGTCGAACTAACAAATGATGCCCTTTTACTTGCTGCATTAGCCTTATTAATAGTCGGTTTAGCATTTAAAGTCGCAGCAGTACCATTTCACTTCTGGTCCCCGGACGTGTATCAAGGGTCGCCAACGCCATTTGTTGCCTTTATGGCCTCTGCAGTCAAAGTATCTGGATTTGCCGCTATTCTCAGAGTGCTTTACGTGACCCTTGGGGAATACCGAGCCGACTGGCAACCCGTTATCTATGCAATCGCAATTGCTACATTACTTACTGGTTCTTTACTCGCAATCGTGCAGACAGATTTAAAGCGAATGTTGGCTTACTCCTCTATAAGCCATGCGGGATATTTATTAGTAGGAACTCAAGCAGCATCCGATCAAGGTGTAAAAGCAGTCCTCTTTTATCTGGCAACATACACTTTCATGGTCATAGGCAGTTTCACAGTGGTAGCAATAAATGCCGGAAAGTCGGGAACAGAAACAAGTCTAGATTCCATAGCAGGTTTAGCTACGAAAAAACCTTTACTAGCAATTTCATTCACTATTTTTCTTCTAGGTCAAGCGGGCATTCCGCTTACCTCCGGCTTCTTTGCAAAGTTTTACGTCATTGAAGCTGCGATCGAAGAAAAGTCGTACATGCTAGCTGTTATCGCAATGATCGCAGCAGTAATCGGAGCCTTCCTCTATCTTCGCATCCTTGTCAAAATCTGGCTATCCCAACCAACTGACCAAGAAGATAGCGCAAAACTCACCATTCCATTTGAAATCGGTCTAGTACTAGCGATCTCAGTAGTCGCCACGATGTTCCTCGGTATTTGGCCAGAACCCTTAGTAGAAATGGTTGAGCGGGCAATTCCCGTCCTAGTAGCGAGTTAGGAATGAGTCATACAAACACCGACCCAATAGATCACAGAAGCACCTGTAAGGATACATAATACTAAACGTGTCTTATCTCAAAAAAACAATTAGAACTAAACCTCATTTAACCACGTTTAAGGCTCTACTTTGGGCTATCTTGAGTCGTACACCTTGGTCCAATTGGTCCCAAGTAACTACTATTTATCAACGTGTCTGAATTTCTACGCAGCTATCTCACAGTCGCCGTTTTTGGTGTACTCGCATGTCTCCTCGTTGGCGCTTTTGTAGGTCTCAGTGCCTTAATAAGGCCCACACGGAAACAAGACCAAAAGTACCTAACATACGAGTCAGGCGTCGACCCAGTTGGAACTGGTTGGACGCAAAGCAATATCCGTTATTACATATTCGCCCTACTCTTCGTAATGTTCGATGTCGAGGCAGTCTTTATCTTCCCATGGGCAACCAGGCTTGAAGCATATGGCTACTTCGGCTTGGTAGAAATGGCAATATTTATCTTTATTCTTTTACTGGGTCTGCTATATGCCTGGCGCAAGGGAGTTCTGAAATGGTCCTAAAGCAAGAAGAATGCGAGAAAGATGTGGAGGAGCTATGGGGCTTGTAGAGTCTGGAAAAATTCCGAAGCCGCTGACAAAGCTACTTAACATGAGTAGAAGGTACTCAATGTGGGTATACCAATGGGGATTAGCCTGTTGCGCTATCGAGATGGGCGCTGCCTTTGCTTCGCCTCGTTATGACGTTATGCGATTAGGTGTTATCCCTCTTCCTGCTAGCCCTCGACAAGCCGATTTTCTAGTAGTTTCTGGCACAGTTACTGACAAAATGGCTCCAGCAGTCCGTCGCCTTTGGGAACAAATGCCTGACCCTAAATATGTTATTTCTATGGGGTCATGTGCAAATTGTGGCGGCCCATACTGGGATTCCTACTCAGTTACCAAAGGAGTGGATCAAATCATTCCCGTGGACGTGTACGTTCCTGGCTGTCCCCCACGCCCCGAAGCGCTTCTTGAAGGAATCGTTCTTCTTCAAGAACGCATAATGAACGAAGATATGGCTGAAAGATGGAAAGGGGATCCCATTGTTGTTGAGTAACTTCACAAAATGGAATTCTTTAGCCCGTTCTGAGGAGCACTATGGCTGAAATACCTGAACATCTCCTAAAACGCGCTCAGGCTGCTAGAGAGAAAGCCGAATCGCAACAAAAGACAGAAACCACTGATTCAACTCAACCACAAGAAACCGAAGAAACCAAAGAGGTCGAAGAGATAGTAGATCCAACTGATGAGAATGCCGAAGAAGCACTGTCGATTCTTAAAACAGCGCTTGAAGAAAAGATTCTCGATTCTCACATAGCCCCTGGAAGAGGCCTCTGGATCCGCGTACACGTCGAAGACTGGCGTTCTGCCGCAAAAGCAGCCAAAGAAACTCTTGACTGCACATTCTTTGATTGGCTATCGGCAATTGACTGGATGCCCTCCCCCTATGGACGTGAACACGAAACTGAACAGGACCAAATCGTTGATGCCTCAGAAGAAAGCGAAGAGAAAGAAATGGAATGGGGATACACGGGAGGAGAAACCCGATTTCAGTTAATATGCCGTGTCTACTCAATTTCTAAAAAGATAGGCGTCATGATCAAGGCTGATCTTCCTGACAGCGACCCTAGAGCACTATCCCTAATTCCCATATACGCCGGAGCGAACTGGCATGAACGCGAAGCAAGAGAAATGTTTGGCGTAACTTTCGATGAACACCCTGACCTTAGGAATATCTACCTTCCAGGTGATTTCGAAGGGCACCCACTTCGAAAAGATTACCCGCTGCTATCTAGAAGAATGAAGCCATGGCCCGGAATCGTAGATGTTGAACTTCTCCCAGGAGATGAAGAATAATGGTAACAACTGAGAGCGAACAGATGGCCTATATCGCCGCACAGGCAGCTGACGCCCGCGTTAATGTCGAAGTTGAAACCGATGAAGGCATGACACTCAATTTAGGCCCTCAACACCCAGCAACTCACGGAACCTTGCGCATCATTGCCAAACTTGACGGAGAAAAAGTTATCGCCGCCGAACCAATTATGGGCTATATGCATCGTGGATATGAAAAACTTACCGAGGTGCGTACCTACCCGCAGGTAACCACGCTAGTCAACAGAATAGATTGGCTCGGTAGCTTCGCTAATGAGGTTCCATTTATCCTTGCCGCTGAACAACTAATGGACGTAGAAGCGCCACCTAGAGCCCAATGGATCCGCACAGTACTATTTGAGTTAAGCAGGATAGCCAACATCTCCTTATTCCTAGGAGATATGGCAGTCCAAGTAGGGGCAACTACCCCCGTCTTCTATGCCTTCCGTGACCGAGAGTTTGTTCTAAATCAAATAGAACGAGTTACCGGAGGTCGTTTCCATCCTAACTTTGACCGAATTGGAGGTCTAAAAGATGACCTTCCCAAAGGTTGGATCGAAGAAACAGGAACCGTAATAGGAAAAATGAGAGACTTCTGCGACGAAATGGAAGAGCTCGTATTAGGAAATGAAATTTTCCAAGCCCGTACGCGAGGCATCGGAGTAATACCACCAGAAGTAGCACTATCGTACGGTTTATCTGGCGCAAACCTTCGAGCTTCAGGAGTTGACTGGGACATCCGGCGAGATGCCAATGTAGGTTTGGTCTATGACGAGGTTGATTGGAAAGTCTGGACTCACCCTGACGGCGACTCCTTTTCTCGATTTTGGGTCCGGCTTCAAGAAACACGCGAAGCCTGCAACATCATCGAACAGCTACTCGGAGGAATACCAGCAGGACCAATCATGGCTAAGGTCCCGCGCATCATTAAGGTCCCTGCTGGGGAAGCATATGTTGCGACCGAAAACCCCCTTGGAGAAATGGGGTTCTACGTAGTAAGCCAAGGAGACCTCACCCCATTCAGAGTTAAGATCAGATCAGCAAGCTTTTCAAATATGTCCATTACCCCATGGCTGCTGAAAGGGGTATTCGTACCAGATATTATTTCAATCCTTGCTTCCCTCTATTTTATTTTGGGGGATATCGACCGATGATGACTAGCGTTCTTGCTCTAGACCCTGCATGGTGGCAGGAAACATTTCTTATCAAAGTACCGATTGGTCTCCTAGCTGTTCTTCTCCCAGCGGGAACAATCGTCTACCTATACCTATTCAAAGCTATCTCCTTTATGCAAAGTCGCCTAGGGCCGATGGAGGCAGGCCCTTACGGTTCTTTGCAGTTGCTGGCAGAAGTAGGGAAATGGCTGCAAAAAGAGGATATTTTCCCAACTAAAGCAGACAAATTTGTGTTCGCCGCAGCACCATTTGTAGTACTCATGTCGACTTTCTTACTGGTGGTAATTATTCCTGCAGGTCCAGATGCAATGTTTGTCAATCTTGATGCGGGGATATATTTTGCGATGGCAGTTTCTTCAGTTTCTGTTATCGGGATATTGATGGCGGGCTGGGCTTCTGCGAATAAATATTCACTACTTGGCGGTATCCGTGCAGCCGGACAGCTTATTGCATATGAACTCCCATTAATCCTTGCAGTTGTTGGAGTTGTCATTCAGGCAGGAACTATGAACATGCAAGGAATTGTTCTAGCACAGGCAGAAGGAGAAATCTTAGGGTGGGGCGGTATTGGAAACCCATTCATACTTACCCAATTCATAGGATTCTTTATCTTTATGGTTGCGGTTCAAGCTGAATTAACTCAGGCGCCATTCGACATGCCTGTAGCTGAGTCTGAACTAGTCACGGGATACCTTACTGAATACTCAGGGATACGGTTCTTACTTTTCTTCATTGGGGAATTCGCCTCAGCCGGCGTCTTTTCAGCTATAGCTGCGGTGCTTTTCTTCGGCGGGTGGTACATACCAGGAATCGATCCTGCTAATGACATATTTAATGTCATAGGGCCTTTGATCCTTGCAGGAAAAATGATGGCCATTGCTTTCCTCATCTTCTGGTTTAGATTTACATTTCCTAGATTTCGTGAGGACCAATTGCAACGTCTTGCATGGAAATTCCTCATACCACTTAGCCTCGCAAACATAGCTCTAACCGGCGTCTTGAAGGTGGTCGTATAATGTCACAGATTCCAGGAATACTTAAAGGCCTCAAGGTCACATTCCGAACCATGATGAAAACCCTTTTTCCGGGAGGCATTAAGAATCCCGTGCCCAGGCCCAGCGAAGGTGCTCTTACCGTTCAATATCCGCATGAAAAAGAGGCGCCTCCCACGAGAGCTAGAGGCGTTATCGCCCTCCATGAAGGAAACTGCACCGCATGCATGCTTTGCGCAAGAGAGTGCCCTGATTGGTGTATATATATTGAAGGCCATAAGGAGCTAGCACCACCACGTCGCGCAGGTGGACAACCACGAAAAGTCAATGCTTTAGATCGCTTTGACATCGATTATTCGCTCTGCATGTACTGTGGGATATGCGTGGAAGTGTGTCCCTTTGACGCTCTTTTCTGGACTCCGGAATATGAATTCTCCGAACTTCGTCTCGCCGACCTACTGCATGACAAAGAACGGCTAAGTGAATGGATGCACACTGTTCCTGATTACGAAGAATATGAAGCTGGGTCGGAGCAGAAGCAAAGGAAGGTTCCCCGCTGATGGTTGCGCAGAACGTTTTCTTTGGGATTATGGCACTTGTTATGATCTTTGCTGCCCTAAAGGTAGTGAGCACGAAAAACGTAGTACATGCAGCTCTTTGGCTTGTCGTCGTCCTTGGAGGGGTAGCTGGCCAATTTCTCCTTCTTGGAGCAGAATTTATTGGTATAACACAAGTGCTCGTATATATCGGCGCTGTAGTTGTTCTCTTACTATTTGGAGTGATGCTAACAAAAGCCAGCTTGGGAGAAGAAGCCGACCTCAACATGCCTAAACGTGCGCTCCCTGCAGTCATCGCCGCCCTTATGTTCGGTGTAATGACTTACGCTCTAATTGATACTTTCAGAGATACTGAGCTGCCCCGTGAGTCTGTAACAAATGCAGCTGCAGTATCCGACTCTATATTTGCTGACTACATTGTTCCCTTTGAAGCAGTGTCAGTTCTCTTACTTGCAGCTCTTATAGGTGCAGTTGTTGTTGCGAGGAAGGAATAATATGTTATTAGTTCAATTCCTTCTGCTTAGTTCAGTCCTCTTTTGCATCGGAATTTATGGTGTTCTTGCCCGGAAAAACGGCGTCATGGTTCTAATGTCTATTGAATTGATTCTCAACGCCGTGAACATCAACCTTGTTGCCTTTGGAACAATGACAAGCAATATTGCTGGAGAAGTGTTTGCATTATTCGTCATCGCTATAGCAGCAGCAGAAGTGGGCGTAGGGCTCGCCATCGTCTTATTGATTTTCCGTAATAGAAGAAGCGTCGATTTATCATCTATCGATTCGATGAAAGGGTGAAATGGTAGCTTTGAGCGCATTGGCCGGCGAAGGTCCGACATCATTGATCCAAGCTGGTGGATGGTTTTTAGAAAAAGCATGGATAATTCCTGCATTGCCGGCAATCTCATTTGTCTTCATCCTTTTCTTTGGGAAACGGATGAAATACAAAGGAGCTGAGTTCGGCATTGTCTCAATCGCAGTCGCATTCATCTTTGCTATCTGCTGTGTTGGACAATGGATTGGCCAAGTCAATAATGCAGACAGCTACAGCGAGAAGCAAGAATACCATGACGAGGAAAAGCACTCAGAAGAAGCAGGCCAAAATGAAATTCTTAATGAAGAAATTTTAAGAACATCTTCCAACGAATATGGACCTGTATCCAGTGAAACGATGACTGTTTCCGCGCTCGCTGAAGAAAAAGATGGTTACAGTTCCGTAGGCATAAAGCCCGTAATAGAGAGATTTACCTGGTGGGAAAGCGGCGGACGAAGTTTCCAGGTTGGCATTATGGTCGATGGCTTAGCAGTAATGATGCTATTTGTCGTAACAGCTATCTCGCTTCTCGTTCACATATATTCAACTGAATACGTCGCAGGTGATCGGCGTTACACACACTATTTTGCCTTCCTGAGCCTCTTCTCAGCATCCATGCTCTTCTTCGTCCTAAGCGAGAATATCCTCCAAACTATTGTCGGTTGGGAGCTTGTTGGAGTCTGCTCATTCGCGCTCATTGGGCACTGGTGGGAAGAAAAACCAAATTCTGATGCAGCCTTGAAAGCCTTTTTAACTAACCGAGTGGGCGACATGGGACTTCTTGTCGGAATGATTGTCCTGTTTTGGTCTGCAGGAAGTTGGAGCATCGTAGATATTAACAATGCTGCAATCAACAACCAGATCGGACAGTCGACTCTCCTAGTAGCATCTCTATGTCTAACTGCTGCAGTCATGTCAAAATCAGGGCAGTTTATCCTTCATACCTGGCTTCCAGACGCTATGGCAGGACCTACCCCCGTCTCAGCATTGATCCACGCAGCAACAATGGTCGTTGCAGGAATTTATATGGTTGCCAGACTCTACGGAGTATTTTTCGAAGGATTCGATATTGCAGGTTCAAGCTTTAATGTCCTAGCTCTTGTCGGCTCAGTGACGCTTGTAGGAGCTGGCCTTTTGGCATTCGTGCAAGATGATATAAAGAAAGTATTGGCTTATTCAACCGTTTCCCAGCTTGGGTATATGGTTATGGCTCTTGGTGTAGGAGCATGGACGGCAGCTGTTTTCCACCTATTTACCCACGCGTTCTT
>Ga0208261_1000105_pt1 | contig 33716 bp, 35 predicted proteins | sample Knorr_S7_td_DCM__FD_185595 | JGI IMG/M metagenome (GOLD analysis project Ga0208261, IMG submission 185595) | Marine microbial communities from Southern Atlantic Ocean transect - Knorr_S7_td_DCM_ad_131m_LV_B (SPAdes) (version 3) | ecosystem: Environmental > Aquatic > Marine > Oceanic | place...
GAGTTTAGTTTAACGCCTGAACAAGCTGCTGTTTTTGCTAGAGAGAGCGAACCTACTTGTATACAGGGTTTAGTTCAAGGTGTGGTTGGTCAATTTATTAAAGAAGATGTTGCAGTTGATGTATTCAAAACGGGTAGAGGAAGACCTTGGGGAGAACATCACGAATGCTGTTTTTGCGGAACTGAACGATTTTTCCGTCCGGCATATGCAGGTCATTTATTAGATGAGTGGATTCCGGCCATGAGAGGAGTGGAAGAGAAATTAAAAAAAGGAGCTATAGTTGCAGACATAGGTTGTGGTTTAGGTACTTCGTCTATGTTGATGGCTAAGGAATATCCTAATTCAACAATTCATGCTTTTGATTTTCATGGACCTTCTATTGACGAAGCTAAAAAGAGAGCAGCAGAGCAAGGGTTAACTAATTTAGAGTTCTTTGTTTCAGATGCCGCTGAAATACCTAAGAATTCATATGATTTAGCATGCATATTTGATGCGTGGCATGATATGGGTGATCCTGTTGGTATAGCTAAAAGTATAAAAGAAACTTTAGCTGAAGATGGTACATTTATGGTTGTTGAACCTATGGCATTGGACGGTTTAGAAAATAATATTACTAACAACCCTAGTTCATCCATGTTTTATGGATTTGGTACTTTGATTTGTGTTCCTGCCTCTAAAGCACAACCGGTTGGATTAGGTTTAGGACCACAAGCAGGACCTAAAAAGCTAATGGAACTATTATCATCTGCAGGATTCTCTAATGTAGAGCTTGCAGCAGAAACTACAAGTAATCTAGTATTTCAAGCTAACAATTGATAAATAATACTTATAGTTAGAGAGAAGGGGTTCCTAGTGAATCCCTTTTTTTCTATCTTTAAAGTAAGAGTTTAAGTTATTCTTTCTTATTTAACATAATATATATTATACGCATATATATACATTCCATATAGTATATTAGTCATATATAACACTCTATATATAGGTTTTATAAGGATTATCCCTTATGTTCTTTTATGGTTGGATATCTATACCCTTCAGGTATACTTCGATTTTCAATGATAAAGAAAATATTCTTAAAACTATGGAAAGCAGCTACAGCTTATGTAGTTGCTAGTATTGCTTTAATTCAATTAGCAAGTGTAGTTTTAGCTAATGTTTCTTCAGAAGCATCCTTTGGCTATAGTTCAGAGACGGTTATGCAATTCATTTTTATAACTGTACTAGCCCTATTCCCAGTAGTATTGATTGCTTCTTATTTAGTTAAAGGAACTAGTTTGGTTCAAAATATAGAAGATTCTCAACAAAAGACCTTTGACCCTACTTACAGGCAAAAATTAGCAGTGATACCTTTTGAAAATCTCAATGACGATAAAGAAGGTGCTTTTTTAGTAGATGGAGTTGTAGAAGATCTTATTACAGAGTTCTCAATGATAAAGGAAATTGAAGTTGCGTCTAGAAAGACTTGTTTTAGTTTCAAAAACAAAGACTACACCACTGAAGAGTTTAAAAATGAATGGGATTTTGATTTTGTAGTATCAGGTAGCATAAGGGCCGTTCAAGAGAGAATAAGGATTTCAGTGGAGTTATCTGAAATGGAAAGCGGTAATGTCATCTGGAGCAATAAATACGATGAGGTACAAAAGGATATCTTTGAAATTCAAGATGAAATAGTTACCAAGATTATTAACTCCATGATAGGAAAAATAGAATTATCAAGTCTTCAGAGGGCAAATAGAAAACCTACTGAAAACATGACTTCATATGAACTAACTTTAAAAGGAAGGGCTTTAAATCAGAAATTTGAAAAAGAAGCTAATGCAGAAGCTATTAAAGCTTTAGATGCCGCTATTGAAGCTGATGAGAATAACCCTCTCCCCTATTCCTGGAAGGCTTGTACTATGGGGCAAGCTTTGGCTTTAGGTTTTCAAGAACAAACTGATGAATTCATGAGTACTTTTTTGGAAGCTCTAAACAAAGGCATAGAACTAAACGATAATGATTGGAACGCCAATAGAATTATGGGAGAAGTGCATTTAACGATGCATGATTTCAATCAAACTAAAGTATTTGCTACAAAAGCCTTTAATGCAAACCCTAATAATTCAGCTGTTCTTTCTATTTATGCTGATTCCTTGGTTCGTACAGAAGAAATAGATAAAGGTATCGAAATTATTGAAAAAGCAATGAGACTCGATCCTAAGCCTTTAGGAGATTTAAATAGCGACAGATGGCTTAATGCACTTTTTTTTGCTAATTATCTAAATAATGACTATCAACGTTGTAAAGATATCTTAAATGAAATAGAAGAGATTAATATTAAGACTTGGTTAACTAATTTAGATATAGCCAAAAAGCAAGAAGATGAATTTAAAGATGAGCCTTGGTTTAAAAAAGGTTTTGAAGAAAATAAAAGTGCAGATTGGACTATGGAGGTTGATAGATTCCATTTACCAAGTGAAGAAGATAAGAATCATTTAATTAATTTAGCTTCTTCAGTCTACGCTTAAACTTTTCTGGTTAATTTTTTAAATTAATAAAATTAGAAACTAAATCTATAGATTTTTTTAACATTTCTTCACTAATACCAGTTTCATAACCTTCTTGATGCAACATAGAGACTAAGTCCTCTGTAGCCAAGTTACCGGAGGCTCCTGGAGCAAAAGGACAACCTCCCAATCCTGCAATACATGAATCAAATTTAGATATACCCTCTTCCATTGCTGCCTTCACATTTGATAAAGCTAACTGGCGCGTATCATGAAAATGTGCTGAAAATTTGGATGATCCAAAGTCTTTAACCAGCAGTCTAAAGAGTTTCTTAACCTGTTCAGGATTACCGGCTCCTATGGTATCTGCAATAACCACCTCATTTATGCCATAAGATAGAAACTCCTTAGTTAGATTGTAAATATATTTAGAACTAACTAGACCCTCATATGGGCATTCAAAAGCTACAGATATATAAATTTTGGTCCTTATTTGATCTTTTTTAGCTCTATTAATAATTTCTTTAAATTCAACGATTGTGTCTTTGATGCTTTTATTTATGTTCTCCTTGTTCATCGATTCAGTAGCACATAAAACTAAGCAGACTTCTTTTACTTTATTAATCTTTGCTAGTTCATATCCGTAAATGTTTGGTATAAGAACTGAATAATCACTATTACTATTTACAAGTTTTTCTAATAAAGCATCTGTATTGTCCATAGCGGGAACAGCTTTGGGGTTTACAAAACTTCCTACCTCTAGTGAATTAATTCCAGCTCTTTCTAAAGACTGTATAAGTTGTAACCTCTCACCTATATTTAAAATGGTATCTATATTCTGAAGACCATCTCTAGGCCCTACTTCATTTACTTGAATTTGATTCATGAAATTAAATTTTGCTCCTGCATCCATTCTTTACATACTTTAGCTGCTTCAGATGATTTATCTGGCTGCCCAAAATAATAATGATTTGCATCCTCTATCCAAGCTAGTTTTTTATTTTCATGACCAATAGATTTATATAAATTATTTGTATGTGATGGTGTTATTCCGTCATCAGCTGTATTGCCTATCACTAAAGCAGGAATTGTAATATCTTTTGCACAATTTATTCCGTCTCCTTTAGCTGTATCGTATCCCCATTGAGATAACCAACTTCTAAGTGAACAATATCTACCTAATCCTATCGGACTATTATTTACAACATGTGGTTCTCCTAAAAAACACCAATTAGGCTTTCTTCCATTTGGATCAATTGTTATATCTAGCCATTTAGGATCAGCCATAGTCCGATGGACCACAAAACCTAATTCTCTATTCTCCTCTCCTCTATTTTTAAATTCTTCTAATTTATCAATCACCCATTGAGTAATTTTTCTATTTCTTTGTATCTGGGCAGCTCTATAGGATTTAATAAATTCTTTACTATATTGAGGTTGATTAGGGTTCTTGGAATCATAAATGTCTAACTCTAAAACTCTATTTTCAGGATTATTTTCATCTATTACAGAGCCATCTATCCATTCTGTAAATGTTCTATGTCTGGATTCATGAGCAGCTATAAGCATTATGCCGTCTGCAGGAATTAGATTCTCTCTTGCTAGATTGATTTGGTCACCTGCAGGTGTTTCTGTAATAGTAGGGTTTTCAGCTTGGGATTGATAAAAAAGAGATAAAGACCCCCCTCCACTCCAACCACCTAATATTATCGTTTCATATTTATGTATTTCTTTAAGGTTTTTGATGCATTGTCCTAGATCAATAAGAACCTTTTCCATTATTAAAGCAGAATCTGTCCCTCGGTATCTACTATCACACCAGACCGTATCTATGCCCTCCTTAGCTAAAGAATTAAGCATAGGCAAATAACTTCCTCCTCCTGTAGGATGCATAAAAACAGCTACAGTCTTATTATTTGAGTTATTTGGCTTTAAAAGATGCGCTGTAAGTGCTACCAGACCTATTTCTCCTGCATAGGTGTCTTTAAACGCTGCTTTTTCTTGAAAGGCAAAGATCAAAGGTATTCTTTGATATTTACTTGTATTAGGCATTTATTTCTCTCTTTGGTCTAGAGCCTCAGAACCGAAAGTTTCTACTTTTAATTCCCTTGTCTTTTTTGTCCAATCTTCGATAGCTTTATGAGCTTTTTTTGCGTCTTCATCTAGAATTTGATCATGATCTTTGTCTCTACAAGTAAATTCTAACTGAATTCCATTTGGATCAAATATGTAAAGAGAATGAACAAATTCATGATCTATAAGAAAAGAATCCCAGCCTACTTTCGATAATTTATTTTTAATATTTTCTATTTCTTCCATGGAAGAAACTTCTACAGCTACATGAGAATCAAATCCGTTCATATCTTTGAAGAAATCTGATGGAGCATTATGAGGATCATCAAAGAAAGCTATGTAATTTCCATCTTTCATTTCAAAGAAAATATGCATATATTCCATTTCTTTTTCAGTACCAGATAAATGATCAAAGGCTAAAGCTGCCGCTAACTTAAGACCTAATACTTCTTCATAAAACCATCTGGTTTGTTCTGCATCTCTGCATCTAAATGCTACATGATGGACATTATTTATATTGAAGTTACTATTTTCTGATTTCATATTCTGCGTCTATTTGTTTCATTTCTTTTCGTAAGAAAATTAATGCTATCAAATTTGGTATCGTAGCAATAGGACCTATAACAGTTGCAATATCCCAAACAATTTTTGTATCAATTATTGAAGCTGTAAAGAATGCACCTACATAAATTATTCGATAATAGAGAATCCAGCCTTCTCCAAAAAGATGTGCTGTTGCTCGATCTCCATAATATGACCAAGCTATTACGGTTGAGAAAGCAAACAGCAAAAGTCCAATAGCGACTATATATTGCCCAAAATCTCCAAATACACTTTTGGTGAAAGCTTTACCAGTTAGATCTGCTCCTAGAAGTAAAGAATCACCTCTAAGATTAAAATCTCCTATATTTATAATTTTTCCATCTTTTATATCTAATGGTCCTGTGTATAAAGAATTATTGTTAGATGAATAAATCTTAGTATTTTCAGCTATTGATCGATTATGGAGAAGAGTTATGTCATCCGAGCTTATCTCTCCATTTTGTACTTCGATTGATCCTGTATATTCAATCTTTGAATTTTCGCCATAATAATAATCTCTTAACTCTATGGTGTCTTCTTTACTGGTTTCTAGATATTGTCCGCTAACAAATACCATTGCACTGGCTTCAAATTTATTTTCAAATTTTTGGTTCCAAACCCCCGAAGATAAGATTACTAATCCAGTTAAAGTGCAAATAACTATAGTATCTATAAAAGGTTCTAGTATAGAAACCATTCCTTCCTCTATGGGATTTTCAGTCTTAGATGATGCATGAGCTATTGGAGCTGATCCTTGACCAGCTTCATTTGAATATAAACCTCTATTTACACCTCTAGTAAGTGCTGCAGCTACGCTTGCCCCTAAAAAGCCCCCTACTGCTGCAGTCGGAGTAAAAATATGTATAAAAATAGACTGAAACGAAGGAATTATATTTTCATAGTTGCTTATGATTACTGCTAATCCTCCGACTATGTACCAAAAGGCCATAAACGGCACTAATTTACTAGCTATCTGAGCTATTCTTTTAATTCCACCAATGATTACTAGCCAAACAAGAACTGAAAGAACTAAACCGGTTACAATTTTAGGTATATTAAAAGTATCAAGAAGGACAACAGATATACTGCTTATTTGAGGCATATTTCCTGTACCTAAACACATCATTAAGAGGCACACAGAAAATACAACAGCCAACCATTTCATGTTTAGACCATTCTCTATGTAATACATAGGTCCACCCGACATACTACCGTCTGGTAGTTTCTCTCTATATTTATGAGAAAGAGTAACTTCAACAAATTTAGTTGTCATTCCTAAAAATGCCGTAACCCACATCCAAAAAATAGCAGCAGGACCACCAAGAAAAATAGCTAGAGCTACTCCTCCTATATTACCTGTTCCAACAGTGCCAGAAAGAGCAGTAGTTAAGGCTTGAAATGGTGTAGTATCACCTTCAGTATCTTCTTTTACATATTTACCTGTAAGAATTCTCCAACCATGCCTGAAGTATTTAATTTGAGGAAAACCTAAATAGACAGTAAAGAATATACCTGTACCTATTAAAAAAGCAGGAAACCAATATTGATCAACCAAATAGTATGTAAGAAAATCCAGGATTTCAGTTAATGTATTCATTTACTTAGATGCTCATTTAATTCTGTAAAACCTCCAATGTAGTTACCATCTTGGGTGATTTGAGGAAAAGTTCTTGCTTCAGGAAATTTGTTTAATAAATCTTCTCTTGAATAATCTACATCGAGCATATACTTTTTAAACTCTAATCCTTTAAGTTTACAAAGAGCTACTGCTCTATCACAAAAAATACAATTGGGTTTAGACCATATTTCTATCATAATATCTCCGAGAGAATAAGATTATACGTTTAAAACTAAGGAGACCAAATGTTTAAAGAGGCTTTTAAGTACACCAATGAAACTTTTAAAGATAAATTTATGACTTTCTTTTTAATTCTTTTGCCTTTAGCTTTAGTGAGTTCATTAATACAGTCTTTTAATTTACCAGATACATCAAGCATTGATATTACTCAACCACCTTCTACTTCACCTGGTGAAGAATTAGGAAAATATCCTATATTAGGTATATTAAACCAACTTTTCTTACAAGGTTTGATGTTGTCTTATATAGCCATTAAAGCTATAGACGATAGTCATTCCAAGGGAAAATTAAAAAATATTAGTGACTATTACTATGGATCTATCTTATTTATATTTAGGTTATTTGTACTGAGTTTGCTGCTTCTTTTAATTGGATTACTTGGAGCTGGACCAGGAGCTATATTGGTAGTAATTGGTCAAGCTATTAATATCGAATTAATATCAAATATTGGAGGGGTCATAGCAATTATTGGTGTGCTTTTTGTAGTTCTTAAAACCGTATTTTCTTATTATTATCTCATTTGTGAAAATAAGAGTTTTAGTGACTCTATATTAGCTAGCTATTATTCAATACCAAATCAAAAATTAGCTTATCTTTTCGGTGTATTTTTATTGCTTAGTATTTTTATAATCATTCTTGCAATATTAGGAAGTTTTATCTTAGGTTTAGCTTTATCTCCATTTATGGGAATTTCCATGGGCGCATACTTATTTGCCATAACTTTTGTTTTTACTTTACTTGCTATGACTGTAATTAATGTCTATCTCTTCTTATTTATTTACCATCTTTATCTTCATTTTAAAGGAGATGTATCTGGCTCTTTAAATGCAGATTCATAAAAACAAGATAGGTCAACATTTTCTAAAAGATGGAAAAGGAGAACCTTTACTGATTTTGCATGGATTTCCTGATTGCGCTTTTAACTATAAAGAACAATTAAAATTCTTTAGCTCAAATGGTTATGAAGTTTTTGTTCCTTTTATGCCAGGCTATCATGAAGATGATGAAGAGCTTAATACATATCAAAGTTTAAAAGTAGCGGAAGAATTAATTCTTTTTATTGATTCAACAATAAAGAAACCATTTAATTTATACGGTCATGATTGGGGGGCTTCCGCAGCATATGGAATAGCTAATTTAATCCCTGATAAAATTATTAAGTTAATAACAGGTTCAGTGCCTTATGGACCAAATTTAATGAGCTCATTTTTACTAGATGGTGATCAGCAGCGAAGATCTTGGTATATGTTTTTCTTTCAACTAGAAATAGCAGAACTTGGTGTTCAAGCTAATGATTATGAATACATAAGAAGATTATGGAGAGAATGGTCACCTAATTGGCCAGAATATGAAGTATATGCTCAAGAAGCTATTAACACGTTATCAAAACCTGGAGTCTTAACTAAAGCTTTAAAGTACTATAGAAGTACTTTTCAATCAGGCTTACAAAGCGAAAGATTAAATGATTTACAGGCAACTTTTGCTGAAAAAATAAAACCACCTTCCTTATACATTCATGGTAAAAACGATGGATGCATTGCCTCTTATCTTTCAGAAGGCATGACGGATAATTTTGAAAACTTAAAAATACTTGAATTTGACGGCTGTGGTCATTTTCTTCATTTAGAGAAAACTGAAGAAGTTAATGGAGCAATTCTAGATTTTTTAAGGTCTTAAACCTATTTTTGAATTCCATTCAACTAAAAGTGATTGTAGATGGTAGTCCTGTCTAAGGTTGTAATTTCTATAGAATGTATTCCATAAACCTATTGTTTTATCTAATAAATTAAATACCTCAATAGGATCAATTTTATCTTCCATGAATGTTGAAATATTTTCTGTATCAGAAAAAATACTTTCTTTATCTTTATAGAAACGTGCTCTTAAGATATCCATTAATAAATCAGACATCCACTCTAGTTGAAGAAGAAGAGATTCTTCGTCTTTAGTCCATTTATCTGTAATTTCTGAGATATTACTCCCTTTCTTGATAAGAGTTGAAATGTCTTGAATAAAATCATTTCTAAGAATTAAGCTTTGATTTTCTTCTAATTCTAGTATTTTCAAAGGCTTACCTTTTGATAGGCCAAGTAATTGCTCAAACGAAGCTTCATCTTGTATTTTATCTTTTAACCAAGAATTGATTTCTTTTTTACTCGGTTTTTTAATATTAATCTCATGACATCTGCTTAATATTGTGGGTGGTAAATTTTGAGAATCACTATTAATGAGAATAATAAAAGTATCTTTTGGTGGTTCTTCTAGTGATTTTAATAAAGCATCGTACGACTCTCTAGACAGTAAATTAGATCTAGGAATAAAAAATACTTTATTGCCGCCCAGAAAGGATGATTCGAACATTTCTAGATAAAAAGATCTAATTTGATTTATAGAAATAGATTTTTTTCCATCCTCTAAGTCAATTGTATGAAAATCCGGATGACTGTTCTCTTTTAGAAAATTACATGATTGGCAGTTATTGCAAGGTTGCAAATTTTTAGAATTAGCACAAAGAATAAACTGGATTATTTTATTAGCTAGATGTAATTTACCTAATCCCTCTCTTCCACTTATTATCATAGAATGATGTAAATTATCTTCGTTTAATTGATCTATATATGGATTAAGCCAAGGTAAATTCATATTTTTTTATTTAAGATATCTATTACTTGTTTACTTACTTCCTCTATTTCTTTTGAAGCATCAATTATTTGAATTCTTTCTTTATCTTCTTCAGCAAGAAGTAAGTATGTATCTCTTATTTTTTGATGGAAATCTATTTCTTCACTTTCAAAACGATCTAGTTTAGATCTGCTTCTTGCTCTCTCTAAAGCCATTTCTACAGGTAAATCAAATAGGAGAGTTAAATTTGGTTGTATGATATTTAAGTTATCCGCTATTTTTCTTATGTTAGAGAGTCCCATTTCTCTTCCACCCCCTTGGTAGGCATAACTTGAATCCATATATCTATCTGAAATAACTGTTATGCCATTATTTAAAGAAGGGTTAATTAGAGTTTCTATATGATTAACTCTATCAGCAAGCATAAGTAAAAGTTCAGTTTCGTTAGATAATTTTTTTTCTGTATTTAAAAGAATATCCCTTAAATGATCTCCAACATCACTTCCTCCGGGTTCTCTTGTATTTATGTAATCTATATTTTTATTATCAAGATAATCATTTATAACTTTTATATTGGTTGATTTACCAGATCCTTCTATACCTTCTAATGTTATAAATATAGGATTCATTTAATTTTTAACTGATATTTTTTCACAGCTTTATTATGATCTTCTAGATTATCAGAAAATTTATGAGTTCCGTCACCTTTTGAAACAAAATATAAGGAATTTCCAATTTCAGGGTTAACACTGGCTTTTATAGAACTTTCGCTTACCAAACCTATAGGGCTCGGAGGTAGTCCTTTGAAAACATAAGTATTATAGGGATTCCTAATACGTAAATCTGATTTTTGTATATTTCCTTTATACTTTTCTCCCATTGCATATATAACAGTTGGATCAGATTGAAGTTTCATATTTTTTAATAACCTTCTATTAAAAACACCTGAGATCTTATTTTTTTCAACCCCTTCTCTTTCTATAATTGAAGCTAAAATAAGTGCCTCATAATCAGTCTTTATTCCTATATTTATTGATCTTGTATTCCAAGTAGAGTTCAAAATCTTAACATGCGCTCTATGAGCTCTTTCTAAAATACTGGAAGCCTTATCTCCTCTTTTATAATAGTAAGTGTCTGGATGAAATAAACCCTCTAAGTTATTGTATTTTATGTTAAATCTATTTATTAGATCATCTTTTTCTAAATCAGAAATAATGTGTTCCTCGTTTAGAAAATCTTGTTTGATTGATAACCATGTTTGACCTTCTTTTAATCTAAATTCTCTATAAAAAACATCTCCTTTTTCTATTTTTTTTACGATTTCTTTCAATGTAGTATCTTCTGAAAATTTATATTCACCAGATTTAAGGTTTCTAGATTTTCCAGTTAACACTACATATACTTTAAATAAATTAACTTTCTTGTATATATTCTGTTCTTTAAGTAAGTTACTTATAGTGTTTAAAGATGAACCAGGTTCAATATATAGAATCTTACTTTGGTCTAGATATAAAGATTTATTCAGGAAGTAGAAGCTATAAGAGACAGTTATTAGAAATAATACAAAAGAAGATAGTAAAATTTTTGACTTCACAAAGTCTATTCTATGTCAGAAAAGACTAAAGTAGCATTAGTTCCTCCAAATCCAAATGAATTAGATATGCTTTTAGATATATTTATTTCAGAAGGCTTATTAGCAGAATAATTTAAATCGCAAAGCTCATCTGGGTTATCAAGATTTATAGTTGGTGGAGATATGTTATCTCTGATAGAAAGTAGAGAAAATATAGCTTCAATAGCACCGGCTGCGCCTAACAAATGACCTGTCATAGATTTTGTTGAACTTACAATCAATTTCTTACTGTGTTCTCCCAAAACTTTTTTTATAGCTAGTGTTTCTGCAATATCTCCTGCGGGTGTAGATGTTCCGTGAGCATTAATGTAGTCAATATCTTCTGAATTTAGTTTACTGTCTATCAAGGCATTATTCATTGACAGAGCAGCTCCACTCCCATTATTTGGTGGTGCAGTCATATGAAATGCATCTGAGCTCATACCGAATCCTATAATTTCTCCATATATTTTTGCACCTCTTTTTTTTGCATGATTTAATTCTTCCAGCATTAAACATGCTGCTCCCTCTCCTAAAACGAAACCATCTCTGTCTTTGTCCCATGGCCTACTAGCTGCTTGAGGGTCCTCATTTCTAGTAGATAAAGCTTTAGCAGAGTTAAATCCTGTTAAGCCTAAAGGTGTAGTTGCCATTTCTGCACCCCCTGTAAGCATAACGTCTGCATCACCATGTTGAATATTCCTGAAGCTATAACCGATAGAGTGGCTTGCGCTCGAACAAGCACTAGCTATCGATATATTAGGTCCCATAAATCCTGTTTTAATGGATATATATCCTGAGACCATATTTATTATTGAACCTGGAACAAAGAAAGGAGATATTTTTCTTGGTCCCTTTTTTTGAAGTAAATTAGAGTTATCTTCTATAGTTTTTAGTCCACCTATTCCTGAGCCTACAGATACCCCAATTTTATTAGGGTCATATTCAGAATTATTTATCCCTGAGTCTTCAATACAATCTAATGCAGCAACTAACCCATATTGTATGAAAGGATCTAATCTCCGTATCTCTTTTTTATCTAGATAATTTTCAACTTGGAATTTTTCTATCGTAGCAGCAAACTTAGTTTCATTATTACTAGTATCAAACGAAGTAATATTAGAAACTCCACTTTTTCCTTTTAAAATAGAATCCCATACTTTTTCTATCTCATTTCCAAGAGGCGAGAGAATTCCCAGACCAGTTATAACAACCCTTCTGTCAGACATATATTCTTAAGTATTTGCTGTTATGTAATCTACAGCGTTTTGAACAGTGGCAATACCTTCAGCTTCTTCATCTGGTATTTCTAGATCAAATTCTTCTTCGAAAGCCATAACTAGTTCTACTGTGTCTAAAGAATCTGCACCTAAATCATCAATAAAAGAGGCTGCAAGTTTTACTTCATCAGGTGAAACACCTAGTTGTTCACATACAATCTTTTGAACTTTTTCTTCTACACTCATATTAACTCCTATAAGGCTTAATCAAGGTTGGCATAATATCTAAGTTTTACATTTATTTCATTATTTATCCGAACAACTTAGATAATTTGTCAAGAAAATTACATATACAAACCACCATTTACGTGAATCGTTTGACCAGTTATATATGCGCTCTTATCTGAAACCAGGAATTCAATTATTTTTGAGATTTCCTCTGGTTTTCCAAACCTACCTAAAGGAATCTGTTTTATTAATTCTTCTTTATCTTTTTGATTAATATAACTAGTCATATCTGTTTCAATAAAACCTGGTGCTACACAATTGACCGTAATACCCCTGGGTCCAATTTCTTTAGATAGCGATTTTGAAAATGCTTCTACTCCTGCTTTTGCTGCCGCATAGTTTGATTGACCTCTATTACCTAGTGATGCTGAAGCACTTGTTATGTTTATTATCCTACCCCATCTAGCTTTTATCATTCCCTTTAAGACTATTTTACTGAGTTTAAACATACCATTTAAATGAATATTAATTACATCATCCCATTCATCACTAGACATGCGCAGAACAATATTATCTCTAGTTATTCCCGCATTATTTATTAGTACTGATATATCTTTATGTTCTTCTTTTATAATTTCTGAAATATTATTTAGTGAATCTATATCATTTAGATTTAACTTTATTCCCACAAAACCTTTTTCATTAAGGTGCTTTACTCCTTCATCGGATGTTGCTGTTCCTATGATTTTATAACCTTTAGTATGTAGATTTTCTGCTATTGATTTTCCTATTCCTCTAGAAGCCCCTGAAATTAATACTTTTTTTTCTATATTAGACATTTTAAATTAATGAAAGATTTTTTATGGTATCTGTATTTATGCAATCAATCTTTACTTCTCTTTGAATAAGTCCACTAAGAACTTTACTTGGACCGCACTCTATAAACCTCTGCACCCCTGTTTCTTTTATAAAAACCATAATTTCATTCCATCTTACAGAGTTGTAGAGCTGCTTAACTAGGTTATCCTTAATTTTTTCTGTGTCTCTTTCTACAGATGAGTTTACATTATTAACTACAGGAATCTGAGGTTCTTTAAATTCAAAAGAATCTATAAAAGTTTTAAACTCTATCGAAGCTGGTTTCATTAACTCACAATGTGAAGGGATGCTCATGGCCAAAGGAATAGCTCTTTTTGCTCCGCGATCTTTGCATAAATTCATAGCTTCCTCTACGGCCCTTTTACTACCAGAAATAACTATTTGACTTGAAGAGTTAATATTTGCAGGGTTTACTAAGTGATTTTCTGATTGAGTGACTTCTTTACAAACTTCTTCTATATCTAATTTATTTAAACCTATTATTGCAGCTATCCCCCCTTTTCCTTCTGGAACTGCATTTTGCATTAACTGTGCTCTTTTATTAACAATTTTTAGACAATCTTCAAAACTAATACTTTTGGATGCTATTAATGCAGAATATTCTCCCAAAGAGTGACCAGCTAAAAAATCTATCTTTATGTCTTTTTTTTCTATGATTTTCCAGATTGCGTAATTAGCAGTTAAGAGAAGTGGCTGTGTTATCTCTGTTTTTGATAACTCTTCTGCACTACCTTTATTAATCAGATTAATTAAGTCTTTATTTATTATTTGCGATGCCTGCATAAAAGGTTCATCAAAGTCTTTAATTTCAGAAAAATATTCTGAAAGCATATTTGGATATTGAGAACCCTGGCCTGGAAAAATAACAGCCGAACTAGAAACGCTCATTAAAATTTACTCTTCTACTTCTTCTTCAGAGTATTTTTCTTTAATTTCTAATACTTTTTTACCTTTATAAAATCCATCTTCACTTACATGATGTCTTCTATGTTTTTCTCCAGTAACTGAATCTGTGGATAAAGAAGCATTTTTTAGCGCATGATGCGATCTTCTTTGACCTTTTCTAGATCTTGATACTTTACTTTTTTGTACTGCCATAACTAACCTCGGATGCGAATTCTAAGATAATTATTTGATTAGGTCTCTAATTTTTTTAAATGGTTGAATTAAATCATCATTTTTATCTAAGTTTTCCTTATTACATAGGTTATCTTCACAAAAATTAATATTTGGTATATTTAGATAAATCTCTTCCTTTATGAAATCCTTAATTTCAAATTGAGTTAAATCCTGAAAATGTACATCTTTACTTGTATATCTTTTATTTAAACTCATTGATATATCCTGAATTTCAATATCTGTTTTAATATTGACCCTATTGGTTATACTTTTTGAACAGGAGCTACACTCTGAAACATAACTTAGGTCGATAGCACCTTTAGCATAAATAATTCCTTGAGATGGCTTTTCAATATTAATATCTACGATGACTAAATCTATAATATGCACTTCCTCTATAAAGCTTGGATCATACGAATCATTGATCTTTATGGGAAATTTACCTTCGTTTAAGTTAAGTAAGATATTCATGAAAATAATACATTAAAATGACTCGGTTCTTCTGCCTGGAACTCTAAGTCTATATCTAAAAATTTTATTGATTTAGAGTGTAAGAGCATCCTAGTTATACCTTGATTTCTAATTAATTTATTTTTTTCTTTATCACCGTACTTTTCATCTCCTACTATTGGAAACCCTTCACTCTGAAGATGTACTCTTATTTGATGCGTTCTTCCTGTTATTAATTCGCATTCTAATTTAGAAAAATTTTTATTAACTTCTAATAAATTTACAATTGTAATTGAATCTTTGCCTTCATTGGCTACTCTGACCTCTCTTTCACCGGACCTTAACTCGTTTTTGACCAACTTTTTATCAATTTTTGTAATGTTTTTTGGCCAACTACCAGTAACTATAGCTATATATTTTTTTTCTACATTACCTTTCCTTATTTCTTCATTAAGTTTTCTTAGGATAGACCTTTTTTTAGCTAAGACCATAATTCCTGATGTATTTCTATCCAGCCTATGCACTAGATGAGTATCTTTATATTTAGAATCTATTTGTCTAACTGCCTCAATAAGTCCCAAACTTAAACCACTTCCACCATGGCTTGCTAGACCCTCTGGTTTATTAATGGCAATTATAGAATTATCTTCAAACACAATATTTCTTTTTATTATGTCAATTAAAGATTTTTTGGGTTTTTGTATGAAATTTTTAACTGATTTGTATGGCGGAATTCTTATCTTATCTCCTTTTTGTAATTTTCTTTCCGGTTTACATCTTGATCCATTAATCCTAACCTCTCCTTTTCTAATCATTGAGTATATTCTTGATTTTGGCACGTTTTTAATCTTATATAATAGAAAATTATCTAATCTAGTTGATTGATAATCTTCATCTATTTCTACGATATTTACTTTATGAAAAGTTACTTCTTCATTAGTCATAATGCTCTAGTTTCTTTATATATCCCTTCTTATGTGCTATTTTATAAATATAGTCATCGTATTTTAACGTTTAAATGAGTTTTTTTAGTAGATGACAATTAGGAAATAATTATAAAAATATAAAGAAAAGCTTAAAAGTAAGCAATTTCCTCAGAGAAACAGAATTTTAGGCCATGGGTGTGGCCACAATATTAAAGTAATTCGCCCTAAAAAATAGCATTCAATATGCAAATCTCTGGCTAAACATAGCTTTTCTTTTAAATAAAGGTAATAACATGAAAAGAATGTTAGTTAATGCCACACAACCTGAAGAATTAAGGGTTGCCTTAGTGGATGGTCAAAGTATTTATGATTTTGATATTGAACAAATAGGTCAAGAAAGAAAGAAATCTAATATATATAAAGCTAAAGTTTCTCGAATAGAGCAAAGCTTAGGTGCTGCATTTGTTGATTTTGGAGCTGAAAGGCATGGTTTTTTGCCTATTAAAGAATTAGCACCTGATTTTTTAAAGAACAAAAAAGGTAGAAATAATATCTCAGATTGTCTTACACAAGGACAAGAAATTATTGTTCAAGTAGATAAAGAAGAACGAGGCAATAAAGGAGCTGCATTAAGTACATTTATATCTCTACCAGGTCATTATTTAGTACTAATGCCTAATAATCCAGAAGCAGGTGGAGTTTCTAGGTCTTTAGAAGGAAAAGACAGAGACAAAGTAAGAGCAAACTTAAAAGCATTAGAAAAACCAGATAACATGGGCGTTATAGTTCGAACTGCTGCTTCAGGAGCTTCTTTAGAAGAATTGCAATGGGATCTAGATTACCTCCTGAGTATATGGGATGCAATACAAGAGGCTAATCAGCAAAGAAAAGCACCTTTTTTAATTTACAGAGATGATGACTTAATCTCTAGATCTTTAAGAGACTTTCTAAGAGATGACATAACTGAGGTATTAATTGATACAGATGAGGCTTTTGAACAAGCTCAAGATTTTGCTAGTAGATTAACTCCAGAGTATCTAGAAAGAATAAAAAGATATGATGAATCAATTCCATTATTTACTAGATACCAAATTGAAAGTCAGATAGAGACTGCTTATCAAAGAGAAGTAACTCTACAAAACGGAGGGTCAATTAGTATAGATCAGACAGAAGCATTAGTTTGTATAGATATTAATTCTGCGAAGGCAACTGGTGGATCTGACATAGAAGAGACAGCACTTAAAACTAACCTAGAAGCAGCCAAAGAAATAGCTAAACAATTAAGACTAAGAGATGTTGGTGGATTATTAGTTATAGACTTTATAGATATGCAAAGTTTCAAAAACAAAAGAGCTGTAGAGGATATGGTTAATAAATCCATAGAAATAGATAGAGCTAAAATTCAAGTAGGTAGAATATCAAGATTTGGATTACTTGAAATGTCCAGACAGAGACTTAGGCCCTCTCTTGAAGAAAGATGGACTCAAGATATAAGTAGCTTATCAACAGCTGTTTTAAGATTAATTGAAGAGGAATCCAGCAAAAAAATGAGCGGAGAAGTTAGGGCTGTTGTTTCATCTGATATGTCAGTTTTTCTCTTAAATGAAAGAAGAGGAAGAATTAACGAAATAGAAGAACGTACTGATGTAAGGGTTGTGATAGTTTCTGACCCTTCTAGAGCAGATAATCGCTTTGAAGTTACAAGAATTAAAAAGAATGAAAAATCAAAAGAATCTAGTTATGAAATACAAGAAAGTCTTAATGAAGATACTGATCTTGGATACAAAATCTCAAAACAAGAAAAAGCAGTTGTAAGTATTAAACCTCCTAAAAAACCTAAGAAAAAAGGGAAAGGTTTTATTAGAAAAATCATAGAAACCTTAACGGGAGAAGAGGATAAATCTAAAAATAAAAAAGAGACTAAATTAAAACCAAATCAAAGAAAAAGGAAGCAGACGAATAAACCACGCTCCAATAAAAAACATCACCCTAGAACTGCTAATCAAAGAAACAAGAAAGCTGATAACTCTAAAGATACTAAAAAGAAAGGAAATGTAAAAAAGACACCTCAATCAAAAGGAAAAAAAGAAGAAAAGAAAACCCCTGTATCTAAAGATAAGAAACCGGCTAACAAATACAAGAAACCAGTTCAAGATAAAGCAGAATCAAATAAAAAACCTCTACCTAAAAAGAAAGAACTAAGTAAGACTCCTGATAAGGTAGATAAGAAAGATAAAAAGACTTCTAATAAAACTAAAGATAAAGTTGAAAAACAGAATGTATCTTTAAAAGAATCAAAGGAAAAAGAAGAACCTATTAAAAAGGAAGAAAAGAAAAAATCTGGGAAAGATTGGGGAGTTGCTTCAAATGACCCAAGAAAAAAATAATTAATTTAGATTTTAAGTTTTTTTGAAACAAAGCTTTCTATAAGCATACCTGAAATAGAGATCTTTCCAGGTGGAACTTGAGGTAGATCTTGATAATGAAACCAATCAGCTTTATCAATCTCAACTCCATCAGGTTTAATATCACCAGAAAGATAATCAGCATGAAACCCTAACATTAACTGACTTGGGAATGGCCATGATTGACTTCCATAGTAATTAATATTACTAATTTCTATATCCACTTCTTCTTTAATTTCTCTTGCTATGGCTTCTTCTACAGACTCACCTGCTTCAATAAAACCTGCCAAAGTGCTATAAAAGTCTCCAGGAAAGTTTTTATTATGTGCTAACAGAAGATAATCCCCTTTTGTAACTAGAACTATTATGCATGGAGATATTCTTGGATATATTAAAACTGTATTACAGGTACAAAACATTGCCCTTTCCGTTTCGTGTTGTTTCATAGATTTAGAGCATTTTCCGCAATATTGATTAGAAGTATGCCAATCAACCAATTGAATGCCTCTAGAGCAAATTTGAAAATAGCTATCTGGTAATATTCCTAACAAGTTCCTTAGATCTGTTATCTCCGTATTTTCTAGTAAATTACTATCTTTACTTATTTCACTTGCATAAAAGGCATGATTTTCTGTTTTACCTAGATAATGATGCTTATTAAATTTCATACCTGACCATTTAAGATCGTCTTCAGACAAAATTGCTAAATTTCTTGTGGTCTTATCAATTAGGACTTTGTTATCTAAATAACAAGTAAAAGCTTTTTCCAACTTAGAGTTGTCAAAGTTTTCAGGTTCAAAATATGATGTTACGTTTATATGTATCATTTATAATAATCAGCTTATCTGTAGCTTACTTTAATAAAAAATATACATCAATTATGGAATTAATAACTTTAGATCAGGGAATGCTCGTATCAGGTATTATTTTAGCTTCTACCTTTATACTAATTTTTACAGAAACTTTACATGGTTTTCATAGAGTAAAAGTAGCAATGTTAGGTGCAGCTATCATGCTAGTAGTGGGTCAGCAATATGGTTTTTACTCTCCAGAAGAAGCATTTCATGCGGTTGATTGGAATGTGGTCTTTCTTCTGGGTTCCATGATGGCTGTTGTAGCGATAATGATTAATTCAGGTGGCTTTGAAGTTTTAGCTGCAAACATAGGAAAAATAGCTAAAGGTAGACAATTTATGCTACTAGCCCTACTTGGAACGGCAGTAACAGTAATCTCACTACTTTTAGATAACGTTACAACTGTAGTAATTTTCGGACCTCTTATTGTTTTGATTTGTCAAAAGATGAGAGTAACTGCTATTCCTTATCTAATGGCAGCTGCTTTGTTATCTGATACCGGAGGTGTTGCAACACTAGTAGGAGATCCACCCAATTTAATGATTGGATCAGCTTTTGATATTGCTTTTATGCCCTTTGCTTACAAAATGTTCCCTATAGTTTTCGTGGCATGGATTGCTACTCTATTTTTTATGAGGTACTTGTTTAAAGAAGAATTGGCTGTAGTCCCAGAAGGTAAATTTGAAGACTCAATTCCTTATAAAGATAAGAGTCTTTGGAATAAAGCACTTTCTGTTCTAGGCCTCATGGTAATTCTTTTTATGATTCATAACACAATTCACTGGGAGCCTTGGATGGTTGCTGGTACTGGTTTAATTCTTTTAACTATTCTTGCTAAAGAGATTGAATTTGAAGACGTTATGAAGAATATGACGCATGAAATTCCTTTATTAATGTTTTTTGTAGCTCTATTTATGTTAGTCGGTGGTGTTGAAGGGAGTAAATTTCTTGAATACTTAGGACAGTACATTGTTCCATTCTTAATTGATCCAGTTTCAGGGGCAGTCATACAAGAGAATTTTATGATTACTTGTATAGCCTTAATGTGGGTTGCAGCTATCATGTCAGCAGCTATCGACAACATACCTTTTACAGCAGCTATGATTCCTATCATAGCTTCTTTAGAAACTGTTGGAGTAAATATAGCAGCATTATGTTGGTGTCTTGCTCTAGGAGTAGGAATGGGAGGTAATGGTACTCACATTGGCTCAACAGCGAACGTATACATTGTTACTGTTTCTGAAAAGCTTGCAAAAACCACTGGTAATCCTGATATGGCAATTACCCCTCTTAAATGGGCTAAAAAAGGCTTACCTGTAATGCTTCTAACTTTAGTGATTTGTACAATAATCATGTATCTATTCTTTGACTATTACGCAGAACCACTAAGTTCACTGTAATGATGCATAAGTTTTGCGTAGCTCCTATGATGGATAGGACTGATAGACATGAAAGATACTTTTTGAGACTTTTATCAAAGGAAGCTTTTTTATATACAGAGATGATTCATGCCAATGCAATTGTTTATGGTAATAAAAAAGAATTGCTTAAATATTCCCCTCTAGAACATCCTCTTGGAATTCAATTAGGAGGATCTGAATCAGATATACTAAAAGAGGCTTCAATTTATGCTGAAGAATATGGATATAAAGAAATCAATTTAAATATAGGTTGTCCTAGTTCTAGAGTAAAAGCTGGTAATTTCGGAGCAGTTTTAATGAAAGAACCTCATTTAGTAGCTAATTGCGTAGAAGAAATACAAAAACATATATCGATACCCGTAACAATAAAATGCAGGATTGGTGTTGATGAAATGAAAGAAGAAGATTTTTTTTCTTTTATTGATATTGTTCAAAATTCCGGATGTACTACTTTCATTATCCATGCAAGAAAAGCTCTCCTCAAAGGTTTGAGTCCTAAAGAAAATAGAGAAGTACCTCCTTTAAATTACGATATTGTTTACGAATTAAAACAAAAATTTCCCTCTTTAGAAATCATTCTAAATGGCGGTATAGAAACTTTAAATGAGGGTTTAATTCATTTAAAAAATTTAGATGGGATAATGATGGGGCGAAGTGCATATAGTGATCCATTTCAGCTTTCTAAAGTAGATAGTATTTTTTATAAAAAGAAAGATATGAATCTAACTAAACAGGAGGTTTTTCTAAAATTTATTCCTTACCTAATAAAAGAATTTGAAAATGGATCTAAAATTCAACTCATAACCAAACATGTAATGGGTTTTTTTAGAGGAAATGCTTTAGCTAAAGAAATTAGAACAACTTTATCTAATATACAAAATGAAAGAAATATCGAGAAAACACTCTTCAATATAGCAAATAGATTAGTTACATAATGTTTAAAAAGTTATTTAAAAAGAAAAATACTGAAGTAGTAAAAGAAGACAATATTTCCAGTATTAATATGGCTTGTTCTTCTCTGCTAATAGAAGTTGCCCTATCTGATAAAGATTTTGATGAAGAAGAAATGAAATCAATGTCTAAAGTACTTATCAACACATACGATCTCTCAAAAGAAACAGTTTTAGAGTTAATTGATAATGCAAAGCAAACGGTTAAAGAATCAACATCTTTATATAATTATACGAGAGAAGTAAATGACAGTTTCACTTATGATAAAAAACTAATATTGATAGATAACTTATGGGCTATCGCTTATGCTGATGGAAACTTAGATAAATATGAGGAACACTTAATTAGAAAAATTTCAGATCTTTTATATGTCTCTCACAGTGACTTTATTGATATAAAAATAAAGAATAGAGAACAATTCACTTAGTCTTCCCAATCTTCATCAAAAGTATCAAAATCATCTTCTATTTTTCCATCATAAATCTCATATTCTCTATTTTGAAAATATGCATCCTTCATAAATAGATATTCGTCACCCACTATTAATACATCTATGCCTAATAAGTCTGCTCTGGTGATCAAAAGATCTGCAGCCGTAATTGCATAGATGGTTTGATTGTCTGAAAATAACAAGGATGGACTAAGTATCGAATCAGGAATTTTAGCTAAAGAATCTCTTAATGTACTAGGGCCTAATCCTGGCAGAACAATATAGGGGCCTTCAGGTACTCCCCATAGGGCTAAAGTTTGTCCAAAATCTTCATTGTTTTTCTCTAAGCCCATGTCAGAAGCAATATCAAATAAACCAAAAATTCCAAAAGTAGTGTTAACTAGAACCCTAGTAAAATCTGACATACCGTCTTTAATTTTTCCTTGAAGGACATTATTAATGCCTATATTGATATCCTCTACATTAGATAGAGAATTGCTAAGTCCTATTTCAATTAAATCAGGAGTTATTTTCTTATAAATTTCAGCAACAGGTCTGGCAGCAAAACTATCTAATTCTTGATTCAATTTATGGGTGACCTTATTTATATCTTCAAAAGGATCATGAGTGGAGTGTATGAAGCTACTAAAAAAGAATAGACAAATAGAAATAAAATATTTTATTTTCATTTATTTACTTGTGGAATTGATGATTTATTTTTAGGGGCAACAGCATCTAATTTTTTAACAATTTTATTTGCAATAGTAATAGAGATTTTAGAGATTTCTTTATTTTCATTTGTTAAATTAGATTGATTAAATTCAAATTGGGGAATTTCTCCTAATAAATCAAGGTTGTATTTTTCAGACAAGAATCTAGCTCCACCTTTGCCATATAAATAGTAACGTTTTTTTGAGTCTTTAGGTTCAAAGTAACTCATATTTTCAACTAAACCTAAAATTTGTAAGTTAAGTCTATTTAACATTTCTATTCCCTTTGCTGTATCTGTAACAGCTATATCTTGTGGGGTAGTTACAACTATAGCCCCTGATAAAGCAATTTTTTGCAACAGTGTAAGCTGTATATCTCCAGTGCCGGGTGGTGTATCTATAATTAAATAATCTAATTTACCCCAATTGGTTTGTGATATTAATTGCATAATAGCTCCACTAACCATAGGTCCTCTCCAAATTATAGGCATCTTCTCAGATGATATGAACCCCATCGAATTAAATTTTAAGCCATCCTTTTCTAAAGGATTAAGTAATTCTTGATTTGTTACATTAAGTTGCATATCAACGGCATTTAAAAGAACAGGATGACTTGGCCCATAAATATCTCCGTCAACTAACCCAACCTTAAATCCTTGGGAAACTAAAGATTTAGCTAAATTAACTGAAATAACCGATTTACCTACACCACCTTTCGCTGAAAAAACACCCAATATATGATCAACGCCCATTAATGTTTGAGGAATTCTTAGGTTTTCATTTTTAGTTGCCATAAATACAGTCTAACTCTGATATATAATACGCTTATTCTAAGCATTGGAATATCTAGTGCAATAATTGTATGTCTAAAGATAAAAGAGAAATATTAGTAACATCAGCTTTACCGTATGCTAACGGAGAGTTGCATTTAGGACATATGTTAGAACAAATACAAACAGACATATGGGTTAGGTATCAAAAACTCATAGGAAATAAATGTACCTATGTGTGTGCAGATGATGCTCATGGTACTCCTATAATGTTAAGAGCAGAAGAATTAGGTATAGATCCAGAGCTTCTTATCAGTGATATTTTTAAAAATCACTTAAGAGATTCTAAAGGCTTTTTAATTGGTCATGATAATTATTACTCTACTCACAGTGATGAAAATAAATATTTTTCAGAACTGATCTTTGAAAGATGTAAAGAAAAGGGTTATATCTTAGAGAAGGAAATAGACCAGCTTTTTGACATCGAGAAAAAAATATTCCTTTCTGATAGATATGTAAAAGGAATTTGTCCTTCGTGCGGAGCGAAAGATCAATATGGAGACAATTGTGAAGTTTGTGGTAAGACTTATCTAGCCACTGACTTAATCGATCCAATCTCTACACTTAGTGGTACTGTTCCAGAAGTTAAAAAAAGCCTACATTTATTTTTTGCCCTTAGTCAATTGAACGATGAAGCTAAAAGCTGGTTTAAAAATTCTAAAGTTCAGAAACAAGCTTTAAATAAACTCAATGAATGGATTGATGATCTTAGAGATTGGGATATTTCTAGAGATGCACCCTATTTTGGTTTTGAAATACCTAATTACCCTAATAAATATTTTTATGTTTGGCTTGATGCACCAATTGGTTACATGGCTAGTCATATGAACTTTTTAAATGAAGATACCGAAGAATTTTCTAAATACTGGAATGAAGATACAACTTCAGAGTTATATCATTTTATAGGTAAAGATATTATTTATTTTCATGCTTTATTCTTTCCAGCACTCCTTTCAAAAGCAAATTTTAGACAACCTTCAGGAGTTTTTGCACATGGTTTTTTAACCATAGATGGAGAAAAAATGTCTAAATCTAAAGGTACTTTTATTCTAGCTGATACTTATTTGAAACACCTAGATCCTCAATTTATAAGATACTACTTTTCAACTAAACTCACTGAAGGCATTGAGGACATAGATTTAAATTTAGAAGATTTTATTCAAAAAACAAATTCAGACTTGGTTGGTAAATATATAAACCTAGCAAGCAGATCCTCTAATTTCATAACTAAATATTTTAAAGGAAGACTTTCAGATATTGATGAAAATCACGAACTTCTACAATTATCTAATAAATCAGCTGAAAAGATTTTTATACATTATGAAAATAGAGAATTTAGTAAAGCAACAAAAGAAATAATGTTATTAGCAGATAAAACTAATCAGTATTTCGACAATAACAAACCATGGGAAGAAATAAAGAAAGATGATAATTCTCTTTTAGCTCATGAAGTTTGTTCTGTAACCCTTTTAATGTTTAAGAATATCTCTATTTTTCTTAGCCCTATTTTGCCTAACATCTTTAAAGAGAGTCAGGAATTTCTTAATTTAAAAAACTTAAGTTGGGCTGACTTAGATTTAGATTTATCAGGACATACAATTAACGATTACTCTCCCCTCATAACTAGAATAGAAAAAGAATCCATTTCAAGAATAATTGAAGATTCAAAGGAATAATTATGGAAGAAATAACTATAGAAGATTTCATTAAGATTGATTTACGAATAGCTAAGATTATCGAAGTAAATGAAGTTGAAGATGCAGATAAACTAATTCAATTAAAGTTAGATATAGGAGATATAGGAATAAAAACAGTTTTTGCTGGTATTAAGTCAGCTTATAAGCCAGATGAACTTCTTAATAAACATGTTGTTTGCGTCAATAACCTAAAACCAAGAAAGATGAGATTTGGTACGTCAGAAGGTATGATACTAGCCGCAGGTGATGACGATTTAGGTATTTATGTTTTATCACCAGATGAAGGTGCCTTAGCGGGAATGAAAGTTAGATAATGACTAATACAAAAATAGAGACGGATATATTAATCATAGGTGCAGGCCCAGTTGGTTTATTTACCGTTTTTGAAGCAGGTCTTTTAGGCTTGAACTGCGAAATTATTGATAATCTAGATAAAGTTGGTGGCCAATGTATTGAACTATATCCAGAAAAACCTATATACGACATACCGGGTGTACCCTACCAAACAGCAGAAGAACACATAAAAGCTTTAGAAAAACAAATAAGCCCTTTTGACTATGGACTCCATTTAAACCAAAGAGTTGAAGAGCTGGTAAAAGATTCAAACGATACTTGGAAAGTAAAAACTAATGAAGGACAAGAGTTTATAACAAAGAATATTTTTATTGCTGCGGGGGCAGGTTCTTTCGAACCCAGAAGACCACCTAACGTAGAAAATCCAGATAAGTACTTAGATAAAGGAGTTAATTACTCAGTTAAATCTATTGATAAATATAAAGATAAGAATATTTTTATATTTGGAGGTGGTGATAGTGCTTTAGATTGGACGGTAGAATTATCCAATATCGCTAAAAAGATAAATTTAGTTCATAGAAGAGATAAATTTAGAGGTTCACCAAATACTGAAGAGCAAATGAGAGATCTTTCAAAAACAGATAAAGTTAATTTACTAACCCCTTACGTAATAGAAGAATTACTAGGAAAGGAAAAAATAGAAGGTGTTAAGGTTAGAAATTTCCAGACCCAAGAAATTATTGAAGAACAATGTGACGAAATACTTTTCTTATTTGGTTTAAATAAGAAATTGGGTCCATTAGTTAATTGGAATTTAGATTTAAATGGAAAGAAAATTTCAGTTGATAACGATACCTATCAGACAAATCAGGAAGGTATATTCGCTGTTGGCGATATCAATGATTATCCAGGAAAACTAGATTTAATTCTTTGTGGTTTCCATGAATCTACCATAGCTGTTCAAAAAGCCTATGAAAGGTGTTTCCCAGGAGAAAAAGTACCTTTTGGTTATACAACTTCCAATAATAAATTACATGAAAAACTAGGATTAAAGGAATAAGAACTATTTTCTTTTTGAATTAGTTTTTAGCCTAATAGAGTTAATTTTTATAAAACCTGTTGCATCAGCTTGATCAAACGTATTCTCATCATCCTCAAAAGTAACAATTTTTGGATCATAAAGACTGAAATCAGAATCTCTTGAGATGACAGATACACTTCCTTTGTATAGAGATAAAGTAACTGAACCTGTTACATGAGTTTGAGTACTATCTATTAGAGTCTGCATAGATTTTCTTTCTGGACTCCACCAAAACCCTTTATAAATTAGTTCACTATATTTAGCCATTATTTCATCTTTAAGATGCGCTTGTTCTGCATCTAAAGTTATTGACTCTATAGCTCTATGAGCTTTTATTAGAATTGTCCCTCCAGGTGTTTCATAACATCCTCTAGATTTCATGCCTGTAAATCTATTTTCAACTAAGTCTAAACGCCCTATTCCATTTTTTCCTGCTAAAAGATTAAGTTCTTGAAGTAATTGGTCGGGATTTAAGGATTTACCATTTACTTTTACAGGATCTCCGTTTCTAAATTCTATATTGATTATTTCTTCTTTATCAGGTGCTTGTAAGGGATCAGTCGTTCTTTCCCATATATTTGAAGGTGCTCTAACTGATGGGTCTTCTAGTATTTCACCTTCATACGATGTATGAAGAATATTTTCATCTTTAGAATATAGAGGTTCATCTGGACTGGCATTAATATTTATTTGATGTTTCTTGCAGTACGCTAATAAATCTTTCCTAGATTTTAGATTCCAAGTTCTCCAAGGAGCTATGACTGTAATTTCTGGATCTAATGCATAAACACCTAATTCAAATCTTATTTGATCATTTCCCTTACCTGTAGCTCCGTGAGCTATGGCCTCAGCTCCTTCTTGTTTAGCTAATTCAACTAGTCTTTTACTAATTAAAGGCCTTGCAATAGAAGTACCGAGTAAATATTCACCTTCATAAACTGCATTAGCTCGAAACATAGGATAAACATAATTTCCTACAAACTCTTCTTTGAGGTTTTCTATAATTACTTTTGAAGCACCTATCTGTTCTGCTCTTTTATTAACCTCTGATGGATCATATTCTTGTCCTAAATCAGCCGTAAAAGCTACAACTTCTGCTCCATATTCTTCTTTTAACCAATGCAGAATAACCGAGGTATCCAATCCGCCTGAATAGGCTAATATGATTTTTTTGATATCTTTATTCATGTTTCTTTAAAAAAGATCGCGTATTGTATACCTTCAAGAGTATTTTTTTGGAATATTAATTTTTTCATCAAAATTAAGGATTTTAAAAAATTAGATACCATATTTCCTTTTTATGCTACTGAACGTTATCCTTATTGATATATGAAGGAGATATTTAGTTCATTTAGTCCTGAAAAGGTTGATTATGTAACGTTCAACATAAGTCTATTTGTAGTCATTATGATAGCTTCATTTATTCTTTTAAATCCTGGTGCAGCTGAAAATTTTATAGGTACATTGAAAAATCAAGTTATAGATATTTTCGGTTCAATATATCTAATTTTGACATTGGTTTGTTTCATTTTTTTACTTTATCTTGCTTTTACAAAATATGGAGATTACAAACTTGGTGGTCATGACTCCTCCGTAGAATTTTCAACTTTTAGCTGGATTGGAATGCTCTTTTGTTCTGGTATAGGTGGAGGCATTATTTATTGGTCAGGTGTTGAATGGGGTTATTACGTAAGTGCTCCTCCTTTTGGTATAGAACCCTTTTCAGAAGAGGCTTATTCACTGTCAACAGCTTACGGACTTTTTCATTGGGGAATTTCTGCTTGGGCTATTTATGGCATACCTGCTTTAGCTTTATCTATTTCTTTCTATAAATACAATCTTAATACATTACGTTTAAGTTCTAGTTTACGAGGATTGGGTATAAATAATATAGAGACTTCTATTGCAGGACGTCTAGTAGATCTTATTTTTGTTGTAGCAACTATTGGAGCTGCCGGAGGAACTATTGGTTCTTATATACCAATGTTAAGTTCTGGGTTTTCAGATATTTTTATGATTTCAAATAGTTCTTATCTAGATTTATTTGTATTAACTCTATGCGTTAGTCTTTTTGGATTTAGTGTTTATAAAGGACTTAATAAAGGCATAAAGACTTTAAGTAATATTAACCTTGTCTTGGCAATCTTATTCCTTTTTATAATTTTATTTATTGGTCCTTTTAAAGAAATTATTATTTCCTCATTTGAAGGTTTAAGGTTTATGTTCTCAAATTTTATTGAAATGAGCACTTTAGGAATATCTGAAACATCTCAATTTGCTAATGATTGGACTATATTTTATTGGGCTTGGTGGGTAGCATTTGGCCCGTTAGTTGCTTTATTTATAGCAAGAGTTTCAAAAGGAAGAACAATAAGGCAATTAATCTTTGCAATGTTGTTATTTGGATCTCTAGGTACTTGGCTTTTTTATATGATCTTAGGTGGTTATTCTATGGATCTAGATCAAAAGCAAATACTAGAAGTATCTAGCGTAACAGGTTCATCTCATGCCGATATGGCCATCAATATCGTAAAAACTATGCCACTTGCTGAACTGATGTTAATTCTCTTTTGTACAATAACTATAATTTTTGTTACCACTTCCTATGATTCTATGTCTTTTGTAATAGCATATCATGTACAAAAGAATTCATCAGTTACCGGAGACCCCTCTAAATATCTTAGACTTTTTTGGGCTATAGTTTTAGGAATTTTACCTGCTGCTTTAATTATTTATTCAAGTCATGGAGTAGCTTTAGATTTAATTATTTTGGCTTCGGTCCCTTTAATTATAATATACCCCCTAATGGCAGTCTCTTTAATGAAGGAATTGATAAATGAAAAAACCTAAAGAACTAAAACCGGATACATTATCTTTGCATGCCGGTCAAAGACCTGACCCTACCACAGGGGCTAGGGCAACTCCTATATATCAATCTTCTTCTTTTGTTTTTGAAAATGCAGAGAATGCTGCAGGAATTTTCAATGCTGAGAGAGCGGGTCATACTTATTCAAGAATAACAAATCCAACTAATGCTGTATTAGAAGAAAGAATATCCGCTTTAGAGGGAGGAGTAGGTGCAATTGCAACCTCTAGTGGTCAAGCTGCACTCCATTTAGCTATCACTACTATTTTAGATCAAGGTTCGCATATTGTAGCCTCTAAATCTTTATATGGAGGTAGCCATAACTTATTAGAATATACGTTACCAAGATTTGGAATAGAAACTACGTTTATAGATTTCAGAGATGTTAATCAGGTAGAACAGAACATAAAAGGAAATACCAGACTACTTTTTGGAGAAACGCTAGGAAATCCAGGTTTAGACATCATGGATATACCTTCTATTTCAGAAATAGCTCATAAAAATAAAATACCTTTATTGGTTGATTCTACATTTACAACACCACACTTATTAAAACCTTTTGATTTAGGAGCTGACCTGATATTTCATTCTGCAACTAAATTTTTATCTGGTCATGGAGTAGTTATTGGAGGATTACTTGTTGATAGTGGCAACTTTAATTGGGATGAATCAGGAAAGTTTCCACAACTAACAGAAAAATATGAAGGATTTCATGACATGATTTTTACTGAAGAATTTGGACCATCAGCTTATATAAATAGAGCTAGGAAAGAAGGAGCAAGAGACTTTGGTGCCTGCATGAGTCCACACACTGCGTTCTTAATTTTACAAGGCATGGAAACATTGAGTTTAAGAATGGATAGGCATGTAAGTTCAGCAAGAAAAATAGTAGAATTTTTAAGTACTCATCAGTCTGTGGATAAAGTTCACTATCCAGAATTAGAATCACATCCAGACCATCTACTAGCCAAAAAATATTTGAATAAAGGCTGTGGCGCTGTATTTACCTTTGAACTTAAGGGTGGAAAAAACGAAGGAATCCAATTTATAGAAAATCTAAATATTTTTTCTCATCTAGCTAATGTTGGTGATGCTAAATCATTAGTTATTCATCCAGCAAGTACTACACATCATAGAATGGATAAGAAGGCGTTGGAAAAAGCTGGCATTACTGAAGGTACTATTAGACTCTCGATAGGATTAGAAGATATAGAAGATCTAATAGATGATTTAGACATAGCCTTAAATAGAATTAAGTAAATGTATACTTTTTCTGGGCCTAAAGGCCTTCTTAAAGATAAAAATCCTATAATTTTTGTTCACGGAACAGGTATGGATCATACAGTTTGGACTTTACCTACTAGACATTTTCTTAGAAAAAATAGAGGCGTCCTCTCAATTGACTTACCTGGACATGGAAAAAGTGAAGGCCCCCTCCTCTCTTCAGTAGAAGATTTTGCAAATTCAATATTAGAATATCTTGATAAAAGAAATATAGAAAACTTTTCACTAGTTGGACATAGTTTAGGTTCACTTATAGCTTTAGAATTATCTTCATTGGCATCTAACAGAAACCAGTCCTTAGTATTAATAGGAACAGCCTTTCCAATGATGGTTTCAGATCAACTTTTAGAGTTAGCTAAAGATAATAAAGATGAAGCAATAGATATATTAACTTATTTTGGATACAGCAATAATTCTAGAATAGGCTTAAATCCAAATCCTGGAATCTGGATGACAGGATCAACAAAGAAATTAATGTTGAAATCAAAAGAAGATGTCATTTATAACGATTTATTAGCATGTGCAAATTATAAAAATGGAATAGAAAGTGCTAAAAATATAAAAGCTAGTACTACCCTTATTTTAGGAGGTGAAGATAAACTTACTCCCAAAAGATTTACGGAATCACTTATAGAAAATTTAGATGCTCCTAATATTAAAACAATAAAATCAAGCGGTCATAGCCTTATGATGGAAAGACCAAATGAAGTATTAGATATTCTTAAGGAAGTACTGTGAAAAATATCATATTAGGAGATGGTGCTATGGGAACAGAACTTAGAGCTAGGGGTGTAGAGGTTCCTTCGCATACAGAATCAATATGGTCAGCTTTAGCTTTAAGAAACAATCCTCAAGAAATTATTGAAATTCATAAAGATTATATTGATGCAGGAAGTGACTACATTACTATAAATAATTATGCTGTGACTAAACCCTTGTTAGCTAGAAACAATCTTGAGAACGAATTTAAAGATTTAACAGAAAAGGCTATAGATTTAGCAAAAGAAGCAATTTCATCTAAAGGTTCTAATACTAAGATTGCAGCCTCATTTCCTCCTCTAGAAACAAGTTATAGACCTGATCTTGTGCCATCAAAAAAACTCTTAGAAAATTATTATGCAGAATTTGCAGAAACTCTAACTGGAAAAGTAGATTTTATTATCTGTGAAACAATGTCCACTGCAGAAGAAGGAAGAATAGCTTTAGAAATGGCTAAGAGAACAAATTTACCTGTTTGGCTTGGATGGACACTCATAGGAAATAGACTGAATAAGCTTCCAAGTGGTGAGAATTTATTAGATGCAACTAAATATTGTTTAGACTTAAATCCTGATGCTGTGCTTTTGAATTGCTGTGGAATTAATTTAATAACAGAAGGATTAAAAGAATTACAAAAATTACAATTTCAAATACCTGTAGGAGGATTTGCTAATAACGAAAGAATTAGTAAATTTTCAGATACAGATTCTATCGTCACAAATGCTGAAGAAATTCACTATATGAATTCTTTAGAAGTAAACGAATTAGAGTATTTAGAAGAAGTAAAGAAATGGATAGAGCAAGGAGCAACTATAGTGGCTGGATGTTGCCGCACCAGACCTTCCCACATTAAAGTTATTAAAGATGCAATAAATAGTTAGCTTTCAGGTATCTCTACTTGATCGATTGCTTTTTGAAGATCTCCTGAATCAAACATTTCATTCATTATGTCACTTCCTCCTATTAACTCTCCATTAATAAATAATTGAGGAAAAGTGGGCCAATCTGATACTGAAGGTAAAGTGGTTCTAATTTCAGGATTAGTGAGAATATCAACAAACGAGAAAGGTTTACCACAAGATATTAATAGTTGTGAGGCCCTAGAAGAAAATCCACATTGAGGTGAATCCGGAGAACCTTTCATGTATAGCAATATCGGGTTAGCTTCAATTTGTTCTTTTATTTCATTTTCTATACTCATATTGTTATTTTAACTAATTACATAAATCTTTGTACATCTCTACAGTTGTTTTTAAACCATAAATTAAAGAATCTGAAATTAATGCATGACCGATAGAAACTTCATCAATTGGTCCTAATGATAATAGCAAAGCTAGATTTTTAAGATTTAAGTCATGACCGGCATTAATCTCTAATCCAATAGAACGAGCATGTTTTATAGCTTTTGAATATTTCTCTACTATTAAACTTTCTTGATCTCTACTTATTGATTCAGCAAAAGGACCTGTGTACAACTCAATTCTATCTGCTCCTATCTCTTGAGCTCTTGTAATTTGTTCTACATCAGGATCAATAAACAGGCTTACCCTTATAGATTCATTTTTTAATTTTTGAATAATTTCTTTTAAGTTTTGTACATCAGCTGTTAAGTCCCAACCATGATCAGAAGTAAGTTGGTCTGCGCTATCTGGTACTAAAGTACATTGATCGGGCTTGTTATCATTTACTATATTTAAAAAGCCAGGATAATCTCCCTCTAAATTAACACTAGGATTTCCTTCTATATTAAATTCAACTCCTACTGATGAGGTATATTCTTTTAGTATTCTTACATCGTCAGGGCGTATATGTCTCATGTCACTTCTAGGATGAACAGTAATGCCATCAGCTCCTGAATTAACGCAGATTTCAGCCATTTCGACCACATTAGGCAATACTCCATCTCTGGCATTTCTTAGCCAAGCTATCTTATTTAAATTAACGCTTAATTTAGTCACTAACTTTTAAACTTACTTTTCCTACAGTTCTTGCAGTTTCTACTTTTAAATGAGCCTTTACTACGCTCTCTATAGGGTAAGTAGAATTAAGAACAGGTTTTATTATACCCGCTTCGACTAA
>Ga0208261_1000106_pt1 | contig 33673 bp, 26 predicted proteins | sample Knorr_S7_td_DCM__FD_185595 | JGI IMG/M metagenome (GOLD analysis project Ga0208261, IMG submission 185595) | Marine microbial communities from Southern Atlantic Ocean transect - Knorr_S7_td_DCM_ad_131m_LV_B (SPAdes) (version 3) | ecosystem: Environmental > Aquatic > Marine > Oceanic | place...
GCGATCAAACGGGATGGAATAGATCTCGGTGTACTCGCCGGAGGCGATGTCGAGCTGTTTGACCTCCATGCCGGAATTGGGTTCGCCCATGATCTGTATGAGAGCCGGATAGGCCGCGCAATCAAAGCCTCCTACTTCTACAACTTCAGGTGTTGGGTCAGGTTCGACGAAGTCGATGCCCACGCAGGTGGTGCCGTCGTTGATTGATGTTGCCTGTGAGTTGGCGACCCGGCGGATGGTTGCTGTTTTGGTATTCAGGTCAATAGTGGGGATGATGACTTCATAGACACCCTCCCCCTTGTTCGAAGCGAAGTAGAACCGGTCTTCATGGCTCCATGCAGCGCCGAACCCTCCGTTGACGAATTGCGCTGGTGAGCCATCCGTATTGAACAGGTTTATGGTCCATGTTCTGGCCGGGTTTTCGTAGTCGAAGATCCGTAACTTGTGAACATGAGTGTCGACCCCCATGGCGTAGGAACGTTCACCGCTGCCGAGGTTCACTCGCAGTGCGGCAACGTCGGCGGTAGCGCCTGTTCCGGTAACAACTGGAGTTATTTGTGAACGGTCTGCTGCATCTCCGGGATCGGCGAAGCCGTCCATTCCGGCTACGTTATCCAAGACGTAGAAATTGGTGCCGGAAGTCGTCCCTTGCGGCCATACGAATCTTCCCTGAGCGTCGACGTCACCAGCGTTGCTCATCCCGGGAACCCGAGCGACGAAAGCGACATTATCGGCATCGTCGAAACGAACCAGATATGCGAATCCCTGCACCCGCATCAGCCCGTATAGGGCACTATCAACAGGGTTGATGCCGATAGCGTTCAGACCTATATACCTAGGGGTTCGGTTCGCAGAGATAGAGAAAATCTCGGAGTACTCACCGGTGTTCACATCGAGCTGTTTCACTGAATCTCCAACCCCCGGAGTGCCCATAACTTGAATCAAAGACGGGTATGTAGAACAGTCAAAGCTTCCTACTTCTACAACTTCAGGTTCAGGGGTGGGAGACGGCGGCGGCGTGGGAACAGTAATAGACACCGTGTTCGACATTGCAAAACTACCGTCGACGTAAGAGGTGAGGATCTCGAACGAATGAACCCCGTCGGACAGACCAAAAATGGTGTCTTCATTAAGAACAGTGCCGTCATAGGACTTGTGCATGCTCCAGTTACCAGAAGGGTCACGCCAAGCCAGAGCGTGTGACTGCACGCCATCAGCAGGATCAGGCACCCAACTGATGAAAGCATCAGTTTCGACAGCGGCCGCAGACAAAACCACCGAAGGCGAACCAGCCGGAATGGTTGTAGTTGTAGTTGGTGTTGTCGTCACCGTTGGTGTTGTCGTCACAACTGGTGATTCGTCATCAGAGGTGGTGGATGTCACCGTCTGATCTGCCACGTTGTCGTAACTGTCGTGACTCAGGTCGTCGTCGATCTTCACGGTGAAGATCGCCTGCTGGTCACCATCAACGATTGAATCGTCACGACCTGTGATCGTGAAATTCTGAGGAGTATCCCAGTTCGAAGATGTGAACGTCAAAGGAGCACCTACCTGAGCTTCACCGGGGTCGCTGGAGAACGCGTAAATGACCACATCGCCTGCCGGTTGTGCGTCAAGCACGACATTGAATGTGGCAGTCGTACCAGACTCCGCCACTGACACCGACGTTGTCGACAACGTGAACCCAGGAGGGGTGGCTGCAACCCCAGGCGCCAGATTTCCCGACGAGTCAAACTTCGCAAGAAAGGAACCACTAGTTTCGGTGGGATTGGGGATCCCTACACCATTGCCGAAGTCGATTGTGTAATCCGACCGCCAAGAGCTGACGCGGTAGACGTTTCCCGACGAATCTACCCCTAGCCCACCTGCTTTTAGGGAACCGTTTGATGAGTCGATTTTTTTCGCCCATATGTAGTTCCCTGCTGAGTCCCACTTACTCGTGAATGTGGCTTGAAGGGTTGAAGTAAGCTCTGCGATACCCTCATTAGGGTCGAAGTCGCGCGTCCCGCTGAACACACCGCTCATGTGTATGTTGTTCGACGAGTCGATCACCACATTTTTGACACCGGCAGTACCGGGTTGTTTCACCCACACGTAGTTACCTGAAGAGTCCAACTTCAAAATGAAACCTGTAGCTTGTGAATAGCCCTGATCTGCAGGGTAAACATCAAGTTCGGCGGTGCCTGGCCCTGGGTCAAAATCAACATTCCTCCCACGGAAAAAGCCGCCTATGATTATGTTGCCAGAAGAGTCAACTGCGATCGAACTTACGCCGTCAGGTAGATGTCCCACATCGCTACCGAAAGTCTTGGCCCACACGTAGTTTGATGAAGAGTCCAACTTCAGGACAAAAATATCGGCGTTGCCATTGCTAGTGAATTTTTCGATGCCAGTACCTGGATCTAAGTCAATACTCTGTCCGAATTCTCCGGCCATGTAAACGAAACCAGACGAATCGATAGCTAACTCATGACCCTGAGCGTTAGCTTGTGGTGTCGGGTCTGTTCCACCTAAGCTTTTTGCCCACACGTAGTTACCCGACGAGTCCAACTTCAAAATGAACGCGTTGCTGCCATTTGTCACCCAGTCTCCGGTAAAAGGGAGGGTAACGGTGCCTGGACCCGGGTCGAAGTCGTTGTTCGCTCTCCCAATAAAACCAGTCACGTAGACGTTTCCCGATGAATCCACCGCGATATCTTCGACATAGTCTCGGCCGATAACTCCTACGCTTTTTGCCCACACTAGGTTGCCTGAGGAGTCAAGTTTCACGATGAAAATGTCGTAATGTAGCCCATCACCAGAATTGGTGAGTTCCATGGTGCCTGGCCCTGGGTCAAAGTCGACTGTCGACCGGTAGAGGCCGGTTATATACACGTTTCCTGAGGAGTCGACCGTTATCGCCTTCCCCTCGTCATCGCCGGAATTAGCCCAGAAACCAACTCCTCCAGGTACTGTCTCGAAGACCTTGGTCCACACTATGTTGCCTGACGAGTTAACTTTCGACACATATACGTCAAAGCCATTTCCGCAGCAATCGGAGGCTTCTCTTGTGGATCCGGTGATGTAGGAGTTACCCGACGAGTCGACCGCAGTGTCACTAGGTGTGTTTGTAGGCCAGCTTTGCCATGTCCCGTGTTCAATTAAGAGAACAGCAGCATCGGAGGAACTCCACGCTTCCACCGGGTCAGGTCGTATAAACACCAGAGCCGATACGACCAGAAAAACAGCGGCAGTTAAACGCAAGATTAATTCTCTTCGTTCAGGATGTCAGAGTCGAACAGCACCTCGCAACCAGTTCCCTCAAGCATGACGTCGACTTTGTCTCTCGCTTCGCTTTCCAACGCTGTGTAGTCCTCGCGAAGCCACTTAAGGCACTTGCCCTGATATTTGAAAGGAGCCTGACGGTAGGTGCCACCCTCAACGGCGCACACAACCTCATCGGCACCCGAAACCAGAGCCTGCGCGTTGGCGACCATGAACGGAGCGTAAGTCTGACCGATTTCGCACAACAGGCGAGCTGTGGCATCCGGTACAGCATCGAACGGCACCCAACCTTCTTCGCCTTCGACCGGCAACCACGACAGGTCATCGACACGGTCAACCCAGCTTATGACCTTAGGTGCCCGTGTCGCAGCGACAGCCATAGGCGTCGGATCCCATTTCGCCAACTGTGTGAGCTGACCATAAATCCCAAAATCGCCTCTACCTGGCCGGCCGCCGAGAAGAAAATCGTTACTCGAGAACAACTGAGTGAGAATATCTAACAGACGCTCATAGGAATTCTCAATGATAGGAGTGTTCTCTTCAGTGGAACCCACAAGAGCACGACGACTGATCTGACGCGAAGTGATGAAATCGTAGCTTTTCTGGAGTTGATCGCTGTTCATCTGAAGATCACGTGAGACCGGCAACAGATGACCGGCTTTATCGATATCAGCATCATAAGTCCACCGGTAGTGGTACATGGCTTTAGTCACCCACTCATCGCCAAAATCCTCAATCAGACCATCGATGAACGCCAGAGCAGGGTCAGAGGGTATGACACTTCGATCCGAGTACTCCTTCTCGAGGCGTGTGATCTGAGGTGACGAATCGACAGTAGCTTCACCGTGGCTGCCGTCAGAGTTCGGGTAGACGATCACAGGAATGATAGGAACCGGAGCGGCAGGCAGATCATCCCACTTCGAATCACGCAGAACCCAACGGAACGGAATGTGCCGGTAGCGCAGAACAGCACGTATTTTAAGCGTGTAAGGCGAACCGTACTGGCCGGCCAAGATGAGAGGGCGGTCGCTCATCTAAAGATTCTACAGAGACACCCCAACTAAAGGTGTAACAGGCATGATGTCACTTCTTTGTTGTAAATTCTATTTATGCCCAGTTCCGCCAAGAAAACTTTGTTATCACCATCAAAGATCACTGCTTGGCTCGACTGTGAACACTATTTAACCCTGAAAAATAACCCTGAACGGCGACGAAACAGACAACAGAGTAAAGAAACATCAGAAAGAGCGAAACCCGAAACCTCTCAAGAAGAAGAAACAGAATCTCTTGAAGCGCCAACGGATTTTGCTGACATGCTCAGAAAAAAAGGTGATCTTCATGAAAGGAAATGTCTCGAAAACTATAAAGAAAAATTCGGTGAAGGAGTTTTCGAAGTCCCTGAACAAAACAGAGAAGAAGGAGAATCGTTTGAAGGATGGGTAGAACGTGTAGGCAACCCGATGGATAGTGGACACGAAATAATATTCCAGATGCCTTTCATATACGACGGGGTTAGAGGAATAGCCGATTTTCTTGAAAAAACCAAAAAAAACGGAAAAGTAGTTTATGAACCTGTCGATTCGAAACTTGCCCGTGCTGGCGCTAAACAGGGACACCTTTTACAACTGCTCTTTTACACCGAAGCAGTCGAAGACCTAACGGGGGAAAGACCTGAAAACATTCACGTTGAACTTGGTTCAGGATTAAGAGAATCATTTCGAGTATCCGACTACTGGTGGTATTGGAAAAGACTTCGAGATCAATTAAAGCAAGCTGTTGAAAACGATTTGACCGCTGACACAAAACCGGAAAAATGTTCACACTGTGGAATCTGCGAATTTTACTGGGAGGAATGTAGACCAGAGTGGCGTGCCAATGATTCTCTCGTTTTTCTCTCTGGGGTGCGTAAAACTCACCAGGAAGCATTAAGCCAAGTAGGCATTGAAACACTTACAGGATTCGCAGCCATACCCGAAAGTTACCTATCAGAAATTTCTGAAGAGAATTTCGACGAAGAATCAGAACAAGCGTTCCAGGAAGCAATTGACGTTTGGGCTAAAAAATCCGGCAACAATCTCGATGAGATCCACTCAGAATGGAAAGTTAACAAAAATAGGCTCCCAGAAATTGAAATCAACCAGTTAGTTAAATTATGGAGACAAGCGCGTCTACAGGTAATAAGCGCCCAAACTAAAGAGATCCCAACACACTTTTTCTCCGAGCAAGAAATGTTAGAAAAGATGATCGAACGGGAAAAAGCTAAACGAAGCGAATCTCTTCTACACCTGCCTGAGACCAATGAACACGACATCTACCTTGATTTCGAAGGACACCCTTTCTGGCAGATCGAAGAAGGAATCATTTTTCTTTTTGGATACTTAGAGAAAAAAGATGGCGAGTGGGAATATGTTCAACTTTGGTCACACGACAAGACAACCGAAAAAGAAAAAGCCACAAAACTAGTTGAATTTTTGCACGATCGATACAAAACACACCCTGAAATGCACATCTACCATTACAACCACACTGAACGAGCACTGCTGTCAGACCTGATGAACGATGGAGACCCGACATCTTCGATCGTTTCAATATTAGGTCACAATTTCGAAGACAGTCCGCCGGAAAAACAACGGCTCGATGAACTAGTTGATGACGGCATCTTTGTTGATCTTCTAGCTGTCGTAAGAAATAGTCTTCAAGCAGGAACCGAGTCATACAGTCTCAAAGAAATGGAACTCTTAGCCGGATTTACACGCAACCAAAGAGACCGAAAAGATACCACCGGACAAGACGGAGACGTAAAAGAAGATGGGAATATAGACAAAGGCGCAGGTGCTGTTTTTGAATTTGAACTCTACACAAATGCTGATTTATACGGAATAGAAAAAGATGAAGACAGGTTAAAGAGAATCGCTGACTACAACAAAGATGATGTAGAAGCCACACGACAACTTCACGAATGGTTAATCAACAAACGCAAAGAAAATAAAGAGCTACCTGACGGCACCTCACCCATCCCAGAAGATGAGGAAGAAGAGATTAAAAGCGAATACATCCAGAGAGTAGAGGTTCTCAAGGAGAAAATCATTAACAAAATAGAACAGGAACGCAGTGGAATCTGAAAACTTAAATCAATACCTCTTGTTGTTCCACTTGCTTGAATATTGGGATCGCGAATGGCGAAAGAACATGACAGACACATGGATCCGGTTCGAAGCCTGCGACCCGAACGACCCTGACACACTGATAGGGCTTAAATATGAAGGAAGCCTCCCGCCACCATCACCGCGCGCCAAAAACCCTTCTCAGAGATTTTCTTTTGACCCGAAACAGATCATCGACGCAAGTATCACCAATCTATGCTTTTTTGACAGTTATGGAGAGTTTGTCGAAGTCGATGTAAGAGAACTTGACCGATTTAAAGGAGAGGTTATTGTCGCTTGGAACACAAACGCCGAAAATTCAGGGGTAAGACCAGAAAACATTAAGACCCTAACCTCTTACAGTTGGTTCCCGCCAAGAAACAAACGAGAAGCACTTCTAAAATTCGCCAATGACTTCCTAGAAAATCCTGAATCTGACATAGTTTCATTCTCACTCTTCCGGAGAGAACCGCCAGCACTTTCAATTGATCTGAAAGACAAGAAATTCCAGCCGAACCTTGACGATCTCAAGAAAACAGCTTCCGCTCTTAACAACTCTTATCTAGCGATCCAAGGGCCTCCAGGTACAGGCAAAACATGGGCAGGAGCACGAATTGTTCATCACCTGATAACAGTCGAAAATAAACGGGTAGGGATTACAGCACAAAGCTGGTCAGCGATAGAAAACCTGTTGGAAGCCACAGTAAAGGTGTTCGAAAAAGAAAGAAATGAAAATCTCGAATCTGAGTTGAAACCTTTAAAAGCAGTTTTGAGAAAATCCAAACCAAAAGACAAAGAACCCATAGAGGGTGTTGCCTACAGCACCAACGACAAAGGAACTCTGTTTGCAGATTTTGACCTTGTTGCTAGCACCACATGGTTTTGGGCACACGAAGATTTCAATGAAGAAAACAAATTTGATTATCTAGTCATTGACGAAGCTGGTCAACTCGCGCTTGTTGACGCCCTGGTATCAGCAAACGGCGCCCGAAATCTCTTACTGCTCGGAGACCCTCAACAACTCTCTCAAGTAACACAGGCCTCTCACCCATTCAGAGCCGGAGTGAGCGTTTTTGAGCACATCTTGAATGACGAAGACACTATTGAAAACGACAGAGGAGTTTTACTCGATAAGACATTCCGCCTACGACCCGAGATATGTGAGTTCATCTCAGACCAGTTCTACGAAGAAAAGCTCACATATGACACCATGTGTGAAAAACGTAAATTGATAAAAGGGCAAAACGGTTTACTTTGGTACCCCGTGGTGCATAAACAAGACTGTGTGAACCAATCAGAAGAAGAAGCCACAGTTGTTTCAGAGATAATTGGTGAACTTCTCGGCTCAGAATGGACAACAACAAACCAGGAAAACAACACACTCTTAGAAGAAATTAAGACACTTGCAGTTGATGATTTCATGGTTGTAGCCCCATATAACGCCCAAGTTCGCATGATCCAAACGAAACTCTTAACCTCGGGTATAGACGGAATTGATGAAGACACTGTAAAAGGTATCGTCGGAACCGTCGATAAATTCCAAGGTAGAGAGGCCCCAGTAGTCATTTATTCTCTTACAACTTCGAGAGAAGAACTAGCACCTAAAGGCAGAAAAGATGACTTTCTTTTCTCACCTAACAGGCTCAACGTCGCAGTGAGCCGCGCTCAGTGCTCAACCTACATACTGGGCACAGACGAGCTCATCAGCACACGCGCCAGTTCGATCTCGGAGATGAAAGCTCTCAACCATTTCTGCCGTTACGTAGACGATCTATCTGAAAAGATTTAACAATGAGCGACCCTCTTTTAGAGCCATACCTTTTCAAACATTTGAAACTAAAAAACAGGGTTTTCTCTTCTTCACATGAGCCGTCCTATTCAGAAGAGGGAATGCCAAAAGACCGTTACCGTCTCTACCACGAAGAAAAAGCAAAAGGTGGAGTGGGACTCACAATGACCGCAGGTTCCGCTGTGGTAGCCGAAGACAGCCCTCCAGTATTTGGAAACTTATATGCATACGATGACGCTATTGTTCCATGGCTTCAACGGTTAACAGACGGAGTTCACGAACACGGAGCAGCGTGCATGATACAACTCACGCACCTTGGACGTAGATCTGTTTGGTCACACAATGATTGGCTGCCAGTAATCGCCCCATCTTCAATAAGGGAACCAGCACACCGTGCAATACCCAAAGAAGCCGAAGAGTGGGACATAACCAGACTGGTAAATAAGTTCGCAGATGCAGCAGAACGTATGAAAGCGGGAGGTATGGATGGAATCGAAATTGAATCCTACGGACATCTATTCGACCAGTTTTACTCACCGATAACAAATACACGTAATGACGAGTACGGAGGAGAGCTCGAAAACCGACTCCGATTTTCAAAAATGGTTCTAGAAGCAATGCGAAAACGAGTAGGAACTGAGTTCATAATAGGACTCCGCATGTCAATAGATGAAATACAACCAGGTGGACTTGACCAGAACGCAGGTTTGGAGATATTGAAACAATTCGAAAGAAGCGGTCTTATAGATTTTGTGAACGTGATTCGCGGACTCGTAGCTACTGACGTTCAACTTACCGGAGTGATACCTCTCCACGGAATGCCATCCGCACCACATCTAGACTTTGCCGGACTCGTGAGAGAAAATACAGACCTCACAGTTCTTCACGCTTCAAAAATAGATGACGTGGCGACAGCAAGGCACGCGATCTCAAGCGGAAAACTTGACTTAGTGGGAATGACCAGAGCCCATATAGCTGACCCTCATATAGTTCTAAAAATTATCGAAGACAGAGAGGAACAGATCCGGCCATGTGTAGGAGCGTCTTATTGCCTTGATGGAATTTATGAAAACGGAGAAGCTCTTTGCATACATAATGCAGCCACAGGTCGTGAAGCAAAAATGCCACATGTAATAAAAAAAGCTTCAAAACTGCGAAATGTCACAATAATAGGTGCTGGACCTGGGGGGTTAGAGGCCGCACGAGTTGCAGGCGAAAGAGGTCACAAGGTGAAAGTTTTTGAAGCGATGCCATGGGCAGGCGGACAGCTTTCATTAGCGGTAAGGAATCCAAGACGTCAAGATTTACAGGGAATTATTGACTGGAGGCTACAGGAGCTTAAAAGACTCGGAGTTGAAGTTATTTACAATCACCCAGCTGAACTGGGCGACATCACCTCTATAGAGTCGGATGTAGTGATAGTCGCAACAGGAGGTTTGCCGCAACTCCCACCATTAGAAACAGGTCATAGCAACGTTGTCACTTCATGGGATGTTTTAAGCGGTGAGTTCAAACCTGAAGGAAGCGTTCTTTTCTACGACGATAACGGCACTCATTCGTCTCTCTCAGCAGCTGAACTCTTAGCAGAAGCAGGAGCAAACCTAGAGATAGTCACACCTGAGAGAACGCTAGGAGTTGATGTTGGAGGAGTTAACCATGTTCCTTATGCTCGTTCATTTAATGAAAACGAAGTTCGCGTAACTTTAAATCAGCGGGTTTTACGAATAGAAGAGAGTGACTCCAAACTCAAAGTAGATATAGGAAGTGATCACTCGGATCACTTTTCTACCCGAGTGGTCGACTGGGTGATAGTTGATTATGGAGCATTACCCAACGCTGATTTGTATTTTGAATTGAAACCCTTTTCAAACAACGGTGGGGAAGTAGATTATGACGCTCTACTAAAAGGAAATCCTCAGCCAATAAATGAAGACGATAGTAAGCTCTTTGACCTGTATCGGATAGGGGATGCTGTAGCGAATCGAAATATTCACGCAGCAGTTTACGATGCCTTAAGGTTGGTTAAAGACATCTAACGGTGTTTTCAGTTTCAACTTTTCCAATCAGAACGTGGACTATCACTTTGAATTTCTGCCCTTCGCTGTTCAACGAAAGCATTTAGCTCCTCTAACACGGAATCTTCCATAGATGGTTTTTCATAGTCTTTGAGCATCTGTTTCCAAACAGTATTTGCTCGCTGTCCCGCAGTTTGACTGCCTTCATCCTTCCATTTTTCGTAACTGTCAGTATCGAAAACTCTCGGTTGAAAAAAAGCATCCTTGTAATGGCGCATGGTGTGGGCAGTGCCTAAAAAATGATTTCCGGGTCCTGCCTCTTCATAGGCATCCCAAGCGAAATCTTCCTCCGTCATTCCTATACCGTTTGTGAATCTAGTTAAAGCACCAAGAGTCTCAATATCAAGAATCAGCTTCTCGTAACCACTGGTCAAACCGCCTTCTAACCAACCAGCAGCATGGAGAATGAAATTTGTACACCCCTGAACAGTGGGCCAGATTGTGCTAGCAGACTCGTAACCTGCCTGGGCGTCAGGAATACGAGAAGCGGTGTAGTTCCCACCTGACCTGAAAGGAAGTCCGTAATGACGGGCCATTTGAGCGCTTCCATAAAGAGCAAGGTTGCTTTCAGGACTTCCGAAACCAGGAGCGCCGGTTTTCATATCAACATTGGGTAAGAAAGGGCCCTGAATGCAGGGAGTACCAGGATTTAACATTTGAGCGTAAGCAATAGCGAAAAGAGACTCCGCGTTTTGCTGCGCTATAGCGGCAGCAAGAGTACTTGGTGACATAGCCCCAACGATAATGAAAGGAGCGAGAATCATAGCCTGTTTCGCTTCAGCGTAAACCTCAAGAACGCTAAGCATACGCTCATCCATGCGCATAGGCGAAGAGATGCTAACAATTGAGAGAGAGGCGGGATTTTCTCTAATCTCTTCCTTACCGAAAACTATTTCACTCATCGTTACTGTGTCACGAGCATTGTCAGGATGAATCACATTACCCATAAAAGCCTTGTTAGTAAGCGTCATATGAGCCATCAGCATGTCTAGATGCCTTTCGTTTACGTCGACATCATTGGGTTCGACGAGAACCCCTCCGGCATGATGAAGTTCGGGTGTCATGTAAACCAATTTTGCAAAATTATGAAAATCTTCAAGAGTCGAAGGTCGTCTACCTTGATCAAAATCGTGAACGAAAGCGGGTCCGTATACGGGAGCAAAAATAATTCTATTTCCACCAACAGGCACATGATTCCTCTCGTCACGTGCCAATTGAGTGAAAGTGTTAGGGGCGAGATTCACAAAATTCATCAGAGTGTCCTCATCAATTTTCACTATCTCACCATCGACCTTGGCACCGTTGGCTTTCAGGTTCTCCAGTGCAGGTGTATGGTCAATGAGCAGCATCCCAGTTTCACTGAGAAGCCTCATGGAAGCGTCATGAATAGTTTGAATGTCTTGCTCTGTGAGAACCTCAGTCGGCGCTAAATCATAAGTGAGAGTTTCAACGCCTTCTAAAACTATCGGATCGTGATCTCCGCGATGGCGTGATCTACGACGTCCTGTTCGCTGGGGGCTCATTTAAGATTTATGTCCTTTTATGTTTCACCGTAAAATCAATGTCAGAGTACTCATCCGGTACCTCACCAGAAATTATCTTATGTGCGGTGATACGGCCTAGTTCATCTGAAGATTTAGCAGAATAACCATTACCAGCCAATAAAACATGAATACCAGATTCATCCATTACATCAATAAATTGTCGACCTGTTGAAGATCTAGAAACAGCGCAACTCTCAGTTTTAAGATTAGACAAACCGACATTAGGGAGAAGATCAAAAAGTTGTGAATGCAGCCACTCTCCAATCACTTGGTCACCATCACCTTGAAACCATTTGGTCAAATTTGTTGCTGGATCTGACATAGGACGACTCTCAGAATGTCCAATTTTTATGTACATTTTTTGATCCGGGTATCTAATAGGCGGAAGTAAATAAACACCCTTCTCGATTTCAGATTCATACCTGAAAATAAGTGAAGGCATCTCTTGTAGCTGCATGGCATTCTCTTCGCTTAACTCAGCCAATAAAACAGTGCTCTCACAAATTTCCAGATCCAAATTCTGCCCTCCGGGCATTAATCTTTCGCTGAAAACTCCACAAGCTACAAGAACCTGGTTAGCTCTAACTTTTTTACCGCTTTCAGTAAAAATTTCAAAAAAGCCTTTGCGTTTTTCAATGGCAGAAACTGTGTCAGTGATTATCTTGCCGTCCGCTTTAAGAACCATTTCGCTTTGAGCTTTTATCAAATTGCGTGGATTAACATAACCGCCAGTGAATTGTTCGTAAATCCCCGATACTTCATTAGCAAATGAAAAATAAGGGAAAGCATCTAGTAGTTCAGGGTTAGTTAAAGATTCGAAATCAACTTTCAGTTGCCTAGCAGTATTAGTGATTTCATCGATGTAGTCCTTGGCAGATGAAACCGCTAAATGGCCAACAGCTTGATAAAAATCAATGCCTGAAGATTCTTCTAGATCTCGATACCTTGATATTGACGCCTCTGCTATCCGAGCGCAGTACAAGTCAGTGTCGATAATGCGAGTTATCCGTCCCGAATCATAGTGACTTCCAAATACACCTGAATGTTGAGACTTCACCGAGGGTTCATCTGGACCAAGGAGTAAAACATTTAAATCCATTTCAGCGAGATGCCTCGCAGTTGCAGAACCTAAAAGACCCTTACCGACAACACAAACATCGCATCCGAAATCAGAGCTTGAGTTCATTGTTTGATTTTCTTCTTGCATCTGAGATAAACGCCAAAGCATAAGCAGTAGCGACTACAAATAGTAGCGAACGGTAGCCGACTAGTAGAGCTGTGTATTCAAGAAGGCCGCCAAGCACAGCACCTAAAACGTTCGCCCCAAATGCAACTGTTGAATCCTTCTCCCCACCGAAACGTTCCGCAAAAATAAGATTGGCTAAAAATATGGGAAGAAAAGCTAAAACTCCAGCTAAAAGTAATCGAATGACAGGACTGAGTGAGAGTAATGATTCTGTTGGGATAATCCAGTTGACGGCCAAGGAAAGCGCAAGAAGAAAATAAAGAATTTTCGGTTTTGGCAGCTTGACTCTTTGACTTAACTCAACAGCAAATAAAACCGACAGCAACACACTCAGGAACACGAGAGCGTTAACAAACCAAGTGGTCCCAAAAAGTAAAGCGAATTGAACCACATTTTTAGTTTCTAGAAGTAGAAAAGCTAGACCCATAAAAAAGACGTCATAATGCCGTCTGAAACCTCTGAGAGAGCCTGCAGCGGCACGAACACTAAAAGCAGAAACCAAAAGAATCAACAAAGTAGTAATCAGATAGAAGCCTGGAATATGAGCAGTTCTTAGATAAGGAAAAGGTTGATCATCAGACACAGGTGAAGGAGTATCTGATGAAGGTAACCAATTGGAATCATCAGGACAGTTAATTGAATTTGCTTTATCCGCAGCAACCAAGACCGAGAGAAAACGCGCTTCAGCGTCAATGACACAAGGTGGCTGAGCGAACTCCTCATTAAGTGTCGCGGCGTATCTGTCTACCAGCCACGACTCCCGCATGAAGTTATACATAGCAAAAACACCGTCCGGCTTCAGATGTTTGCGGTATGACTCCACAGCTTCTTCGGTAAAGAGATAACTTTCCAAACGGACAGAGCCCTGCCCTAAAACCACTGTTAAAGAATCAGGCAGAGCTAAAAGTATCATGTCCCATTTTTTGGAACTACTTTCAAGAAACGCACGACCATCATCGACATGAGTTTCAACTCGAGGGTCGCTGTAAGGATCGTTGGGATGATACTTTTCAGCTATCTCTAAAAGCTTTGGATCGATTTCCACAGCGTCAACGCTTGTAGCGCCTCTATCGAGAGCGACAGCGACATCATTCCCTGAACCGGCTCCAATTATCAACACTTCTCCAGGGTTTTTCTTTGTGTGCATGTCATAAATGAAACCGTAGGGAGACTCATCATCTATGTTTGCTTGCCCCCAAGTAGCGACGTCATTGATTTTCATTACGACACCTCCAGAAGACTGATCTTCCCATGAGAGCGCATAATAAGGCGACCAAGCTTTATTGGGACCCACTGATTCAATACCTAGGAATACAACTAGTAAAGCAACAGCAATTACTTGCGACAAAAATATTTTCAAGTTGCCATTACGAAGAAGTGCCAAAAGAATGACGCCTGCGATCAACCCCCAAAAAATTGGAGGCAGCCCAGCAAACGAAAGAACTGCGAAAAAAGCAACTCCCGCTATGGAACCAACCAAATCCCAACGATATGCGTCAAGTGGCTTAAGTTTAGAAAAACTCCTAGCAACACCATCAGCTAAACAGGCGACACACGCAGCTACTACACAAAAAACAACTGTCAAAATGAACCATCTAGGAGGACCTACTGGACGCTGATCAGCAAAGAAAATTAGATCACTTCCACCAACTTCGATATTAACGTCGAATAATTTGACGAAAATGATAAACCCTGAAAGGAGATAAGGGGCCAGAGGAAATAAAGACTTTTCTGAACGACTTGCCCACAAGAAACCTAAACCGATTCCCAGAAAGCTTCCTATAAGAACAAAATTTGAAAAATACGCTAAGTAGACGATGTTGGCACCCAACCAGCGAATCAAAGCCAGCTCAACGAAAAGTAATAGAAAAGCCGAAATGGCAAGCTTAAAGCGAACTCCGTTTACTGCCGTTAGTTGCTGCATACCACTATCTTCTTTCAATGTATTACCCTGCACTGTAATGTTTGGGATCATGTCTACCGATTTAAAGAAGCAATATTGTATGAGCAGGCATTGTTAATGAGGGATTTTTAGATGTTGTTTTGTCGTTTAAGTTTTTTGCTCTTACTGTTCTTGACCGTTTCTTCCTGTGGGGGAACTGATGAAGAGCAACAAGAGACTCTCGTTACGACAACTTTTGCAAATCTTTTCCCAGAGAATCAGGCAACAACAACCCTTCCTTCACTTGACATTCCGGGATGGGAATCACGCGAACTACCTGAGCTGGAACAAAAAAAAGCCGAATGTCTATCTGAGATAGCCATAGAGCCTGTTGAGGCAAAAGAAGACGGTCCGCAGACAGTCACTGTCGAACCAGGTGACACACTCGGCGTAATCGCAAAAAGATTTGAAAGTACAGTCGACGATTTCATGCGGGCTAATTCAATGAGCGATCCAAATAAGTTAAAAGTCGGTCAAACCCTCATTGTTCCACGCAAACGGTCAGAAGAGAGAGAATTTCCAGATGGTCCGACTGTTTTCATTCAAGATCTTGCCTGCAATATCGATACAGGGTTAGCTGCTTATGGTCCTGATCTCAAACCATTGGGAGGGACGGGAAAAATTGAAGTTTATGTCAGTTGGCCACGTATAGAAGGGCCAAGAGAATCTCCCAAAGTCAATGGTCGTATCAGAGGACTCGTGCAAGCAGAGATAAAAACTTTTCTTGAAGAAATAACTAGAAACATCGAGAAATCAGGTTACGCGTGCAGAGCATTTGTTGACCGTTGTATGTGGTTGCAAGAGAATTACGAAGTGATGCTGGCAACAGACGACTATTTTAGTGTTCGTAATAACCGTAAGATCCTTTTTCCGAATCTTATAAGTGATCAATCAGAAATAAAGACTGAAACGTTTGACCTGTCAACAGGAGAAGTAATAGGTATAGAAGAATTGTTTAACCCAAATTCTGACTGGATAAGAGCATTATCAGAGATAGCGATTACCAAACTGAGCAACGAGGAGTGGACAGATGAGAGGATGCTTGCAGGAGCTGGTCCACAAATCTCTAATTTCAGTAGATTCAATCTTACAAAAGGAGGACTGGTCATCTCCTTTGCACCATTTACAGTTGGGGGCGCCGGAACAAATGACATGTCCATAACCATTCCTTACAGTCAACTAGATGCCTATTGGGAGATCGCTGGCCCCGTAGCAATGTTGTCACGAAATCCGTCTTAATATTCCTCATGGACTTATTTGAAGTAATGAGAACAACATTTGCTTGTCGCGAGTTCCAAGATGAAGAAATAGAAGATGAAGTGATCCATCGAATTCTTGACAATGCACGTTTTGCACCATCAGGGGGCAATCGGCAAGGTGCTCACGTGATAGTAGTCAAAGATTCTGAGAAAAAAAGAAAATTAGGGCAGCTATGTGGACCCACTCTTTTACTTTATGCCGCTCAACAAAAAGCTGGGGAAGTTCCATTTAACACTGTTGAACTTTCATCTATTTCAGAACAAGAAATTGATACCAGCTCTGTTCATGACTTTGAAATGTTTAACAGGCTAGAAGAGGTGCCTTTACTTTTGGTTATAAGTATCGACCTCTCTGGAGTTGCTTCAATGGATAAGGATTTAGAAAGAATCGGCATAGTCACCGGAGCTTCTATCTACCCATTTGTTTGGAACATACTTTTAGCTGCACGAAATGAAGGACTGGGGGGAGTTATAACTACGGCAGTAGTTCCCGAAGAAGAATCAGTTCGCGAAATTTTAGAATTACCTAAGAACCATGCAATAGCTGCAATGATCCCAATTGGAAAACCGGTAAAGCAACTCTCTCAGCTAACAAGACGCAATGTCGAGGACTTCACAACAGTTGACTCATATAAAGGCAATGTTTTTAAAACTAGCTCCAAGCAGCAAGATAAAACACGCCACTAAGTATCTTAAAAATAAAGAGTTACTGGCTAGCTTCCAGGTGGCCTATAAGCAAGATCCTTTGCTTTGCCTGAAGCAGCATCTATTTCTTCTGCAGTGATAAGAGGCGTAAGGCTAACATTGACCGCTCCTGTCGAAGAAACTGCCAGGCTGACGGCCGCTGCAGATGCGCTGTCTGGCATCTCACATACACCAACTATGTCATCTTCACCGTAAGAGAAGTACATGCATTCAAGACTTCCACCCATAGATTCAATCAATGATCGTGCCTGATCAATTCTAGATGAACCACCTTCACCTAAAAGTCCTTTTGAGCCTTCGGCTGTGTAGTTGCCTTTAACCAAAAAATGAGGCATTTGAACTCCTTTCAAATAGTAGTTATTAGCAAATATATACAAGAGTTGTTTAAGAGTTACCACTTGACCTAATTCGCATCTATTCTTCAAAGATGGATTTGGGAATAACTATTCATCTAACTGACCGATGTATAGACATCAGAGAGCTTGCAGTCGAAGCGGAACTCAGAGGTTTCAGTTCATTATTTATACCCGAGCATACGCACATCCCTTCAAGCCAAAAAACGCCTATTCCGAGTGTCAGTGGGATAGCACCTGAAGATTACCCACGATTACCCGACCCGCTCATCTCACTCACAGCAGCAGCAGCAGTTACATCAAAAATCAGGTTAGGAACTGGGGTGCTTCTTGTAGCTCAACACAACCCTATAAATATCGCCAAAAGTACTTCCACACTTGACGTAATTTCAGGAGGTCGCTTTGAAATGGGTGTCGGATATGGATGGAACCGTGAAGAAATGTTTCATCATGGAGTTGAGTTCTCAACCCGTAGGGAAAGAGTCCGCGAGACAATTCTTGCAGTGAAACAACTTTGGACAGAAGATGAAGCCGAATTCCATGGTGAGTTCATAGATTTTGACCCAAGTTGGGCTTGGCCAAAACCAGTTAAAGAAAAAGGACCGCGAATCATGTTAGGCGGAGCTTCAGGCCCGACGATTTTTCAGCATGTAGCAGAATTCGGAAACGGATGGATGCCTATAGGTGGCTCTGGCATAAAGGCTTCATTGTCGGATTTGCAAAAAGTTTGTGAATCTAATGAAAGAGACTTTTCAGAAATTTCTATAGTCCCTTTTGGAACCGTTCCAGATCAAGGAAAACTCGATTACTTCGAAGAATTAGGAGTAGACGAAGTGATTTTGAGAGTACCTGCAGGTCCACGAGATCAAGTATTAGAAACTCTCGACAGTTATGTAAGTTTCTTGAAGTGAATAAAGCATGAAATCAAAAAAAGGGGGAGTCTAAGTGGCAGTTGATCTAGTAATTCGAGGAGGTTCAGTAATTGATGGAACTGGTTCCCTCGCGTTTACAGCCGACATAGCTGTAGAAGGTGATCGAATAGTTGAAATCGGCAAAGTAGACAGTAAAGGAAAAAGAGAAATTGATGCTGATGGCCAGATTGTTACACCTGGATTTGTAGACATACACACGCATTTAGACGCGCAACTGGCATGGGACCCTATTGCAAGTCCGTCATGTTGGCACGGAGTCACCTCAGTGGTCCTCGGAAATTGTGGAGTAACTTTCGCTCCTGTTTCGAAAGATGGGGCAACTGTACTTGCAGAAATGATGGAGTCTGTAGAAGATATTCCTGCTGAAAGTATCCTCAATGGACTTTCATGGAATTGGTCTACCTATGGAGAGTATTTGGAAGAAGTCGCGGCTTTACCAAAAGGAGTAAACACGGGTGGTATGGTCGGACACTGCGCAGTTCGTCTAGCAGCTATGGGTGAAAGATCACTTGATGAAACGCCCGCAACTCCTGATGACATCGAAAAAATGGTTCCGATGGTCAAGGAAGCAATGGATTCAGGAGCGCTTGGTTTTTCGACATCAAGAACTTTTTTACACAGGGTTCCTGATGGACGTTGTGTGCCCGGAACTTACGCAGCTTCAGAAGAACTTTTGGCATTTGCTGAGGTGATGGCTCAACACAAAGGGACAGTTTTCGAAGCAGCACCAAAATTGGGAGGAAAAGACTCAAGGGAAGAAATAAAGATGTATGGCGATATCAGCAGACTAGCTGGATGTCCCGTTACTTTCGGATTAACCCAAGTTGATATAGCACCCCAATTACACTTACAAATTTTAGATTACGTTGAGGAAGAGAATTCGCTTGGGGCCAACATACATCCGCAAACAACCTCAAAACATATAGGAGTATTGCTTGGCCTAAGCGCAAGAACTCCGTTCGATCGGGCTGAAGGCTGGGCAGAGATGGTAGACCTCCCACTTGAAGAAAAGATAGTTCGAATTTCTAACACGGAGACACGAGAAAAACTGATAAAAGCTGCTGAAGAAAGATTAGAGACTCTGCCGTTGGATTGGAGCAAGTTCTACGCCCTCCCAGATAATCCGGTAAGACACGACTTTAAGCCTGAAGAAAGCATCGCAGCAAAAGCAGAGAAACGAGGAGTGTCAATACCGGAACAATGGATGGACGAAGCGTTAGAACTTGAAGGCAAACGACTTTTTATACTCCCTGTTCTAAACCAACAAATGGAAGCCGCTGCCGAAATGTTGACGAAACCTTATGTAACACTCGGTTTAGCCGATGCTGGGGCGCACACCAAACAAATAATGGATGCGAGTCAACCAACTTTTTTCTTAACACACTGGGTGAGGGAAAAAGAAATGTTTAGCCTCGAAGAAGGAATTCGAAGAATGACTTCAGACACGGCCGATCTCTTCGGTATCCAAAACAGAGGCCGTCTTAACCAAGGATCCTTCGCAGATATAAATATTATAGATTTCGAAGGCATGTCACTTGAATATCCAGAAATCGTTAACGACTTTCCTGGAGGAGCAGGAAGATTCATCCAGAAATCAACCGGTTACACGAAAACCATTGTAAACGGTGAAGTTTTCATGCAAGACGGTGAACATACCGGAGCCTTAAAAGGGAAAATGCTGAGAAATTAAACAAGCGGTTGCTTAAACGCATAGATCCCTCTAGTTTCAGAACATGACAGAAGACAACTACGAAGACCTCACAGAGTGTGCCTTGAGTGAGGAACTAGAAGCACAGTTAGTAAATACAAACCGAGAATGCGTTTTCATGTGGACCAACAAACAAGGAGAAGCTTTCGGTGTAGTAATGGCCTACTTGCCTAAAGACGGAAAAATTTGGATGACGGCTGCAGAAAGAAGAGCCCGAATCTCAGCTATAAGAAGATTCCCTAGAGCCTCAGTGTGCATAAACAGCACAGGAACATCAATGGGCGGAGGAAAGACCGTCACTTATAAAGGAAACTGCAAAGTTCATGATGACCGCGAAACAAAAGACTGGTTTTACCCTGAATTTGCATCATTCTTAAGACCAGATGAAGACCAAGCACGTATTTTTAGAGATTTTCTAGACTCTCCCGCAAGAGTAGTAATAGAGTTCACCCCCGACTACAAACTCAGCTACGACGGTGACTTGATGTGGGCACGTTCACCTGAACTGATCAGAAGCAAAGATGAAAGAGCTTCACGAACTTCTAAACCAAAAAGCACTTAAAATTGGCAATCCAAGACGAAGAAATTCCGGGTGTTTTATTCATGTGCGTTCATAACGCTGGACGCTCTCAAATGGCTGCAGGCTTTTTAAAGCATGCAACTGAAAACAAAGTGAAAGTTTTTTCAGCAGGTTCGAAACCTGGTAAAGAGTTAAACCCCATGGCAGTCGAAGCTATGGCAGAGATAGGAATAGATATCGCTCAAAACACACCTATGATTTTTGACGAAAGACTGATGAAAGAAGTTGACATAGTTATAACGATGGGTTGTGGTGACGCATGTCCGATTTTGCCAGGGAAGAGTTACCAAGATTGGCAATTAGATGACCCTGCTGATCAAAAAATAGAAAAGGTAAGAGAAATTAGAGACCAGATTGAAAACAAGGTTCGCTTCCTGATTGAAGAAATATTGTGAAACAAAATTATTTGTATGAAATACTCAAACTTGAAGACAATCAAAAAGATGAATTAGCAAAAGCTTTTGAAAAAGTTTTGTCTTTAAACGGTTGGATCAATATAGAGCCAGTTGTCGAAGATGACTCAAGAGGCGAAACACCAGGCTTATTTAGCTGGTTTTCAGCAAGAGGACCACAAGTGCCAGTCGGAACGCTGGTCTTCGAAGGAGAAGACAAGTTAGTTTCTTTAGGAATTTCTCACGGCACAGGAAGAAACGCGAGCGACATTCTTGAATATGAAGGAATCCAAGCGCCAGTTTCTTGGCAATTAAAACAAGATCATCCCAAACGAGGTTTCGTCTGGGAGGTTAGAAAAGAAGAGCTTGAAACAAGACCAGCAGCACATTTCTTAATGGAAGCGACCTACAAACTATGCCCGGCTGCACAAGAAAGATTATGGACTGCTTCCGTCAACCGTTTGGATCGAACTCACTGACAGCCTGAAGAATGAGTCCTATCGCTTTTTCGGAATCTACCCCATAGTAAACATTGCAGTTTTTTTCAGTATCAACCCAATCTCTTTCATCGACGAGTGTCTGACCTCTCGTGTGAGCGCCCTCAAGTTCAACTACCACAGATCGAGGTTTGCTCGTAAAAAGATCGGGGTGGGTGACAGCTAAAACCGCACAAGGATCGTGCATAGCTCCTAAATGCGATCCCTTTTCGGTTCCATGAGTTCTACCATTAAAATTTAGAAGATCACCTGCTGCTTTAGCGACCGGAGTGTTCAACTCGTAACAATAATCAGCGTGCACTGAACCCATCAAAACCTGATGGGTGAGATTAAGTCCCACCATATTTAATTGCGCACCTGATCTGAAAACTAAATCAGCAGCTTCAGGATCTGCAAAAATATTAAACTCGGCTGCTGGAGTTACATTTCCAACTCCAGCCCCACCACCCATCAAAGTGATTGAGGCAACTCTATTAACCAAAGACGGATCAGCTTTTATCGCAAGTGCAATATTTGTTAGCGGTCCAATCGGTACTAAATGTATTCCTTCCTCTTCGCGGGTTTTTTCCAAAATAAAACCAACCGCATCATCAGAGTCAGCAAGGTCATCAGGTTCAGGCAGATTGGTGTCGCCAAGCCCCGTTTGTCCATGCACGTGAGAGGCGTGAAAGGGTTCACTCGCAATAGGTCTCGAAGCACCGCTGTGAAGAGGTGCAGCTATATTGAGAAGTTTTTTCATTTTCAATGCATTAGAAGTCGTATGTTCAATAGACACATTTCCAGACACTGAAGTGATGCCTACAATATTTGCCCACCTGCAGGCGGTAATAATTGCTATCGCGTCGTCAACGCCCGGATCGCAATCAAGAATAATTTTTGGTTTAGATTCAGAAACCATAAGAATAACTCTATGGGTCAGACTAAAAACGAGTCGATTTCAGAGCGCGTAGGCATTGATATCTGCGCTCCGTGATTAGTAGTTGATAGTGCACCTGCAATTACAGATTGTTCAACACTTTCCAGAAAACTCAACCCTTTCGATAGCGATTCAGCCAATGAACCGCAGAATGCATCACCTGCTCCAGTAGTGTCAACGCTCTCTACCACTGGTGAAGAAACCAACTCTGTTTGATTATCTGAAACTAGTAATGCTCCTTCGCTTCCCAAAGTCACTATCACTGTTTCAATGTCGAGACTTTTGGCTGCAGTTTCTACTTCGTCAAGGCTGTTAAAACTTTCTTTGTTGGATAAATGTCCCAGCTCTATTCGGTTAGGGATCAGTACATCGATTTTTTTCAACAACTCTTTAGAAATGTCAACAACAGGCGCAGGGTTCAAAATCGTAATTCCATTCGCTATTTCAACTGCAACTTCTAAACAATTGGATGGAATTTCCAGTTGCATCAAGACGACTTGTGCAGACCCCACTATTTCTTCAGCAGCGATTATGTCTTCCTTAGTTAAAACACTATTAGCACCAGGATTTACAATTATTGAATTGTTGCCTTCTCCATCAACCCCGATCATCGCAGTCCCAGTAGCGGCTTCTGTACTTGAAACTAGAAAATCACAGTTCACATTTGCACTTTCTAGGCTTGATCGTAAGATCTCACCTTCTTGATCAGAGCCTACGCATCCGACAAACGAGACCTCGCCTCCAAGTTTTGAAGCTGCTACAGCTTGATTGGCACCTTTCCCACCAGGAGTTTTAGTCAAACTGTTTCCTAAAACCGTTTCCCCTGGAACCGGCAAGTGGTCTACAGAAGCAACCAAATCGAGATTTGCAGAACCTATTACTACGATTTTCTTTGATTCAGCCAATGAAAAAAATTTCTTTCCCATGCCTCTAGCATCTCACTTAATTAGTGGTTTAGCTATAGGGGAGTCAGATGAAAAGATTAATTGTGTCTAGTTAAATAGTCGACTTGTCAATGATTATTGAGTCGACCTGATATCCGCATCGGCCAAAATCTTTTCTGCGATTTCAGGATTCTTGTGAAGCATAGTTGCAAATTCACGCCTATTTAGTGCCTCCAGAAGTAAGTCTGTTTCGGCAGTGATAGTAGCTGATCTCGGACCTTTACCAAGAAGACTCATCTCGCCAAAAAAATCACCAGGCCCTAATGTGGCAAATTTACTTCCTTCTCGACTGACAGAAGCCGTTCCACTTAGGATTATCATGAACTCTCTTCCAACGTCGCCTTCCCTCACAACAGTTTTGCCAGAATGTATGTTCACAGCTGTCATCAGTTTTTTAAGAGAATCTATTTCGGTTTTCGAAAGCCCAGAAAATAGAGGCACTTGTTTCATTTCATTATCATTAGATAAAGGTTTCGTCTTCATAACTACCATTTCACTACTAGTTGGCTACATATAATTCTGTTCGATAATGGACTATTAAACTCAGAAGGTGACGTTTTTCACCTGTGCCAAATGACTCAATGGAAGAAGTTATTTAATAGCTACAGGAGCCACAGGAGACCCAACACCCCCTAGAAAAGGTTCTGGAGTAGCGCTTAAGAAGAAGTCATAGATCCCGTCATTACTGCATGAATTAGCTAGAGACTCTAGATTCCAATTTTGGCCCTGCGTCAGACCCATATCTACTAAATGAAGCATATGAACGGCCATCGGGACGTCCTCACAAGGATAGACCTCAAAGGCCAGAGTGTCATTTGCTACGGCAGCTACCTCATGATCGTAAAACCATTCGACTGTAGAAAGAGACAACCCCGCATTTGAACCATCACCAGAAGGACCCAGACAATAGGCCATACCACCCTCAGACTCATATATAGACATTCTTCCAGTCCTAACCAATATGATGTCGCCACTCTTAATTTTCACATCACCTAATGCGACTGCATCGTCTAAATCTTCTGCCGTGATTGCATACGGGCAATCTAGAACGTCGACCCCTTTAGCTCTAGCAACATCTAAAAGAACACCTCTTGAGCAAACAGTTCTAAGATTTTCTATCCCGCAGACCGTTGCCCCTTTATCACTTGTAATCGTTTCAGAGGGGTAACCGTTATATACGAGACCATTGTAAGAAGCGTGACAGAGGCCATCCCAATGAGTTGCAGCTTGTAGACCCATTTGAACTGCATCATCACTGGTATGAAAACTATCAAGCCCGGCTTCACTATCTATAGGTTCATCAACCGAGATCATTTCTAGAATCGGATTAATTCGTCCTGGTATAAAACCAACTTGGATGCCTTCTTTTTCAAGGGTTACCGCTAATGGGAAACTTTCTCCAGTTTTAATGCACTCAGCAGCACTTTTTACGACCTCCGGAGTAATGAAATTCAGTGTTCCAAGCTGGTCATCATCACCCCATCTTCCCCAATTCCTAACTCGATTCGAAATTTCAAGAAAACCTTCAGGTAAAGCCATTCTTACCTCCTATTAAAGATTAACCGGAGAGTTGTTTACGTTGTGGCATTAATAGCCTTTCTTGATATCGACTAGACCATCAAGAGGTAAGCCCGAAAGCCACTTTTTTAGATTCGATGAAAACAGGTCGTGGAGTTGATCTAAGAAATCAGGACTCGCCCATGAAATATGAGCGCTCAACTTTACTCTTGGATGGGTGTAAAGCCAGTGTCCTTCAGGTAGAGGTTCTGGGGTAACAACATCCAGAGAAGCTCTACTAATTTGACCCGATTCGAGATTTTCGAATAGGGCTTCTTGATCCACAATGTCACCCCTAGCAATGTTTACAAGGTGAGCTCCGGGTTTCATAAGTTTCATTAGACGATCATTAACAATGTGATGAGTTTTTTCTGTGAGAGGAAGACCAATAACAACGTGATCTGCCTCGGAAACTGCTTCTTCGGGAGTCGGAATCATTTCAACATTCGTCTGAGACATTTCATTTTTACCGTTGCGAACAGCGACAATTCGACAACCAAAAGGTTCCAAACGTTTCGCAATTTCCTGATTTATCGACCCGAATCCCAATAGGGCCACTGTTGCGCCAGAGAGAGTCTCAAGTGGAGCTAGAAACCAGTTTTCAGGTTCCTTTGAAATCCAACTTTCCGGGATTTTTTTTGTATGAGAGAGAATCATAGTGACAGCCCATTCAGCGATAGGCACAGATGAAGCACCTCTAGAACAAGTAACCACGCAGTCGCCTAACATTTCAAAAGGTAAGCCATCAACCCCATGAGCCATTATGTGAACCCACTTAACCCCTTTATCTAAAAATTTAGGCAGTTCAGCGGTATCACGAGTAGGTGTTACAAGAAAGATCTCCCCTATAAGGTCTTGGTCAAGTTCCGCCTCTGAAGAAACATCGACAAAACTAACCTGAGGAAAAGCCTTCTTAATTTCTTCCACCCGGATGTAGTTGACGGCCTCCCACAATATCGAGACATTAGTATCACTCATTGTTAAACCCTATTTCTGATTCTTAGACTTCTACCTAGTTCGTTCCCGTAAAAGCGCTTCCTGAGCTACAGTTGCCACGTGGAGCCCATCCGCAGTGAATATTTCTCCTGTAGAAAGGCCACGACCTCCATTCAGCCCATGAGATCGAAAATCATGAAACTGCCAATCATCTGCTCTGGCATTCCTATGGAACCAAATTGCATGATCCAAACTTGCTCCAATGAATAGTTCCGCATAACCACTCCAACCATCACGAACTTCAGCCATTTTTGGATGAGAAGTACTAACTGCCTCTGTTGGAACATCATCACTAGCAAAAGCTAGAGCACAAGCTTGAAGAATTGGATCGTCCGGAATGGGACCATGGACTTTCAACCAAGTAGCGGCTCTTCCGGAGGAAGACGAAGCAGTAGGCCTTCGTTCCAAAAGTGGAGCCCAATTCTCAGACTCATAGTCATCAGGCTTGCCGGCGTCATCTGGAAGAGAAGACTCCTGAATGTCTACTTGTTCTTCATCTTTTTGGAATGAGCAAGACAGATTCAGAATGGCTCCATCAGATTGGCGAGCTACCACTCTTCTTGTAGTAAAAGAACGGCCGTTTCTGAGTCGGTCAACTTCGTATCTAATTGGTTCGTCACTAGTACCACCCCTAATAAAGTAAGCGTGAAGTGAGTGAACACGACGATCTTCTTCAACTGTTGATGCGGCAGCTCGTAAAGCTTGAGCAACTACTTGGCCTCCATAAACTCTACCCCATGGATAATCAGGGCTCAGTCCTACATAAACATCTGGCCCATGCCCTTCCAGCTCCATCAGACTGCAAAAGTCATCTATCTGTGCACCCATATCAACCTCCTTCGAGAGCAACTGCAGTGTGTAGAGCAACACCGTAGAGGAGAGCTGACTCATTTATGCGCATACGGTTTGAATGGCAAGGGGGAGCGCTTAGCGAATCCACAATATCTTCAGGGCAAACACCTAAAAAAGCCATTACACCCGGGACTTTTTGAAGTAGATATGAGAAATCTTCACCCCCCATCACAGGTGAAGGGAATTCGAAAAAACTCCCTTCACCAATGGTCCTTTCACAGAGCAACGCAAAACGAGCAGCTTCACCCGGGTCATTTACAGTTACTGGATAACCCTCAGTGATAGTTACATCTGCAAAACATCTATGAGCCTTGGCTATTTGATCACAAACTCGAATGACCGATTCTTTTATTTGATGCCTTGTACTTTCAGAAACGCACCTGATCGTTCCTTCGAAGAAAGCTTTTTCAGGAATCACGTTTGTTGTGGTTCCAGCTTCTACATGAGCGATAGTTACTAGAGCAGGGTCAAAAGCATTCACTTCTCGGGTTACTGATGTCTGAATAGAATTTATCATTGATGCCATTGGGGGTATTGGGTCAGCGCAAAGATGAGGAGTTGAGGCATGCCCCCCTCGTCCAGTAACAGTAACTTTCAGCTCATCAGTTGAAGCAAGCATTGCTCCGGGTCGACAGGCAACGAAGCCAGTTGGAAGATTTGGTGTTACGTGAAGAGCAAAAGCACGGGTCACGTTTTCTAACACACCTTCATCGATCATAATTCGTGCTCCGCCGGCTCCCTCTTCTCCGGGCTGGAACATGAACCTAACTGTTCCAGAAAACTGATCACGCATTTCTGAAAGAACTTTTGCAGCACCGACAAGCATTGCCGTGTGGGCATCGTGACCGCAGGCGTGAGCGCGACCTGGTTCGACTGAACAAAAAGCCTCTCCACTATCTTCATCCATAGGGAGAGCATCAGTATCAGCACGCAAAAGAACAGTAGGGCCCTCGGATGTCTTTGTTCCTTTCAGGTCAGCAATAACAGAAGTGAGATTTTCTCCAGTGGCAATTTCAAGAGGAAGACCTTCTAAAGATTCGAGTATACGGTTCTGTGTTTTAGGGTTGTCTAAGTTCAGCTCCGGATGGGCATGTATATCTCTACGCACCGAAATCACTTCATCTAGAACAGTATTGGAAATTTCTAATATCTGACTCATATAGACATAATGCTCCAAATCATACGATTTCAGCGGACTGGGCGATTTGTAGGGCAGAATAAGTGTGTGCCTTTAAAAGATGAAGAAATATATGAAGCTATTTCCGAGATACTGCCAAAACTAGGTACTGAAACTTCGTCCACAGTTTTAGGAGCTGGAAGTGATGATTTAGAATCAGGCAAAAACTATTTACAAATACTTGTTAAGGAAGGCTGGATGCTACCCACTTGGCCTCGTGAGTACGGTGGCAGAGATTCAACTCCTGAAGAGGCCTCTCAGATCTCTCGAACTTTGGGTTTGTTCGAAGGCGCAGATCTTTATCCATATGGGGTTGGTTTGAGTCTTGTGGGTCCTGTTTTGATGGAATTGGGTACAGATGACCAAATGGACAGGTGGCTTCTTCCTATTGCAAATGGTTCTGAAATTTGGTGTCAGATGTTCTCAGAACCTGACGCCGGTTCCGATTTAGCGAATGTGGCAATGACTGCACAGAAAGACGGAGAAGAATGGACTCTAAACGGTTCGAAAGTTTGGACTTCAAGAGGAGCTTATTCTAAATGGGGAATGTGTCTAGCGCGCACAGACCCCGAAACAACAAAACACTCTGGACTCACGATGTTTGCAATAGATATGGATTCGAAAGGGATTGAAGTTAGAACTATCGAACAGATGAACGGAGATAAACATTTCAGTGAAGTATTTGTTTCTGATGTAACTGTTGAAGACAGAAATCGTATTGGACAGCTAGGAGATGGCTGGAAAATTGCAGTAAAAACCCTCGCATTAGAAAGGTCGAGTTTGGGAGGAAGGTCATTTGGCGGAGGTGATCAGTCAAATGGCATTCCGAGCTGGCTAGAGGATTGGAGAGCCAAAGGCTATTTAGACAATCCCATATCAAGACAAAAAGCGATGAAAGCATTCATGCTGCATCGTGTTAATCAGCTGACTATTTCACGTGCTGCAGCTGCAGGAAACAGCTCCGGCCCTGCAGGTTCTGGTGCCAAACTAAGAAGTGTTCTAGCATTTAAATTTCGTGCCTATCTATCGAAAGAACTTTTCGGAGCAGAAGGAATGCTGATAAACGATCATGAACACATCGAATTTTTGACCGGACCATCGATGTCGATCCGTGGGGGCACAGATGAAGTACAGAGAAATATTCTTGGTGAACGCGTGCTAGGTCTTCCTACAGAACACCGAGTGGATAAAGAAGGAACTTACCGAGAGCTACTGAAAGGAAAATAATCAGCGCTTGTCTATAGGTTCGACATCCCTCTCAGGCGAACCTATATAAATCTGCCGAGGTCTTGCTATACGAGAGTTCTGTGAAAGCATCTCGTCCCAGTGGGCTAACCATCCAGGAGTTCTTCCGATAGCAAAAAGCACCGTAAACATTTCAACCGGGAAACCCATGGCCTGATATGTGAGACCAGAATAGAAATCAACATTGGGGTATAGTTTTCGACTTACGAAATAGTCGTCAGCTAATGCCACCTCTTCTAGTTTTAATGCCATATCCAACAAAGGATTTTTACCCACTACCTCAAAAACTTCATGTGCTGTGTCTTTTACAATTCGAGCTCGGGGATCGTAATTCTTGTAGACCCTATGTCCAAAACCCATAAGACGTCTTTCACCAGCTTTTACAGCATTTATAAAGCTGTCGATTTGATCGTAAGACCCTATTTCTTCGAGCATACGAATAACACTTTCATTTGCACCACCATGAAGTGGACCAGATAGAGCCGAGCAAGCTGCTGACACAGTCAAATAAGGATCCGCCAGTGAACTCCCCACTACGCGACCTGCAGTAGTTGAACAATTCTGACTGTGATCTGCATGAAGAATGAACAAAAGATCTAGTGCACGTCTTAGCACTGGATCGACTTCATGTTCAGAATCTCCCGGTCTGAACATCATTGATAGAAAATTGTTTGTGTAGTCCAGATCTGGATCTGGAAGCACATAAGGGGTTCCTACGCTACGTCTATACGCGCTGGCTGCGAGAGTAGGCATTTTTGCTATCAACCTGACTATCTGTTTTCTACGCACTAGAGGATCTTCTACATCCTTACTCTCCGGGAAGAAAGTGGACAGTGCTGCGACAGTAGACACCAAGACTCCCATTGCATGAGCATCATCTCTAAACCCTTCGAGGATCCGCTTATGGAAGTTTTCGTGAATGGTAGATTCTTCCTGTATTTCTTCCTCCCAGGATGCGAGTTGCTCTCTGGTAGGAAGTTCACCGTTTAGAAGGAGATAGGCAACTTCAAGAAAAGAGCACTCTTTACCAAGTTGCTCAATGGGGTACCCTCTGTACCTTAGGAAGCCTGCATTGCCATCTAACTCTGTTACAGCACTATGAGCACCCGAAGTGTTTCCAAATGAAGCGTCGTCAAACCATATGCCTGGAAGCAGTTTTGACCACTCAGCAGAATCAACCCCGTTTTTATGTATAGGGATTTCTATTGATTCTCCGGTTCTGTTATCTGTGATACTTATACTTTCAGACACTTTTAGTTTCACCTTTCGTTAATTTCCAATTTATCAGGCGTAATCAATTTTCCTGAGGGGTTTATAGAGGGATGTTGTCATGCTTGCGTTTAGGCAGTCGTTCCTTTTTCTCAGATAAGAGCTCTAATGCTGAAGCAATTTCAGCCCTCGTTTCAGATGGTTCTATTACTCGGTCAACTGAACCTCTCTCGGCAGCAACAAATGGGTTAAGCAGTTTCTCTTCATAGCTATTCTCAAGAGAAAGTTTTTCTTCATCGCTAGCATCGCGATGAAGAATTTCGACTGCTCCTTTAGCCCCCATAACTGCTATCTCAGCTGAAGGCCAGGCCAACATGAGATCATTTCCCATGTGACGCGAATCCATAACTATGTATGCACCTCCATAGGATTTTCTCAGAGTGAGGCAAACTCTTGGAACAGTTGCTCTTGCATATGCAAAAGCCATTTGCGCTCCGTATCGGATCATGCCTCTCCATTCAAGGTCTTTTCCTGGATAGAACCCAGAAGTGTCAACAAAAGTAACTAATGGCAAATTAAAGGAATCACAGAATGAAACAAAACTTGCTCCTTTTTGAGAGGCAGGTATGTCTAAAGTCCCAGCCATTGATTGGGGCTGGTTCGCTACTATTCCAATTGGTCTCCCTGCGATGGAAGCAAGTGCGGTTATAAGATTCGGCGCCCAATTTTTTCGAGATTCAAGGATGTGATTTTCGTCAACTACACAATTGATCACGTCACGTATGTCGTAACTATCGGAGATCGAATTCGGTAAAATAGCACCTGCTTCAGGAGTAGAGCGACCGGGAGGGTCATCACAAGTCCAGCCTCGAGGGACTTGGTGCGCATTATCGGGTAAAAAAGATAACAACTCTTGGATAAGTTCCTTGCCTTCGTCGAGACTATTTACTGAAAAATGAGAAACGCCGGTAGTTCGATCATGTAAAGAAGCACCTCCTAGATCTTCGTTGTTGGTAGTTTCACCAGTAAACAATTCAGCCATTCGCGGACCGCTTACGAAGGCGTAACTGTCATCAACCATTATCACGAAGTCAGCAAGACCTAGAAGTAGTGCCGGTCCAGAGACTGTAGCCCCAGTAACACAAAAAATAACTGGCACTTTTCCAGAGCATCTTACGAATTCTCTAGCGGCAGTACCCCAACCGTGCACTGCCGCGACACCTTCCAGAATGTCAGCTCCGGATGATTCCACGAAACAAATCAGTGGCATGCCTTGTTCATGAGCTATTTTTGCGGCAGCCGCAAGGTTTTCACCGTCGATTGGTTTTATTGATTTATTTTCTTCAGTTCCAATTTTTATCTGCATCACATTGCGACCGCCTAAGGAGACCACATTTGAAATTACAGAACTTGCCGTTTTACCTCTAATTTTTACAGAGTATTTAGATTCGCTATCCATGTTTAGATACACACCTCGATGCCTGGCTGTTCAGGGCCAATCTCTTTTACAACTTCATGTATAACTTCATTGGTTGCCCTCGATGGTAGAGATGGTGTCATCCTTTTGTTTCTTATGAGCGTTACTGGTCTTTTGATTAGTCCGCTTATTCTTATTAGCTTCCAGTTGTCATCGGGATATCCAGAAGCTGCACTAGCGGGAAGAATAGCAGGAGCGTGACCTTGGAAAGCTAGAGAAGCTAAAAGTCTTAGCCCGTCAATTTCTGCGCTAATTTTCATTTCCACATTGGCAGATGATAGTTCTTCATCTAGAGAGTCACGAAAAAACGTTCCTTGTGGCGTCATCATCATTTCGTATTCCGAAAGGTCTTTAACCGATATTGATTCGTGCTCTGTTAGGGGATGACCTGCTGGAGCGACAATAATTTTTTCTTCTTTAAATAAAGTTTTAGTTTCTAAACTCGCGTTCATTGCAGGTGTATTAATGATTGCGAGGTCAAGATCTCCGGAAAGAATTTTTTGGGTTAACAAATTTGTATCAGAGTCTATGAGTCTTGCCTGAAGGGAGGGAAATGCTCTAGCCAGTTTTTCTAGCATGGGTGTGATTATCCAACGAGCTGTTGTTCCTATGCAACCTATTTGAACCTGACCTTCTACTTCTTCGTTAATCGAAAGAAGATCATCTGAGATCGCTTTGATTTCTGCTCTAATTCTGCGAGCTCTGCTTATAACCGCTAGTCCTTCGGGTGTCGGTTGCATAGTACGGCGATCTAATAAGACTGTCCCGAGTTCTCTCTCAAGTTTTGCGACATGATTTGATACGTTCGATTGAACTGTGTGAAGTGAGCGTGCGGCAGAAGAAAAACTTCCGTGATCAGCTACAGCTATCAAATGGTTTAATTGTCTTAGGTCCATCACTTTTAAGGATGCCATTAGATTCGTTGATATGCGATAAAGATTTAGCTCGATGCATTTTTTTTATAAATATGAGTTGTTCAGACAGTAATATTGTCAGACTCGTTAAAGAATACTTAAGAACGTAAGTAATGAAAATATATGAAAACTGCATTAACCATATATCTAGGAAATGATTCGGCTTTCGCTGCTGTGGATGTAAATGGCCAGATCAGTTTGTTAGCTCTTAGCGAATCTGAGGCGGGTTTACCGTTAAAAAAATCTCTGGGTGATATTGATCTGTATAATCCCGAAAGAAAATTCCCTGATGAAGATTTGATTCAAATTGAGCTATTCCTAGCTGATTTATTTTCCAAAGTTATTGCGCGTTGTATTCGAGTTATAGATATTTACCCAGACGAAGTTTTATTAGTTGTAAGTGAAGACATCTCGAATTTAGATACGCATCTATCTGCCGCTAGACGAGCACAAATAAAAGACATGACCATCATTGAGGAGAATCGTTCTCTAGCAGCTTTAGCATCTTACGGACCGAAAGGAGTTAGTGCAGACTACGCACCCGTTATAGGAGGTCTATTTTGGGCCAGGCATGGCGATTCGCTTACAGGTCCATTACCTATAGTCACTCGCGAAGATTTGGGTGCCACGGAAAAAGTTGTTAGTAAACCCCCTGTTGCCCCATCCGCTCCGTCTGTACTTTCTCTTGGTGATCGGTCTGTTTTTGAATCGCAGGTTAGTAGAGGTAAAAAAACAAGTATAAATTTTTCCTGGCTTATCACAATCCTTATTCTTTGCACGGGATTGGCATCTGTTTACTATTTTGTTTTTTCTGACTCACAACAATCTTCCCAAAAAGAATTAGAAACTGCAGTTATCCCTGTTACGAGTGTTCCTGTTACGAGTGTTCCTGTTACGAGTGTTCCTGTTACGAGTGTTCCTGTTACGAGTGTTCCTGTTACGAGTGTTCCTGTTACG
>Ga0208261_1000107_pt1 | contig 33474 bp, 48 predicted proteins | sample Knorr_S7_td_DCM__FD_185595 | JGI IMG/M metagenome (GOLD analysis project Ga0208261, IMG submission 185595) | Marine microbial communities from Southern Atlantic Ocean transect - Knorr_S7_td_DCM_ad_131m_LV_B (SPAdes) (version 3) | ecosystem: Environmental > Aquatic > Marine > Oceanic | place...
AAGCTTTCTCTTAGGATCCAATCCTTCATATGCTACCACTAGTTCTGCTAGTGTCCTGTTAGCATTGTTCTTGAATCCTCTGTGACAATCGTCACGTTTGATAAGAAACTTTAGATTAGTAATCCAATCTGTTGTTTCATTCGTGCCTTCTACAGCAAGAATGGTGTGACCTTCCACCTTCCTACTGACAAGAAAGTCTTTTTCGTTAGGATAAACATCCCTACAGCACCGTAGTGCTTCTAATACAACCTCTTTTGATAAAGTCATTATAAATTTATCTACTAGAATATATAGTCTGCTTCATTAAGCACTCTTAACCATCTCCTCAACCCTTCTGGGTAAGGAGTGTTTGGTATAGGTGTAACGTAATCAGGTTGTAATCTTAAAAAAGATGTTAGACGTTCACACTTATTTTCTGTCGTCTCTGTCTGCGTCATTATTATTACCTCTAGGTCCATCAGGGACTTTTGGCATCACTTCAACAGTTTTTCTTTTCTTTTTTCCTTTCTTGTTAACAGGTAAGGTGTCACCTACTGGCAATCTATATTCTAAAAACTGTCTGTATGATTTCATTTCACATATCCCATGATTTTTTTAGCTTTCTTTCTCTGCTTCTCTTTATCAGAGCAACCTTCCTCGATGACAGGCTTGTCATCAGTCTCCCACTTCTCACCTGTAACAGTGTAAGTAGTTTTATTTAACTCACTAAGTTCTGTAAGAATCTTAGATGCTTCATCCCAGAGTTCTGCCTCTCTTCCTTGTGCTTCTTCTCTGGCAACTACATTAGTATAGTTGATTGCTTGACCATTAGTTTGTGGAACACCACCTGACATAGATCCTTGCCCCATAGTCATGGAACCCTTTAGTGCAACAGCAGGTTCACCACCATTGGATGTTGCTTTAGGATCTTTTGATGAATCATCATCAGGTTTCTGCTTCTCTATTGTAGGAATCGAAGTTGATGCATCAGATGCTGGTGCAGGAACTGATCCTATTGGTGTGTCAAATGTAGCAAAAGCAGTACCACCCTGCTTCTGTCCTGTAGGAATTTCTTCCTCAGCAATTGAAGTGTTTTGGAAACCGTCACCACCTGACCAACGTGTGTAAGACTCCATGAGAGCCTTAGAAAAGTCGTCGTTATGTGCGAGACTGTTAACTGTCTTCTGCTTTTCCATGTCTAAAATTGAAGAGTTTTCTATGATCTATTTATAGTACGAATATCCTTTACCCATGCACGAAACATGTCTCCACCCTCTGTCACACAGATAACGTAGTTGACACCTGTTCTGTGGATGGTTCCTTTTTCACCTGAAATAGCACTCATTACTCTGTCACCTACAGAGAATCCCTCAGCATGTCTATGCTGCTGACGTATAGCCTGCTCTCTCAGTTTTTTAAAGTCCTTCATTTATCAGAGATACTCTCAGAACCACCCACAGAGAATGGGTTGTACTTATCTGTGGCAATCCTATACATTTTTTCATGCATAGTTATATTATCAGCGATCTCTTCCTCTGGTCTGGGATTCTCATTTGGGTCTGTTGCTATTGGCATACTATCATGTGGGTGTGGAACGTCATCAAACCAATCATCAACTGGAAGTCTATGCAGTTTCTTCATTTGAAATTTTTTGGTAGATTACTTTTGATTTCACTCATCAAAGTCATTACATCTTTGTCACCTAAAGTGGGTATCCCTGCCTTAAATGACTTAAAATCACCAGCAAATGCTGCACGTCTCATCTTTGTACCAGATATAGTAAACGTATCACCATCTGCATCTCGACTACCAGAAGATTTTATCTCTATGGTACGAAAAGTGAAGTCTTTATGATTATATTTATGCACCCACTGCATAGCGTTAACCCTGTCAGACCCTACAAGAAACACTACCTCATCATACCCAGACATCATTATATTTTGTAAACATGCTACTGGATCTGCCTTCGGAAGACTGAATATTTTACCTCTATGCTCTGGAAACATCTTGTTCATCCAGAATAATTTTCTATCAGGTGGTAGTGGGTTGCTACCTTTAGTGTCATGACTGTGTGAAATATAAATGCGGTAGTCCTCACCGTTAGCCATGCGTTTAACATTACTAAAATTGTCCTTATGACCTGTAGTAGGTGGTTGAAACCTACCAAATGTGAAGTAGCACTTGTTACACTTTAACGCCATGACTTTGCTACCGTGAAGTTATTGTATGAAAACTCAAGACGATTCACAAACTTGATCATGTCTCCATTTCTATGCATAACGTATCCCTCTGGACCAGTTACCTTGTATCCTTTCTCTGTTTGCACAAAAGTTCTAAAGGTTTCAAGTTTATCCAACTTATCTATAACCATCTGCTTCACTGTTTGCAACTCTTTATAGAGACCAAGCAATGATTTAAACTTAGATTGGTTATCTCTTAGATAATTTTGACTCTTGTATACAAGGTCCGACTTAGAAACCCTATTAGCAGGTGTCTTTATCTTATCAAGCATAACCTTAGTCTTGTCATAATAAAAATTATAGAGACTAGCAAAAGTATTATCGACATTACCAATGGAACGTGCTGCTTTTATCTCTGCGTTGAAAAACTGCTTCAAATATGATGCAACATGCCACTTTTCATCACCTGTCGTACCTGTATTTGTTACCAATTCATCAAGGAAATACCCACAGTCTCCACATAATTTTTCAATGGTTGACACATGCTTGTCAAACTTGACCTCTTCAGCATGATTCAACCCAACTCTGTCCATTGGAGTATCATTATCGATTACTACAACATTTGCATCCTCAGTGAACTTTGTATTTGCTCCACCTTTCGCTGTCATAGTAGACAAGTTATACCCATCTTTCTCACCCATATAATGAGTGTGGAATACTACCCCAATTTGTGCTTGAGATACCTTTTTACCTATTGGATGGTCTACTGGGATAGCATAGGTGATAGTATTAGGTTTAAAAGTGAGTAGGTTTTCACCATGTACTTTTTCTTTCCTAACATCACCAGGTGTGAACATCAAATCACCCTGAATGACACCTTTTATACCAATATTTCTGAAATATTTGAGAGACATCTTCAACTTGTTTGCTAAGTCTCCTGTATATTCATACTTGTCTACGTCAGATTCTGTGTAACATATCTTCGGACCAGTTTTATTGAAGACAGACTTAGTTCCAACGAAAAACAGTCCGTTTGCTGGATCCTTACCACATACTACTGAAGGAGCACCATCCCATTTGGTCTGCATATATCCTGTACTGTTGTCACAACCAAGCATTTTCCTCAATTCCTGTAGGAAAGCAACAGCGGCCTTGCATCCCTCAACTCCATAGTTGAGCATCTCATCCTCAAGGTGTTCTAAGTGTTTTAGTTGTTTTATGTTAGCCATTATGATGATACCTTTAAGAATGGTGCTGACTTATCAGATCTAGATGCAGCATATTGATACAGTCTACTAGATACATCATTTCTTTCTTGAGAAGTTCCACCCATTACGATGTCAACTACCTCCAATCCTAGAAATTTAGAGAATTTCCACTGAATTCTCTGTTGTGCATTCCTACCATCAGCACTAGCAATCGCATCAAGTTCAATCTCTTCTGCAACTCTGGTTCTACTTGGGTTTCTATGCTTATAAAGGTTACCTCTATCACTCATCAGTACAACACCTTTGTTTTTGGTAGCAAGATCAAAAATCATTCTGTCTAAACTGTTTCCATGTGCTGCTCTTTTAGCACTATCAACATCATGGGTTCTAAAACAACCATTACCCTCACCATATACAGACTCAAGTATACGATTTAGTATACCACCACCAACTTTACCACCTTTAGCACCAGCACCGAAAGCAGATCCACCTAAAATTTCACCTTGCCAAGTGTTTCCTTTACCACTTGTGTCACGCATCTGCATATTGAATCCACTACCATCAAAGTAAGTATCCATAGAACCATACAAAGTGTTTGAACCACAAGAAATGAAGTTTTTACGTGGTCTTTCTTCACCCATGTTAGTTCTTTCTACCCTTGCTGAGTTTGCTGTTACTTTCTTCAGAGATACACCGATCAATTTCTTCTGAGTTACTAGTTCCATCAACAAATTATTCCAACCAGCAAAGTATTCTTCAAATGTTGTTAGAGGTGATGATATAGCACAGTCACACAACCATATATCTGCTGGAGTCCACTTGTTAATGTCAGCAAAAGGTCTATCCTCTCTATCGTTTACCTCTTTAAAATGTGCGTTGATTGCTTTAACAAAATCGTTGCCGTGATACCAGTGAAAACTACTGTTTCTATACCTTTGGTCAGCATATAATGCATTAGCAGTACGAATACTAGACTGCATCCAGTCAGGATTGTCCATCAAGTATTGATGAATATCCTCCATACTTTCTTTAGTTTCAACATGTCTAGCAACACTCTGAAAATCAGCTAAAGTACACCTATAATCATCTTGTATTGCTTGATTCAAACTATATCTAAAAGCACCAACCCAACAGGCAGCACCCTCAAACAAATCAGTGTTCTCTGAACCAGATCCAGACCCTCCACTACTACCAAACTCTGCTGTTTTTATTAAACCAGCAGGTGAAATCTTATATTCTTTAGTCTCGTTACCAGATACTTTTAATGCTGTTAATATTTTACCAGCGTTACCTGATTTCTGATACCTTCTAGAGAATGAATCTCCACTACCAACAGGATCAGCAAAATCAAGACTACCAGCAACACAATCCTTCATGTCTTGCAAAACTTTCTGCTCACATGTAATCACAGCAGTAGGACCAGGAGCACCATGTACTTGAACTGCTCTCCTAGTTTCTATAATATCGATAAGAACTTGTAATCGCATTTGCCCACCACGTATATCACCATACTCAGCAAATGCCATTTTATTGGCCATGTTTCTAATAGAAAACCTTCCCCTATTATTTAGAGGAAGGTCTGTTCTTTCTATCCCTTTTGCGTAGTGGTGTACCAATAGGGTTTCTTTTGAGATCATTTTTAATCTGTTTAAGTTTCTTCAGATGATCCTTGATCTCTTTCTTTGATATCATATTCGATTTTAATAATTTTGGAAGACCTCCCAACAGAATTTAATGTTTCGTACTGATTGAACTCACCTTTTAGTAGTATTTCTACTGTCTTTTTATCTAACCCACACAACTGTTCGCAATTCTCAAGTGACTTACGAACTGTCTCTAATGCATTAGGTTTTACATCCTTAGTGAATCCATTTAGGTCAGTTGTTTTAGCATTCTCTAATGCTTTGTCGATATCTAAATGAAATTCGTCACTCATTGTTCCTTATATCATCCTCCAACATCTCAATGATCTTTGTTGAGTCAATGATGTTGTCAATATTAGCAAGCATGTTAGCAATATGTTTAGCAACATAAGGTTTTTCACTTCTTGCAGCAAATGCTAGTGCATTACGTAGATCTTCCTGTGCATCTCTTAGAGATTCTTCTACGGTTTTAGTGAGGGTCATATCTATTAATAACTGAGTATACTATTACCAAAACAATTAGTCCGATACAGATTATGGGTAAAATCAAATGCATTAGCGATCTCCTTTTGCTCTAACTTCAGATTTTTCTACAGAGAATGAACCACCTGGATAGCGTTTCTCCAACTTTCTAACATTACCTCGCACAACATCGTCGAAAGATACGTCCAGAGCCATGCAAGCTTGTGCCACATACCACATAACGTCACCCAACTCAATAATAAGATGCTCTCGGTTATCGTCGTTCCAAGGCTTTCCCTGAAATACCATCTTTTTAACGATTTCCAGAAACTCACCAGACTCAGCAGCAAGCCCAACACCAGCAGTGGTAAGACGTTCAATGCAGGCACCTTGTCTGTCAAGTTCACCCAGACGGTCAGCAAGACTGACAAAATCCTTAGAACAATCGCTTGTGACAGCATCCACGAAATGACTGTACTTATCAAAGTCAACATTATTTGTCATAATTTAAACATTCCATTCAGCGAATTTACTTAATCGATTTTTTGTTTCAGAGAACTGAGGCATCTCTTCTTCTTCAGCAGATGAATTTAGAACTGATGTATCCTCAGCAACATCATACAGCCTCATCTTCGATCTGTCAATACCTATCAAGAATTTCTTGTTAGAGGTAGGATCATTGTAACGATTCTTTAGTTGCTTAACTAATAATCTGTTTTGACTTTCCAACTCCTCAGTAGATATGAGAGCGAACATAAGGTCAGCAGTAGCAGGGAGTCCGAAAGACTCTGACGTGTCAGTAAGGTCAGGATCGCTAGACCCGAAACCAGCACGAGTAGTTTGAGTAGCACTGACAATCGGTACGTTATGCTCGACAGCAAGACCCCGAAGCTCTTCAGCAATCGCTTTAACATAAGTGTAACTGTTTACAATAGCACCTTTATACCGTGCAGAAGCACAGATATTAAGGTAGTCCACAAATATAATTTGTGGTTTGAAATCTTTCTTCAAAGACAAGTCTGATAACAATGCTTTGAAGTGTCCAGCATGTGCTGAAGCAGTAGGATATTCTTTAATGATAAGTTTACCCTGTGTCTTTCTAGCAATCTCCTGTACCTTAGAATTATACAGAACTTCAGGTAGTTCTGGTATATCTTTGATGTTACAGTTTAAAAGATTTGCGTCAATTCGTTCAGCAATCTTCTCCTCTGCCATCTCACATGTAATGTAGAGAACGTTGATCCCCGATGTGAGACAGGCACTAGCCATGTGGCACATGAATAAACTTTTCCCGACACCTGTACCAGCAAGAGCGATGTTGAGAGTCTTATTAGGGAGACCACCTTTTGTAATATAGTTAAACTTCTCCAGATCAAAGGGAATTTTCTCCTCTGTTTTATGGTAGAAGGCATATCTATCTTCAGATTGTTCAATGTAGTCATGTCCAATGTGTTCATCAAAGGAGACAGCTAAAGCATCTTGCAAGATACTTGGTATAGCATCCTTGCTAAGCTTCTTATCTCCACCGTCAGCAATCTTAATCGACTGCATGAGCGCAAGATATATAGCACGGTCTTGACACCATTTTTCTGTGGCATCTACAACCCAATCAAAGTCTACCCACTCGTCAGTAAGTTCACGTATGGTAGTAACAGACTGATTAAATGTATCTTCAGTTAGATCAGTCCTATTTTGCAGGTTAATGATGACAACTTCTTGAGTAGGAAGTTTATCATACTTCACTGCAAAGTCAGCAATCTCTTCAAAGATTACTCTTTCATGGAATTCTTGAAAATAATCAGGCTTAAGGAAAGGAACCACCTTACGATAGTACTCCTCAGTAAATATGAGGTTACGTAAGATAGTTTCTTCAATCCTTTCAGTTGCCATAACTGTACTCCGTTCGAGCTGCTTCTTCTAGTTTTGCCATCACTTCGTCTGTGAAGTATTTCTCAGGATCACTGAGTATAGACTTAGGGTAAACATTAGTGTCACCAACTTTGATACGGTTCCCCACCCTTGTGAATACTCCGTACTTCTCACCAAGCTCCAAGAGTCCGTAATAGCGGTCCAATCCACGTTCGTCAAAGTATAATCGTGTAGCAACTTTAGAACCCTCCTGAGTAAATCGTGATTTTTTTGCTTCGCACTTAATGATGTTACCCACCACGTCAGTGCCATCCTTCTCTTTCGATTTGGATAAGAATATTATAGTAGATGCAGCATACTTTAGTCCAGCCCCACCGCCCATTTCTTTCATTGGCACATAGCTTCCGATCACATCATATGTGTGATTCGTGACAAGCATAGGAATACCTGCTTGTCCTAGTTTCAAGGTCAATACCCTGAATGCACCCTTGATCAACTGTGATTTGGTCATATCTCTGACCTGTTTATCATTGGAGATGTCATCCATCTCTTTTGATGTTGATAGCATACCAAGAGAATCAAGGACAAACATCAATGGTTGACGCTGATCCTTTGGTTCCTTCATATATTTGTCAACAATCCTAGTTGCCTGAGTCCTGAACTCTTCTATCGTGGCAACAGGGAATATGACCATACGTTTAGAATCAATTCCTCTGGATTCAATGATGTCCTTGCTGAGAGCAGACTCAGACTCAAAATAAATAACCCCACCGTTGCTATTGTTATCAAGAAAGTTACGTACAACGCTAAGGGCAAAGAAAGTTTTTCCTGTTGAGGATTCTCCTGCGAGTGCTGTGACTTTGTTAGAGGGAATGCCACCGAAAAGAGAACCGCTAACGACAGCATTAAAAATATAGCTACCTGTATCAACAAAACTGGATGTATCTCCTGCAGCCACTCCGTCACTGACCCTACTAGCAAACTCATTACCACTATCTTTAATTACATTATCTAGGAATCCCATCGGTTACCTCACTTAAGTACATGTTTACGTATGAGTAGGTCTTACTCATCAATTTAGCAAATGATCTAGCAGTCTCCTGTTCCTCAAAGCATTTTAAGTTACTCTGATCTACAGTAAACACTTGATCATTAGTCCAACTTACAACCCATAGGTTTTTATTCATTCAAAGAAGCTCCCTAATTTTATTGTTTTCTTAGTTGTCCAACCTACACAGTCTAGCACCTTTTCCAGAGGAAACAAGAAAGACTTTTCGAATTGTGTCTGATAGTCCACATACTTGTCCAACCCAAATTCCTTTGGAATCTCAGTGAAGAAGCTTATGGTATCTTCATGTATCGGATTCGGCATCCTAAGATACATGTATTTGATTTTCTCACCCTCTTGTATCCGTTGATGCTTATGCTCTATACCATACTTTTTCAAGTAGTGGTTGTAGAGGAGGGATCCTCTGACGTGGATTGGTGTTCCTTTACTATAGATGTCAGTTCTGCTGCGGTATTTTTCAAGACCGTTGACCCCTCTGGGGAAGGCGATTTCTTCGTAGGGTCGCTCTTTTGTTTCTGCTCTGACTGCATTGACAAAAGTGATAAGTTCATCATTTGTTTTGCCGATAATGATCTTAAAAGCTGCATATAACTTATCCCTGAAATATTGTGGTGTAGAAGACCTTGCGGTCTCCAGTCCCATGATTTTCATCTTGGGTTCTTTGTATCGAACTCCTTCAGAGTCCCACACATTTAATATGTATCGCTTTTTGGCAGTCCATATACCTCTATCGGCAATGTTCTCCCTCTTCATGATCATCTTTTGGTCATACGCCGAAACATACGACGCAAGCTCCTGATAGGAGGCATCAATGAACGGTTCCAACTTATCCTTGCAGACCTTATCAAGTAACTCCACAACCCTAGCCTTATCGCTAGACTTACTACCAAAAAATTTATCAACAACAGGTCCGAGATTAAGATATATTGAGTCGGTATCTGACGCAATGACATAATCCACTTTATCTGTAGAGAGTAGTTTATTTAGATACCCATTCATCTTGTTCTCAATCCACCTGATTGAGACCTGTCCAGACAAAGTTATAGCCTCAGCATTTGCTAACCTATAATACCTGAAGTGCTCATTGCCGATAGCACCATAAGCAGAGTTAAGAGAAATCTTCTTTGCCATTTGGATGTTGTTACACCTGGCAATCTCTTTTGTAAGAGCATTCGTGGGTGTCTTCTCGTAGGCTTTCTTGGCATCGATCATTCTCTTTTTAAATATGACCCTAGAGTCATACATCTTCTGCATCATCAAGGGTAGGAACCCTTGTATATCCTTTCTGTACTGTGCTCCATTAGCACACACAGCATACTCACCATCAATCTCAACCTTCTTGTTTAGAATCCCTTCAACGTTTGCACTGGGATGTCTAGCCTCCCTGAGTGTCTCTGGCGAGATGTTGTATTGCATAATAAGATGAGGATAGAGGCTATTAAGGTCAAAATTAACCACCCAATCATAGCCTCCTGTTTTCGGTTCTTTGACATAAGCACCTGCATACTGTTCGGACTTTGTTGCTTCCTTCTTGGGAGGAATAGCAATCTTTCTTTTATTTAATTCACAATAGATATAGTTGTCCCACATTCTAACCTGTGAGAATACATCTTCATAATTCACCTTAGCATCATATGCCATAGTGAATGCAAGATCAAGCAGTTTCATCTTGTCATCAAGTTGATCTACCAACCTAACATCATGGATGTTATAATCGATAAACTTCTGCCAGTCTTTCTCATAGAACTCTTTGAATGTATCAAACTCAGAGTGATCTAGTTTTCTCGATCCAAGTTCAACCATACAGATGTGATCCAACCTATAGCTTTCTTGGTTTGTGTAAGTGAATTTCCTGTATAGTTCGAGATAATCCAGAGTAGCAATTCCTGGTAAATCGTAAGCGATTTGTCTTCTGCCTTTGATGAAAATTTCACGAGAAGATATAAGTTTCCATGGGCTAAGACTCTTAGTAGCCCTCTCCCCAAGTATCCTATCAATACGACGAGCGATATAGGGAATATCAAAAAGCTGTACGTTCCAGCCCGTAATAACATCAGGACAGTTTTCATTCCAGTACTGCAAAAATGCTGTCAACATGGACTCTTCTGTTCTGAAGTGCATGTAATCTACATCTTCATGCTTGTTGTCAAATGGTCTAGCACCAAAGACTATGATGCGACCAGTATAAGAGTCCTTAATACTGATCGCTAGTATCTCCTGGTCTGCTGATTCTATATCTGGGAAACCATTCTCAGCAGCAGTTTCAATATCTATATTAAATACACGAATCTTCGAAGTATCATATTTGATTTCATCCTCTGGATGTTCACCAACAATATACTGATAGAGATACCTAGTGTTACCATAGATATCAAAGTCAGGTACTTCTTTATATTCTTTAACAAATTCTTTAGCAGACTTGATAGAACCCAAAGGGATAGGTTCTACACATTCTCCCTCAAGGGTTCTCCACTCAGAATAATTCTTTGTAGGAACATACAGGGTGGGGTTATAAGCCACCCTATATGAGAATGCAACACCTGCATCATAACCACGCACTAGCAAACGATTGCCAGCTTGTTCAACGTTTGTGTAGAACTTCATTCAGATTCGATGTAACGAGCAAGAACTTTCTTACTTGGATTAACCAATACTAATATATCAGATGACCTAATGACAACCTCACCCTCCTCAGCATGAGGAGGCCAAGGTGTCAGTTCACCATCCTTATTCACTTCTTTAGAGTTGTATAGTACACAGTCTGGATCACCAAACTCTACACCACCCAGTTCCTCAACTCGTGCTACTATCCACTGGTCCCGCAGTAGCAGCAGCCGCACTAGACTCTCCTGTTGTTCCTCCGCCATTTAAAATGTCCTCTCCATTATTAGGTAGGAAGCTTAGATCAACTCCAGCTTCTTTCAATTTCTGTACATAGTTTACCATGATCTCATTGTTTGGAGGCATGGCAGTTACCACATGTTGTGGATTAAGTCGGAAATCTTCATAGGGTGTGAAAACATTCCAACGGCGATAATTCACACGGTACGTAGCTTCTGGAGTACCTTCTACACCCTCTACCTCAAGCTCAGTAATCAAAGGATATAGCATTTGATATGCTACAAACTTATCATCCTCACGAACTTGAGAGAAGTTGCAAATAACGTTCTCCCCTGACGCTAGTGTAACGATGCGAATATTGTGTTGTATTGGTGCTGATGCTGCACCAGCAGCTGAATCCGTCATAATTTATAGTCTACGGTTTTATTAGTATACAGTATATTTAACCAGTTGTCAAGTCAAAGCCAATCCTTCCTTGCATGATGCTCTGGAATGATCTTGCCTAGTCTGACAGAAAGAAGACCGTCTTGAAACTCTACAGACCTGATCTCAACATCATCTGAGATAGACCAAGACCTCTTGAAAGATCTTTGTGCTAGTCCTCTGTGATGGTATTCTGTTTCTGTGTCTGTGTTTTCTTTCTTGCCTTCTACAAACAGTTTACCATACTCTGTGTAAACTGCAACCTCTTCTTTCTTGAAACCAGCAAGAGCGATCTCCAGTTTGGATTCAATATTGTTTACAGATACCAAATTGTATGGTGGATAGTTATCTGTTGTTGCATTAAAAAACCCATCGAAAAAATCTTCCATTCCGATGGAGTTCTTATTAATTCTTTCTAGTAGCTGTGGTAGATCCGCAGCATGATACCTTGTTAGGTTACCCATGATAGTTCTCCTTATTAAGCGAGTGTGTTTGTGTCCCTTTCGGCGACACTACTATTTAAGCACACTACAACTTAGTTGACAACAGGATTATTTTCGCAAGATCCGTATCAGAAGTTTCGGTTTTCCTGATATATTTGAAGTTGTATTCATTAAAAAGATCGAAAGCTAGGGTATACCGAACCTTCGAACTAGGATTTCTATCAACCCTATGCTGCAACCATGAAGGAAAGAATGTAACAGCACCTGGTTTATTAAGTACCCTGAAGTACCCATGATATAAACTAAACAATGGTATCCAATAGTCTGTATAAGTAGATGGTTCTAACTTATGCAATGCCATGTTACCACTGACGAATGCATTCTCATGTATAGCATGTGAGTGCATCCCTATGCTATGACCTTGCTCTAATCTAGCAAACCATCCTCTAATCCATATATCTTTTCTATCTAAGACTTCTACTTCAAGAGTATTACAATACTCTACATAACTGTCATAGATTAAATCTCTAAGGACTTTGAAGATTGTATTGTCCCAAGAGAAAACATTATATTTTGTCCACCAATCCTTATAGTCAGCACCAGTTAAAAACTTTGCTTGTTCTACTTGACCTATACGAGCCTGACCTGCTATTAGATTTAATTCTTTACCAAGTATCTCTGGATATTCATCACAAAAAACATGTGCATCTATATTAGGTGCAAAGGGTGTCTTAGGTTCCCACGTTTTCCATCTATGTAACTTACCATTAATTGATTTTATAACAAGAGCATTGACATCATTACTGCCATTAATCATTGTGTCTCAGTTTTCTTTCTACCAATATTATACTTGCTTTCTAGTGTCCAGTCACCCTTCTCTTTGAATGCCAAGACTTTGATTTGATTGAGTGGTGCTAAATCGAGTACCTTATTACTATCAGAGATTTTAATCAATCCCCAATCAGATAGTAACTGTACAATTCTGTTACGACGTTGCACATCATTTGTTGATAAGTTAGTTTTCTTACCATCCAAAGCAAACAGTTCTTTAAAATGAACTATGTAATACTTACCTTGCTTGTGTAGAATATGGCAAGATTGATAAATCTTTTTTTCCTTACGAGATGCTACTCCTATCCTAGTTAGAGTCTCCCTCACTTTTAGAAAATCATCTGGTTCACTCAGCATGACTTCAATCATGTCTGATTGTTTCCACTGGATCTCAGTTTCGACGCTCATTGTTTCCACCCTTTCTCAATGAATATGTTATATGTTCAATCTGATCCTTGGTGAGAATCCTGAGTGCTTGCAGAGCTTTATCATCATTATAACCATAATACTCTTTAACTACGTCAAGATAATCAATAGAATCTTTACGTGCCCATGGCGAAAAACGCTTTCTAGGCTTGAGACTATTTATATAAAAGTCGTACTGCATCTTCTTAGGAAGGTGGGCAGACTTATTCATTTCATTGGCATAAAGAATTGCATCTGTGAATGATGACAAACATCTATTCACAACATAGGGTGCATATCTTTTGACAGCATCAGCATCTCCATCCATCAAATTCTTTTTGGATTGATTGATGGAATAGAGATAATCTTTGAGTTGATACATGTCAGTCGTGTTTGTGTGCTATACCCAACTCATGCATCTTAGCATGTTCTGCGATTGGGTCACGTAGTTCTTTTCTGCCTGGTCCTACGGTCAAGTATAGACCATACCCCATAACAAAAAACAGTAGTGCTACGATTATGAAAACTAAAATCATTTCTCTTGGTCTTGTTTCTTCCAGTGTTCGATTAACAAAAGTAGTTCATCGATTCGCTTTAATGCTATATCGATTTTCTCTTGTAGATTTGTTTTGCTCATTTGAATACAGCATTTACAGACATTACTTTAGCATGTGGATTGCGTACTTCTGCAACCTGACGTGCCTCTTGATAATCACGTGCTTCGACAAACTCACTATAGACTCTGCCAGCAACGTAGAGTTTCACTTCGCATCTCATAGTTAGTACCTTTGTTATCTGTATGTATTATAGCAAAGGGAGTGCGTTGTGACACTAAAATGTGCCAGTTCTTCAACTGGTTCAGTAGTTCAAAAGAACCAGTTCTTTACGTTCATGTTGTTCCTTCATATAGTTACCAACAGTACGCATGCTGTAAGTGTGATCGAACTCAGCAGCATTCCAATCTTTGAATCTGTCTCGTACTACCTGACTGCTGTTATATGATATCAGCATAGGTGCAGTATGATCATCACAATCGTGAGCAAACTTATCGTGATCAAAATACTTATGCATAGCACCCCTCTTCCCATAGATAGGAATCTTAATATCGTAGGGTGGATCAAGATAAACGAATACATCCTTCTTATCTGTTAGAAGGGATTCGTAGGTGTCGTTGGTAATTTTCCATCCTTCAATAAGCTCGGAGTATTCCATGAGTCTTTCAATTCCATTGATGGAGAAGTTGGACTCGCTTGCTTGTTTTGAGAACGACGAGGACTCAGTGAGACCACTAAAACTGCACTTATTGACAATATAAAAACTGACAGCACGACGGAAGTCTTCAGTCTCTTCTGTGGACAGATACTCTTTAGATCTGGTAAAGATGTCCCTTGCCAGATCGGGAGTATGATATTCTTTTTTGATTTGTGTAAGTTCATCTTGTAATTTTTCACCATCATGTTGTAATACTTGCCAGAAATTTGCAAGAGGTTCATAGAGATCATTGACCCAGATCTCTATGTGAGGATACCTCTTCGTAATTTCTAATGCTACTGACCCACCACCTAAAAAGGGTTCACGAAACTCTTTTACCTGGGTAAGGTCTGGGAGGTATTGCAGCAACTTTACTATCGCTCTGCTCTTCCCTCCTGGATAACGCAGTGGTGTCTTCAGTGATTTTAGTGTTCTGGGCATTGTAAGGATTTGGTCTCTTTAGTTCAGTCATTGGGAAACTCCACTTGCTATGTTAATTTAGCACACTTTATTGGAATTCGCAAGTCATCATAATTTCAGTCAGACATGCAAGCATATTGATCTCTTGATCTGGTACATTGGAGATATCTCTCATGTACTTTGCGATAACTAGTACCGCCTCTGGTATTGAGTTGGGTTTGAGTACGCCATATAAATTGTCATAAATCTTACGCATTACCATGCTAGGATCATTATCCATATGCTGTACCACCCAAGTCTTTACAGTCTTAAAGTCTTTCTGCTTTAAAGCCGTAAGCAAATGATCAAAATTAACATCAGCAACATCAACGAGAATAGCTGAGTCAATGGATCCATTAGCAGCATAGCGTTGACACTCATTGATAACCCTACGCCAATCAGGATAGTACCTAGTAATAAGCTTAGCCAGAACTTTGTCTTCAAATTTAACATTCTCTGATTTTAATATAGTTCTAAGTCGTTCAAAGAACTGACCCTGTAATGCTACAGTCTGTCCATTCTTTACACGAAAATCAATAACTGTACACCTAGAGTGTAGTGGTTCAATAATCTTGTTAATAAAATTACAAGTAAATATGAACCTACAGTTATTGTGAAACTCCTCTACAGCAGTTCTGAGAGACAGTTGGACATCGTTGGTTGTGTTATCTGCTTCATCTATAATAACAACCTTGTGGGATGCCCCAGAGGTCAGTGAGACTGTTGAAGCAAATGTCCTGATCCTGTTTCTAACAGTATCTAAGAATCTACCCTCATCAGATCCATTGATCATGATGTAGGATGCACCTATCTCATCACATAATGCTTTGGCGATGGTAGTCTTACCGACACCAGCAGATCCAGTAAGAAGTAGATTAGGTAATTCGCCTTGAGAGACGAATCCCTTGAATACATCCTTGATAGTCTGTGGGAGTATACAGTCATCAATCACATTTGGTCGATATTTTTCGACCCATAAAAAATCTTTGTTCATTAAACGCACCAAGTAACCCAAGAATAACGTATACCACTAGTCACTGTCGTGACTTCATGTGGAAATAAAAACACAGAAGGGAAAGCTACGACATCTCCCTTCTTTAAATCAAGTTGATACTCATTCCAGAATAGTAGGTTACCACCTTCATAATCATCGTTAAGTACACCAATAAGACTGGTGATGGGGATCCCTCTAATGTTACCATCAAACATATCATGGATATGATCATGGTGTGGTTGAATAGATTCACCCTCAACATATTTGTTGAACTTCATATCACCTGTAGTTGACCAGAAAATATCAGAATTGGTATTCTCTTTAACAAAATACTTTTTGTTATATTCAATACAGAGGTCTCTAATATATGGGAAGATCTTTTGGCGACACTTATCATTCTTTACTGTAGAAAAGTCTCCTTTACTATATGAAGATTGATCACCAGCATCATACCAACCATGATCTTCCCACTTGTTCTTCTTCTCTAATCTCTTAATTACACTATCGCATACATCCTCTGGTAGAAGATTCATTTTGAAAATGTAATCTTTGAGATGAGGATATTTTAAACTCAAGGTTCCAATGCAATATAATATGTGAGATCATCATCCTGATTAGTCCATTCAGAAATCAATTGAGAAGATACCTTAACAGAATAATCTCCTTCAACCAATCTGATGTTCTCAACCTTGATGTCCAATTGATGTTGACCATCATATGAACCCTCAACAACTTGTTCATAAGTGTTGCTGGTATCACTCTCCTTATCTCTAAGAATAAGTTTAATCTTTTCTTTGGTTGTATCGATTGTTAGATCGGGCAACCCATATACACTTGCTGCCTTGAAGAGTTTGAATCTATCTTCATTGCTTAGTGAGAAAGTGATGTCACCACCAGGAAACTTTACATTCTTTTCTGGTGCAGACTTGAGCGTAATCTCAGGGTCACTAAAATAATACTTAGCAGACTGACGACCGCCACGGATAGTGACATAATCCTTACCCATGAAGTCCAGTTCAGGATTGTCAAACAGAGTGATACCTGAAAGAAACTGGCTAAGATCATATATAGCGAAGTCATCTGGAAAGCTTTCCTCGCAGGTGTACTTAGATAGGATGTTCTCTGCGTTACTGATTGTTCTGATAACATTTCCTTTTCTGAAAACAATAGATGAATTGATAGTACTGTAATTTTTCAGTACATTAATCGTTCTTTGTGATAGTTTTACTTTACTTGTCATAGTCAACGGTGAAGGAGGTGGAACCAGATGTGGAGGCAGCGTCTGCTGCTGCTCGTTTGTCATTGAAGTGTAGAAGGAGAATTCCATAGTGAATAATTTTAATAATGTCTTTACGTGCTGATCCTTTACGATCATATCGTGAAGCATATTTCAGAACATTGCTTCTACAGAATGCTTCAGCATCTCCTACAGAATCAATGAGGTCAAGTGTTTGTACATTACCAGCAGAGTAGTGTCCTCTGTAGGTTTGACTGATGTAGTCATGAATCTCTTTGATGAGTTGGTCTTCGTTATACTTCAAGGTGTCCATACATATTGTATCTCTTCATAATAACACTCTTTGGGAGTTCCGTCAAGTTGTACCACAGTAATTTTATTATCATGGACTCTCTGGACTCTGGCAGACGCACCTCCCTTAAGGGAGATGACACTGCCTACGAACCTACAATCGCCTGATTTAATCATCTGATGGATCCTCCGTGTTTACATCTGCATCAATCTTATCATACAAATCTAAGAATGATTGTTTTGTTTCATCATCGAAACGATTGACACATAACTTGATTGCCTTCATTCGATCTTGCCAGATAGCAAAGGCACGAATGATGTGTACTAATCTACGAGTTGAAATGATCTCGTCAATACCACCTTCTCTGAATGTTCTACGAATAATATCAGACCAGTTGGCAAGGTTCTCACAGAACTTCTCGTCAAGTACACCTAAGTTACCAGATACTTTCTCAAGGATCTTCTGCTCAGTCTTAACTGAAGGATACTCTTGCTCAAATGTTAGAGCGAATCTTTCTAGGAATGCTTCATTCAATACATTAGTACCGATGAATCTACCATCCTCAGATCCTTTACCCTTAGTGTTAGCAGTTGCGATAACATTGAAGCCTGGTTTTCTGTCAACATACTTACCGATCTTCTTCAAGAATACACCTTTACCTTCAAGGATAGACTGAAGACATAAAATTTTATTTGATGCAAGGTCAACTTCATCTAGAAGAAGAATTGCACCTCTCTCTAGTGCTTCTACCACAGGACCATTGTGCCATGCAGTTTCACCATTAACAAGTCTGAATCCACCGATGAGATCATCTTCGTCTGTTTCAATGGTTATGTTTACACGAATGAGTTCTCTATTTAGTTGAGCACATGCTTGCTCTACTGATAGAGTCTTACCATTACCTGAGAGTCCAGTGATAAAGGTAGGATAGAATAGTTTCGATGCTATAATTTTCTTAACATCTGAGAAGTTTCCAAACGGAACAAAGTTTGGATCCTTTTGTGGTTTTAAGTTTTGCTGTATCTCTGGAATAACTGATGGAGAAGTGATTTGCTTTTCAAGTTGCTGCTTAACTTTCTCAATATTCCATGTACCACGTTGTACGTAGAACTGACGTAGACGCTTCGTGGTTGTAGCATACCCAATCCCAAAGTGTGATGCTGCTTCACGTACGTGATCTGCATTGATTTCTGTACCGTATTTTTCTGATAGGTAACCAACTAACTGTGTAGTTGTTAAAGGATTTGGTGCTGGCATTTTGCTGTTTGTTTGTTATGTACTTAGTATAACAATAAAAAACCCCCTGTGAAGGGGGTGTGTGTCAGTTCTTGAACTGGATGGTGGTGGCATCTTTTAAGGTTACTTGAACCTCCTTTGCCTTATCGAAATATCGATCCATCAAATCCAAAGCATCTAGATCATTAAGTCTGGTTCTAGTTGCTGGTGCTCTATCATTGATAGGTTCTTCGTATTGGATCTTACCTTGAACTGGTATACCAATATGTTGTTCAACAGGAAGTGGATCATTTCCATAAATCTCAAACTCTTTTCCAAAGTTAATGGATGCTTGAGACTTCTGCTTACTATCGCCAAACAAGTTAGGAAGCTGATCCCTAAACTGATATAGTGCTGGTCTAACATTCTTTTCAGACTGCCAGATAGAACTAAACCTTTTGGCAACGTTCTTCCATTCATCATCAGTCATTTCCTTTGCTACATTTGGATAGTAGGTTTGGAAATACTCGATGATGCACTTCTTTTGGAATTTAAGTTGTGTCCTCGTCGGATCGTGATTCATCTGACGTTTGATCGCACTTATGAAAATCTTATCGTTATGAAGATTTTCGTAGGTAGCGTATTCTGGACACAACTGTTTGAGTTTTCTCTGAGACATGTGTCTAAGTTGTGCAAATTTTGTGCTTTGGTGGCAGTATAATGCCTAAATGGGTAATTGTCAAGCAACATACCCTATGAAAGAATTCAACAATTTCTTGTTGGAAGACTTAGACTTGAGCATTTTTTTGAATGCTCTAGAAATGTCTGCCTTCTTACTTCCAGATTCTACATCAAACTCTGTGCTAGTGTCAAGGGCTGTTTGCTGTATTGCATAGAGAGCAGTATATCCAAGTGGATTTGGAACGATGACAGATTTGTTTTTTCTCCACTGTGACTGGATTTCACTGTAGTGACCACCACTCTGTGAGTATCTGCACACAAACTCTTGGAGTCTGCTGCCACTCATGATTCTGAATCCTAAAACATTAACTTCAGGATTTCTGTCACGAACCTGTTGGAGTAGTTGGTTGGTTACCTGAGTGTATGAATTGGTTAGTGGCTTGTATACAATACCAGTCTTACGATCACGTAATGCATTACCATAACCTATTTTACTAGCATAGGTTCTTACTTCACCAGTTCTTTCATTGTCAGACTCCCTTCCATATGCAGAGCAGCATGCTTCACCATCAGTAAGGATAACTGCATTCACTTTCTGAAGATCATTGTCCTTCTTGAACTTAGGAAGGATGTAGTTGAGCATAACAATTGCTTCGTTCAATGGAGTACCAGATAGATTCATACCTTCTGGAATTTGATAACTGCCAGTACGATGGTTATCGTATGCATATGTTATTCTCCAAATGTTCTTACACTGATTCTCATACTCACGATTGTTGCTACGTGATGAAAGAATGTTAAGCATATTAAACTCACCCTTTGCAAGATGGAATCTACCTAACTCTAATCCTTCTACTGCTTCCCTATAATAATAGTACTGGCGAGAATTAGGATCATTATTCTTTATCATATCAACAACTCTCCACTCATTAGTGAAAGCATATACCTCGAATGGTATCTGAACCTTCTTGCAGAATGCAGTCAAGTTAAGCAACTGCTTATATGTTGAATGTAACTGCTCAGACATTGATCCAGACCAGTCTAGTAAGAATACTAATCCATGATTCTTACCATCAGGTAGAACTGATACTTTCCTGAATAGATCTTCGTTGTACTTATAGGTGTGTAACTTGGCAGTATCTAGAACACCAGTTCTAGCAGTAGTTGCACGAGCATATGCATCAGCAGACTTTCTACATTCGAATTCTTTAACAAGATAGTTAACTTCCTTCTGTGCATCCTTTCTGTGAGCACTGTACTCAGCATCAGCATCTGCTAATCCTATCTGCTTCCAGTATACAGTACCATCTTCACCTACAGACTGTCTTGGTTCTGGTGTTTCAGCGAATCTAGAATTGATCCACTCATGTACTTCTTTCCAGTCAACAACATGATCATCTAAGTTTACTTTGTCTGGAATCTCAAAGTACTTAATGTTATAACCATTGTTACTAGAGAGTTGTGAAGCAGCACCATCAAATGCTCTTTGTGTACGAGAATAATCTGCACCTTCTTCACCACCTTGTCCAGAAGATGCTGCACCACCATCGGATGCTCCACCACTAGAACTAGTTTCAAATTGCTGATCTGAATTATCACCTTCACCATCTTCAGTGTCACCTTGTTGCTGACCTTGTGGTTGTGCCTGTGAATCTCCATCTTCTTCACCTTGATCAGCACCTTCTGATTCCATTTGACCATCAGGAGTTGCTAGTGATTCTGTTTCTTGTTGTTGCTTCTGTTGCTGTTTAGCATACTCATAGATCTCACCTGCTAGAGCACATACTTCTTCAAATGTTTCAGTTAGTTCTGCACGTTTAACAAAACCATACTCATCAGCATTAAAAGGAATCATGGCAGCAGCACCAACCTTATAGTGTAGGTTGATACGATCAATCAACAAAAACTGATCAACATCTTCACCTTCGATCTGAAAGAAATCTTTCTGATTCAATTCTCTGTATCCTTTAAAGAAACTCTTTGTTAAACCAGGATACTTACGCTTCATTAATTTTTCAATGCGAACATCTTCAACGACATTCACATAATCCATTGGACACTGAACATGATCTGTATAATTTTCGTTAGGAGTATATAAAGCATGTCCTACCTCATGACCTACAAGCATATCATATACATCACCACTAGCATAATCCCACTGTGGTAACTGAAGAACTCTACGGTCTGTATCAAATGATGCAGTAGGAATATCTTTCCTATGCTCTACTATAAGGTTCTCTGTTGCTAGGAGTCTTGCAAGGTTGCCTTTGATCTCCTGTCTTTGATGTGCGTGATGCTCGAATGTCATTGGTCTTTTGTTTGATATACCTAGTATACACAAAAAAGTATGCTAGCCAACCAGTGCATGTGTCACTTCGTGAACTGTCTCCTGTACTGTCGAATAATTCTTTTCTTTGGTCACATTGATAGTTCTATCAAACTTATCATTCAATAGATCCTTATGACTGATTACGAAAACATTAGTGTTATCGTCGAAATTACGTAAGATCCAACCAAGATCAGAAGCACCAGATTGGTCAAGCGAGCTGTCAAAGATTTCATCTAAAATTAAAAGGTTTGTATCTACACTATTCTTAAGCTTAGCAACAGATCGCCAAGTTAGCAATAGGCTGATATCAATACGTGCTTTCTCACCCTCTGAGAATGACTCATACGTAAAGACATCTCTATATCTAGACTTGATAGTCTCATCAAAGTTCTCATCAAGGGTAAAGTTAACATAAAAATCCATCCGTTGAAGATACTCATTGATCAACTTGTTCATCGTAGGAAGGTATGTCTTGATGATCCTAGTCTTAATTCCACTGTCCTTTAACAATGCAATAGCAGCACCAAGAACATCACGATCCTTCTTAGAGTCAGCAGTTGTTTGCTTTATATCTTTCTTCTCATTTACAAGACCTTCTAACTTAACAAACTCTGCTTTCTTATCTGGATTGGAACCTTCCAGTTCCATAACCTCATCATGAATTTCTTTAATGGTCTTGCGTATAGTTACCAAACGATAATTTGATGTTGCAATCTCTGCGTTTGCTTCTGTTACCTTAGTGGATAACTCAACAAACTTATCATGTCTTTTCTTTTCTGCATCAATGGTTGCATTCAATTCATCAAACCCACCATACATTTCATCTAGTTTAGCCTGACCACTCTCTAACTTTTCACCTCTAAACTCTTCAGTTAAAACCTGAGTGCATGTAGGACACACATGATTCTTCTCAAAGAACTCATGCTCCTTCTTAACTGTGTTCAATTTCTGATTTAGTTTTATTAAAATTGTATTAAGTTTCTCTAGCTTGTCAACAGACTTTGCATATTCTTCCATCTCTTGCTGCAAATCTTGCACGTTATCTACTAGACGTTGAATAGATCCATTGGTTTCTAATTCTTCCTGCTCTGCTTCTGTGATCCTTGCTCTCTTTCTATCAATCTCTTCTTTGTTCTTTTTCTCCAGTTCAAACATATACTTCTTCTGAAGTTCAATCTTCTCTGTGAGTAGATGCAACTGATAATCTAGATCCTTAAGTTCATTACTATTATCCTTTACCCTATCCTTCAGTCTCTGATTCATTATAGAGAATACTTGAATGTCTAAGATGTCTTCAATGATCTCTCTACGTTGTACACTAGGCAAACGCATGAAAGGAACAAAGGTACTAGATCCTAACACCACAATCTGTGTGAATGACTTGAAGTTCATCTTCAAGATATTCTGTTCTAGATTCTTCTGTTGATCTACTGCCTTAGCATTCTGATCTAGCATCTTACCATTACAATGAATCTCAAACCTATTAGGTTTGATACCACGAATGATATGATAGTTCTTCTTACCAATACTAAATTCTATCTCAACTATAGTGTCCTTCTCATTGACACTGTTAACCAACATACTCTTACTAATTTTCCTGAACGGTTTTCCGAACAAAGAAAATGTCAAAGCATCTAAAATAGTTGACTTACCAGAACCATTAGCTCCAACAATCAAAGTATTTCTAGTCGCAGATAGATCTATCTCGCTGAATGTATTACCTGTGCTCAGGAGGTTCTTCCAGCGTATCTTGCGAAAGTGAATCATAACTATCGGGTGGAACTATAAAGTCGTCTTCTGTAATAATACTATACCTTTGGCCAGACATAGAACAAGCATGGATCATCTGATCTATCTGGACATCTATCACCTCTAAAGGTGGATTGTCATCGTGGAGTTCGATTAGATTGACATATCTCGTGGCATCATTCTTACTCACAAAGATTGGAATGATGCGGTCGTCATCAGCATCCATCACAGAGTATACACCCTGTGGATGGTCTTTTATCGTGATGACGAACATAGAATTTATGAGACTTCACACGCTTCTATGTATAGAGATTGCATCAGGGTCTTCAGGTCGGATTTATCCACCTGTAGATCTACCTCGTCTATGTACTCACCTAAGAGGGTCAGCGTATCTTTCACGTTCAATTCTACATCATCATCTATAGCCGTGTCAACCAGCTTCTCAATAATTTTTACATCATGAGCACCATTGTGATACAAGCCGTCAATCAAATTTTCAAAATCGTTTATCTTGTGCTTCTCCTCGACCACAACTTTAACAAAAGTATCCTTGTGCTTGCCAGTAGCATAGTCACTATAATCATTCTCAACATCATTATAGTATATCTTAGTAAAGATATCAAAAGGATTCTTGATGTATGTTAGTCTGTCTGTATCCGTATCATATATGTGGAACCCTCTAGTGTCTGCATAATCATTCCAGAACATCTGGTATGGGTTACCTAAGTATTGGATGTTACCATGCTTAGACTTATGATGGAAGTGTCCTGACCATACACGTTCAAACTTTTTAAAGTCTGTAGATTTGAAACCACCGTTGAATCTGTGACCTCTCATTACTTCGAAGCCGTCTATCTCTAAATGACCAGCACAGATAGGAGCAGTTGTTTCTTGTATCGCTTCAATTGCTTGAGCACGGTTACCTGAATTAATCCATGGTAACATAAGAAACTCCTTACCACCTAGTGTGAGTTTAGTTGGTTCAGAGTAGATAGTTATATTATTATACTCTTGTAATAATAGTTCTGGGGAATTGATCCTATTGGTATTTTTATAATAGGTACAATGGTTCCCTAGAATCATGTGTACATCATACTTTTCAAGTCTGTCGAAATAGTCAGTTTTAATCCTTGCAAAAGTACTATAATCCATAGACTTTCGATTATCAAATGTGTCACCCAGATCAAGGATGGTATTGATACCGTGCTTCTCAAGTGTTGGGAAAAATATTTCATCATAAAATTTGTTAAAGTAATTCCAAAACACTTGTGATCCTTTGCGACCATCTAGATGCTGGTCTGTTATAACTGCTACCTTCATAGCATTCGTGTCTTGATATTATATACTGCTCTAGTAGAAGGATACAATTCCCTCAACTTTCTAACTACTGCCAATTGTACTTCTAGAATCATCTACCTTCCCTCGATTTGTTTCGTATGGTTATATGGTTTCCTTCTATTTTAAACTCTAGGTAATCAATATGATCCCATCCAAGTTCTTCATATAGTTCATTGAGTTTGTCCATGTCATCCCACAGATCAGTGGGGGTTGGTTCTCCCCAGAAAGGATTTTCATCAGGATTCATTGTTCCTCTTGCGTACAGGTACTTCTATTGTCCATGCTGAACAAGACAGTTCAACCATATCAAAATTCTTTTCAAATTCCTTCTTACGTTTCTTTGCTTCTGCTTCCCTATCGTTTAATTCTTTCTCACGTCCAGGTTCAGGTTGGATCTCACCGTAGTGTACGTCTGTCCAGATTTCTGGATGCTCATGACAATCATAGAACTGAAGGATGGCAGTATCAACCATGTGATATAGTGTATCCCAAGTTAATTCAGTTCTCAATCTCTCTGCTATATGTCCTATTTGATTATGGGACATTGATACATCATCATCTTTAAATAAAAACTCACCTCTAGTGGCAACCAGTTCATTCAAGTCAATGGTGATCTGTACATTATTATGAATGCCAGTGTTTAAATCATATGGTTCAGTCATGTTATATCATTAAGTAAGAATAGTGAGAAGAATTCAATATCATTATCTATCCATGTCTGATGGTTTTCCATCCTATCAACAATAGCAACAACACGATTAACAACGTAACCTGCATCACGTAACACTCTGACTGCTGTCATTGCACTACTACCTGTTGTGGTTACATCTTCTAATACTGTTACTATTGATCCTTTCTTAGGTTTCGGTCCTTCAATGACCTCCTTCGTACCATACCCTTTAGGATTCTTACGAATTATAAGTGCATCCAAATCAGTATGAGATGCAATATAGTATGATCTTTGTGCCACACCACATACTAATGGGTCTGCACCTAGAGTCAAGCCGCCTACTGCTACTGCCTTCTTGTCAATATACTTAATCATAAGTTTAGACAGCAAAGCATTACCCTCACATGACAAAGTGACAGGTTTACAATTTACATAATGTTCTGACTCTTGTCCAGATGATAGAGTAAACTTTCCATGTCTATAAGCATTGTCGTGAAGTAACTGCTGTAGAGTTTCTCTATGCTTAATATCCTCATGAGGAATAGCGTTTTGATATTTGTCCATTAGCGATTCATTTTGGTTTCGATGTTCTCTTTTATGCTGCCCATGTCAGATTGAGATGGATTCATCCCAGTCATTGTACCCTCAAACGTGTCAGTGTGCATAACTTCATCATATCCTGACCGTTCTAAAATTTTATTCTTGATCTCTAGTTGCTTTTTCTCTTTCTGAATCCGTCTCAAGAATGCGTAGTATATAATCTGAGTGAAGTAAGCAAAAGGGTTCTTGGATTTGTCTGGATCGAAGTTGTCTATGTATTGTAAGCAGTTTTCGATCCCATCACAGATCATGTCCTCTCGGAACATGTAGTTGACAAAGTTCGGTTTATATGATAAATGTGTAGCTATCTTAAGGAAGCAGTCGCCAATGTAATTCGGCACACGAGGTCGGGTTGCACCCGATTCCCTTGCAGCAATAACAGAATTCCGATACACAGTGATCGCTTCTAGAAATTCTTTATTGTTTACGTAATACTCAGTTTTCTTTTTAACCATTGTTGCATGTGCCACTTAGATTGCTTGCTACTCCTATCAAGTATACCAGTTAATGCAAGCATTGTCAACAGGGGGCTTGACAAGGTGACAAAAAACATATAGACTAACTCTGTCAAGGGTTCAAGGGAGGTTGTAGCTTATAAATCTTCTCTAGGAATTTTTTGGTCTCACTGACAGATCCTAAACGACCCATACTTCTAGTAAACTTATTGTTGTCTAGACCCATCTTCATTTTTTTGAGAGTCTTTAAATAGAAAACCTCAATCTTTTTATCCGTCTCAGTCATGGTTAGGACGTGGCATCGGGGGAGCACGAACATCTGATCAAACGTTGATCGGATCCATTCTACTAAAGTAAACCCACTCACCTGAACATCTTGACTACGTTGCTGCTGGACAGGGACAACCTCTAGAGGATTCTCTAGTACAAGACTGTCGTCATCAGGCATAAAGGATACCTTAGAGACAATCTCCTCTCCGTTAACCAACTTTATTGTAGCGTAAAATTCTTCTTCCATTTAAGATGCTGTAAGGTTTACTTTAATGACTTCATACTTGAAATTCTCTTCGTTGTATATGTTTACTCTTTCATTCAAATGCTTTAGAGTATAGTTCTGACTTCCAATGTCATCTGCTATATCATATAATGTTGCTAATGACTTTCCTTCTCCTCTACGAAGGACTCTCCCGATGGATTGAAGATTTCTGATTCGTGATTTGGATGGGCTTGCAAAGATGATATTGTGCAAACGCTTAATGTTAATGCCAGTACTGAAAGTACCATAGGACGCAACGATGATAGCATTATTTTCTTGCTCCGTAATTTGCCTAACTTCTTCACGGTCTTCTACTTCCGTACCGCCGTGAACAAAGAATACCTTTCGATTTTCTTTAACATTACTATTTATGAGATCGTATAATGGTTCACCGTGCTTCTCTATATAATTGAATAGCACTAGTGTGTTACCATCTAGGTCTCTGACTAGGTTCTTGATCAGATTGTTCCTACCCCTGTGACCTACAATGTACTCTATCTCATCCTGATATGTTTCAAAATGTTGTGCAGGGTGTTTACAGAGTAGGATTTTGATCCTAAACTTACTAAGGTAACCACGTTTGATGAGATCATCTGTCTTGGTTACTTGGTCACACTGTCCAAATAGACCTTCTAGCACCCACTTATGGGTCTTGGTTCCGTTCAGTGTCCCAGTAAATCCAAACCTATACTTAGCATTATGTAACTTGGTCATGATGCCAGTTAAGGATTTACTCTTAAACAGATGTGCTTCATCCCCGATCACACAATCAATATCATCAAAGTATCTCTTCGGAAACTTATAGATTGATTGCCAAGTAGATATGATGACAGTTTTGTCAGTCTCTTTATCCTTACCCCCATAAATTTTATGAATATGAGTATCCGCATCCCAACCGTAGTCGATGAAGTCGGTAACCATTTGCTCAACAAGGGATGTAGTTGGGACGATTATAAGTACCTTCTTTGCGGTGGCGCAATAGTATCTGACGAGGGAATAGATCATAAGAGACTTCCCCGACCCAGTAGGAGAAAGAAGTAACTTTCTATTATTCTTGATAGCAGAGTACACTGCTGCGTATTGATAGTCTCTAGGTTTCACGTGAGTGATCTTATCCATAAAGACTTTGACACCAGCAGGTGATACAAAATCATTTACCTCATTAGGATGACCATACCAGTCATCCTTTTTTATTGCCAGATCATAATTACGTTCAAAGGCAAAGCCCTTTAAATGAGTATACAATCCAGCATATAGATCACCAGTAGCAGGTGAGTACAACCTTATGGTTCCATCCCAGTGTCTATATCTGGGATTCTTTTTTAAATATTTTGCTTCAGGTACTTCGAACGTAAAGTAATCTGCTAACTCATGGTGTATGTGTTGTTCAGGAGATTCAATAGTAACGTAGACTTCATTCTTCTTTTTAACTGAGAGGTGTGACATCATTGTCCATTAACAAATTTCTCCCACTCGATAGCACTCTTGATTTGAAACCCTCTATTTGATATTTGTTTCATTACCTGATCCAACCAATAAAGCATTTGATCTAGGTATTTAATTTTCGCTTCTAAGTTAATGATGTCATCATCAGACTCAACATAGACTTTCATCTTATCTTGAGTTGAGATCCTACTGCCAAATGGTTTTTCAGCATAGGTCTTTGCGTCAGACTCGCCTCCATAGTACTCACGCTTGTCTCTAACCAGTTTACGAAATTGAAATTCAAGTGAGGTTTTAAGTTGAGAAATATCAGTATAGTGGTTTAAGTATTTATTGTGTTGAAATGGAATGTCAAGAGCTAACTGTGCCAGATCAGCAGAGTATTGTTTATTCTTGAACTGAAAGTCTACATGACTATCTTCGTTCCAATCAGTTTTTAGTTTGTCAAATTTATTACGAAGGGTTTCAAAATTCATAAATTAGTGCCAGTTTCTGTCTGTACGTTATATCTTGTGTATTTAAAAACTGCTGTTGCAGTTACATAATCGATGTCTGTAGGGGTAGCATCGAAGTTAACACCTGTCAGTGCTACTGGGAATAACTCTTCAAAGTTGACGTAGAAATTCCCATTAAAATTAGAGGTAAGAACTTGTATGGTTCCTCTTGAAGTTTTATCCAACCCAGATGCATGACCTTCTGAGAGTCCGAAGTCCCTAATCCAATTTTGGATTGACATGTAGTTCTTAAGATCTTCATCGATTAAAAATTGTACGGTAAGATCACCAAACTGTACACCACCACTTCCAGGTATAGGTATACCCCTGAAAGCACTCTGTACTTCAACAACAGGCATGCTAATATCAGGGAGGTTTACTGACTGACAGAAAAAATCTACCCCCGAAAAGAGTTCCAGATCAAACTGAAATCCTACTGGAGATAGAAAATTTCTATTCTTTGGTTGTTCTTTATACCAATCGGCAGTCACGTCAACTTCCCAAGCTACTTACTATTTAGTGTACCACCAATATGGACCTTCACCTGGACCACCAAAGTCATCATCATCGTCATCATCAAACTTGACTTTAGTTGGTTTCTTTTTCAAAGCATTGAAAATTACTACCACGGAAGCAACAGTTCCTGGTATACCAACTCCCATTAATACTTTGTAAATTGGATTCACTTATTCAGTACCCAGTTCTCGGCAAAGTCTTCTGCCTCTGTTGTATGTATAAAGTCTGTAGAGTTAGTTCCTTCACCTGTGGTAGTGAAAACTCTGCATTGATACGGTCTTTGATCGAAGTCTTCTATCCAGAAAACTTTTGCATGTCTGTCATCATCGTCGCTGAAGTAGCTACTTAAAAGTCTCATATGCTTCCTTAATCAATGTATCTGCGTTTGCTTTAGATGCTATATCATTATCGTTATTTAAAATCCAATCGTCACAAAAACGATAAACTTTATTTTCGATACTGATCTGTGATCTGATGATGGATCCCATCAGAAATTTTCTTAGGTCTAACTGTTCGTCAGTTAAATCACCAGTGATTATTACATCTGGTTTAGTAGTGGTATTCATCGAGGATGTCCAGTGCGTCGTTTAGTGCTTGTTGTGCTGCCCATCTTTCTTTATCATCCCATTCACGATGCCAGTTTTTACTGGCAATACCGCTTTTGATTTTCAAAAGTCTAGATGTCATATCAACTTTGCTAAGTCTACCGTTCATAAGGTGGGCTCATTTAATCATATTATAGTATATTTAATAAAAAAGGGGAACCTTTCGGCTCCCCTTCGTTCTGATCTCGTGACCAAAATTTACATTAGGTTCTCAACCTGAACACGTCTGTAGTACTGGTTCCTGTTAGCAGTAAGTGTTTCTGCATCAGGAGTACCGTTAGCCTGTGTTACAAATGGGTTTGCAACCATGCCGTAACGTGTCTTAAATCCAATCTTGGGTTGGAAGGTGTCTGGACCTATGCTTCTAACCATTTGGAGAGGAACATAAGGACAGTAGAACAGACCAGCGTCATAAGGAGAAGTTCCTTTGTATCCTACAACGTAGTAATGCTTGTCAGCAATGTTTGCAGAATAAGGATCAACGTATACCTTAATACGTCCGTTCATTGTACCTACAAGTAGGTTTCCAGTGTCATCAACTTCACCGATGGAAGGACCACCAGCACCAGTAAGACCTGAAGAGTAGTCTAGAGTACCAGACATAGCAAGAGCACTAGCAACGTCAGCAGATGTGACGATGAAGTTACCCTTCCCACGACGAGTTTCCTGTGCGATTGCGTTGGCATCTCTTTCGACTTGGAACATAAGTCCTTTGAATTTCTCAACTGACCATCTTCCGTTTGAGTCTACGTCTAAGTCAAAACGACCAGCGTTTGCTACGTTGTTAGCAGCACCAGGTTTTGCAATTGTGTAAACTGTACGTACAACCTCACGGTTGATTTCAGCAAGGATCTCACTAGAAAGAATGTTAGCAAGTTCTTGCTCTGCATCTAGACCGTGAATAGCTTTCAAGTCTTGGGCTAGTTCTAGAGTGTACTCTGCCTTGAGGGCTCTGGACTGTGCAGTCACAGCAGTCTTCTCAATGCTGAATGCCATCTCACGGAACTGAGTTGTTTCTCCCAATTCTTCAGCAACGTTACGAGCCATTGGCTTAACACCACGCTCATAAGTTCCAGGTGATGCGTCGTTGAGCAATGCAGGGTTCGAACCATCTGTTGCATCGTTAGCAGGGTTGTATGCACCCTTACTTGCGTCTGATCCAGCAGAGAAGTTTGAATCTGGCTCGTTGAATAGTGCTTCGGGGCCAGTGCGTGTTTCGTAATGCGCCTTCATTGCGAAGATAAGTCCAGTAGGACCACTCATTGGTTGTACACCGCAGATATCGTATGCAACTAGGTTAGGCATAGCACGACGAATCAAGCTGATTAGAACTGGGTCGAAACCAGCTAATCCACCTGTCTTAGTGTCGAGTCCACTACCAGATAGTGCGTTACTACCGATAGCACCAGCAGCGTTAACTGCAACCTCGTTTAGCATTCCACGCTCTTCACGTAGGAATTTCTCTTGGTTTTCTAACAGTACAGCAGTTACAGCCTTTCTATAATTGTCTTTGATGGGAGTAGACCCTTCATGACCCAGAACAGGTGACCACTTTTCTGTTAGAGCTTTAGCGTTAAACATTTGTTTACTCTATAAAAGTGTTTTATATTATTAAAATCAATTCCAGCGATTCAAAGCGTCTAGATAGCTACCCATTGCTGGTGTAACATCTTCTGCTTCAACTGGTGTTTCGTCAGATACTTCGCTGACTTGAGCCTTTTCTTTAGGGAAATATGACTCTTTAATAGTATTGAGTTTCTTGGAGTACTCCTCCTCAGATTTAAACTCAACACCCTCAGCGAGAGCTGATAGTTTGTCCTTCTGAGTATCTGCCAATCCTTCTGAAACTTGTTTCAGAATTACAGTTTTTGCAGACTCGTTAAGACGATTCTGAAGTTTCACATTAGCCTTGACCTGTTCGTCAAGTCTTTCTTCCATCTCACGAATAGATGTAGCCATACTTTCTACCGCATCGACCTTATCGTCGGGGATAGAAATGTAGTGCTCTTCAAAGAGATTCTTAAGACCTGAAATGAAGTCTTCAGTAATCTCATTCCTTATGCCACGATCAACGGCGAGTTGGTTCTCTTCCAACCATTGATTCACAGCGTAGTTCACAGTGCCATTGACTTCCTCATTGAGTTCTGCCTTCATAGCAGCGATTTTCTCTTCGGATTCTTTAGCAAAGTGTGCTACAAGCTTGTCGTACTCTTCAGTAAGTTTTGCCTTGACAGCAGCTTCAAAAATTGTCTTTGCTTTCTCGGCAAACTCTTCAGAGAGTTCGGTTCCCTCTAGGAGGGCTTTTACGTCGTCAGATAATTCAACTTCTTCAAACGATGGTTTGATTGGGTACTGTACATCTGGACCTTTAGAAGTTCCGTGTGTAATTTCAGCACCAAGACTGTTAGCACCAGCTTCGTCACCACCCTTACCAGATGGAGATGCTGCACTGCCATCTTGAGAGATAGGGGCAGCTGCCTTAGCACCAGGATTTTCCTCACCCTTCTCTTTCTTGGCATGGAGAGGTGGTGAAGATGATCCACCTAGATCGTTTCTAGACTGACCACTGGCAACACTTGGTTCAATTTTAGGATCAGAACCTGATGGTTCATCCTTGCCTGAACTTTTCTGTTGGGGATCACCCGAAACTTGAGTTGGATCGCTTCCAGTACCAGGTATAACAGTAGCCGTTACTGTAGGCATTGGATCTTGATATTCTTTGAGAACATCCTTCTGCTCAGATGCGAATTCCTCAAACTTTTCGTTTAACATGTCTGACATTAGTCTTCCCGTAAATTTGAATTATCTATGTTTATTTATTAATTACAAGCCTTGTAGGAAGTTATCAAACACTTGAAGTGTTCTTTCCTCTAGGTTTTGACGAGTAGCATCGTCCATGTAACTCTTATATTTAGCAACCTTAGTCTCCCTAAGTATGCCATTATCCCAAGCCCACTCTTTACCTTCCATGATTCCATTAACGAATGCATCAGGTGCGGAGGGGTCAGCAACAATGTCTGCTGCTGTAGCAAGCATGAAGTCATCCATGACTACATTAACATCTTCACGCTTATCGATTGAACCCATACCTCTAGATGAAACTCCAAGTTTCACACCTTCGTCAAGGAGTGACTTAGCAATTTGTCCCATAGGGGTGTCTAGGATTTGTGCTCTTCCGATGAAGTTAGTACCTTCAGCAGATAGCGATGTGATTCTGTGGGAAACACGGTCAAGGTTAACAGTAGGACCGTCAGGATG
>Ga0208261_1000109_pt1 | contig 33274 bp, 35 predicted proteins | sample Knorr_S7_td_DCM__FD_185595 | JGI IMG/M metagenome (GOLD analysis project Ga0208261, IMG submission 185595) | Marine microbial communities from Southern Atlantic Ocean transect - Knorr_S7_td_DCM_ad_131m_LV_B (SPAdes) (version 3) | ecosystem: Environmental > Aquatic > Marine > Oceanic | place...
GCGCCACTTTCCCTCAGGGCTGCCGCCAGGATGCGGGTTTCTGATCTACCCCAACCCTTGCCATAAGGCTCAGGTAAACCTGGATTTGTAAGACCAGCGGAAGCAAGTAGTTGCCACCATTCTCTAACCGGTAGCTCCGGATCCCAGTTTGCATCTATCCATTCATCGAGTTCGGCGCGCAACTCATTGCTCATTTGATCGCTCCGGCAGGGTCGGGGTGGGGTAATCCATTTGCTCTCTTCACGCTACCTGCGACTGAGGTTAGAGAACAGTTAGCGAGCGCGGTAACTTCAGATCTACGGATTGCAGCACCGGAGGCAACGTTGGCTGAGTTAGCTCAAGTGACCATCGATCGTATTCATCACTACCGAGACACGGTGCGTGCGTACCAGATCAGGGTTGATGGTAAGACGATCGGGCGCGTGAAGAACGACAAACAACAGACCTTCGAAATAAGTCCCGGTGTCTACCAGATACGAATGCGTCTGATGTGGCTGCAAAGCCCAGCAATTGAGGTGCATTTAGCTGAAGGTGACCATGTCAGGCTTCGGACCGGCCCCAACGGCGGCATTCTTCAGGCATGGAGGATCTATTTCGCTCCACACACGGCACTCTTCTTGGAAGAATCTGACCTTTAGTTAGCGAGAAGGACTTCAAGCGCCACAGCAACTCCGTCATCGTCATGGCTGGGCACCACTTGGTCCGCTAGCGATAGGAGTTTGGGGTGACTATTCCGCATCGCAAATGAGCGACCAGCCCATTGAAACATCTCTATGTCGTTTAGACCGTCGCCAAAGGCCCAGGATTCGGCGGGATTTATTCCCATTTTTTGGGCTACTGAGTTCAATCCGCTGCCTTTAGTCACCCCTGCTTTGACTATTTCGGGAGTTTCAAGACCCGACGGTCGAACTTCTATCGCGTCCGGCAAAAGACCCGTGAGGTCCGAAATAACTTCTCTGGGATCAACTTCTTTAGAGTCAAGAAGCCAGGTCAACACAGGACCATCAACTGCAGTGAGCGCGTCCGGAACTCTGATCGGGTCTATCTCAAAATCAGACGGGAAGTCATGAATGAAATGTTCGTCCCAGATGTGTCGCCCGTCGGCCATGTCTGCAGCTAGGGCAATATCGGGAAAGCGATTCCGGGCGATTTCTGCGCCCTCTATTTTCAATTCTTCAGGGATGGTGCTCATTTCAAATAGCGAGCCATCAGATTGAAACACCGTTGCTCCGTTCAGACAGACGCAGTAATCAACGGCGGCGAGTTCGTCGGCGAGAGAGGCGACTTGCTTCCAAGGTCGACCGGTCGCTAGAACAACGGTACATCCTCGACTTTTAACTGCTTGTACCGCTTGTCGAACCCGATTCGAGAGTGATCCATCCGAACGCAATAGGGTCCCATCGATGTCGAAGGCCACTAACCCCGGGAGCGAGTTCATGGCTATGAACCGTAGCTTGGAGCGTGACCCAGATCACTATGCGTCTACTGTCCCTCCATCGACCTTTAAATCGGAGCCAGTGATATGCCAAGCCGCTTCACTCGCGATAAACGCTACGTATCTTCCAATCTCTTCGGGATCAGGTATGCGCCCAGTCAAGTTAGGGGTGGAGTTTTCTATAGCCCAGCGCTGAACTTCGTCCCATCCTCGTATGTCGTCCCGACCTGCACGTTTTTCTAGAGCTGAACGAACCTCGGCAGTGGCGATAATGCCTGGACTAACCAGATTCGCTGTAACTCCAGAATTGCGGAGTTCTTTCGCAAGACTGCGCACCACAACTGGTAGCGCGGCTTTTGAGGCGTAATAGTCAGGGTTGTTTTGGCCCGGTTGTTCAGTACCGACGGTTCCCAGAAAGATCACTCTCCCCCATCCTCGCTCCCTCATCGCTGGGAGGACTCGCTGGGTCAATCTCACTCCGCTCACGACGTTGATATCCCATGCCTCATGCCAGCGTTCTGCAGGGTCACTCCAAGAGGTGTTACTTGGTGTCCCGTAGTTGTTGATTAGAACATCGACTGATCCACAGGATTTTTCAATTTGGGAAACTATTGACTCGACGCCTTCCGGTGATGTGAGGCTGCCGTGAACCGCAGTCGCATTGCCGCCGTTGGCTCCGATTTGTTCCACTACTTCGTCTGCCTGACCTGCTTCGTGGCCGTGAACGGCGACTATTGCTCCTTCGCTGGCAAAGACGTTTGCTGTGCCCGCGCCAGTTCCGCGATAGGAGCCAGAAATCAGCACGACTTTGTCTTTCAGTCCAAGGTCCATAAATGCTCCTATTCGTTTATTCGATCAGTTTCGCCGTTGCCGTCGCTACATCGAGCAACCGATTTTCGTTTCCTTTGTCCACAATCCTGATTCTGCTTGTTAGCGATTGGCTATCGACTCTAAGAGGTTCGCCTATGACCATAAACGGACCTGATTTCGCCTGCGCCAAATAATGAACCTCTGCTTGGATGCATCGCGTTGGAGCACCGAAAGTGAGTTGGCCTACGTGAGCGGCCATAGCATCGACCAATACGGCTACTGCGCCGCCTTGTATGGATCCGAAGGAATTATGAATCTGCGGATGATGGGGTAACTCGATAATGGGTTCGTCCGGATGAACTGTGATTTTTAGATAGTCGTCGAGCAGGGGACGATGGGACTCTTCCTCTTCTGCGTAGTCGACTATTTGCCCTCTAGCGGTTCCCACACTGGGGTTGTCACTTCGAGCCGGTAAACGGGCATATGTGCAGATTGACCGGCCGACCTCACCATGCTCATCATCGATAGTGGTTTCAGTGACTACGTTGTTGCGCCCGATTCGTAGGGGCCGGCAATGAGCTTCTACTTGGGTGCCTTCGGCTCGTCTGTTTATGACCGTTCCTAGTTCTAGGGTGGCAACCCAATCTGGTTCAACCTGAAGAACTCCGTGGTGTCCTGCTACTGAATCAACCAACGTCGCGACAGCACCGAGGCGCAACCAACCCCCCGCGTCGAGCAAATCTGGGAGGATCGGCATAGTAGCGCTGACATTGCCGTCGTCGTCTACCTGATGTCGGAGACGCAGATGTCTAAGTATGTGATGTTTGGGTGGGTAGGATCGCCGCTTCATTTCAGCGCATTTTGGAGGCTAAGAGTTGTTGGAGTTCACCCCACAACTCGGCTGTGGCTTCGGTTAAAGCCTCCAGGTCACCTCCGTTGGCAATGATGAACTGAGCCACAGCGCGGCGTTCTTCATCGGAAGCCTGCGATTCGATTCTGGCCAGTGCATCTTCAGGTTTTATGCCGCGTTGGTCTTGGAGGCGGTCGAGGCGGTCCTGCATGGGAGCTTCGACTACGACCACTATTTCGTATGGGTGTTTCGTTTCATATCCGAGGCGACTTTCGACCAGAACTGCCATGTCGTATACGACTACGGAGTCAGGCTTTTCAATGTCATCCACAGTTTTGTCTAGAAGCTCGTTGATAGCTGGGTGAGAGATCTCTTCAAGGGCGGTTAGCTGATCTTCATCACCGAAAACTATTGAAGCTAAAGCCGGCCGATCAATGCCGCCATTCTCAGATGACACCGTGGGTCCGAACCGGTCGATTATCGATGAGACAGCCAAGCCACCCGGTTCAAGTATTTGACGGCCGAGGGCATCGACATCAATGACCTCGGCGCCTAAGTCAGATAAAAACCCAGCAACTGTGGACTTACCGACTCCCATTCCACCCGTTAGACCAACAATGAGCATCAAAGCGTTGAGGCTATCCGCCAACCCGCCCTTCGGGTGCATCAGTGGGTGGTCCTGCGAAGGCTTGTGCGATCTCCATCCACTCAGCTGCCAGATCACCTGTGATTTCTAACTCTGCTTCTCTTGCTCGGCGCCTCTGGGTAACCACCAGACAGAATTGGTAGGAGTCAGCTACTACTAGATCATCACAGTCCTCAGGTCCCCAGGTCCAAATTTCGCCGCTCGGGGACGTAAGTTCCACTCGTACAGGACTTTCAGGTGGCTGAAGTCCTCTATTCACGTAGCTCCATCCGCGAGTAGTCACACCGATATGAGCTACGTGTCGAAGCCGGTCAGTTCTTGGATATTCCGCGCCAAAGGTATCCGCTACATCGTGACTGTGGGACCAAGTCTCCATTAGTCGAGCAGTAGCGAAAGACAGTGCGCTCATGTCGGGCCCAAACCACGGTATGCGGTCCTTAGGCTCAATAGCTCGAAAGGCTTCAGTCATTCGAGTTCTCTCGTCGGCGAACCATTGCCATAGATCAGATCCGCTCATAGTTCGAACGTCTAGGCCCCCGAAAGTGTGAAGGTCTCCTTCACCTTGAAGCATTTGTTGCTTTGTTTCCTCGAAGCCGGTCGGGTCCAGCACCGCGAGACTAGCTGCGACGTCTGCCATTCCTAAATGGATAATGGTTTCATGGGTGTCCCAGCCGTCAGCTGGGGTCGGTAAACGCCATTCATCTTCGGTTAGCCCAGCCACCACCGCACGCAACGCGTCAGTCTCAGCATCCAGGTCATCACATATTCCCCTCATATTGGGGACCCTACACTGCTGGAGGGATCCACTTCTGGTTGATTGCTTTTGACGGCTACCGTAGGCAGTAATCAAACACCCTCGGAGAAGCCGTGAAGCAGCCTATTTGGACGCCAAGTTCAGCTCGCCGCGAGGGTTCCAACCTTTGGACTTTCGCTGACCAAATGGGGCTGTCCCTCACGAACAGCACCTACGAAGATTTGCATCGTTGGTCGGTTGAGAACCAATTCACGTTCTGGAGGTCAGTGTGGGAGTTCGCTTCAGGTATTGGTGATTTAGGAGAGACAAGCCATATCGGCGGAGATGGTCCCGAAACTCGTTTTTTTCCGGATGCAAACTTCAATCTTGCAGAGAATTATTTGCGGAGATCCGGAGACGAGGTTGCTATCACGTATCGGGGTGAGAACGTCGTCGAGCGCTCCTTAACCTTTGATGAGTTGAGGCTTTCGGTCGCTCGGGTGCAGCAAGCTCTGCAATTGGAAGGCGTTCAACAAGGTGATCGAATCGCGACCTTGTTGCCAAATGGGCCCGAAGCAGTCATTTTCTTTTTGGCCGCTGCCAGTCTCGGCGCGATTTATTCTTCGACAAGTCCCGATTTCGGCTCAGCAGGAGTTCTGGATCGTTTCGGTCAGATTCAACCAAAGATATTGGTGGCAACTGATAGTTACTCATATGCCGGTGTCCGTCATGATGTCACCGCAAAGGTTGCCCAAATCGCCGACCAACTTCCATCACTCAAGCGCGTAGTGATGGTGAATTACGATGACCACCCCCTCGACGCAAACGTTCCGCTATCTGTGGGGCTTGATGACTGGCTGGCGAATACCGAACACCGCGAACCAGAGTTCATCCGATTGAGTTTCGATCAGCCGATCTACGTGTTGTACTCATCGGGGACCACAGGGAAACCGAAATGCATTGTTCACAAAGCTGGCGGGGTTTTACTTAAACATTGGTCTGAACATCTGTTGCACTGTGACCTTAAGTCCGGTGATCGACTGATGTACTTCACGACTACCGGATGGATGATGTGGAACTGGCTGGTCGGAGGTCTCGCTTCTGGCGTCTCATTGATTCTGTACGATGGCTCTCCTTTCCACCCCAAACCATCCCGGCTTTTCGACCTTGCCGACGAGTTGCAACCGAATTTGTTCGGGGTAAGCGCAAAGTTCATCGAGGCAGCGATGAAGGAAGGATTGAGGCCTCGCGACACCCACGATCTTTCAAGTATCGAGACCATTACCTCGACGGGCTCGCCTTTAGCTCCCGAAGGATTTGACTGGGTGTACGACGCCGTGAAGCCCGATATTCACCTTGCCTCATTTTCAGGAGGAACTGATATCTGCGGGTGTTTCGTGATTGGGGACCCCACCAGTCCGGTCTTCGAGGGTGAGATTCAAGCTCCAGCGCTTGGCCTGGACGTAGCTGTATTCGATGATTTTGGAAGCCGCCTAACAGCTGGCGAACAAGGAGAGCTTGTTTGCTGCAACTCTTTTCCTTCGATGCCCTTGGAATTTTGGGATGATCCCGACGGAGCCAAATACCACGACGCCTATTTCGGGCGCTTTGACGGCGTTTGGCATCACGGTGATTTCGCCGAATGGACACCTCAGGGAGGAATGGTTATTTCCGGTCGGTCTGATGCGACCCTAAACCCTGGAGGGATTCGCATCGGCACTGCTGAAATTTATCGTCAGGTTGATGCCATTGACGAAGTCCTCGAAAGCATCGTTGTAGGACAACAATGGCAGTCAGATACCCGAGTCGTTCTTTTCGTTCGGCTACGCGACGGGCTAGTGCTTGACGATGACTTAACTCAAAAGATCCGAAATCAAGTGCGAGAAGGCGCATCCCCTCGACATGTGCCGGCGGTGATCGCCCAAGTCCCTACGATTCCTAGAACCCGTAGCGGAAAACTGGTGGAGCTCGCCGTGAGAGACGCCATTCACGGAAAAGTGGTCAAAAATGTTGAAGCCATTGATGATCCGCAAGCATTGGAACATTTCCGCAACCACCCCAAATTGGCAGATACATAGTTGTTGGCCACTTTTCTATGACACCAGTCCCTATTCAGTGGCATCCTGAACTGACGCGCCGGGCGACGGCGGGACACCTCACAGAATCGATGTTCGGGTGACGGCACAGAACCACACAGGCAGAGGTATACCAGCTGCTGCCGTCGCAATGGTTGGTTGGGCAGCTTCAGGTGTAATAGCGAAAGGCATAACTGAGCTCGGAGCGCTCGCCGTTGTTTTTTGGCGCATGTGGATTTATGCGTTCATCGTGCTGTTATTCCTAAAGCTTCGGGGTACTCCCCTTCGAAAAGAATCGCTGAAGTTTTCATGGCGTGGCGGAATCTCTTTGGGCGCAGACATCATGCTTTTTTTCTCGGCGTTGCGTTTAACCACGGTTGCGAATGCAACGGTAATCGGATCGTGTCAACCATTGATTATGTTGTTGATCGCAGGTCGACTATTCGGCGAGAGACCGAAACGCCACCACTGGGGACTTGCCCTGGTAGCCATGTGCGGTGTTGCGATAGTGATGTTCGGCTCTACAGGGGTTCAAGGCTGGAGCCCTAAGGGCGACTTACTGTCCGTAGCAACAGTGGCAGCGTGGACCGGATATTTCGTCTTTTCTAAACTCAGCAGCCGGCACATCGAGTCATCGCAATACACCGGAGCGACCGCTCTGATCTGCGCTCTTTTCGCAACCCCGTTCGCTTTAGCATCGGGCCAAGTTTTCGATATGCCGTCCGGCAATGCTTGGATCTGGTTAGTTGTCTTGTCGATAGGGCCGGGCTTCACTTCTCACATGTTGATGAACTGGTCTCTCAGTAGAATTCCTGCTTGGCTCGGTTCCACACTGACACTTGCTATTCCAGTCACCGCAACAGTTATGGCCTGGGTATTTTTAGGAGAAGAGGTTGTAGCTCTTCAGTTTGTGGGCATGGCAGTCGTTCTCATCGCCTTAGGTCTCATTGTTCTTGGCCAATCTTCGGCAGATGACGAGGAAAAATTGTAAACGTTATCTGCCTTTCCATTCAGGTGTTCGTTTCTCAGAGAACGCTCGCGGGCCTTCGCGTGCGTCGTCACTTTCCATCATCGCTCGAACCGCTGGATAGTCGCCATAGAACGCTTCGCCTAACGACGAATCAAGCCCTCTCATCGCAGCTTGTTTTGTTGCTTGAAGCGACAGCGGCGCTCCGAGCATGATTTGGTCAATCAGAGCGTCCACTGCCTGGTCAAGTTCCGAATACGGTACGGCCTGATTAATGATGCCAATTTCAACCGCTCGTGACGCAGTCATCGATTTACCCGTGAGTAGATACTCCATCGCTAATTTCAAAGGAACTTGTCTAGGCAGCCGGTGCACACCACCTCCACCCGCATAAATACCCCTTCTAGGTTCGGGAAGACCAAATTCAACATGGTCAGCAGCGACGACCAGGTCACACGCCATCGCCACCTCAAACCCACCTCCTAGAGCTACGCCGTTCACTTTGGCAATAAGCGGCTTCGGATAGTCGAACCGTTCGATTAGCTTGACCACCGTCTTCATAATGTCGTTATCAGCTTTCTTTTCTTCGTCTGATGCGTGCTGAATTTGGGAAAGGTATTTCAAGTCCCTCCCAGCGCAGAAGGCCTTGTCGCCCATGCCAGTTACTACAACGATCCACACGTCATCATCGCTAGCCGCGTGATCAAGCAGGTCGCTCCACTCTTTGTGCGCTGGAGTATTAATCGCGTTTCTCACTTCGGGGCGATTGATCGTTATCTGCGCGACGTGAGGTCGAGTCGTTTCGTAAAGGAAATATTCCGGGGTCCAGTCGAGTTGTTCCATGCGCCGATGGTAGGCAGAGAAGCACGAAGACGTCGGACATGATGGACTACAGGAATGAACACTGATGAAACCAGAGCCCTTATCGAGCGCTACTACAACGCTTTGACCCGCGGCGACCGAGAAGAGATTAAAGCTTGCCTAAGTAACGACGTGGTCTGGCAACTGCCGGCTACGGCCGGAGAAGCAGGAACCGGGGGTTCGGATGCAAACGGAGTCGTAGCGGGCAGAGACGCCGTAGCCGAAGAATTGGGTGGTCGAACTATCAAAGATACATTCGACATTTCTCAACCATTCAATTTGGAGATCCGCAGCATGATCGTTGACAACGGCTCAGCTGCGGTTCAGCAAAGGCTGACCGCTACAACCAGGAGCAAGGGACAGCTTTACGACAATCAGTATTGCTGGGTGTATTCATGCGCTGAAGGTCAGATAACTCGTATGGAGGAATACACCGACACTCTCTACGCAGCCCGCACTATGGGATGGGACTTGAAAGGCGAATAATGATCGAAGAACACGTGGTAATTGAAACGCCCGAGGGTGACATGTCCACTTTCATCGTGCGACCGCAGCACGGCGATTCCCTTCCAACAATTCTGTTTTTGATGGATGCCCCCGGCAAACGAGAAGAACTTCACGATATGGCTCGGCGCATCGCTGCGACGGGGTATTACGTGATGCTCCCGAACCTGTATTACCGAGATGTTCCTTCTTTTACAGTGCATCGAGAGGACCCAGTCAGCGCGCGGTACATGGCGCAACTTATGGCAAATCTCAGTAACTCAATGGTGGCTCGCGACGCTTCTGCCCTTTTGGACTACGCAGCTAAAGACGTCGCCGCTAACGAGAATTTGGTTGGCGTAACCGGCTACTGCATGAGCGGTCCATTTGCGTTGTGGGTCGCGGCAGAATATCCAGACAAAGTCAAAGCAACCGCATCAATCCATGGAGTGCGATTAGCCATCGATACTGAGGACTCCCCACATAAGCGAGCAGAAGACATAGAGGCTGAGGTCTTGGTTATGGCCGCTGAATTCGACGATTGGGTCGATCGACCTCATTTTGATCGCCTAGTAACCGCACTCGACGACGCCAACACGAACTACAACGCTGAGTGGATCGACGACGTCCACCACGGTTTTGTCTTCCCCCAACGCGCCAAGTACGACCAAGTAGCGTCAGAGCGGCACTGGGAGTTGTTGCACTCTCTATTTGACCGCAACTTAAAGTCAGACTCATGACCGTCCTTCAAGCTTCGTGCACTCAAATAGCCGTTCCAGATCCTCCCGAGGTCTCAGCTGCTAACCCTGTTCACGACGAAAACGCGACCGGTTACGGATACGCCGGGGGCATCGTTGCCGGAATTCATACCTATGGTTGGATGATCCCGGCGATTCTCGAGTCAGTCGGCGAGTCATGGCTATCTCATGGCTGGTGCGATTTTCAGCTGCCGCGACCGGTCTACGCGGGTGACGAACTCATCACAGAGGTTGTGCCTTCCCCGGAGAGCTCCGATGTGGGGTTGATTACCCAAAAGGTCGCCGCTGATGGAAGAGTCACTATTCAAGGAACGATCGGGTTAGGGGATGCACCATGGAAAGACGAATTCTCTTTGCCGAGTGATCGGACAGCTGTTCCAGAGGCCCAGCAGCGACCCTTTCTGGGACTCAACGAGATCCCGACAGATCGCGATTACCCACCGATGTCGGTGCCTCTTAGAGCAGATGATGCGAGAACTTGGATGCGTGAGAGGATCCATGACGACGACGCAATGTGGAGCGAGGGAGATCAACCTCTAACCCACCCGTCATGGCTATTAGGTCAAATGACTCCACTAATCAGGCACTCATATCGGATGCCTGCGGGTGTTCACGCATCTGGTCGGGTACAACATTTAGAGACTTTCCGAGCCGATGGCGATGTGACCGTGGCAGGAAAGTGGGGTGTTGTCGAAGTTAAAAAAGGAAAACCGTGGTCGACGACTGACGCGGTATTCATCAATACCCATGGAACAGAAGTTGCCCTGGTTCGACAGGTGGCCGTGATCCTGCCAAGACTTCCTGAGAAGTGAGCAGGAACGGCAGGGCTCAGATGTTGTAGAACGGGCATAGAAAACCGTCTCTGGAGAGGGATTAGATGCCTGTAGAAAAGCTTCTCATTGCCAATCGCGGCGAGATCGCAATACGAATAGCTCGAGCCGCTGAGGAACTTGGCATTCCGAGCGTGGCGATTTACAGCACCGATGATCATTCTTCGTTGCACACCAAAATGGCTTCAGAGTCACATGCACTAGAAGGGTCTGGAGTATCCGCTTACCTGAATATTGAGCACATTGTCGATACTGCGATAGCGACTGGATGCGATGCAGTGCATCCCGGCTATGGGTTCCTTGCCGAAAACGCCGACTTTGCTGCCGCTCTGGAGAACGCAGGGTTAACTTTTGTGGGTCCGGAGGCAAGCCAATTGGCGTTATTTGGCAACAAAGTTTCAGCTCGAGAACTTGCAGCGAAACTGGGAGTTCCACTGGTTCCAGCTACAGCCGGTTCGACCAGCGTGGAGGACGTGGAGGCATTCCTAGAGGAACATAAAGCGATCATGATCAAGGCCGTCGCCGGCGGTGGCGGTAGAGGCATGCGCGAAGTTCGTCTGGGTGACGATGTGACAGCAATCTTTGAGCGTTGCCAAAGCGAGGCACTATCTGCTTTCGGCGTCGGCGACGTCTACGCCGAACGACTCATAGAAAATGCTCGGCATATAGAGGTACAGATCATCGGAGATGGCACCAGCATTGCTCACGTAGGTGAGCGAGAATGCACGCTTCAGCGACAGAACCAAAAAATCATAGAGATCGCGCCCTCTCCTTCTATCGACAGTTCTCTTCGTGCCTTGTTGACAAACGCAGCTACCGAGATGGCATCCGAAGTCGGATACCGAAGTCTCGGAACTTGGGAGTTTCTAGTCGACGCAGACGACTCTTCTACGGTTGCCTTTATTGAGACGAACGCCCGGCTTCAAGTAGAACACACCGTTACTGAGGAAATAACGGGAATCGATTTGGTTCGCAGTCAGTTGGCGATAGCTGGAGGGTCTTCTCTGACCGATTTGAATCTTCAGCAAGAGGACCTACCTTCCGCTCGTGGGTTCGCAATTCAATGCCGCGTAAATACTGAAACGATGACGGACGAAGGGCTAGCACGACCTGGTGGCGGAACAATGTCGGCCTATGAACCGCCTAGTGGACCCGGAATCAGAGTCGACTCTTACGGATACCAGGGCTATGCGACTAACCCCAGCTTCGATTCTTTGATAGCAAAAGTGATCGGTTACTCCCCCACTAGCAACTACGAGGATGCCGTTCGAAGAGCAAAACGTGCGTTGAGCGAATTCCGAGTCGAAGGGGTTCCTACCAACATCACATACTTGCTCGCTTTACTCGAGCGACCAGAGGTGCAGTCCAACCAAGTTACGACCCGCTTTATCAGCAACTTCGCTTCAGAGCTTGCTGAGGCAGCGCAACATATTTCATTAAAGAATGCTCCCGAAGCGCAACTAGCTGAAACAACAAGTTCTCTAGCGGGCGCGCAAGTAAGCAACGACCCGTTAGCTGTTCTCCAGCACGGCGACATCGATGGCAGGGATATTCCAGCAGCTGGCAATGACCAACATGGAGGCGAAGCCAGCGTCGACGGGACACAAGCGGTAGAAGCTCCCTTGCAAGGAACAATTATCTCTATTGACGTGGCTATAGGCGACGAAGTCGCTGAAGGCCAACCTGTGGCGGTGATGGAAGCGATGAAAATGGAGCACGTCATCGCTTCCACAGTCACTGGAATTGTTCATTCTCTCGGGGTGACCCAAGGCGACACCATCTATGAGGGCCACCCACTGCTGTACATAGAGGAGGCCGAGCTGGAAATAGAGACCGGGGAAACTGAATCGCAGATCGACCTTGATTTCATCAGGCCCGATTTGCAAGAGGTTTTTGATCGCCATTACAAGGGCATGGACGAAGCCAAACCGTCTGCAGTTGAGAAACGGCACGGGCGAGGCCACCGCACCGCGAGGGAAAACCTGTCGATGTTGGTCGATGAGGGCACCTTCGTCGAGTACGGGCCGCTAATGGTCGCGGCACAAAGGAGGCGCAGAAGTCTCGACGACCTCATCGACAACACACAAGGTGACGGTATGGTCGCTGGGATCGGCAGTGTAAACGGCGATTTGTTTGATGAAACAACTGCCCAAACAATGGTGATGTCTTACGACTACATGGTTTTGGCAGGCACTCAGGGACTACAAAATCATCGCAAGAAGGACCGACTTTTCGAAATCGCTGAGCACAACAAACTGCCCACGGTGCTACTTGCCGAAGGTGGAGGTGGGCGACCAGGCGATACCGACACAATGGGCGGCGCCGGACTGGACTGCTGGGCTTTCACTTTCTTTGCAAGACTCTCTGGGTTGGTTCCCTTAGTAGGGGTGACAAATGGACGCTGCTTTGCCGGGAACGCCGTATTACTAGGCTGCTGCGATGTAATCATCGCTACTGAAGGCTCGAATATTGGCATCGGTGGCCCAGCAATGATCGAGGGTGGAGGTCTGGGCGTCTTTCGCCCAGAAGAAGTCGGCCCCGTTGATGTCCAATACCCAAATGGTGTGATCGACATATTGGTCAAAGATGAAGAAGAAGCTATGGAGACGGCTAAGCGCTACCTGTCGTACTTTCAGGGACCGGTTGAAGATTGGGAGGCCCCCGATCAGCGATTGTTGAGGCATGTTGTGCCCGAGAATCGTCTTCGTGCTTATGACGTGCGCGAGGTAATTGAGACTATGTGTGATGTCGACTCGGTGTTGGAGCTTCGAAAAGGGTGGGGGCCTGGTTGCGTGACGGCTTTAGCACGCGTTGAAGGTCATCCGATTGGGATAATTGCCAACAATAACCATCATTTGGGTGGTGCGATTGACGCGGACGTTGGGGACAAGGGCAGCAGATTCATGCAGCTCTGCGACGCCCACGACATCCCGCTCGTCTTTTTGTGCGACACCCCTGGAATCATGGTTGGACCTCAAGCCGAATATGAGGCCACGGTTCGCCATGCGGGCAGGATGTTTGTGACCTCCGCCAGCGTGACCGTGCCGTTTATGACGGTGGTGCTGCGCAAGGGCTACGGTCTCGGAGCCCAAGCGATGGCTGGGGGTAGTTTCAAAGCACCAGTCTTTTGTGTTTCGTGGCCCACGGGCGAGTTTGGAGGAATGGGCCTTGAGGGATTCGTGAAACTTGGTTACCGCAAAGAACTTGAGTCGATAGAAGATCCTGCGGAACGAATTGCCTACTACGAAGAGATGGTGGCGAAACTATATGAAAACGGCAAGGCCGTCAGCACAGCAACCTTCTTCGAGTTAGATGATGTTATCGATCCTGCCGAAACACGCACGTGGATTTCTATGGCTTTAAAGTCCGCTCCAGAGCCTGTCGCCAGGCATGGGAAGAAACGTCCAATGGTTGACACGTGGTAATGGGCTAATCCTCGTTGGAGTTATTCGAGTCGAGTCCATCTTTGCTATTCGAGTAGCTCAGCTATGGCAAGTTCAGCTATTCGGTCAGCGTCGTAGCCAAGACATTCTGTGAGTATCTCAAATGTGTGCTCACCAAAGGTTGGACCCGAATGGGTTACTTGGGCAGGGGTTCGCGACATATGGAATCGGGTCCCATCGACATAAAAGGGTTCGTGAGTCGCGTGAATAACTTCCTCAAATAAACCTCGATGGCTCATCTGAGGGTCAACACTTAGTTCGGGCGAATTTTGAACTATGTGGGCTGGGACTCCTAACGACTGGAGCCTGTCCATCAGTTCGACTCCGTCGACGCCAGCTGTCCAGGAGGAAATCACTTCATCAAGTTCGTCATGCCGGTTGTGGCGTTCATCTACTGGTAGGTCCGCTAAGTCATCTCGGTCCATTTCTTTGGCTAGCTGCGCCCACTGTTCGTCGTCTTTGCAGCTAATGGCAATCCAGCTATCTTCCCCCGAAGTGGGATATCCCCCTTGGGGGGCGAACACCCGGTCCCTATTTCCGTTCCTTTCCCAGATGTTCCCATTGATGGAGTATTCGAGAAGGGCGGGCGACATTAGATGCAGAGCCGATTCGGCTTGGGACAGATCGATGTACTGTCCCTCACCCGTGCGCCTTTTATGTTCCAAGGCACCCATGACGGATGCGACGAGCCATCGGGGCGCTGTGTAGTCGGTGTATGCGCTGAAAGGCCCGCACGGCGCTCGATCGGTCCAACCAACCGGATAGAAGAAGCCCGAAATTGCGGCGGCCATTGTGCCGAACCCAGCCAGCATTGCTAACGGTCCGGTCTGCCCCATGAGACAACTCGATGCCATAATTACTTCCGGCTTTCTTTTTGCTACTTGGGCGTAGTCAAGACCCCAAGACGCCATGGCTTTGGGGGAAAAAGACTCGAGAATAACATCGGCCCAGTCAATAAGATCCCAGACCACATCGATTGCTTCTGGCTTGGAAAGATCCAACGCAAGACCTCGTTTGCCGGCGTTCATGTTGTGGAAAATGCCTGACTTGTCTGGGTCTGCTTCGCCGCCAGGGAAAGGTTCTAGAGTCCGGACTGCATCGATTTTATTTGCGGACTCGACACGAATTATTTCCGCGCCGTAATCAGCCAAAACCCGAGAGGCAGCTGGACCTGCCATAGCCCACATAAGGTCCAGAACCTTGACGCCTTTAAGCGGAAGGTCTTTGGAAGCGACAGGCTCTTTAATTGCAACCGAAGGTGAACGTTGCGCTTCGTTCAATACTTCTTCGGTGTGTTCTCCAAGCTTGGGCGGCGGACTCAACTGCTCTAGCGGCGTCGCATCGAATTTCGCAAACGCTCCGGGATAGTCAACGACGGTGCCGTCTTCATGTTCGACGCTTTCCCAGTACCCCCGAAAATCGAGTTGTTCACTATTCACTACCTCTTCGGTCGTAGTAATTGGCGTAATCAAGAGGCGTCTCTTCATGGCAGCCTCAAGCAATTCGGCTTTCGTTTTGGTAGCGAAGAAATCGCCGAGTACTCCCTTGACCCGTTCGTATTCCTTTGTTGGCTCTCGACCATCGAGGAGCATCATGGCGTAGTCAAGCCAGTCTTTGTCGCGGGTTGCCTCGTCGCAAAATCCTTCTTCATGAACCCAATCCATCAAGTTTTGAGTGAAGTAAGAAAACGCTGGACCGAACAAGAAACTTACGGACGCATAGCCATCTAGACACGGCCACATGAGTTGGACGCGCGTACTCCCTAAGTAAGCGCCGCCTGCGACACGGGTAGGCACCGACGCATTCAATGGCGTAGCTAACGACATTGACTGTGTGCATTGGTTCATTGAGTGTTGGGCGGATATATCGATGTGTTGCCCCAGCCCAGAAGTCGTTTGCCGCTCAAATAAGGCGATCAGAGCAGCCCCGGCGGCCTCAGAAGCAGCGTTGCCAAACGCCTGAGGCATGGTGCCACCCGCTCGCAACGGGGCTCTGTCTTCATCGCCTGTTAGCACCATGTTGCCGGCGGCGGCTTGGATCGTTAAATCGCTATGCGCCCATCCAGCTTTTGGTCCATCGGCTCCGTACGGACTTATCGACACGTTGATCAGGTGCGAGTTGAGTTCAGCGATTTGTTCGCGTCCGAGACCCATGGACTCCATCACCCCATGGTCAAACGATTCAAACAAAATGTCAGCACTGCGAATTAACCCTTTGAGGCTGTTGAGGTCATCTTCAGTGGCTAGGTCCAATACCACGCTTTTCTTGCCCCTGTTATATGCCCAATGATGCAGGGAGTGCTCGCCGTCATTCACATCGTCAGCGAAGGGACCCAGTTGTCGAGCGCTGGACCCCGCTGGCGGTTCGATCGCTATAACCTCTGCTCCCATTTGGGCAAGGATGAAGGCGGCCAGATGGCCGCGTTCGTCAGTCAGATCCAGAACTCTGTATTCGCCGAGCATCAATCCCCCACTTAAACTGCAATTTGTTGCATGCGACGATAGCCCCACTCAAGCAACCATTCTGACTACGGTGCTGATATGGCTTTACCTCCACATCGCGTTGACTACCTGCCAATGTCGGATCGTCCGAGCATTTCCTGGCCAGATGGGGCCAGAGTTGCTCTGTGGATAGCTCCAAACGTTGAACATTACGAATATTTACCGCCTCGAGATCCGGGGAGAAATCCGTGGCCTCGATCACCACATCCAGATGTTCAGGGCTACTCCCATCGCGACTACGGCAACCGAATCGGCTTCTGGCGAATGTTGGAGGCACTTGACCGATATGACGTGACCTGCACTGCCTCCACCAACCTGGCAGTTTTCGAGCACTACCCAGACGTCGGCAAGGCGATGGCTGATCGCGGTTGGGAAATCATGAGCCACGGCATTTACAACACGAGATATTTGTCATCTCTAAGCGAAGATGAGGAACGAGACTTTTATGTAGATTGCGTCGAAACGCTTCGACGGCACACTGGTCAACAGCTTCGCGGCATGTTGGGTCCAGCCGTGAGTAACACGATTCGCACTCCAGATCTAATGGCAGAAGCCGGCCTTACCTATCACGCAGACTGGCTTCACGACGACCAACCAATACCTATCCACGTAGAGAAGGGGCGCCTAGTTTCAGTCCCTTACAGCATTGAGCTAAATGATGTTCCCGTGTTTCTGCATCATTACGACACCGATGACTTTGTGGCAATGGTGAAAGCACAGTTCGACACTCTCTACGAAGAAGGGGCCACTTCCGGGAGGGTGATGGCCCTAGCACTTCATCCTTACTTGATGGGGATGCCCCACAGAATCGACGGCTTAGAAGAGATCTTGGATTATTTGCTAGGACACGACCTTGTTTGGCAAACAACAGCATCGGAGATAGCGGACTATTTCCTAGATCATCACTATGACGAGTTCGTCGAACATGCGGCGTCAATAAACGAGGTGTCAGATGCCCGCTAACCGCTCATTGGGTATGGATCACCCTCACTATGAGTATTCATCTCTTCCTCAAAGAACTGAACTGAGTTGGCCTACCGGGGATCCTCTTGCCCTAGGGGCTCTGGTCTTACTTGAACACTACGAGTGGGAGCCTCCGTCTGACGCATACAGTTTGCGTAACCCAAGCGGCGGTTTGTTCAAACTGCCAGCCCCTGACTACCTCCAATTAACGCACCGGGAATACGGACATCGCGTCGGCATTTTCCGACTACTCGACACCTTGGAACGACACGAGGTTCCTGCAACGGTCGCAGTCGACAAACTCACGGCAATGCACTACCCATGGCTCGTCGAACATCTACAAAGTCGCTCTTGTGAGCTCATCGGACATGGGATAGCAGCAAGCCGGCTGATCACTTCGAAAATGACCGAAGAGGCCGAGGCTGAATTGATTGAAGAATCATTGAGTTATTTGGAACGCGTCTCTGGCCAACGTCCCCAAGGATGGTTTTCTCCAGAGGGGGTTGAGTCAAGTCGAACACCTGCCTTGTTGGCAGCCGCCGGGGTGCGTTACGTGTGTGATTGGCCTAACGACGAGCAGCCCTACCAAATGACTACCCCCGCCGGTGAGCTGTTTTCTTTGCCCCTCTTCTTAGAGATTGACGATGAATTCGCCCTATGGCGACGCAGAGCAAATCTAAGTAGCTGGGAAAAAATGGTCGCTTCTGCCGCGCATCGCATGCATACGGACGGCCGGTCATCAGCTCGTCACCTGATGCTCACCCTCCGACCTTGGCTTACCGGACAACCGTTCCGCATCGGGGCCCTCGACCGAGCACTGTCGTCCATTACGAAACTTCAAAGCGTGTGGGCTGCGCGAGGTAGCGAGATTATCGAAGCGTTCGTGGCATCTAGTAACTCGGATTAGCGACGCCAAGCCCCTGGTATCGGTTGGGCTAATCCAAGGTGATCTCTCAACGTATTCCCAGCATATTCAGTCCGGAAAAGTCCTCGTCGTTGGAGTTCCGGTACGACCAGTTCGACGAAATCTTCAAAAGCACCCGGCATGTGAGTACCTGCAATTACGAAACCGTCGCAGGCAGGAGTGGTGAACCATTCCTCAAAATAGTCAGCTAACTCGGTTGGTCCCCCCACCACGGGATGAGCCAATCGTCCTCGACCTGATACGTCAACGAAATCTCTAAGTGTGGGGGTTTCGTTTCCCGTAACCTCAATGACTTGATTTCGGATTCCTTGGATTCCTGTCATAGCAGCTACGTCTTCTGGTGACAGTGGCTCGTCGAGTTCTTTCCCAGAAAAATCGAAGTTCAATCCCTCCGAAAGTAAAGAGAGGTCATCAATAAGGTTGGGCAGCTGATCATAAGCAGCTCGTTTGTCCTCAGCTTCTGACATGGTTCGACCTACAACCGGGAAAGTGAGGTTCGCGATTTTTACTCCGTGGGGGTCCCGACCCGCCGCTTCTACTGCTGCTTTAACCTTCGCGTAGTTTTCGCTTGCACGTGAGAGGTTGGGATTGGACATAAAGAGCAATTCACCCCATCTGGCTGCGAACTCGATCCCGCGACCGCTTTGGCCTGCTTGGATGACGACCGGATGACCTTGAGGAGTTCGAGGTACCGTGAATGGGCCTCGAGAGCTGTAGTGATCCCCGTCGTGGTCCAAGCGGTGAACCTTGTCTCCGATGGCGTACACACCTGTTGCCCGGTCCGCGACGACGGCGTCTGCTTCCCAGGTGTCCCAATGTCCATGTACGACTTCCATAAATTCGTCTGCCTGGTCGTACCGAACGTCATGAGCTGGGGCTTGGGCTAATCCCATATTTCGCGCTTCGTTGTCGTTGACCGAAGTAACTACGTTCCAGGCTGCTCTTCCACCTGTCATATGGTCAAGCGTCGCGAACACCCGAGCTATATGGAATGGCGGAAAATAGGTGGTTGAGTAGGTAGCCCCTAATCCCAGTTTCTGGGTTGCCATACCCATCGTGGTCAGCACAGTCACCGCGTCCAACTTCACGCACCTAATGCCGTGTTCGACTGTGTGGCGATGATCGCCGCCGTACATGTCTGGCATCGCCAAACGGTCGTCGAAGAAACCTAAGTCGAAGAGCCCTCGTTCTAGGACCTTTGCTATGTGCTGATAAAAGCCAGCATCAGTGACATCGTGTCGCGCTTCGGGGTGGCGCCACGCAGCAGGAATTGTGGTGCAGTTCTGTGCTTGCAGAAATCCGATTAGCGCTATCTGGCGTGGTGGCGGATTCACGAGAGTCGAGATTTGACTAGTTCCGCTATGAGTCGCCCCTCTGCTTTGCCCGCTACTTCAGCATTGATGGCTTTCATTGCTTGGCCCATGTCGGCCATTGTCGCGAAGCCGCCCTCAGTGAGTATCCGCTCAATAATTTCCGTTAACGCATCGGGATCTAGCTGCTCGGGCAAGTACGACTCAAGGATTTTTAATTCTGCTCGTTCGTCAGCTGCCTTTTCGGTTCGGCCGCCCTGATCGAAGGCTTCGGCGGCCTCAACTCGTCGTTTCGCTTGAGCCGCAATGACTTTCTGAACCTGTTCGTCATCCAATGTGGTGGACGAAGCTCCAGCCACCTCCGCTTCTTGCACGGCTGCTACAACAGATCTCAAGGTAGAGATCACTAACTTGTCTTTCGATCGCATGGCCGCAGTGAGGTCGGCGCGAATTTGCTCTAACAGGCCCATGTGCCTGTGGGGTGTCGTTCAACGAGGTCAGAAGGAATTGCGTCATTTTGATGGTTAATCGCTAATTCGGTAGAAGGCTCTCCTGCAATTCTCGTGTGCCACATGCGGCGCGGTTCGGTCATATCAAACGGTGTGCCTCGATGTTGTAGCCGTCGGTTATCCCAAACAACGGCATCTCCTGCGGTCCACTGATGATGGTAAGTCCGGGGAGCTTGGCAAGCCCAATCGTTTAAGTCGTCCAGAAGTTTCGTGGACTCCTCCTGATCCATCCCAACAATGTCGTGAGCGTGACGCCCAATCAATAGGTTCGGTCGCCCGGTAACGGGGTGAACTTTAACCAGCGGGCGCAACGAGACTTCCATGTCGTGATAGCCGTAAAGGTTGTAGGTGCCGTCGTCATTTTGTTCATCGGGCAAGTTTCCAGCTCGGCCTTGGCTGTAATACAAAGAGTGGTACGCATTGAGATTCGAAATTCGGTCGCGAGTTTCAGTGTCAAGTTCGTCGTATGCGGCCCTCATGTCTGCCCATCCGGTGGCTGCTCCACTGGAAGGCACAATTTCCGCAGTGAATACGGCGCCCTTAGCTTGCACCGGCATGTAGGTGCTGTCATGGTGCCACCCTTCGTTGCCGCGCAGCGACTTCACTACTTCATCATCATCTTGATGGTGGACTTTGCCATCTTTGCCAATATTGGAAAGAGCTGCTCGCGGGAATTCGAGATCGCCGAACCTTTTCGCAAAATTGTCTTGGCCTTCGGGACTCAAGAACGCTTTCGGGAAAATGAGCAATGCTCGTTCTATCCAAAGCTCATATAGCTCATTCCACTCTTCATGGTTGAGAGTTTCAAGGTCAACCTCGGTTACCACCGAACCAAAGGTGACCCCTTCGAGATGCTCAGCTTTCATAGTCTCACGTGTCCTTATGCCATCGCTTACGTAAATCGTAGCGACCACACCACAACCATTGCAGCGTTGTCGTCCCTACTTCGCGGCTCCGGGTTGATGAATTGTCAAACGGCTAGTGTTTGCCGAAGCTCTAGAAAGGCTCATACAGAGTGCGAGTTCATAGATCTACTGCCGCAATGGGCGGCAGTATGAATAGAAAAGGGTCATATGAGCGACGAAGTTAGGTTCGACTCTTCGTTACGTGATCGCTTATCCGACAACCTGCAACAACATCGGTTACGTGAGCACGCAGATAAGGGTCTCACTCAAGCAGCGGTGTGTGTGATTGTTCTTGATAGCGATGCGATCCTTCACGGTACGGACCCATTGTCGGAAACTGCTACAGCTGCCGGCCGGAAGCAGTTGCTGGCTGATATCCCTGGGTTAGCAAGTGATAATGACCTGTCTGGGACCGTTGAGGGAACTGCGGGCGGCGCAGCAGTTCTTTTGACCCGCAGAACGTCGAAGCTCAAAGATCACCCTGGGCAATGGGCATTACCTGGAGGGCGGGTCGATTCGGGAGAGTCAGCTTTTCAGGCGGCGGTCCGCGAAGCCGAGGAAGAAGTAGGACTGCGTCTTTCTTCTAAAGATCTTTTGGGACGTTTGGACGATTATCCGACTCGTTCTGGCTACGTGATTAGCCCTTTCGTGTTTTGGGTGGGTGGCGAACTTGAACCGGTGGCAAACCCCAGCGAGGTAGCGTCAATCCACCGCATATCGATTCGGGAACTCACTAGACCTGATTCTCCTCGCTTTGTTTCGATTCCTGAAAGCAACCGTCCGGTTGTACAACTACCAATTGGTGGCGACCTGATTCATGCCCCTACTGGGGCTGTTTTGTACCAATTTCGTGCTGTGGCGTTTGACGGTGACAATGTCAGAGTTGATGAGCTTGAACAACCGGTCTTCGCTTGGCGATAGGACTGTAGTTGCGCGGTTAGCCGTGCACCGACATTGATGAATCAGGGTTGATGGTTCGCGTCCGACGGAAATTAGCCATGTCGACATGGTTTGAGTCTCGCACCAATTATCTAGAGGGTCTGCGTTTTTAACCGATGCGCAGCGGTTTAGCGATGTCCCCGCTTAGAACTTCAGGCTCTGTATTCGTGATATGAACATCGTCTTCAATTCGGATGCCCCCAAATCCTCGTAACCCATCCACTTCAGACCAAACAACCTCGTCTATGAATTGATTTCGCAAGGCCGGATCTCCGAGCAGCGCATCGATGAAGTACACCCCTGGTTCCACGCTCGTAATCATTCCTGCTTCGAGGGGTCGATCAGTCCGAAGATATCTTGACTGAGGGTGGGAGCTTGGTTCGCGTCCGGTGGGGTATCCCCCTGCGTCATGGACGGTGAGGCCAATGAGGTGACCTAAACCATGGGGATAGAACAACGCTACGGCCCCTGAAGCAATTAGCTCGTCAACTTCACCTCGCAACAATCCGAGTTCTAACAAACCTGAGCCGATCACGCGGGCAGAATCAAGGTGAATTTCGCGCCACTCCTGACCTGGCCGACAGCGGTCAATTGCTAATTCCTGTGCACTTAAGACCACCCGCCATAGAAAAGTTTGGACATCTGAGGGTTCAGCGCCGACCACCATCGTCCGCGTGACATCACTGGCATATCCCGAGAACTCTCCACCCGCGTCGATAAGAAGAAGCTCACCCTCTTCGATGACTCGGGTGGCGGGATTGAGACTGTCGTCTTGGCCGTAAAAGTAATGAAGGAAGGCACCATTTGGTCCACTCGCCACAATGCTGGGGTAAGCAGTCCTGACCGCACCAGCACGGAAAAATTCTGCCTCCATGCCAACTTGGACTTCGCGTTCTGTCATTCCTGCCGATGCTGTGTTGTACACCCAATCGAAACCGGCTTTGCTTGTTGCTGCTGCTGACCGCAAAGCAGCGAGTTCCATTTCGTCTTTACGTATTCGCTCTTCGCCTATCCCATTTTGAATTTCTGTGTTGTCATTAGCTTCAATGATTTGTCGCCCATCCCGAGCTTTAAGCCAGCCGTCTAGTTCTTCAAGTGGTAGCCCTATTGGATCGGCGGGTTGGTGCCATACCTGGTCATCGACAGTCGATCGGGGGCCGAATAACTCCCAATGCTTTTCTTTGGCGTCGAAGACCAGAACTGCGTCTGGGATACCCCGCCCGGTGAGGTAAGCAAAGTCTGGGTGCGGGTGAAACGAATGTTCCATGTCGCTACCCGCCATTGGTAGCACTGACCCTGAACGGATCAACACGATTTCGTCGTCAAGGTTCCACCGACGTGTAACTCGGTCTCGGCGTCCCGAAACCACATTGTCGCTGTTCGGCTTTGGCATAACAGAAATCTACTCTCGGTCAGCACCATTTGGCGCTTCGTGTAATTGTGGAGCTATGACTACTTTGATTACGGGAGGTACCGGCTTCATAGGAGCCGAGATAGCTCGAATGCTTGTAGGGCAAGGCGAGGAAGTCCATGTCGCTCACCGCTCGGGAAATCTTGGACGCCTGGAAGGCATTGCAGACCAGGTCCAACTTCACCAGTTTGACCTGTCGGTGTCCGGGAGCGCTTCAGCCTTACTTTCCACGGTCGCGCCCGACAGGCTGTTTCATTTCGGGGCCATTCTGACTGCCCCGGGGGAGGAAGATCCCCAAGCGTTACTCCAAGCAAACGCCGCCGGATTCATAGAGACGATTGAAGCAGCACGTACCGCGGGGACCAAACAGATGATCTTTGCCAGTTCAATCGGCACCTACGGACGGGATACCGGCGGGGGAACCATTACCGATCTGACATTGCAGCGACCGCACTCGGTGTATGGAGTTTCGAAGGTATTGGGCGAAAATCTTGGAGCCTATTATCGCCACAAATATGGTTTGGATTTTCGCGGCTTACGATATCCCTCGATTGTTGGACCGGGCGTAACTACTTGGAGCGTGGCGCAATACACCAGTTGGATAATCGAAAAACCAGCTTTGGGTGAGCCGTTTGAGGTTTGGGTGCCTCCAGAAGCTGTTGTTGCGATTTTGCATTATCAAGATGCTGCCCGTGCAGCTATCGAATTGTCGGAGGCACCGCTTGAGGGCATCAAGTCCATTAACTACCTGGTAGACGGGATTCAGCCCACTCCAACCGCAGGTGAGCTAGCCGACGTCGTCCGTGCTCGAATTCCGAGCGCGGAAATAAGCTTCGCTCCCCCGGAGGGCGCTGTAGCAGGGTCGGTTCGTATCGATGACAGCGCGGCGCGTCAAGAGTGGGGGTGGGAACCAGCTTTTAATACCGAAGGTATGGTCGATGCTGTGATCGCAGAAGTAACAGGTGGTTGAAGTAGCCGTGTGTGACTAGGAACAATTAAAGGGGGGGTCCAGGAGCGGCCCCTCATAAAATCTAAAGGTGTCTGGAAAATTATCTTCACCTTTATCTCTCAAATGGTGGTTTGAAGACCGCTCGACGGGAAGAGTTGTCGTAGCGCAGCAACCCAATCTTCTTCTCCTGCTATGCCTTGTAGCTCTCGGCGCAGCTTGGATTTGGTCTGATTCTTTAGCTGTTAAAGTCATCAGCAAAATTTGTTGGTTGACGTGGTCCGCCGACGAGTTGTTCCGAGGTGTCAATCCCTGGCGGCGGGTACTTGGTGTTGTCGTCGGGGTCGTCACTCTTGTGAGTTGAAGCTGGAAATCCTTTGACTGCATCCGGGCTAAAGTCCGACAATTCACAATCGCTCTTCAGGGGGATGACATGAGCATTGAACGCTCAACGGAAGTTATGGCAACGTATTTGGGAGAGGTGCTCGGCAACAGGAGATTTGAACTGATCCCGAGCTTCGTTGATGAGGAAATGTTGGATCATGCGACTGGGATGCGTGGTCCTTCCGCTCTTCACGCTCATGCGACTGGCTTTTGCGACAATATCCCCGGCGTCGAGATCGAAATCGAGAACATCACTGCGACAGAAGACGCCGCTTTCGGGATCTGGAACTGGAAAGGTGAACCTAACCAGCCCATGGGAACCTCATCAAACGGCAATCCGATTTTTCCTCAGCGCGTTCTTAGCGTGTTCAGGTTGCGCGACGGAATGTTGATTGATTACGAAGCGTTCGTAGACGCAGGTCAAGTTCGCTCTCAAATTTCTGCTCCTTGAATTATTGAACATTTCTCTTTCGTTTGACTGTTGACTCGGCGTTTAACGGCAGTTGATGTGTGATTTGTGCTTACACTTTTGCTCTGAGCTTTCTTATCTAAATCTCATAAAGCTCTCAGCTTGAGTTCAGCTTCATTGGAGATGTTGTTCCACGACCACAAACCACATCTAGGAGTTTGACAATGATTCAACGACCGAAAGTCAAATGGGTAGCACCCATTGTTTTGTGCGGAGCACTAATTGCTGGGAGTTCGGTGGCGATTGCCGCGGCTACTTGGAACGATTCAGAAGGCGATGCTTCGTTTGATCTTCCGTTAACTGGCAAGCCCTCGCTAGAAGATATCGAAGCGCGTAAAGCCGAAATCAAGGCTGAGATGGAAGCCCGTAAAGCTGAGATGCAAGCGCGTTTAGCGGCACGCGTTGAGTCGGGTGAAATTACTCAGGCTGAAGCGGATGACATTCGCGAGAAAATGGCCGAACGGCGAGCCAAGCTTGAGCAACGTAAGGGCGAGAAACGCGGCTAGACAGCCAGCTTCTTTAGATTAGTTAGGCCCCGGACGTCGATTAATCGGCTCCGGGGCTCGACGTTTTAGGTAGCCCTCATTGAGGGCAACTGCCTTGTGCCGGGCCCTCGGAGTGCTCTTCGGTTACTACTACCCAGCTGCCCATCGGTACCAGGTCAACCGAGGACAGGTACAGGGTCGCTGGCTTTTCGGCGGTGCCCACGTCCATACGAAATAGCAACCGTCGCGCTACACGCGCTAACAGCGTCCGTTTATTCGTCGCCGCAGGCGCGCCTTTTGGCGCTGGGCTACGGGGAACCTCAGGAGCTAAGAACTCCAACATACTTGTAACTTATCAAACGTTTAGTAGGTGATGGGACCTTTGGTTGACTTCGCGTCCCACGCTCTCCATCTAGCCTCGTGATATGGACAACGACTGGAGTTCAGCTTGCCATGTTGCAGGACACGCAATTGTTGGTGAAATTCTGGGTTTTGAATGCTTAGGTGTGACAATTCGTTGGACGGATCAGCATCTCGGAGTGTGTCGTTGGCCGGCGATGCCGGACGATGTTTTTGATCAGCTGCAGTATCAGCGTTACGGCCCCGGTGACAACGAGTTTGATGGGATCAAGGATTGGGTAATCCGTCGCACTAAGTCCTACCTGGCGGGTTCTGTCGCCGAGCATCAACTCACCGGGAACTTCGATATGGCCTGGTTGACGTCGGACTTGAACATGATCAGCGTCGTGACTCGCAACGTATTTGGGTTGGAAGGTCCATCCTTTGACGAGGAAATGACTAGCGAGATTTATTATGACGTTGACCTCGGTTTGGAACTTGAGGACCTGCAGCGTGTCGTGAATCGAGCCCGAGAGCTATGGGAAACTCAAGTGCATGAAATGATCATCAACAACCAACGGTGGCTTCATGACGTAGCGGAACTTTTGAACAAAGAGAAGGCACTTAGCGGTGAAGCAGTTCGTTCTCTGCAGCTGCCCACTTAAGAAAATACACCGGAACGAAATCGGCTTAAGATCTCACCATGACTGGATCTTCTAACGAAAAACTCCTCGAGTTACCTGAGGTTGACACCTGGGGTCTTGCAGGTAAGACCGTGTTAATCACTGGTGCAGCATCTGGGATCGGTGCCGCCACGGCGCGTTTAGCTGCGTCTGATGGAGCAACTGTGTTCGTATGCGACCTCGACGAGGCAAACGGCCAAGCTGTGGCTGAGGAAACCGGAGGCAGCTTTGTTCCACTGGACGTGACGTCTTCGGATTCATGGAAGTCAGCCACGGAGCAGTTACAACAACTTGATATTGCGATTCTTAACGCCGGTGTCGAATTTAGAGACCCTGTTGATTTCCAACGAACGCCCGACGATCCAGGCACATGGGATCTTGATCTCTACGAACGAGCGAGAGGCGTCAATGTTGACGGCGTAGCTCTTGGGCTGCATGCCCTGGTTCCAATTTTCGACCGCATGGGTGGCGGCTCAATAACTGTCACTGCGAGCCTCGCAGGACTCATTCCCTGGTCACCCGACCCTATTTACAGCATGACTAAGTGGGCCGCGGTCGGCCTTGTCCGCGCCGCTACAACTTCTCTGCGTCGAAAAAACATCATGATCAACGCGGTATGTCCGGGAGGTGTCGCAACCCCAATGACCAGAGTGTTCGATGGTTCGGTTCCGCCAGGTATGGCAGACCCTCTCCATATAGCGACCGCTCATTTAGGGATCGCCACCTCCGGATATTCGGGTCGAGTTATCAAGGCCGTAGCCGGATTCCCCCACGCCGCTCATCAGTTTGCAGAAGTGTCCAACACTTTTTGAGCCTCGTCCAGCCCCATACATGCATCTCGGCGAACAAGTACGCTGACCTCATGGACGCTGGAATGGACGATGTCGCTGCGCACGCTGCGATTACCGACACGATCCTCAGCTATGCCGAACATGTCGACGCCGGAGATAGTGAACGGTGGGCTCAATTGTTTTGTGTAGACGCAGTTTTTGACGAAGGTCGGGCAGTCCAAGGAAGAGCGAACATTGAGGCTTTGTTGCCCAAATTGCTGCGGTTGTTCTCGGCAACGGCACATTACGTGAGCAATATTCGTATCAACAGGACTGGTCCTCATAGCGCGTCCGGTACTTCCTATGTCTACGCGTGGCATCGTAAGCTAGATGGCACGGATTTCGAGTTTTGGGGAAGGTACGTTGACGTCTTCGCGTTTGAAGACGGTGCCTGGCGGTTCGCCTCGAGAAAGGTTGAACAATTCGGCGCTCGTGGCTTGGACATCAAGGTTGATCAAGTACCTCGTCGTGATTACAAAGACACACAGGCTTAGGGCTAATCAACGTTCGTCACTAAGCAGACCCTGACGCATCTCGGTGCCGATGTTCTCAAATCCAAGTTTTTCATAGAAGCCTCGGTTGCCCTCGGTAGATGGCACAAGGTAAAGCCCTATTTCTGCACAGCCGCGTTCTCGGGCATCGTCAATAGTTCGTTGGACCAGAATGCGTCCCAAGTTCAGCCCCCGCGCAGACTCGTCAACAATCAACTCTTCTAATTCACAGTATTCGCCCCCAAAGCGAACTGTCAGGTTGTAGGAGACGGTGGCAACACCGAGGATTTCCTTATCGTTTTCAGCGATTATGACCGCTCCTCGCTCTCCCCGGAGATGAGAGTTATACACCTCTACCCAACTTGAATTGGGTGATTCACCCGTGAGTTGTTCAATCAACGCGAAGACCCTTGGCTGGTCTTCGCGGGTAGCGGGACGAGTTTGAACGCCGTTGGGGTGCTGTTTGGTGGTCATTATTAGTGTTGTTCTGTTGCGGGGGAATAGACCTGGTGGGCACCAAATTGATTCTTGTTCACCGGTGAACCAGTTTCAGCAAAGTGTGTGACTCCCTTCACAACGGAATCTAAGTAGGAGCCGATTGTCTGAATCACGTTCGTGTTGTATGCCTCTAGTTTCACGGGATCGCCGTCAGATCTGACGTAGGAAGTCACTTCGATACTGAAATCACACTCTGCCGGGCCGCTGGGGTGGATTCTCCAGTTAGCAACCGCAATTTTTCCCGATGGAGGACCAACGATTAGGTCATATCCGCTGCCATCAATCCATTCGAGCACATCTCGCTGGTAATGAACTCCACTGTAGTAGTGCACATGGTCGCGACCCGAAGGGCCAGGCCAATGATCCACCGGGTTCGACTCACAGAACGGATGCACGTTGACTAAGTTTCCCGGTTCGTTAATGGCGTTCCATACGTCAGAGGCACTTGCAGCGACTAGCGATGTTGCCCGGATCGGCGGGGTGGGTTTCAAACCACGAGCTGCAAACAGTTCATTTAAGTTCTGCATAGGAATTCCTCTCCGCTTACGCGTTAGCGATCAGCCTCAAGCTTCATCGCTAATCCGGGGCGGCTCAATCCAAGGTTGCGCTATCTCCATCCATTCGGCAGCAAACGCGCCCTTGGTTTCGACAGTGGATTCTCTTAGGGGTAGGCGTCGCGTCAGGACTTTGCAGAACTCGTAGGCAGTGGAAACCACTAACTGTTCAGCGTCACTTGGACCCCAAGTCCACGACTCGCCGTTAGGACTGAGGAGTTCAAGTCGGACAGGTTCATCGGGCATTGACATACCGCGATTGATGTAGCTGAATTCTCTGGTGACATAGCCGATGTGGGCGATGTGTCGCAGCCGGTCAGTTGGGGGGTAGGGAACATCGAATGTGTCAGCTAGGTCGTGAGAATGGGTCCAAGTTTCCAAAAGTCGGCTCGTCGCTAATGACCTCGCCCCAATGTCTGGGCCAAGCCAGGTAATTCGAGCTTTGGGTTCAGTCTTTCGTAAGGCATCGACCATCGAACCGCGGATCTCGAGAAACCACCTCCACAATTCGTTGCCTGCTTTGGTGTTTGTCTCCGAACGGACCAGCTCGTGGACGGACACCTCACCGTTAGCTAGCCGAGCGCGGACCTCCGCGAATCCTGCGGGATTGCTAACTGCCAGATCACAGATCCAGTCCGTGGCTCCTAGATGGAGAATAGTTTCGTAACTGTCCCAGCCTTCGGCGACGGTAGGGGCTCGCCATTGATGTTCGGTAAAGCCGTCTACGACTCCGGCAAGAGCCTCCGTTTCGGCTTCGATATCAGCGCAAATCTGTTCCACAGACAGATGCTACTGCTCTTTTCTTTTCTGAAAGACGGCGTTGGATCGTCAAGATGTTCTGGCTTGCCGTAACGCATAAAACGTGACGGCGGCAGCACTCCCTACGTTGAGCGAATCCGAATTTCCTGACATCGGAATTTGTATCCGCCTTGTAGCCGAAGCGAGCGCACGCTCGCTGAGTCCAGGTCCCTCAGCGCCGAGCATGATGGCAACTCGGTCAGCGGCTGAATAAGTCAATGTTGCCAAGTCTGTTGCAGCTTCATCTGGTGTCATAGCCAGTAACTCGATTCCCGAGTCACGAATTGCTGTAAGACCTTCTCCAATGTCGCTAAATCTGGCATAGGGAAGGGAGAAGCCTTCCCCCATTGACACGCGGCAAACCCGACGCGACAAGGGGTCGATAGAATCTGGACTCAGAAGCAACGCGTCGATATCCAGGCCTGCTGCACATCGAATGATTATTCCCAAATTCGTTGGATTGTTGACCCCTTCTACAACAACGAAAGACTTATGCAATGGTTCGTTCAACAGTTCTTGAGGCATAGGGAGTTCTTTGCGGTAGAAGCAACCCAAAGCACCTCGATACGAGGGATAGCCCGCTATCTGCTGCAGAACGGGATCACTCGCCGCAAATACGTCGACCTCGTCGAATTGAGTAGGTAGCGGCTGCGTTCGCTTCGCGTCTATAAGTGCCGACTGCAGTCTGTACCCCGCTGCTATCGCTCGTTCGATAACTAGGTCGCCTTCAGCAATGAAGATGCCCGCGAGGTCTCCCTCCGGGCCTTCTCGACGTTGACGAAGGGACTTGTCGCTAAGCCCTTGAAACACATCGATACGGGGGTCATTGGGGTCGTCAACCGCTATCAACACACAGCCATTCTCATAGAGCCGGACCCAATCGGCAAAAAGCCACCACCTCGCTTCGCGCTCGGCATTGGAGTTGGCAAAGAGTCGTAGCGCCCTTGAAGCGTTCCTGATCCACTTCCGATCTTTCAGTTACTAAACGTTTGTTTAGTATATAATTGAGTTCGAAATGAAGATTAAAGACACCGTAAAAGAGGCAACGGTATGAAAAGTTACAGAGTCCAATACGACAATCGGAGCGAAGAAGAAATCAAGAACTGGACCTACGAGGGGCCACCTTTGTTCGGTGCGCAATCGAAGCGCCAAAGCATAGTGACCCGGATTATTCGGGCCCTGTTTAGGGTGAAGACCCATCGCAACTACCCCGACGGTGGATTCCGACAAAGACAAAAATCAGCTGCTTAAATGCGCTCTTAGGTTGAGAACTGATTCCGCCCTGAAAGGCCCAGCGCTACGGGGGCGTTTCGGCTAGCGCTAAAGTCCAGCTATGACTGTGACATTAGTGACCGGCGCGAACTCCGGTCTGGGCCGCGCTACTGCCCTTTTATTGGCCCAAAAAGGACACAAGGTATACGCGGGGATGCGGAACATAGAAAAGGGCGCCAAGCTTCTGGAATTGGCCGAAGATTACGATCTTTCGGCAATCGAAATTGATGTCGCCGATAACGATTCGGTTCTTAGCTGCGCTGAGCAGATCGAGGCCAACGGTGACACCGTCGATGTTCTAGTAAACAACGCCGGTGTTGCGCTGAACTCGGTTACCGAAGACATCAACATCGATAGAGCGAAAGAGGTCATGGACGTCAATGTGTGGGGACCTGTTAGATGCGTGAAGGCCTTCGTCCCAGGCATGAGGGAACGCGGCTCAGGGCATATCTTTCAGGTCTCCTCCATCGCAGGCTTGATTGGTCACATTGGCCAAACGGTTTACGTGGGGTCGAAGTTCGCCTTGGAAGGTATGAGTGAGGCCCTAGCTCAAGAGCTCATAAGTTTTGGGATCCGGGTCCATATTGTTGAGCCGGGTGTCACCCGTACTGCGATTTTGCCCAAAAACGAGGGGAACCCTGTCCCGACTGCTTATCAAGATCACTACGACAGGATGTTTCAGTTTTATACCGCTGGCATCGAAGCATCAGTGCAGGCCGAGTCATTTGCCGAAACCATTTATGGGGCCCTTACCAGCGCTGAATACAAGTTGCGTTACGTGTGCGGCTGGGGTGGAGAAGAAATTGGTGAGCGTCACAGAACAATGAGTGACGAAGAGTTTGTTGAGATGGGCTCACTGGTGTCATCGTCGGAGGAGTACGGGCTCGCGTTCTTTGACCTTTTCGGCCTGCGTATCTGACCGTAAAAAGCGCTGCCAAAGAACTAACCCAGCAGCCTTAGTTGGATGGGGACTATGTGCCGGTCCCCCATGTTTGGCCACAAATCAACAGTCCGTAGCCAGCGCTTTGAATCGTCGAAATCCCGACGTTAGGCGTCCCGCTAGGGCGTGCGGCCACACAAACCTAGAAGACGATCCAAAGCTGGGGCGTCTTCTGGAACTTGGACCTCAGGGCCGAATCCTCCACCTGCTCGCCTGTCATCGGTAATGAAGCCACTCATGAACTGGGTCGTTACCTCAACAAGGTCTTCTGGTGGGTTGAAGTCCTGACCAGTAGAGCGAGCTAGGTCCCAGCAATGAACCAAATTGTCACCAGACAGCATTTGAAGCGCAACGCCAGCAGGCATGTCACCAAACACAAGGCTGACTGTTTCGCCTAGGTCTTCAACGCCGCCCACTGCCGTGTCTAGCTGAGAAGAAGCATCTCGATATGTCGCATGATGATCGTCACCAAGAACGTCACCAAATTGCTGGGGCATTGACCCAAGTAACTCATCTCCGCGCGACTTGTCTCCGCTCATTCCAGCGGCGAACAGAAATCTTCCAAATGTGAAGTGTCCGATTAAATCCCTGACACGGAAATCGCTACAAGGCGTTTCGTTGTCCAACTGGTTTGCGTCAGTGCCTTCCACTAGAGGGGTAAGCAGGTTCGTTACCTGCGCAAGCTGTTCTTTCGGGTCCATGACTGTTCTCCAATGCCTACGCTCCCCATCGGGAATCTCCCGCTGTCGTACTGAGAACGTCGGCTCGCTAAATCTACCACCGATACAACTTCGGGATAATGGTGCTCGGACCGCAGTGGGTGCGTCCATTCCATCGTGAGCGACCTCGTTAGAAATGCAACGTCTACCGACAATTTTAGATTTTGCGGACCAGCCATGCTTCTTCGGCTGGCCATTGCTGAGCCCATTCAAGTGTGACGAAGCCGTAGTGTTTATTCGAAGAAGCAGTCGATGGATACAGTTCTACGAGATCTTCTATTTCGAATCCATTGGCTCGCAGGAGTTTGATCCGATCGCCATGCGAAAGATGGAACTCAACACCAGGGTCGTCATCCCATTCCATGCGATGCATGCCACGTAAAGGTCGGTTGAGGGAGGTCGTGGCGGAACCATCATCATCAGGGACAGAAAGCATAACTTGGGTCGAATTACCTAAAAAGACCAACCGTCCACCAGAGCGCAAGACCCTCGCTGCTTCAGGAATCCAACGA
>Ga0208261_1000110_pt1 | contig 33212 bp, 35 predicted proteins | sample Knorr_S7_td_DCM__FD_185595 | JGI IMG/M metagenome (GOLD analysis project Ga0208261, IMG submission 185595) | Marine microbial communities from Southern Atlantic Ocean transect - Knorr_S7_td_DCM_ad_131m_LV_B (SPAdes) (version 3) | ecosystem: Environmental > Aquatic > Marine > Oceanic | place...
CTAAGACCTTGCCATCGATTTCGAGATCGCGGTACAACTCACCTACAGCGGCAATTGCTCTTTCATCAATATGAGCGACCAACCTCGGTTCCAGATAGAACTCACGGTCTGGAGATTGGTCGACTCGGTCGAAAAATCCTGCGGGAAACCCTGCGTACCGGTCCTCCCCCGAATCGAAAGCCATAGTTCCTCGCCGTCTTTCAGTCCCTAATTCTCTTGGCAAAGCTGAGGTCGTGTCCCGATGGGTCGGAGATAGGGAAAAACCTTTCACCCCAAGGGGCGTCCTTTGGTGCGGCGGCGGGAGAAAGCCCTGCTGTGATTGCGCGTTTATAGAACTCGTCTACATCGTTGACATGAAAGACGACTCGGCCCCACCAACTCGAAGACATCTCGTCCTGGCTAACCAACCACAGGTTTACAAAGCAAGACTCGGATTCCAAAGTAACGAAGGCGCTGGAAGAGTCACCAAATATTTCAACGAAGCCAAGTGCCCGGTAGAAACTGACTGACTCCGCCATGTTTGTGGTAGCAAAAGTTATGGCGTCGATCCGTTGAACATGACCTTCCGGTTGTGGCACGGGAAGCCTTTCTTAGTGGTCTGTGAAGCTGAGAATAGAGCAGTAATTGAGACTCGCAGCAAACCAGAACAGATAGACAAGTCAACCCCATGTCATGAAGACGTTGGAGGGTGGTCTAATGTCGCCCGTTGAAAAGAGGGGTAAGTATGAATTTTACGGATTTTAACGCAATGGTGGAAAGCAACGCAGCGTCACTTCGATCTAGCTGGCGAAATTATTCGCTGAGTTCTAGTGCGCTGATAGCCGTAATTGTCTTTGGCGGAGACCATCTTGATGGAAAACGTCCGATGATGGTGTTCGCCATTCTTGGCGTCAATCTTCTTTTGCTCTTGAGCAGCGACAGTCAAATGGCGCAATTCCAAGCTTTGAGAAAAGATATGCCCGGCGAACTAGCTGACTCGACCACAGGTAGAGAGTGGCTTAAAGCTCCGTTAGGAATCTTCAGAGCAATAACAGCAGTTATGACCGCGGCTATTACTGTCACCATGTTGATGGCGCTATAGCTCTGAAATTGATGAGTAAAGATTTGGCCTCGAGTACCTGAGTTCAAAGCTATTTAGCTACAAGGGGTCAAATTTTGTCTGACCTGCTGGTTTAAGGTTTGTCAACTGATTCTTGAGGTTTGAAATGAAAGTTTTAAATTATTACGTCGAATCTTGGCGACGTTTCGGAGATTTTCGGGGCCGGTCATCGCGACCCGCCTATTGGTGGCCATTTCTTCTCCACCCTCTGGTGTTCCTTGTTCTTGGGGGTATCTTCGCTGCCATTTTGGACCTTGATACCGATCAGATTGGACCGGAGATTGTTTATTTCATTGCCTACGTGTGGTTGTCGATCACATTAGGAGTGCGTCGCCTGCATGACATGGGTCGAAAAGGAACATGGCTCTTACTTGGTCTTGTCCCCTTCGGTAATTTGGTTCTGCTGTATTGGCTTGTTCAGCCCAGTTCTGTAAAAACAAACGAATGGGGAGATCCGGGCACGCAAGGTGAAATCACGACAGCCAGCAGTGACACCGAACCAGAACCGCCGCAACAAACAAGCGACATCATTCGGTAACTAGAGACTTAGCGGCTGCTAGCTAGAGCAGCTCGTAAGGCATCAGTAGTTACCCCCAGTGAAGAAACTGCTCTTCGGTAACGCCGAGTTGTGCCGCAGCAGCAAGATTTGGACCGCTTAATGTTGATCCCGTTTGGTCTCTTTTGATGGCGTTGTTATGACACGATCAGCTGTAGATGCCATGAGAAAGGGCAGTGAATGATGAGCCATGTCGAGCTAGCGGAACAAATGATCGATTCGATGCGAGTGCGCGACCCTGACGAACCAGTAGCGATGATTAACTTGCTGAAATTTTGTGACATCACCCAGTCTGACGCCGACATGGGTTCAATTAGCGGCCGTGATTGTTACTTCAATCACTACGGAGCAGGAGTTTCTCCGATAGCGGATCGTCTTGGCACCGGGTATTCCCTTCTGTATCGCAATGAGGTGCATTCGTGTTTCTTCGCCACCGTCAACGAAGATTGGGACTATCTGCTGATCCTCCAATATCCCTCCAGGCGCGCGTTCATTGAGATGATTACGGACCCGGAATATCAAGAGCTTCTCAGATACCGATCCGCTGCTCTTACGAATAGTCGACTCATCGAATGTGTAAATGACACTCCAGCGGGTTACCCGTTGAATCTTCAAGCACCGCCACCATCGGATCCGATCATTGAACGACCTGGGCTCTTCAGTGACCCACGGGTAAATGCAGTCAACGGGCGGGACCCAAAACAACCAACGGATATGTTGAATCTGATTCGTCTCGCTGAGGTCACACGGTCTGGTGGAGGGGTTGACAACATGTCAGGCGCCGAGGGTTATGAGGAGTACCGAACTGGAGTCACTTCTCTATATGCAGAACGAGCAGGTGTTGAAATCACTTGGCGTGCTTTTCCAGTTGCCACGCTCATAGGCCCAGAAGAAGAATGTTGGGACGAAGCCCTGATCTATCACTATGAAAGTCGCGAGCAAATGCTTTCAATGTTCACCGACTACGACGACTATCGCGTCAATCATCTTCCAAAACGAAATGCGTCAATCATTGATGGCCGACTCATCGAAACCACAACAGAGAAATAACGACGCCACTATGTAATCAACGTCAGCTACTCAGCGGTTTGCCTTTTGCATGTTCAAGGAAGACAAACTCTTCGACCGGTTTTCTAGACAACTTGGAGAGCTGCTTAGGGGGGCGACCAATTGTCAGCATCGCTGCTACTGCCTCGTATGACTCAAGACCCAAAAGCTCTTGAACAGCGGGTTCTTGAGCAGCGAGGAGAGTGGTCAAAGTTCCACCGAAACCTTCATTTCGTGCCGCCATTAACGCGCTCCAAGCCATCGGATACACAGATGCCCCGCTCACTACCCCCACCCTGTCTAAATACTGATCCATAGAAGCGACGACGTTCAGATCGACAACAACAATGCAAACAACTGGCACCTCTTCGAGATGCTCAAACATAGGTATTGCGATTGGTAACGACTCATCATCAGCTGCTTCTTCGATATTCACTGAAGTCGGAGTCACCGACTGCCAGTAAACCTCCCCAGCTCTCGTTTGAGCAGCAGCCACCCTCATAGGAGACCAGCACAATTCGCCAAGAGACTTCTTTGTCTCCTCATCACGAATGACTATGACCTTCCAACCTTGACGATTGCCGCCGTTAGGTGCGAAACGTGCGGTGTCGAAAATTCGGTACAACACATCATCAGGTACGGGGTCGTCAGTAAATTCCCTCGCGGCAAACGTGGTTCTTGCTACATCGACAAAATCCATCACAAAACCTCAAACGACTCGATCTGAACGTAAATCATCAATTTCTGATGAACTGAACCCAAGCTCAGCCAATAACTCATTTGTGTGTTCCCCGAGTTCGGGAGATCTCTGACGGATGGTCCCCGGACTTGCAGTCATCGAAACAGGAAACTGGCTTATTGGAATATCTTTGACGGCCGTAGGGTAGGAAACACGTTCCAAAAAGCCCAATGACTCCACGTGCGGGTGGTCAAGAGTTTCTTGCGGTTTGAGAACGGGGGCACCTGGGATCTTTAGTTCCGCGAGCGCCGACAACACTTGATCGGTTGATTTATCCGCACACCAATCCGACATCACTCCACAAATTTCATGTCGATGGTTGCCTCGACCCTCGTCATCTTGAAATCGCGGGTCATCTGCTAGCTCGGGTCTACCGACGAGTTTGGCCCAACGTGCGAACTGATAATTCCCGATTACCGATACAAGCACCAACCCATCCTGCGTAACGAAAGTGTCAGACGGAGCAGCTGTTTGCCCTTGATTGTGTGAAGCCTCTCGATTGATCTGAAGTTGGTCCTGTTCAATGAGTGTTGCATTTGCAATAGTCATCGCGGTTTTTAACAATGCCCCTTCAAGTTCTTGCCCCTCACCCGTGAGATCGCGATGCCGCAGTGCGGCAAGTGTGGCCATAGCAAGTAACGATCCAGTGCAGAAATCCACATACGGAGTTGAGTTGCGAGTCGGCGTCCCTTCAGGTCCGGTCATGTGCATTGCGCCTGACATTGCCTGAGCTAAACCGTCAAAGCCGACTCGATCGCTGAATGGTCCTCCAGAACCAAAACAGGTGACAGTGGAAACGATGATGTCGTCCTTAATTGTCTTAAGTGATTCATAGTCCAAGCCCATTTGCTTTCTGGTTTCGGGCGGCAGATTAGCTACAACCACATCCGCAGTTTCGATCAATGCATTCATGATTTCCCTGCCCTCGGGTTTCATCGGATTCAAGGTGAAACTTCTCTTATTTCGCCCGACCTGTAGAAAGAGTGCACCTTGACCATCGGAAGTGACTGGAGTAGTCCAACGGTCTTCTCCGCCGTCAATTCTCTCGATGCGAATTACATCTGCGCCGAGATCACCCAGGATCGTTGCAGCGAATGGCCCTGCGATAAATCGACCGAAATCCAACACGCGAATTCCGTCTAACACCCCCGCCATCATGACCTCCCCAAAGAAAACGTAAGCCCGACGATAGTTAGATTTTTGGGAACCAGTTGGCCGTAAAAACCTCTCAAAGCAAATTGAGGCACTTAAGAAGGACATCTCCTGGTGGTTTCAACGTGTCGACCCCTATGTTGGAACCCCAATTGCGAGCAGACTTTGAGCCGAAAGGGGGGTTGGGTAACTTGCTGAGTTCCTTTGATGAGTTCTATATACATCAGACGTCACGCCCCATAGCTACCTCGGCTACAAGTGACCGAAATGCCTACGACCGCTCATTTTTCAACGGCTACACCGCGGACGGGTCCCTTTATTTCGGGATTAGTTCTGCTCGTTACCCCAATCTGGGTATCCAAGACTGTGCGTTAACTATTGCCCTCGAAAATGAGCAGCACTCCTTTCATGGCTCGCGAAGAGCACCTGATGATCCGATCGATATGAGCACTGGACCGTTCCGCATCGAAATTCAAGAAGCTATGAAAACATTGCGGATTGTCCTTGACGAAAATGACACCGGTATCAGCGCGAATCTCGTATGGATCCCAAGAACAGCGCATTTTGCCGAAGACCATCAGACACTCACCCCTCAACAAATAGGTCGGTGGATGATGTCGACTCGCATGAATCAGTTCGGGTTCTGGCAAGGTGAACTTCGGCTTCCCAACAAGACGATCACGATTGACCCCGAAAAGACTTACGGGACCAAAGACCGGTCATGGGGCATTCGCCCTGTCGGAGACCCCGCACCACCTGGAGCTCCAACTACCCCGAAAGGACTCAAATTTTTTTGGGCACCCTTGCATTGGTCAGACCACGTCACCCACATGGCATTGTTCGAAGGAGACAATGACGAAGTTTGGCATTGGGATGGTTTTCGTCTCCCCGCATACTCCGATGCTTCACAAATACCAGGTATCGAAGATCCAGAAATCGAACGACTCACCTCAGTCGGTCACGAATTCACATGGACACCAGGCACGCGCAGAGTGTCAGGAGGACAGGTCATTTTGGGTCGCGCCAACTCCGCCTCAACCGAGATAGAAATTGAACCAATAAAGACGATTCTCATGAAGGGCATGGGATACGGCCACCCCGAATGGGGTCATGGCCATTGGAAAGGTGAATTAGCTACCTCTGGTGAAAGCTGGAACCTAAACGAAGTTGACCCCGTCGCTCCGGAGAACATACACATTCAGGAAGTAGTGAAAGTTCGCAGCGGCTCTGCTGAAGGTGTAGGCGTATTGGAACAACTCGTCGTAGGCCCTTATCCAAGATATGGATTTAAAAAATTCTTTGATGCTGCCACGTGACCTAGTGCATGCAGCGCTCTGCTCGTGAAAGTATGAGGACATGGAACTTTATGACGTCATGCGCACCACATTCGCAGCCCGAGATTTCACTGACGATGAATTGCCCGATGAAACTCTGTACCAAATTTTAGACAACGCTCGATTTGCTCCTAGTGGCGGTAACCGACAAGGCGGAAAGGTCATAGTCGTCAAAAATCCAGAGACCAAGAAGACGCTCGGTCAACTATGCCTTCCTCAACTGCGGGTCTACGGAGAACAGCGCCGTAACGGTGAAAGCCCCTGGCAGAGTGTCCACCCAACAGGTATCGACGTCGACAACGTCTGGAATGACGAGTCGATACCGGCTGTGATCCCGATGTTTGAAGACCTCTCACTAACCCCAACCGTATTGGTCGTCGCTGTTGATCTTGGAGTGGTCGCATCGTTGGACAAAGACCTTGACCGGGTTGGAGTCATTAGCGGTGGCTCCATCTACCCCATGGCCTGGAACATACTCCTCGGTGCACGCAATGAAGGCTTCGGAGGAACCCTGACCACTCTCATAGCCGCTCAAGAAGCTAAAGCTCAAGAGCTACTTGGCCTTGAACCACACGTAGCAGTAGCAGCTCTTCTCACTATTGGTAAACCAAAAAAACAATTGACCAAACTCACACGTAAAAAAGTTGAGGAGTTCACAACTGTCGATCGAGCTGATGGGCCGGCATTCACTGGCTGACGGAAGTCCCGCCTAGTTGATAGGCACTGCTCTTCGAGAAATGTGATCTAAGTCGCAAGTTTCTGACAGCGTCCCAAACAGCGAGCCGTGATCGCCAGCAATACGAGAGGACAAATAGGCATCAGTCACCGCAGGGTCACCATGTTCGACCATCAAAGTAGCGGCCCAAGTGGTCGCGAGTTTTTCAATTAGTCGCCGAGCAGTCACCTCCGACAACGGCTGAGCTAAATCTGAACGAACTTGATCTAGGCGCGTATCTATCCCGGAGTCACGACCGCGAGAATGATCGAGCTCGTTAAGAAACGCGTCAACGCTTTCGGGGTTCCGCGAGACCGCTCTCCCGATATCTAAAGCGATGACATTGCCAGCACCCTCCCAAATGGCGTTCAAAGGCGCTTCACGGTACAAGCGCGGCATAATCGAATCTTCAACGTATCCATTACCGCCGACACACTCCAAGGCCTCACGAACCACGGGATTTGACTGCTTCGTGAGCCAATATTTTGCGATGGGCGTAGCGAGGCGCGCAAAGGCGCGTTCATGTTCATCGACCTCCATCCGTTCGTGAGCTCCCGAAAGCCGAGTAATCATCAACGTTGCCGCTTCTACCTCGATTTCGAGATCAGCTAGAACGTTTTGCATTAGTGGTTTATCTATCAAGGTGGCTCCAAAGGCGTCGCGGTTAGCTACATGCCATCCCGCCTGGGTCACTGCCTGACGCATAAGAGACACTCCCCAGTTAGCGACATCCAACCGAGTCGCGTGCACCATGTCGATAATGGTGGGAACGCCCCGGCCTTCTTCACCGACGATCCAAGCCATCGTGCTATCGAATTCCAATTCAGCGGAAGCGTTAGAACGATTTCCGAGCTTGTCTTTCAACCTCATGAATCGAAGAGAATTCCGTGTTCCGTCAGGCAACACACGAGGGACTAGAAAACAGGACATGCCTTTCGGTGCATAAGCCAGAACCAAGAACGCGTCGCACATAGGAGCAGACGTAAACCACTTGTGTCCCTCAAGGCAATATTGCCCATCGGAAGTTGGGGTCGCCGTACTTGTATTGGCTCGCACATCTGAGCCACCTTGTTTTTCGGTCATCCCCATCCCCAACAAAAGACCCGATTTTTTATCTGGTGCTTGCAGCTGAGGGTCGTAGTTCCTAGTAACGGTCAACGGTTCCCAAATCTCAGATATCTCAGGCTGATGCCTCAAAGCCATGACAGCGCCGGAAGTCATTGACGTGGGACAGCCATGACCCATCTCCACCTGAGTGATTAAACCCATCAAAGCGTTACGAGTTACATATGCACCATTGCCGGGCGGCTGCTCATAGCGCATGCAATGGATCCCAGACTCCACGGCAAGGCTTAACATCGAGTGATAGGCGGGGTGGAATTCGACCTCATCAATCCGTTCTCCGAACGGGTCATGGGTGTGCAAAATGGGGACGTTTTTGTTCGCTAACCGCCCCCATTCTCTGACTTCTTCGCTCCCGACTCGCTCACCGAAGGTTTCCAATAGCTTGATATCCCCGCCCTCTCGACTTACCGCATCCGATAGCACTGGGTCGGTCGTAAAAATATTGTAAGAAGCAAGAGGACCTGGTTGGTTATCCGGGGATGACATGGCTCTAAACTAGCCAGAAGGTTGTTCGACAGGACAATGAACGAACTAACGACTACCTTTCGATAGAGCACGCCAATGGCATTTTTATGATTTGCCTAAATAGGGGGAATGAGTGAAATACGTAGCACCATCTTCGGTAGAGGAAGCAGCATCGCTGCTTTCCTCTTCGCCGTCTGCACAGGTGTTTGCTGGGGCAACTGACGTTGTTCCCCAAATTCGTGCAGGAAGACCGGCACCTGACGTGTTAGTCGATCTGAAGAAGATTAAAGAACTAGTTGCGCTAAATAGTGACGGCGAAAAATGGACGGTTGGGGCTGCTACACCCACGGCTTATCTAACGGAAGACGAAGCCTTTAGCCATGAATTCCCGGGCTTATCTGAAGCTGCTGGCCTGATCGGATCAGATCAAATTCAAAACCGATCGAGCCTGGGCGGGAATTTGTGTAACGCCTCACCAGCGGCAGACTCGGTGCCTGCGATGGTCGTCAACGAAGTCCGAGCGGTGGTCGCAGGTCCAAACGGCACCCGCGTACTTGATGTCTCAGAAGTCGTTACTGGACCTGGACAAACAGCGCTCGACGATGACGAATTTATTGTGGAATTCGAAATTGACAAAATGCCCAGCCGAAGCGGAGATGCGTACCTGCGCATGATCCCCAGAACTGAAATGGATATTGCAGTCGTAGGGGCAGGAGCTCGAGTAACACTCGCAGATGACGGCAGCATTGAACAAGCCGTTCTTGCCTTAGGGGCCGTAGCCCCCACAGTTGTCCGGATCCCCGACGCCGAACAGGCACTTGTGGGGTCCACAGCTGACGAAGAAACTTTGAACGCTGTCGCAGCTGCAGCAAGCGAAGCCTGCGACCCCATCGACGACAAGCGAGGCACTGTCGAGTACCGAAAACAGGTAGCTGGAGTGTTGGCAAAACGAGCGGTCGTTATCGCAATTGAACGAGCAGAGCAAAGAAACGGAAAAAACTAATGCCGCGAACTCATATCACCACGGTCATTAATGGCGACGAGACCGAATTTCTTACCGAAGACAGCACCTCGCTACTGAACGCTCTCCGAGACGACGTTGGTCTAACAGGAGCCAAGGAAGGATGCGGAACCGGTGACTGCGGTGCCTGCTCCATCCTGGTTGACGACAGGGTCAACTGCGCATGTCTCATGTTTGCCCCCGAAGCAGATGGAACTGTAATCGTGACAGTGGAAGGACTTGCCGACTCTGGCGAGCTCCACCCCTTACAACAATGCTTCCTCGAGGGCGCAGCTCTCCAATGCGGTATCTGCACGCCTGGGTTCCTCATGGCAGCGAAAGCCCTGCTAGATAAAAATCCGGACCCGACTGAAACAGAGATTCGATACGCCTTGGCCGGCAATCTATGCCGGTGCACCGGTTACGACAAAATTATTCGCGCTGTCCAAGAAGCAGCTAGAGAAATGAGGGGTCAGTAATGGCTATCACTGAAGAAAACCCTGGCTACAAGTGGGTTGGAACTCGACCGATTCGACCCGACGGCTTAGAAAAAGTCACTGGTAAAGCACGCTTCGGCGCTGACTTGGTCCTGCCCGGAATGCTGTATGGCAAGGTCGTACGATCACCTCACGCGCATGCGCGTATCGTTTCCATTGACACAAGCGCTGCCGAATCTATGGAGGGTGTCAAAGCAGTAATCACCGGCGCCGACTTCCCTGATTTGTCGGCGAATGGTGCCCACCCGAGCGACATCGACGTAGCCAACAACGCCATCGCACGCGACAAGGTGTTATATGAGGGTCATGTTGTCGCTGCTGTAGCTGCGATCACCCGGGAGCAAGCCGAAGCTGCCGCGAAAGCCGTCGCAGTGACATATGAAGTGTTGCCTCACGTCTTGACAGTTGATGAAGCGATGGCCGACAACGCTCCGTTGCTCCACGAAGCGATGATTACTAAAGGCGTTGACCCGGCTCCCGAAGAACCATCAAATATCGCTAGCAAGATTCTTCATGAGCGAGGCGATCTTGACCAGGGTTTCGGTGAAGCCGACGCGGTTGTTGAACGGGAATTCACGACGAAACCAGTCCACCAGGGTTATATCGAACCCCACGCAGCAGTAGCTGACGCTAACAGCGACGGCAGGGCTCACATTTGGTGTTCATCCCAAGGCCACTTCCAAATGAGGGCTTATACCGCGACAGTGCTAGGAGTTTCTCCCGGCACCCTCAAAGTCACGGCTGCTGAAATTGGCGGCGGTTTCGGAGGCAAAACCGTTATTTACCTAGAGCCGCTAGCGGTTCGTTTGTCTCAGCGAGCTGGTCGTCCTGTCAAGCTAGTCATGGACCGAGACGAAGTCTTCCGTGCTACCGGTCCGACATCTGGAACCCGCATCAAAGTCAAAATGGGTGTTTCCAAAGACGGGAAAATAACCGCAGCAGAAGTGTGGATGGCCTACGAAGCAGGGGCTTACGCTGGCTCTCCGGTGGGTGCTGCAGGAATGACTGCTATTGCCTGTTACGACATTCCAAACTTTGTGGTTGAAGGATATGACGTTGTCTGCAACAAGCCCCGAGTCGCCGCATACCGTGCGCCTGGAGCACCAATGGCCGCATTTGCGGTTGAGTCTGTCCTCGATGAGTTGGCTCGAAACATTGAGATAGATCCGATCGACATTCGTTTAGCCAACGCTGCCGTTGAAGGAACTCAAGCATCCTATGGCCCCAAATTCCCTCGAATTGGATTTGTGGAGACTCTTGAAGCCATCAAAGAGCACCCCAACTACACCGCTGAATTGGGACCGAACCAAGGACGTGGCGTGGCTGCAGGCTTTTGGTTTAACGCAGGCATGATGTCTAGTGCGACGGTTCACGTCAACGAAAACGGAACAGCGACCGTAGTGACAGGATCGCCAGACATTGGCGGGAGCCGCCAATCCATGGCGTTGATGGCTGCCGAAGAGTTGGGAATTCCCTATGAGTCGATCAAACCTGTGGTTGCTGATACCGAAACAGTTGGTTTCAACGACGTAACAGGGGGGAGCAGAGTAACCCTCGCAACGGGCGCAGCTGTGGTGGACGCCTGCCGTCTCATAGTGGAAGACCTACGAGGACGCGCTGCGAAGACATGGGACGTAGAAGTTGACCAAGTTGAATGGGTTGACGGACAGGCACAGCATGTCGACGGTGCGCAACCTCCACTCTCCCTAAATGACTTGGCAGCTAAGTCTGGAAGAACCGGTGGACCGATATCGGCCAACGCGTCACTCAATTCACGCGGAGTAGGAGCAGGTTTCTCAACCCAACTCTGCGACGTTGAAGTCGATCCAGAAACAGGCGTGACAAGAGTTGTTCGTTATCTCACCGCACAAGACGCAGGACGTGCCATCAGTCCCGACTATGTCGAAGGACAAATGCAAGGTGGTGTGGTCCAAGGAATCGGTTGGGCGCTCAACGAGGAATACATCCATGACACCGAAGGAGTCATGGAAAATCCAAGCTTCCTTGACTACCGCATGCCGGTCGCTTCAGATCTGCCAATGATTGATTGCGCCATTGTCGAAGTGCCAAACCCAGCGCACCCGTATGGAGTACGCGGTGTTGGAGAAGTCGGAATAGTTCCCCCGATGGCTGCTGTAGGCAACGCAATCCACGATGCCGTAGATGTTCGGATGACTGAATTACCAATGTCGCCGATCAAAGTTCTCGAAGCGTTGAACGAAAACGACGGCTAACTCCCGTCATGGCACAAGTTCATTTTTCTGCGGGCCTTCGCGAATTGACCGGAGGCGCCGCCCACGTGGAAGTGGACGCCTCCACGGTTCGAGGGCTCATTGCTGCTTTAGATGAAATGTTTCCAGGTATAGGCGCGCGGCTATCAGAAGCTTCCTCCGTTGCAATAGACGGCGAAATCTTTACCGATGCCGAATATGAATCGGTGTCGGATAACGCCGAAGTGCACTTTCTGGATATTTTTCAAGGCGGCTAAACACACCGCGTCTAGCGACCGGAATCTTTGCTGAACTACCTCTGGTGATCAGAAAAAGCAGGGAGACGTTCTGGAAGGAAACAAAGCACCCATGCCAACGCAGAGGTGACCATCACCATTGCGATGGCAATTTCATAACCGGAACTATCAATCACGAAACCGAGCACAGCAGGTCCTGCCAACGCTCCGAACCCGAGAGCTGTATAGAGGGTTCCGACGGTTCCGCCGAGGTCTGCGACTCCGAACCAGGTTGCTAGGACATTGGGAGCGGCAGTGAACCACACCGCCCAGCCAATTCCATGCAGTAAGGCGCTACTCGCGAAAAGAAAATAAGAATCTCCGGCCAGAAGCCACAGCAGCAAACAACACAAAAGCAGAATCTGGCCGAAGCGGTATTGATGCATTGGAACAAACCGATCGTTCAAGGCGCTAATTACGAGACGGGCAACCACTGATGACGCGCCGATGATTCCGACCAGCACAGCTGCCGCTGTACCAGAAATACCTTCGCTCACTGCATGATCGTTATAGAAGGCCAAAGGGGCGTAGAAGCCGGGTCCACCAAGTACTAACGCCACATAGAGAACGATGAATTTTCTAGAGCGAAGGATTGTTGCTAGGCCAAGACTCGAACTTTTCTGGCTTACGGGTGGATCGGCTGCAGCCACAGTGCACAAAATCAGAAGCACTGCGCTAAATGCTGCGTAAATACCCAGTGTCGACCTCCACCCCCACCTGTCAATCAAGAAGCGAGACACAATTGGGACAATGAAAGTGCCCATCCCAACACCTGCTAGCACCAGACTTATGGCTGACGCTCGCCGATGCTGAAACCAGCGCCCTACAGTTCCAATCATTGAGGGATAACAACACCCGACAGCGCTTCCCACCAATGGCGCGTAGACCAGATACAACATCCACAACGCTGAAGCTTGGCTACTAACAACCAAGCCAAGAGTCATAAACACTGCACCGGTTCCCACGACTGGTCGAACACCGATGTTGTCGCTGACCTTTCCACCAATGGCGCCTGCCAAGTAATAGAAGCAAACCGCCGTGGAAAATAATGGCGCCACTGGCCCTGTCGAGGTATCGAAGGATTCAGCTATAGGGGTTAAAAAAATTCCAAACGAAAATAGAACTCCGAAGTTAACGAAGTTGGCGACAAAAGCTGCGGCGGTCACTATCCAACTGCTCCGCCGGAACTGAAATGGTTTGGTATCGATCATCTCTTTCTATCGCTAAACGCAGCGGTAGGTCACAATTCCTGACGACTAACGGCGATCGGAAGGCAACTAGCTCATTGTTAGGCCACCGGACACTGACAGTGTCTGGCCCGTTACAAAAGCAGCTTCTTCAGAGCAGAAGTAAATCACTGCGGAAGCAACTTCTGTTGGGGTGCCGACCCGTTTCATAGGAACTGCACGCGCCATTGCACCAATAATCTTGTCGCCATCGTCGCTGGCAGCCACGATTCCGTCGAGGAGAGGTGTATCAGTGGGGCCAGGACAGACCACGTTGGCGGTTATGCCCGACCTAGCTGCTTCACGAGCAATTGTTTTGGTGAACCCAATTACGCCACCTTTAGCTCCGGAGTAGACGGCCTCAAAGGAGGAACCGACACGCCCTGCATCCGAAGCAATATTTACGATCCGCCCCCAACCGTTTTCGGTCATAGAAGGGAGACATGCGTGAACTGTTCGGAGCACACCCTTGTAGTTGATTTCAATTACTCGATTCCAGAAATCTTCGTCTGTGGCTAAAAATGGCATTAACTCATCCCAGCCTGCGCAATTCACCAAAATTTCTGGGGATCCGAGTTCATCTAAAACTTGCAAGATTCCGCTTTGGACAGAATCACTGTCGGCGACATCCATGTGCACACTGATAGCCGTGCCGCCAGTATCAGCAATCAATGAAGCTGTTGCTGACGCCCCATCAAGGTTCAAATCGGCGACCGCTACCTTGCGGCCAGCGGCTGCTAAGCCGACACAAATTTCCCTACCGATTCCACTACCGCCACCGGTAACAAGTGCAACCCGTTCGTTCATCGTTTAACTCCTCGTAGCGCGAGCCACTTGGCCCCATTTGTCTACAGATTCAGGATCTTTTCGCATGTGCTCCTCGGTCAGATACATCACAACTCTTGAAGCGGTTCCTTCATACCTATCTTTCAGACGATCTGCCATTTCGTCCCACGTCGACACCAACGCAAAATGCTCCAACATGTCATCAGAAATAGTGTCCGCCATTCCTTGTAAATCACCGGCTTTCATCTTGTCGCCCAGAGCTTTTGTTACGCCCTCAAAGCCCAGATCTTCAAACTGAAAGGCATAGTTAGGTGTGGTGCCGTAAAAGGCTATTTGAGTCTTAGCGCGGTGTACCCACGGTGCGCGCTCTTCGGGCGTATCACCGGCCACGGCAAAGACGGGAACGATCAGATCGATCTCAGAAATTTGGCGGTTCGCCTTCTCGGCGCCTTCCCCCATCTCAGGCAATAAGCGATTTTGGATGTAGTGCATTGAATGCATCGGATGGACATGCACTCCGTCCGCGACTTGGCCTGCTACTCGGTTCATGAGAGGCCCCACAGATGAAATATCAATCTTTATGTCGCCGAATTCATGAGAACGAGGCTTCCACGCGTCGGGTAACAGAGAAAGGTTGTAGAAATCGCCCTCATAACTCAACCGCTCTTCGCCGCGAAAAGCTCTCAAGCAAGCCTTCACCGCGAGCACGTAATCGTGAAGGCGACGAGCAGGGTGATCGAAATCGGAAGAATAACGTCGAACAACGTGGCCCTTTACCTGGCTGCCTAGACCTAAACGAAACTTGCCCTGCGTTTCACCAGCTAATTCCCAAGCCACTTGAGCCGAGACCATCGGACTCCTAGGAAACGCGACCGCGATTCCGGTCGTGAACGTCAATGACGGAGCAGCTAACGCTGCAGCAGCTATCTGCATCCACGGCACCTGTCCGGTCTCCGTGTACAACATTCCGGAGAAACCTTGACTTTCGACACTTCGAGCTAATTCGCCTGCCGAACCCCAAGTAGATGAACCAGTCATCAAATCAAATTCCACGTCTGAACCTTTCTCTCACCCTCTATTTGAGCCGAAATGAACCCGTTCGGCCAATGGAGTTGGTTCGGATCTATGGTTGCGGGTTATGAACGACAATTGGTTACTGATGGGGGAGATCCCCGACCGTGCCGCACGGCTATGGAAAGACCACCCTGCGTTAGTGTTCCAGGGCGAACGTTGGACCCACGGCGAGTTTGCCAATGATGTACAAAAGGTCGCGAAAGGGCTGATTGCTCTCGGAGTTCAACATGGTGACCATGTCGCAGTTTGGATGACAAACCGCCCTGAATGGCTACAACTGATGTACGCAATTCCCCGTGTAGGTGCATGCATCGTCCCTCTCAACACTCGGTATCGAACTGATGATGTTGCATACACCGTTGTGCAATCCGAAAGTAAATTTTTGATAGCGCTCGACCGTTCGGGCCCCATCGACTATGGGGAAATGGTCGAAGCAGCGCTTCCACAACTCAATGAGGGCGGTCATCTTCGGCAGATTGTGATGATGGGGGAACAGCTAGAGGAAAGCGTTTCGTGGGAAACGATGCTTGAACAAGGCTCCCAGGTGAGCGACGAGCAACTGCATAGCCGCTCAGATCACGTCAACGTGGAAGATCGGATGATGCTCGCCTACACCTCAGGGACCACCGGGCATCCAAAGGGAGTTATCCACTGCCACAAACCTGTCCGTAATACCTACGAAAGAGCAATGCTTCTGGGGCACAACCGCAACGATGTTCATCTGAGCTATCTGCCTTTATTCCACGCCTACGGATTTAGCGAAGTCGCGATGATGGTTGCGCTAACGGGAGGAAGCCAAGTGCTCTTCGACGTCTTTGAGCCGGCTCAAGTTTTAGACGCCGTTGAAGAAGAAAGAGGCACAGTGCTCCATGGCTTTGACAGTCACTGGGCGGACCTCATTCGAGAACAACAACAACGAGAACGCGACGTGACCAGCCTTCGCGTAGGGACACTTCCTGCAGGGATGGAATCAACAGTCCCAATAGCGCGACAAGTGCAAGACGTTTTCTGCCCCACCACCAGTGGTTTCGGCATGAGCGAAACCTGGGCATTTATCGCCTCAAGCCATGTCACCAACACATTGGAGCAAAGAACCGAAGCTTCGGGGTACCCCATGTACGGCATTGAGTTTGAAGTTCGCGATCTTGACCAGGGTCACGTCTTAGGTGAAAACGAGCAGGGAGCCTTGTATGTCAGGGGCTACACGGTTACCAGTGGATACTGGGGAAAGCCCGAAGCCACAGCCGAAGTACTGGATGACGACGGCTGGTTAGACACTGGTGACGTCGCCATGCTCAGATCAGATGGACACGTGGTCTTTATAGGACGACACAAAGACATGCTGAAAGTCGGAGGCGAAAATGTCTCACCAGCTGAAGTCGAAGGGTATCTCCTCGAGGTTGAGGGCGTTGAAGAGATCGCTGTTGTTGGTTACCCCGACGATCGACTCGTCGAAGTACCCGTGGCGTTCGTCGTCAGTTCCGCTGATCTATCAGCAGAAGCATTAATTGAACGATGTCGTGGCAAAATTGCCAGCTTCAAAATACCCAGACACGTCATCTTCATAGATGAGATGCCGTCGACCCCGTCAGGGAAGATACGAAAAATAGAACTGAGAGAGTGGGCGTTAAACCAAATTCAATAACCCGGAACTTGGTTTAGACCGGTCCACCAAGAGTGTGACTGGTTGCATCACCTGATGCACGTTCAGCCTCTCGGTTACGAACCTCTGCTCGACCCACCACCATGTGGTGAACTTCGTCAGGTCCGTCAGCGAGGCGAAGCGTTCTTTGGCTATGCCACATATCGGTGAGTGGGAACCATTGGGAAACTCCAGCAGCTCCATGCATTTGGATTGCTTCGTTGATGATGTCGCAGCACTTCTCGGGCACCATGGCCTTAACAGCGCTCACCCATACACGGGCTTCTGCGTTACCAAGCGTGTCCATTGCCTGGGCAGCACGCAAAACCATCAACCGCATTGCTTCGACTTCGATGCGACTGCGCGATATGACTTCCATGTTCTTGCCAAGATTGACAAGCTTCTTACCGAACGCTTCGCGGGAAAGACCTCGATCAACCATCATCTCGATGGCCTTTTCGGCGGAACCAATTGAACGCATGCAGTGATGGATTCGACCTGGCCCCAGGCGGAGTTGACTAATTTCGAAGCCCCTACCTTCGCCTAGTAACACGTTGTCTTTCGGGACTCTGACATCTTCAAGTTTGATGTGCATATGTCCGTGTGGGGCATCGTCGTTACCGAAGACGTGCATTGGACCAATGATGTTCACGCCCTCAGCGTCCAGAGGTACCAGGATCTGAGACTGTTGCTTGTAGGTATCAGCGTCAGGGTTCGTCCGAACCATGGTGATCATGATCTTGCAACGAGGATCACCTGCACCTGAGATGTAGAACTTCTCGCCATTAATGACCCACTCGTCACCGTCAAGAACCGCCTCGGTCTCGATTTGCTTCGCATCTGAACTCATTACTCGTGGTTCAGTCATGCAGTAGGCGGAACGGATCTTCCCGTTTAGCAATGGTTCGAGCCATTGCTCTTTTTGCTGGGCAGTTCCGACTCGTTCAAGAACTTCCATATTTCCGGTGTCCGGTGCTGAACAGTTCAGGCATTCTGATGCGAGACGGTTCTTGCCTAATTCGTTGGCAATGTAGGCATAGTCGAGGTTGGTTAGACCTTCCCCGGTCTCGGCATCAGGGAGAAAGAAGTTCCAGAGACCTTGAGAGCGGGCCTTTTCTTTGGCGCCCTCAAGCAATTCAAGTTGCCCTTCGCCGTATCCCCATCGTTCGGACCGACCTTCGCCAAGCCGGTGGTACTCCTCCGTAATGGGGTCTACTTCCTCTCGAATAAAGACTTTCACGGCCTCGTACAACGGACGAACCTTGTCTGACATCCTCAGATCAAAGTCGTCCATGCTTGCTGACTTCAGTGCGCCACCAACCACGGGGTGCCCCTTTCACATTGCGTTTACTGAACACTAGCTATCTTCTTGGCGTCAAGCATTCTCGAATCGGTAAACAAACGAAACGATCTCCAAATAAGTCAGAAAAATCACTAGAGAAAAGATGATCCAGTGCCTAAATACGCTGATCATCCCTGACTCTCGTCATTGCCGGCACTACGTTCCATGTCCATGGCATCTTGTTCACGAGGTACCTGCGGTGCACCGGCAGTAGCGGGTCTTACATATGACAGTGCCTCTCTTTCAGTTTGGGTCATAGACCTTCATGCAGACACAAGCCATGTCATGTCGTTGTGTCAAAAACATGTTCAAACGCTTCGGGTACCTCAAGACTGGACTGTCTCCGATGAACGAGACGGCGTGCCGAGACTATGGACAGTTACCCCTAACGACGGGTCAGCTCCATCTCCGAAACGGAGTCGTGTGCGGCGTCAGCGCGCGCAAAGCGGCCGAATTATCGAAGTTGAAGAATTACAGCTGTTCGAACTAGATGATGCCCCAAGCGAAGCAATGGCATCAGTTGCGTCTCTCGACGCTGCTCGGAGTGCAGGAAGGTCTCGTAGCCGTGTCGATCTGACGACTGAAGTCAGATCCAACACGCTTATGGGCTGAATGAAGCGCTAGCAACAATTACAGATGTCCACCGGAACGCATATCTGTCACTATTACTCGGCCATCTGGCGCTAGGGCTGCTCGGAACCTAATTTCTCCATCGGCAACAAGAACTAAGTCGTTGCCGTCGTTAGAGACTTCCAGAGCAGATCCAATTTCCTGTTCCAGGTCTGGTCTAACGCGGTGAAGTATCTCTCGAATCCGTTGTCGTCGCTCCGCTTCGATTAAGTCGTAGTCGAACTCGACAAAATCTCCTGGTTCAGTTCCTGAGGGCCGCATGTTTATCTAGATTTTCTGCCATCAATACGACGGCCAAAACTAAAACAGATCATTTCCAGGTCACCGTGTGGGCCAAACGAGGACAGTTCCGGCCTGACGAAGTCAGATAACTCATTTCGGCAGTCCTTTCATAGTGAAGACTCTTAATCTCCGACCACTTCTGTGCCTATAACGATACGCATTGGGGGAGATGTTGCCGGACGCTACGGTATGCACTGTGGATTTAGTCCTTCCAATTGGTCTATCGCTGCTGTTCATCTATGTGGTGTATCGGGTAGGTCTCAAACTGATGCTTGGCTTCTCCCGGCCCGTACCGCCGCCGCCTCCACCCGGTGAACTGCGTAAAGTTCGCCTCACCTATATGTGCACCCTATGCGGTACCGAAGTCCGAATGACTCGATCACCAAATAGCGTTCCAGAAGGGCCGAAGTGTTGCATGGAAGAGATGGAACTCATTCGTGACCACGACAATGACTAGTACAAATCCGCTAATCCACAGGTTTTCCCCAGGCTGGGGAGAAACAACATAGATGTAATTCTCCGCTAATTGACGCGAGCGATTAGAGAACTACCGCCATCTCGTCGCCATGAGGATTCCTACCAACACGAAGCCCAGCCCTCCGAGGATCCATGAGCTTGATGGGCTACCGGGCAACCAGCTCATGTAGTTGGAAAAGATGACAGCAACACCCACCAATAAAAAGCCAAGAATCAGCCACCCGAACCAGGGAGGGCTCGGCGGCATATCACCCGAAAGAGACTCTTCGGCAACAAATCCCTCTGGTCGCGTTCCTTTAGGTGTTAATCGACTTGTCTTTTTAGGCCTGGCCATGAGCAACGAGGATAGAGGGAGAAACGATATGGGACTAATCACTTAGCCGATAAGCCCAGTATCGCCGTAGATGTTCTTGCTGCAGTGACCTAATTGCTTGGTTCTACCGTGATCAAAGTGCTGCCTGTTCCAGAGCCGGCGTCGCCGCTACCGACAATAAGAATCACTTCGGACCCCAAAAGGAGGTCCGTTCCTGGTAACGGATCAATACCTAATACCTGCCCGATGGAAGGGTCACCTGCTCCAAGTTGTCTTTCAACGCGTATGACTTCGAACCCCAAATTTCTTAAAGCAATCTCAACCTGGTTGGCGTCCGTCGTGCCGAGAATTTCTAACGAAGGGACCTGCCCAGTCGCTGGGCCAAGTGACACAACTAGACGTACGACACTTCCCCGCTCAGTGGAACGCCCGAACCCGGGTTCAGATCGAATCACTGTATCTATAGGGAAATCTAAAGAATGTTCCCTAACGACTTCCTCTAGAAGTCCCTCGCGAGCGAGAGTCACTCGAGCATCTGAAATTGTTTGCCCCTCGACCGAAGGAACCTGGACTTCGCCTTTACCGATAGACACGGTCAAAGTTATGACCGTCCCCTGGGGTCTTTCTTCAGTGCTAGGGACGCTTTGTTCGATCACTACGTTTCGAGCAAAATCGTCGCTCTGTTCATCAACGCGTTCCACTGAAAATCCCGCAGTAAGCAAAATCTCCTCAGCTTCCAGAAAATCCATTCTTTCGACTGCAGGGATTCGCACAACTGTGAGCCCTTTAGAGGCAAATAATCGGATGGGATTGTCAGGGTCGTTGGGTTCAGCGAGTAATAGCCCAGCTCTCGGGTCTTGTTGAAATATTTGGTTTGCTGGGATGTCTTGTCGTTCTTGAAATTCAATAGTTATTTGTTCGAATCCTTCACCGCGTAACTGATTCTCAGCTTCTTGCCAATCAAGCCCCACCACAGATGGGACTCGTAGTCGACTATCACCACCACCAACCACACCGGCGTCGTTATCTCCCGAACCCGGACTAAATCCGTTGAGGAGCAAATAGACCAAGCCCGCAACAACGATTAAGAGCACCACGAGCAAAGTCGCCCAGACTCTGGTTTTGTCCGACGTCGTGGCAGCGACCGTTGGGTTGCCGTTAGGTGGTGTCGCCCTTTCAGGTTGCTCCGACGGTTGTGCTGCAACATTTTGTGGAGCTGGACGTGTCCCCGGAGAAGGTGTTACGCGTGTTTGAACAGTTGTAGCGGCGAGGTCGCCACTCCGCTGAGTTGCGAGGACCTGCTGACCGGTACGAAATCGTCTCAAGTCACCACGTAAATCGTCAGATGAGGCATAGCGGGTGTCAGGGTCTTTTGCTAAACCAAGAAGACAAATTGCTTCGAGCGCCGCAGGTACATCGGCGTTGAATTGTGATGGCGGAGTTGGAGCTTCCTGAACATGTTTGTATGCGATCGATACTGGCGTGTCGCCAGTAAATGGCGGGCCTGCGGTCAGCATTTCGTAAAGCACCACTGACAAGGAATACACATCACTTCTGGGATCAGCCGGATGCCCTTGGGCTTGCTCTGGTGAGAGGTACGTGGCGGTGCCCATTACCGAACCGGTTTGCGTCAAGTTGTCGGAAGTATTTCCGGTAAGAGCCCGCGCTATACCGAAATCAGTAACTTTTACCTGCCCTCCCGTGGTAACTAAAACATTTCCTGGTTTGACGTCGCGATGGACAACCCCGTTTCGATGAGCGAAGGCCAAAGCTGCTGCGATGTCAATCGCGATGTCTGCTGCGCGGTCAGGATGCAGCGGACCCTCCGCCCTAATGATTTCAGCGAGGCTCCGCCCTTCAACATATTCCATGACGATGTAATAGGTGCCAGCTTCTTGACCCCAGTCATATACGCCGACAACGTTCGGTTGGTTTAAGTTCGCCGCCGCTTGCGCCTCTCGGCGGAAGCGCTCAACGAACGACGCATCAGTCGCGTACTCGGGGAACAAAACTTTGACTGCGACAGGTCTGTCCAGAAGCTTGTCCCTGCCCAAAAACACCTCGGCCATGCCCCCACGCGCGATACGTCGATACAGCTCATATCTGCCACTGAAAATAGGTCGGTCATTTTCGGACATTGGCATCTCTGGAGGGACCATTAGGAACCTCCTACCTTAAAGCTTGGGAGGCGTAAAACGGCCTCGGTGATTCGTCGGGCAACTGCAGCGACATTGGCTTCGTCAATCTGTTGATCATTGAAGCTGTCATCCTCTAGAAGTACCGCAACAACGAGCTCTGGCAGTGTCACTGGGGCGATAGTGACTGCCCAACCATGTTTGTCAGAAAGTTTGGTCGCCACCATGCCGCCAACTGAGGTCCCATTAATCGAAAGGCTCTGGGCCGAGCCGCTCGCAACATTGTCTGCTAGCAACTGTCTGAGTTCAGCCGCAGTTTCCTTGGACAACGATTGACGCAACGCATTTGGAGCGAATTCCTCGAGAACTTTGTTGTCATAACTCAGGACTCGGCTCACTGCGTGAGGTTGCATTCTGCTGCCACCATTGGCGATGGTGGCAAATAAGTGCGCAACTTGCAGGGGAGTGACTTTGAGACCCTCGCCTACAGCAGCGTATGAAGCAGATGAATTTAATGACCCTGTTTGAAGGGCACCTTTTGGGCTTCCTTCTAGCCGGACCGGGCTGGTTCCAGTTATCCCCAATCGTTGTGACACATCGTTTAGTTTCCCTCGACCAATCGTGGTTCCGATGGTTGCCCATCCAGGGGAGCAATCGGCGAGCAGCAGTGACTGTAAGTCCCCGCCGCATGGGCCGCCATCGTGCACGATCGCGTGCGAACCTTCGATTGAGGTAACTCTCTCGATTGGGGGCACAACGAAATCGCGCAGATCTTCTTCTATGGCTGCTGCGGCTGTGACAATCGTGAACAACGACCCAATGTCGTAACTTTGGAATTCTGCTCGGTTGAGTAAGGGCTGATTAGGGTCCGACAATAGGGCCTGGTAATCCCTGGTCACTGCTATCAAATCATGCGAAGACAAATGGTTCGGGTCGAACTGCGGCGCACTCCACAGGCCAAGCACAGATCCTGTGGTCGGGTTAAGAACTACGGCAGCTCCTACTTGTCCTGCCATAGCTGCTCGTGTAATCAGTTGAATGTCGTGCCGAATTGATAGCTCAAGTTGACCGGTACGCGAACGGTCGATAAAGAGGTCACGATTGTCTTGGAGGCGAACCCCTAAATCTTCGCCCCCAAGGAAGTGGTTCTGGGTCCGTTCCAGACCTGACCCGCCGTTCTCCGCCGAAATGAATCCGGCAACGTGTGAATATAGAGGCCCATATGGGTATTGCCTTAAACGACCCTGCCTGCCGCTTACAGCGACGGTTTGAGCGATAATTTCACCATCTGCGGTTCGGATGAATCCTCGCGGCTCATCAAAGGCCAGCGTGATTTCCCGAGTGTTCTGAGGATGACTTCGAAGCGTATCTGCGTTGAGCACCTGAATAATTTCGAGGCGGAAAAAGAGCAGCCCATACAACACGAGAAAAACGACACCTACATGAGCTATTCGACGGGTCATTGGTCGCCCTGAGGTTCTAGTGCGATTTGAGGGAGCAACTGTGTTCGCTCAGAAACATTGGGTGCTGCCTCAGAAATTTTTAATAACAGCGCTAAGGCGATATTGCATGTGACTAATAGTGATCCGTTAAGTGCAACAAATGGGAGTGATAGCCCCATAGGTGGAAGAAAACGAACGACTGCTGCAATTGAGGCCCACGCTTGACCGGCGAAAAAGATTGCGATGCCGGTGGCCAAAATGGTGTCGAACTCGGTGCGAGCAGCAATTGCTAGCCGCAGGCCTACGCCGACAAGCAGTAGATAACTCAATAAGATCGCGGCCCCGCCTATAAAACCGAGCTCTTCTGCAAGCGGCACGAAAGCGAATAGATCTGTCGCGCCGGACATCCAGTCGGCAGAACCACCTCCAGGTCCGGTCCCGGTCAGGCCACCACCAGCTAAAGCGAATGATGACCGAATGCTTGCGTCCCCAAGTTCAAGGTTCGCCCACGGATCAATCCACGCTGCGAAAATCGATTTGGTTTCGGCAATGCTGCTGGCTGCGACAGCTACAGAACCCGCTATTGCTGTCAAAAACGCTGCAAGATCACGAATTCGACCGGCTGCTATCCACCACATTGAGACGAAGATGATGAAGGTGACGAACGCCGAACTCATGTCGGAGTGAAAGATGATGATTACCGAAGTAAGCAGCCAACCGCCAACAAGGGGAAGGAATCGCGAGGGATCGCCCTCCAACGGTTGCACTTGTCCTAAATGTTCAGCTGTATTACGAGATCTGTAGCGGCTCAACCACGCCGCGAAAAACGTAATAAGGAACAAATTTCCTAGCTGTTGCGGAGCTATTGAAATAGGACCCAAATCAATGGTTGAGGAGCCATCTAGCCGCACTGGGCCCGTAGCAATGGCGCCTGGAACAAGAAGTAATAGCGCGCCTGCGATCCCCACGTAGGGTCGAACCTTGTGCAACCAGCTGAGATCACGCAATCCTCTTAGGACTAACAGAAAGCCGCAAGTGGCAGCCAAGCTCCAAGCGAAGTGGTTGTCAGCTAATTCGGGATCAATCCGAACAATGAAAGCAAATCCGAGACCCTGCAATAGGGCTGTTATTGGAAATAGCAGCCCGTTAGAAGATGAGGCCCACCTTCTTAATGCCAGATGAGTGACGGCCCAAAGAACCATTAGCCCAAATAAATATGGGGCTACGCGCCAACTCAACGCCACTCGTTCGTCAACGGCCGCAATAGCGACCGTTACAACTGTGATGAAGGCCGCTAGTAAAAGCAGAGTGAGTTCTACTACCCGCTGCCTAGCCACTTAGCTCCCGTCCTCGCCGCCGAACTGACGAGTTTGGAGGGTCGCCACAAAAGATTGTGCTTCGTTCAGCGTTGACATGTGACCGCTGTTGGCTAGGCGAGATTGATCCACATCAGATAGTTCCGATATTTGAATTTGTGTCCACTGCTCTAATGTCGGCTCGAACCATAAAAGACCACCAGCGCGACCTTTTTGAATCACCACATGATTCGCTACAACATCGACGTGATAGCCGGACCGTGCATACCAACCAATGGTGATGACCATCGCTGCAGTTGTAACGGTCAGAACCAAAGTGATTAAAGCAGCCCCAAGAGAAATACGAACCTGGTCGTATAGCCAGCTTCGCTGTTTGATAGTTGATGCACGAGGCTGCATTTCAAAGGCTTCGCCCGTGGCGGAGGCAGAAGCATCTAAGGGTTCTTCTTCCTTGTGCCCGAGATCAACTGAGTTGTCCTCAGCAACTTCACGAAGCTCATCGTTGTCGGTTAACGGCTCGGCTTGCACATCCACGATGAGCACTGTTGAGTTATCTCGACCACCGTGCTCGTTAGCTGCTGCAACAAGTGCCTTAGCGATAACGCCAGGATCCTCTGTGTTCGCTAACTTTTCAGCGATAGCGCTGTCATCAAGCTCGTTTGTTAAGCCGTCGCTGCACAAGACGAATCGGTCGCCGACGGCAGGCTCAATTAACCATTCGTCAATTTCGACGTCTGGATGAACGCCGATCGCGCGAGTCAACATGTTTCGGTACGGGTGCACAGAAGCAGCCTCATCGTCGATCTCGCCCCGCCGGACCAATTCAGCTACGTAACTATGGTCTTCGGTGAGTTGTTCAAGTTGGTTATCTCTGTAGCGGTAGACCCGAGAATCTCCCACATTTAAGACAACGAACTGATGCCCCTCTCCAAGTTGGTCCACAGCTAACGCTGTGAGCGTCGTCCCCATCCCATGTAGTTCAGGCTGAGCAACGGCTGTTTCATGTACCAGCCGATTTGCTTCGACTACAGCATTGCGAAGATCACTAACGCTTCCACGTTCAGCCTTAGCAACCGCTCGGACAGCCAAATTTGCCGCCACTTCGCCACCTTGATGCCCGCCCATACCATCCGCCACGACAAAAAGACCCCAGTCGGCGTACATCGCATCTTGGTTGTTGGCCCGCACCCGACCTTGGTCAGTAGCGCCGCCCCAAGACAGCCTCAGTCTCGGCGACGTAGTCACGGCGTTACCTCGAAGACGGTAGATCCGATTTGTACGTGGTCGCCAGCGCGGAGATTGGTCGCCGATGAAACTTTCTGTCGATTGAGATAGGTGCCGTTGGTGGAGCCTAAATCTTCCAGGATGTGAGCGCCGTCGCGTCGAAAAATGCGCGCGTGAATTTGGCTTGCGTAACTGTCATCGATGGTGACTTCACAAGTTGCTGCTCGACCGATGGTTATTTCCTCAGTGAGTTCGTGTCGCTGACCGTTCAGTGTTTCGGGAGTTCGTACGATCAGCACATTCGCGGGTCGATGACCTTTAATGAACGGATTTACGCGAGATCGCATATCGCGCGTTGGTTTTATCCCCACCCAAATGGCTCGAATGACTCGCAACAGAAATAGGTGGATGAGGATTAGAAGAAGAATGGTGAGAAGCCTGACGAGTTGGGGTGACATCAGACCACCTCTACTCGTAGTTCATGATCGCCAATGCTCACAATGTCGCCGTGCAACAGCCGGTGAGTGTCGATTGCGATGCCGTTGACGAGAGTGCCGTTGGTGGAGCCCATATCAACAATGAATAATCCGTGCTGGTCCGCCCGGATTTCTGCATGATGCCGGCTTACATTTGATCCGGCTAGGACCACCCCACAGTCATCGTTTCTTCCAAGGATTTGTGGCGTAGTGACGGCGATCTGAAGACCATCAGATGTCACTAAAACAGCTTCATCTCCGATCGGAGCATCACGAAACTCTCCTGAGACGTCACAGCGACCTGTTCTAAATCTGGGGTTTGTCGCAAAGTCAATTGATAGGGGTCCGGTAAGTCCCAAGCCTTTTGCACGCGCATGGGTGTGGGCCACTTCGATCAGTTGACGTCGAAGCGATTCTTCTGCATTCCCGAAGCGGTCCCTGTCTTTTTGAGCAAAAGCGACGATGAGATGGTTAGGGATAATTGGGTGACCATGCGTGTCGCTGGTGCGTTCTTTGTCAAGAAGACGAGTGACCTTGTGCCCTAAGGCTCTAGGGCTGACGGGTGTACGCAGAACACGCGAAGATGCTCTACCTATAGCGTCGCTTATGCCTTTGAGACCCATTGTTACTTGAGTGTAGGACCGGCTCCGTCAGGTCGGGGGTCGCCTGCGATGAACAGTCGAGGTCCTCGTGGCGGAAGAAAGTTGTTGTGCAGCTACGCTGGGCGATCCAAATTAGCGCGAGTGGCGGAACTGGCAGACGCGCAGGCTTCAGGTGCCTGTGCCCGCAAGGGTGTGAGGGTTCAAGTCCCTCCTCGCGCACACAAGTGTCTGCGGGTTCTAGCGGGTCTCAGTTGGATGACACAGTCGGGCGTGGAACTAAGACATACAGGGTTGCTAACTCACCTGTTTAATTTCCATTTGAGAGGGCACCTTCGAAACGTAACAGTTGCTCTTTTGTGCCTAAACCACCAGCAAAACCGGTGAGAGAACCGTTAACCCCAATTACTCGATGACAAGGAAGCACTATTGAGACCGGGTTCTTACCGTTAGCAGCTCCGATCGCTCTCACTGCTTTAGGGCGCCCGAGGAGTTCTGCCTGCTGCTTGTAAGTCCAGGTTTCGCCGTATGGGATCCTCGCGAGAGCGTTCCACGCTTGTTGTTGGAAATCAGTTCCTTGCAAGTCAAGTGGAAGATCGAACTCAGTACGTTCTTTGGCGAAATACTGTCCAAGCTGTGTTGCTGTTTCGCAGAGGATTGGATCATTGTTTGACGCGGTCATCTGGCGTGGGAGCGTGATCCGGTCTCTGTCGTTAGGCCAGAGAACAGCGCGCAGCCCCACTTCAGTGCTCACCAGGGTGAGGTTCCCAATGGGCGTCGACACTTCTTGGCATAAATGAGGGTTGCTCATCAGGAATTCCTATTGACTTGGGGTGCTTGCCACAGATGTTGAGCGGCCCATGAACGGAATGGCGCCCACACTTTAGATTGTTTCTGCAGTGCCTCTGAGTTGAGGTCTCGTTCCGCGATGTTGTTTACTGACCGAAGTACCCCCAAATCAGATGCGGGCATTGCATCGTTATGTCCTAGCACTCGCATGGCTGCGACTTGAGCAGTCCACGGGCCGATACCAGGCAACGCACACCAGCTGCGCTCTATGTCTTGTAGATCTTTTGGAGTTTCGAAATCGATTGAACCGTCAAGTACTGACCGAGCAAAAGTTTGTATGGTGACCTTTCTTCGTTCGGTGAGCCCCACGTCACTCAAGTCGGCGTGAGCCAGAACGTCCGCAGATGGGAACGCGAGGTTTAGATCGGAACCAGTAGAAACCTTCGTCCCAAACCTGGCTGCTATTCGTCCACTAATTGTCGCCGCGGCTGCCACTGAAATTTGCTGACCGATGATGATACGAATCGACGTTTCAAATGGATCCCAGCATCTAGGAACGCGAACCCAAGGGCGTTGCTCTACCAACTGACCGATAAACGGATCGCAAGACAGATGGGCAACAGCTAAAGATGGGTCCTCTTCTACAGCGAACAAGTAGCGGATCCGTTTGAGGTCGCTAGCTAGGGCATCATCGCTATGGGAAGTAGTCGTGATTCGCAGATGGAGACCATCAGCAGCATCTTCGACCTGAAAAATTTGGGGGACTCCACTACTGACCGACACTCTCGCGTAAGTATCTCCCTCCACCTTTTCAACTCCCGGTAGGGCCCGGGGCTGTAGGTGGTCAAGTAATTGTCTGAAGGAATACGGCTGGTGGTACTTCACCAGTACTTCGCGGACTATGTCGGTATTACTGCGACCACTCACCTGTCTAGTATCCGACGAATTTCGCTGCTGGTGGGCGCTCCACCTCAAGAGTCGCAGCGATTGCGTTAACGAACTGGCTGTTTCCAACCGTTGAGATAAGTCACCTCGTCAACAGAACGTCTTGGCGCAGGATAAAAAGAATCCCCGGTGTAGAACGCCACCGGCAGTAACGCGCATTGGCTAACTGTCGGTGGGATACCCAGAAGTTCAGCAATCTTTGCTTCGTGTGCGAGGTGAAATGTGGTCCAAGTCGATCCCAGGCCACGTGCTCTGGCCGCAAGCTGGAAACTCCACACACCCGGCAACACCGATCCCCACCAGCCACCAGCAGAGCCCTCATCGTTTTCCCCACTTGGTGGACGGTCAAGTCGTAAAGGGATAACCATTGCCGGAACTTCGTGCATGTGGTCAATCAGATGAATCGAGGAATCGATGACCCGACTCGTGCGCTCATCGGTACGAATGTCTGAACTTGCGGCTAGATAAGGACGCCCCACCTCGGCGTAATAATGGGCAATTTCCGCTTTCAGTTCAGCGTCGGTGACGATGATCCAGCGATTACGTTCGAGGTTGCCGCCAACTGGAGCGTGGCCCGCCACTTCTATGCAATCCAAAAGAAGATCTACTGGAACCTCTTTGCTGAGATCTAGCCGTTTTCGGACCTGTTTGGTTGTTTTTAAGAGACGGTCTACTTCTCCGAGGTCGAAGTCTGTCATCTGAACGACGGTATCCCTGTGATTTCTTGACCGAGGATCAATCCGTGGATTTCCTCTGTTCCTTCATAGGTCATGACGCTCTCCATGTTGTTCGCGTGACGCATCGGGCTGTATTCGGTGCTCACCCCGTTAGCACCCATCATTGCGCGAGCGGTACGCGCAGCATCTATCGCCACTCGGCAGTTATGTCGCTTCGCCATTGAGATGTGGTACGGGCGAATGCTGTGATCTTCTTTGAGGCGACCAAGGTTCATGGCATGGAGGTTGGCGTTGGTCATGTCCGTCAACATGTCAGCAAATTTAATTTGACTGATCTGAAAACTTGAGAGCGGTTTACCGAACTGAGGGCGTTCTTGTTGGTAGTCCAAAGCAGCGTTATAACAGTCTCGAGCGACTCCAACAGCGCCGAATGCTATGCCGTATCGAGCTTCGCTTAGACAACTCAACGGCGCACCAATACTCATTGCATCGGGGAGCCGCATGGATTCAGGTACCACTACGTCATCCAAGTAGAACTCTCCAGTTACCGAAGCTCTGAGTGAAAGTTTGTTCTGGATTTTCCTAGCTTCGAAGCCTTCCGAGTCTGTTGGAACTAAGAACCCGCGGAATCCTTCATCAGTGTTGGCCCAGACGATGGCGAGATGTGCAATGCCGGCATTGGTGATCCACCTTTTTGATCCGTTGAGGATCCACTGGTCGCCGTCTCGTTTAGCTCGTGTCGCCATCGATGACGGATCCGAGCCGTGATCAGGTTCGGTGAGCCCGAAACAACCAATAACTTCGCCTGCAGCCATCTTTGGCAACCACTCCTCCTTTTGTTCCTCTGATCCGTATTTCCAAATAGGGAACATGCACAAAGACCCCTGAACGGATACAAAGCTTCGGAGGCCGCTATCACCAGCTTCGAGTTCTCGGCACGCGATCCCGTACGCCATCGCCGATGCTCCCGCGCAGCCGTAGCCATCAAGATGCATACCTAATAAACCCATGTCAGCGATGGTGGGTACCAATTCCATTGGAAACGTGCCTGCTTCAAAGTGCTCTCCGACGACAGGTTTAAATTCGTTGTCAACGAATTTGTTGACTGTGTCGCGAATCATCTGTTCGTCGTCGTTAAGGAATTCGTCTAGGCCATAAAAATCTGAAAGGTCTGCCATGTGGCCAGTATGTCTCCGAAAGGACTGCAGTCGCTATTCGAATGCCACAACTTTTGTTAACTGGTTTCGACAGGCCGATCTGCGCTGTTGCTCCACTGAGACCAAGAACCGGCGTACAGAAGTGCCTTTCCTAATCCTGCGTGTTCGAACGCTAACAAGTTGTTGCAGGCGCTTACCCCAGACCCGCAGTACATGACAGTTGCAGATCCTTCGGTGCACCCTGCATTTTCGAACCTTTGACGGAGCTGTTCAGGAGATTCGAAAAAGCCATCTGGTGAGAGATTTTGGGAGAATGGGAGATTGATCGCGCCGGGGATGTGCCCCGCTTTGGGGTCTACTGGCTCGTTTTCGCCTGAGAATCGATCCGGGCTTCGAGCATCGATAAGGACCTGAGAAGGATCATTTCCGGCTAGCGCTGCCGCATCGGCGTCGGCGAACAATTCAGTTGGCCATTCGCGGATTGGATGGTCGACTGCGCCGCGAACGCGAGGCAACGTTTCGAGGTCACCAACCCACCCCTGCAATCCTCCATCAAGCAAGGCTGCATCGTGACCAAGAACCCGAAGCATCCACACCAGACGGCCTGCGGACATGCCGCCACTGTCGTCGTATGCAACAACAGGGTCTTCATGGCTAATCCCAAGTGACCCCAAACTTGCTGCGAACGACGCCGCGGCGGGTAGCGGGTGACGTCCTTCGGATTTACGAGGCAGTGTTGCCAAGTGTTCGTCAAGGTCAACAAATATTGACCCGGGAATGTGCCCCTCGTTGTATTTGTTACGTCCCGGTGTGCGGTCGAGATACCAACGGACATCACATAACACGACGTCGGTTCGGCCCGCTAGTTCTTCGACGGTGACGATGGGGGGAAGCAACTTGGTGGTCATTGGCCACCGAACATCATCAGCCACTGTTCTTCTGAGTCAGGTTTAAACACGTAGTTCATTTCCCGTGTCATGCCCATCGTTGCCGAAGAATGAAACGAATAGCGATGACCAGGGAATAGAACAGTGTCGTCGGGGACTTTGGCCAGCGTGTTGTGAAGGGAGTGATACATGGCAGTGGCGTCGCTGCCCGGAAGGTCGGTTCGTCCGCAACCCTCGAGGAAAAGGGTGTCGCCTGCGACGAGTGTTCCTTCAACGAGGAAACATTGACTGCCAGGTGTATGTCCGGGGGTGTGTAAAAGATCAACACGTATATCTCCGACAAGAATGTGGTCACCCGGCTGGTGAACCTCAAGATCTCCGTCGCTGACTTCGGTGACCTTTTTCACCAGGTCCGCTTCCTCGGCTTGGACATGAATCTTCGTACCTTTAATTTCGAGGAGTTCTCGAACCCCTTCGATGGTGTGACCCATCATCGAACCTCCGACATGATCGGGGTGGTAGTGACTGGCCAACACTCCGGACAGTTGCATACCGTCTTGATCGAGAATGTCCAATATGTCGCCCACCCCGTAGGCCGGATCGACAATCACAGCGTCGCGGGTCTCTCGATCACCGATGAGATACACAAAGTTCGCCATTTGGGCAGCCATCGGGTCTTCTTTCGCGAAATCTCGCCCCGAAAGAAGTTGACGAAAGTAGAACCGGCTAGTGGTCATAGCGACAAGGGTACCCATGTGGTCAAAATGTCACCGATTGGAACAGCGGCGAACCATTTTTGCTGACAACACACGGCATTATGGTGTTAATGAACTTTCCCCTGTTTGACCAACGATGAGAAACAGAATTCTTCGTTTCGTCGTCTACGGCGCGGTAGGGGTCGTTACTGGTCTTATCGTCGCCGGCGTTGTGGTGCTCGCAGAAAAAGTTCTGCTTGAAGACATTTTGCATCGCAGCCTTTGGCAACAGGCACTCGCCCCGGCATTAGGACTCTGGATCGCAGTACTCCTCTTGAGGTACTCCGATTCGGGTCACCCTTTGTCCCCATCGACTTCAGAGGAATACATACGCGGCTACCACAACAAGTCACATGTCTTAAAAGTCGTTCACCTGCCGTTCCGCTTACTTGCTGGTATCGCCACCGTCGGTATGGGTGGAGCCGCCGGGTTAGAAGGTCCAGCTATTTATGCAGGAGCGACGACCGGTTCGGCAATTCAACGACGGCTCTCCTGGTTGTTCAGAGACAAAGACGGACAAGCGTTACTCGTAGCGGGAGCAGCTGCTGGCGTGAGCGCAGTTTTCCAAGCGCCAGCAACTGGGGTGTTGTTTGCGTTGGAGTCGCCATACAAAGGCGACTTAGGCCGCCGAGCGCTACTCCCAGCGTTACTGTCGAGCGCATCGAGCTATGTGACATTTGTGTTGGTCAGCGGATTAGATGACGACCTGCCGTTCGAAGTTCGAACAGATCTGGTGCGAGTCGGCTTCGGGCAGCGGGAACTGGTCGGCGCGGCGATCGTGGGAGCATTGTGTGGCCTTGCAG
>Ga0208261_1000111_pt1 | contig 33207 bp, 30 predicted proteins | sample Knorr_S7_td_DCM__FD_185595 | JGI IMG/M metagenome (GOLD analysis project Ga0208261, IMG submission 185595) | Marine microbial communities from Southern Atlantic Ocean transect - Knorr_S7_td_DCM_ad_131m_LV_B (SPAdes) (version 3) | ecosystem: Environmental > Aquatic > Marine > Oceanic | place...
TTTCTTTACAGATATCAATGAAAGTGATGGAATTACAAAAATTGAATCTGCTGATTTCTTAACACCAAGATTTGCTCCTGAAGAATCATGGGGTATTGGTGGTACATTATCTATTCCTGCTGGAAATGGAACTGTAGATGTATTTGCAAAATACAATAGAATTGGTGAGCAAGAAACAGATCTTCTTAATGCTTCTCTTGCAAGAGCGCCAGAAACAGAAAACCTGACAGCATCTATTGGATACTTCCAAGATGGTTGGTCAATTGTAGCATACGGCACAAATCTAACTGATGAACAATTTGAAGTTGTTGATCCGATTATGCCTTTATTTGCAATTGGAACAATTAATGAAGGACGTAAGTTTGGAGTTGAATTAACTTACGAATTCTAATTAATAGTTAAATAATTAATTAAAAAGGGCCATTTTAATTGGCCCTTTTTTTTATCCACAACTAAAAATCTAATAATATTGATCTTTTTTTAAAAATAGTCATTATTGATAATGTTGATTTAAAAATTAAAAAAAATAAAAAGAAATTTAAATTACAAAATTTGAGGAAACAATGAAAAAAATTAATAGCCTTTTAATAGGCCTGCCGTTAATGATATTATCATTAACTTCTTACCCTTCTTATGCTCAAGAAATCGAAAGCTCTGGAATTGAAGAAATCATAGTAACAGCCAGGCAACAAGATGAAAGTTTACAGGATGTTCCAGTTACAATTGCTGTAATGTCTGAACAAGATCTAGAGCGTTATAACATTACAACACTTGTTGATGCGGCAAAAATGGTTCCAAATATGGCTATTTCGCAAGGGGGTTCTGGAAATGGTTCCAATCTAAGGCTAAGAGGTATCGGATCTAGCTCAATATCTGCAGCTTTTGACCATTCCATTGCTATTAATATAGATGGAGTAGTTGTAAATAGAGGAAGATTTATCCATAACGCTTATTTTGATATGAATCAGATAGAAGTTCTTAAAGGTCCTCAGTCCTTATATTTTGGTAAATCAGCGACTGCAGGTGTTATCTCCATTACAACAAACGACCCATCAGATGAATTTGAGTTTGAATTTGGAGCAGGCATTGAAACCGAACATGAGGGAACCTTTACCGATTTAGTTATTTCTGGTCCAATTTCTGATAATTTTGGAGCAAGGCTTGCGATTGGTATTAGTGAAAATGAAGAAATGTTCGAAAATTATTCTTTTGCAAATGATCCTATGCCTTTTGGTAATGGAACCCAACAATGGTTTGGAGATGAATCACTTAATGCGCGTTTAACCCTTTTATGGAATCCTTTAGATAACTTTGAAGCAAAGTTAAAATATCATTATTCTGAGTATGAAAATGATGGGGGTGGAACAGCTTGGTCTGAGGAAGGATTATGTCCTGATGGTGTAACTCAATTAACAGGTATTCCAGGTGCAGCTACATTTTTTACAACTAGAGCAGGTGTTGATGATTGTACAATAAACGGAAATACATCAAAAATTAACCTTGAGCCTGGATTAAGAGCTGGACTTCCATGGGGTTATGATGATGGTAAGCCTGGCCTTAATCAAGAAACCAATGTTCTTTCATTGCAATTAAGTTGGGATATCAATGAAAATTTAAATTTAACCTCTGTAACAAGCCAAGTTGAGTTAGATCATGATGAACTTGATGATTATAGTTATGGTGCTGGCGTATTTGGTGGGCTTCATCGTAATATTTATGAACATTTAGCTCAAGAATTTAGACTAACCAGTAATTTTGATGGTCCTCTTAATTTCCAATTAGGTTTGTATGTTCAGGAAATAGAACAAGAATTTGACGCATATCAATATGCGTTCAATTTGGCTGTAATGCCGAATATATTTGGACCAGCTTTGGCATTCTTTGGTGGTGACCCAACAAGTCCAATTGTTGGAGCAGATGGACCTACTGGAAATCAATATGATTATAATAAACATCACTTCCTTGATACAGATGTAAGATCTATTTACTTAGCTGCTTATTGGGATATTAATGAAAGAACAGAGCTTACTATAGGAGCGCGATATACTGAAGAAGAGAAAGTTGGACGTATTGAGATACCATATATTCATTCAGCTGCGGCAGCTTTTGGTTTTGCTGCTCCGCCTGTAATCTCAGGGTTAGAATTTGAAGATGACAATCTTTCTCCTGAAGTAGCACTAAATTATTATATTAATGAAGATGTAAGTGTTTATATATCTTATAAAGAAGGTTTCAAATCTGGTGGTGTTGATAATAGCGCATTGCCAACAGCATCAATTAATCCTTTATCTCCAACATTTGAAGGTTTTGGCGCACTTATTTATGAATCAGAGGAAGCTGAAGGCATTGAATTAGGCGTTAAAGCAAATCTATTAGATGGCAATATGCGTTTGAATGCTACAGTTTTTTCCTATGAATATGTTGACCTTCAAGTGCAATTATTCGACTCAAAAATTATTCAATTTAGCACCTTTAACGCTGGTGGTGTTGAAACAGAAGGTTTCGAGGTTGATGTACTTTGGAATACAAATGTTGAAGGTTTAACTCTTCGGGGTGCTTTTGCTTACACTGATAATATGAATACCAAAGACTTTATTGTTCCATCAGGAGAAAATCTAAAAGGAACGAAAGGTAGCTTTAACCCAGAAATTACAGGATTTGCGGGATTTACTTATGATCAAGCATTAACATCGGGTTGGCGCTCAAATATTTCTGCTGATGCACGTTATTCTGATGACTATGGATGGGTTTCACAAATTAATCCGCCTCGTCAAGACTCCTATTGGCTTTTTGATGCTGCATTAAGCATTTATTCTGACGACGGAAAACATTCTTTTAATTTTATTGGAAGAAATCTCGGTGACGAAATTGTAATAATTGGTGGAGGAGCTATACCAGGAAGAATTCAAAGACAAGAAGGTGCTTCTTCTTTACTTCAAGACCAAACTGCAACAACAACTTTAGGCCGTACATTAACCTTGCAATATAAATTTAGGATGTAATTACTAACTAAATAGGTAAAAATAAAAAAAAGGTCTTAAATAAAGACCTTTTTTTATAAAATTCATTTTATTAACAAAATAATTGCTATTAATTAAATAAATAGTAATATTTTTGATTATATTAATTAAACTTAAAAAAAATAATAATAATTTTTTCGGGAGGAAAATTATGTCGAATTTATCTAGCCAAATTAAATATACTTTTTTGTGCTTATCTTTTTCTTTAATTTTACCTATTTTCATGGGCTCTTCATTTGCTCAAGAAGCATCATCAGGTTTAGAAATTGAAGAAATAATTGTTACAGCGCAAAAAAGAGAGGAATCACTTCAAGATGTTCCTATAGCTATAACTGCTATAACCGAACAACTTGAAGATGCTACAATACGTAACATTGCTGATTTAAGTGCCTTTGCACCAAATGTTATTATTGGAGAAACATCTGTTCGTTCAAGAGGTTCAGCTATCACAATTAGAGGTATTAACTCCAGTGAATCAGATAAATCATTTGATCCAAAGATTCTTGTTGAATTAGATGGTGTTGCTATTGGTACTAACTCTGGTCAGGTTATCGAGAATTTTGATCTTGAAAGAATAGAAATTCTTAGAGGACCTCAAGGAACACTATTTGGTAAAAATACTAATGGTGGTGTTATTAGGGTTATGAGAACTAAACCGACTGGTGAGTTTGGTGGTAAAGTTCAGGCCACTGTTGGTGATAATGGACAAGAAGAATTAAGAGCTATTATCAATACATCAATAATTGATGATACACTTGCTTTGAAGCTTTTTGGCACATCCATTAAAAATGATGGTCACCTTTACAATGCATATCTAAACACTGATGGACCAAAGAAAGATTACACTAATTATGGTGCATCATTATTATTTACAACAGATAGATTTGAAGCTCTTTTAACTCTTGAAACATATGATGATGGAAGTGATGTTGGCGCATGGACTAATAAAAATGATGCAACAACTGTGATATGTAATGTTTATGATCCACTTTATCCTGATGGGACACCAAAAACGGGTGCTGCATTAGGTCCTGTAATGGCATTCAATCCCGAGATGCATAATACATGTGAATCTAATGATAAAACTGCAAGTCCGACAACATATAACACCAATAGCACTAACCCAGGTCAATTTGATACTGATGCAGTTACACTAAATATGTCATATGAATTAAGTGATAATAGTAGGCTTGTTTATACTGGTGGTTATAGAGATGAAGAGGAAGATACTTACTGGGAATATGATGGAACGCCTATGCCATGGATTTGGATTGAAGCAACTAATTACTATGAACAAGAAAGTCATGAAATTAGATATGAAACTATCCAAGATAATTACAACTTAACAGTTGGAGCTTATTTTTGGGATAGTACATACCATCAAGACTGGATTACTAGAGGTTCATTTTGGTCAACTTTAGTTCCGCCATTTCTATATGAAGCAATGCTTGTAGGCGCTGTTGGAGCTTTAAGAGCTGAACCAGGACTTGAAAATGGACTTGGACCAAATTATGTTCAAAAACTGCTTCAAGAGCAACAAACAGAATCTCAAGCAGTTTTTGCGAATCTTGATTATCAATTAAATGATAAAGTAATGCTTACTTTTGGTATTAGATATACTGAAGAAGAAAAAGCATTTATTGGTGGACAGTCTTATTTCACGACTAATGAAAGAGCATATATCAATAACTTTGAAAACATTGGACTTCCAGGTGAGCCTAGCATAGCAAACCTTCTAAAAAAGTATGATGAAATCTCAGGAAAGATTGGTTTAACTTATCAAATCAATGATGATGTAATGACATATGTAACTTACTCAGAAGGCTTCCAGAGCGGTGGATTCTTCGGAAGAAATCAGAATGTCGCAGACTTTAAAAACACATACGATCCTGAATTTGCAAAAACACTTTCAGTTGGTGTAAAAAGCCTTCTTCTTGATAAAAGAGTCCAACTAAATGCCGAATATTTTAGAAATGACTTTGAAGATAAGCAAGAAGATACCATTAAACTTGATCCAACTACAAGAACAGTTGTTACTGTCATTGATAATGTGGCTGGTGTTCTTTACGAAGGTTTAGAAGTTGAAATGAAGGCTCTTGTTTCTGCAAATCTAGAAGCTTTTGTAAATGTTGGCTTTCTTGATGCCGAGTATGACGGATTCATAGCTGACTTAGATGGAGCTAATGCTGAAGGCTTAATTGAGCCTACAAATAATGACGCATTAACACCAAAGTTTTCACCTGAAGTAACTTTCTCTGTTGGAGGAACATATACTGCGACTGTAGGTCCTGGTGAATTAAGTATATTTGCAAAATATAGCTTTATTGATGAACAAGAATCTACCACTACAAATATTGCAGTAGGTAAAGTTCCTTCTCAAGATCGAGTAGATGCATCAGTAACATATAGTTGGTCAAATTATAGAATTTCTGCTTTTGGTAGAAACCTAACAGATGAAATCGTTGCTCCTGTTAGAGATATATCAAGCCTGATGATTTTTGGTTCACCAACTGTTGGAAAAGTATTTGGTGTAAACCTTACGGCAGAATTTTAATCAAATAACTAAATTATAATTAAAAAGGCCATTTTTAAATGGCCTTTTTTTATACCTTTGTTAATAATATATCATATAAATTAAAAATGAATTGGAGCCTTACTATGCAAGAAATGTCTCAAAATCCTGATCAAGAAACATTAGAATATGTGTTTAATCAAACTATGCTTCGGATAAAAGATCCTGAAAAATCAATTGATTTCTATACTAAGGTCCTTGGCATGACTATTTTAAAAAAATTAGACTTTCCAGACTTTAAATTCTCTTTATATTTTCTTGCCTACCTTAGAGATGGAGATGATCCAGTTCCTGAAAATAACCAAGATAGATTTGCTTATACTTTAAGTCAAAAGGCTGTTTTAGAATTAACTCATAACTGGGGAACAGAAAATGATGAAGACTTCTCTCATCATGACGGTAATTCTGATCCTAGAGGATTTGGCCATATTGGTATAACTGTCCCTGATGTTTATGAAGCATGCGAAAGATTTGAGTCGCTTGGGGTAGAGTTCCAAAAAAAACCAGATGATGGAAATATGAAAGGACTTGCTTTTATAAAAGATCCTGATGGATATTGGATAGAAATTCTCTCGGCTAAGGGTTTGGCTAGCACAATCTAGTCATTTAAGTAACTAGATTTAAAATCATTAATAAGAGAAACGATCTCTTTAGTTCTAGAATTTATAATATTATGACCGCCTTCAAACGAAAATGTTCTAGCATCAGGAACTAATTTAATTGCTTTTAGTATTGAATCCATTGGGACATCTTCGTCATCTGGAGCATAAGTAATATGAACTGGGATTTCATAATCATTGATTAATTGATAATCATTATAAAAATCATGCTTTGTAAAGTTCTTCATAAGAGAGCTAAATGAATATTGAGTCCCTACAACATTAAATTGCTCAATAAAATGATCTGGGTCTTGGTTATCATCGGTTAAGCCGTATCCCCTTTCTACTAACCTATTAATAATAAAAAACCTCAAATAGAAATCCCAAAAAATTGGGATAGATGCAAAATTTTCTAACCCAATTGTCTGCAACCCGACAAAAGGTACATTTAAAATTAAGGCTTTAACCTTATTAGGGTTTTTAGCTGCATAATTAGATGCTAAAGCGCCTCCCATAGACACTCCCATTAAAGTAACATTATCTAGCGATAAATGATTAATAAAATCATTTAGTTGGTTTCGATAATTATGCATATTATATTTTATTTTTGGCCTATCAGAAAAACCTCTTCCAAAATGATCATAAACATAAACCTTATAGCCAATTTCAGATAAGCTAGTGGCAATCTTTTTATAATAATGCGAAGGAACAGTAACACCATGAATAAGAATTAAAGGTTCACTGCTATCATCACCAATTGAATAATAAGCTGTTTTACCTTGGCTATTATTAAAAAATGAATATTCACTATCTATTTCTAAATCATTTATATCAATTGTTTCTCTATTTCCAAAAACATAAACAAAAAATAATATTAGAAAAAAAACGAAAAAAATATATATAAACCAATTGACCATAACTTTTCTCTAAACAATTATATCATAAGGGGGACAATAATATGCCAATTTTAGAATTATTTAATTTAAAAGATGATGTAGCTGTAGTGACAGGTGCCGGAAAAGGTATAGGAAAAGGAATCGCCATTGCTTTAGCTGAAGCTGGGTCCAATGTTGTTCTTGCCTCCAGAACAGAAAATGACCTTAACGAGGTACAAAAAGAAATTAATAAATTAGGAAGAGAGGCGATAGTAGCGCCAATAGATGTTACAAACCCAAATTCTTTTGAAGAATTAAGTGAAAAAGCTCTTAAAGAGTTTGGTAAAATTAGTACATGGGTAAATAATGCTGGAGGTTTACCAGATGGAACTCCGCGTTATCTTACTAAGACTTCTTTTGAAGAGTTTGAAGCACAAATAAACCTTAACTTCACTGCTGTTTTTAATGGCTGTGTTACTGCAGCCAAGAAAATGAAGGAGGGAGGTGCAATAATTAATATATCTTCTAGTTCATCAAAAAATATGCGTGGAAATTTAAAAAACGGTCCATATGGTGCCTCTAAAGCTGCTGTCAACAGTTTGACAGCAACTCTTGCATTGGAATTAGCTCCCAAAATTAGAGTTAATGCTATCGCACCAGGTCCAATACCAACAGAAAATTTTAAAGATTCAATGAACATGCATACAGAAGAAAGAGAGAAAGAATTAAAAAAATATATACCTATTCCACTCAATAGATGGGGGTCTCCTGAAGACATAGGTGCAGCAGTAGTCTTTATGGCATCAAATGCATCAAGCTGGGTAACAGGACAATGTCTTTTTGTTGATGGCGGTACTTAGGACTCTACAGGAATTTCAATTAAAATAATCAAGCCTGAAGGCTTAGCATTTATTAATTTTAAAGTACCCTCATGAAATTTAACAGCTGAACTAACAATATTTAACCCCAATCCAGAACCTTTTAAACTTCTGCTAGAATCAAGTCTTACAAATCTCTCTAATACTTTATCTTTGTCCACATCTTTAATTCCAATACCATTATCGCTTACCCATAAAGATAAGAGATTTTCATTTTGTTTTGCACCAACATTTATAGATGGGTTATCATTTGAACAACCGTAATTAATGGCATTTTCAATTAAATTGGCTAGAGCCTGAGAGAGTAAATTATAATTACCATTAATAATAATATCATCATTAACTTCGTAATTTAATTTAATCCCATCTGACTCAGCAATGGGCTCATATAATTCATGCATATTTAGAATTAATTCTTTTAGACTTACTGGATTTCTATCTAAATCAGATGTACCTGATTCAACTTTTGATATAGATAAAATGGAATTAAAAGTTTTAATCAAATTATCAGTTTCTACAAGAGCATCTTCAAATGATTTCTTATATTGATCTATATCTGGGTTTGACATTAATGTGACTTCTAAATTTGTTCTAATTCTGTTCAGAGGGGTTCTTAAATCATGCGCAACATTATCAGAGACCTCCTTCATATTGGTCATTAGAGAATCTAATCTATCTAACATTTCATTTAGATTAGATGATAATTGATTTAATTCATCTTTACCTTTTGTTGTTGGTAAACGCTCTTTTAGATTACCATCCATGATTTTTTTACTTGTTTTATTTATATCTGAAATTCTTTTTAGAAAATTTCTACTTAGGATATAACCTCCAAATATTCCAAGAAAAATAATTATTATGATTGACCATAAAGAGCTATAAAGAAATCTCTCCTTCAGGATCTTTTCATCATTTACTACTCTACCAACAATTAATCTTAGATTCCTGCGTGGAGTTATAAAATTTCTTCCTCTACCATAATGGACCTTTTCAACCCCATTTTCATTTACTTGGTATGCAAACTCTATCCATCCATCATCATTAACTTTAACATCTTTAGGCTCAGATTTTATGTTGCCTGCTATATAATTATTTTGTGAGTCATAAAGCCTATAAATATCTAGTGTTGCTCTAGATGTTTCGCTTCTTATGTAATTTAAGAGACCTTGTTCCCTATATCTTAAGTAAATATTATTTAAATCCTCTACCTTCTCAATTATTTTTTGATCAGCCTCTAATTCAATATCTCTTGCTGTTGTAAAGAATAAAAACATTAGAACAAGGCCAACTGACAGGCCCAAAAGCATTGTATAGATAAAAATTAGTCTAAAACTAGCTAAATTAAATGGATTATTCATCGTATCTTAAAGCATAACCAGCGCCACGCTCAGTGAAGAGCATTTGCTTTCCTTTAAAAGGTTTATCTATTTTTGAACGTAATCTAGATATATGAACATCAATTACATTTGTTTGAGGATCAAAATGATATTCCCAAACACCCTCTAATAGCATAGTTCTTGTAACAACTTGATTTGGCCTTCTAAGTAAAAACTCCAAGAGTTTATATTCCCTAGGTTGTAGATCGATAATTTGCCCTTCCCTTTCAACTCTACGACTTAATAAATCAAGTTTTAAATCACCTAACTCAAGCAAACTGTTATTATTATCATGTTGATTTCTTCTTATTACAGCATCTAGACGTGCTAATAATTCTGAAAAGGAAAAAGGTTTCGCCAGATAGTCATCTGCACCATATTTAAGGCCCTTTACACGCTCATCTACTTCACCTAAGGCCGATAAAATTATTATTGGTATGTCTGAATTTCTTTCTCTAATTTTAGTAATTAAAGTTAAACCATCTAATTCTGGAAGCATCCTATCAACAATCAATGCATCAAAATTTGAATCAAAAGCCATAAACAAGCCTTCTTTTCCGTCACTAGCCCTATCTACGACATGACCACTTTCTTTGAGACCCTTCATTAAATAAGATGCAGTCTCATTATCGTCTTCTACTAGCAATATATGCATAAATTACTCCTCTTATAAGAATAATTCAAATTAACCAATTATGTCATTATTTTAATTTGGCCTCATCTATATGATGGGGGAGGCTTTTAATATAGATGTGGCCAAATATTTTTTCAATCAAACCATTATCTAATAGTTTCTTTTACCAGAACATTTCTTTAATATTAATTTTTTTTAATGTTCATAAAGGAGTTTAAGTTGAATATTTTAAATGGAATTAGAGTTTTAGATTTTGGAAGGTATATTGCTGGTCCTTATTGTGCTGCACTTCTAGGGGATTTAGGTGCGGAAGTTATAAGGGTTGAAAGAATTGATGGTTCCGAAGATAGATATATACATCCTATAGGAAACCCCAATGGTGAAGGTGCCATGTTCATGCAAATGAATAGAAATAAAAAAGGATTAACCTTAAATCCTACAAAAGATGGATCTCAAGAAATAGTTAAAAAGCTTATTGAGTCAGCAGATGTCGTAGTAGCTAATCTTCCTCCTCAAACCCTAAAAAGAATGGGCATAGATTATGAAACGATAAAAAAATATAATGATAAAATAATACTAACCACTGTTTCTGCTTTTGGTCATGGTGGACCATATTCTGAAAGGGTTGGATTTGATGGTGTTGGTCAGGCTATGTCCGGAGCAACGCATTTAACCGGCTATGAAGATGAGCCAATAAAAGCATATTCTCCTTATGTTGATTATGGAACTGCATCACTTACAGCTATGGGTACTCTAGCTGCAATTATTGACAGAGAAAAAACTGGTAGAGGACAAGTTGTTGAAGGAGCTCTTTTTGCTACTTCTCTGGCATTCATGAATACTCATCTCATCGAAGAGGCTATAACAAATAAAAATAGAAAAGCAATCGGAAATAAAAGTCCTTATGCAGGTCCTGTAGATATAGTTAAAACAAAAGATGGATGGATTGTTGTCCAAGTTCTTGGAGAGCCATTATTTAAAAGATGGGCAAATCTAGTAGGGGCGGAAGATTTTCTTGATGATGATAGATTTTCTACTGATATTAAAAGAGGAGAAAACTCTCAAATTCTAAGTGATAAAACTCAAGATTGGTGCAAAGATTTATCATCAAAAGATGCTCTAAATTTACTTTCTGAAGCTCAGGTGCCTGCTGGGCCAGTCAATAATTTAGCAGATGTTTTAAAAGATGAGCATGTTAATCAGATGAATTTTTTTCAAGATCTAGAGTATCCAGGATTAAATAAACCTGCGCCAGTTATGGGATTACCAATAAACCTCTCAAATTCAGAAAATAAAATTAAAAAGAGACCTCCAACTTTAGGTGAAGATACAAATCAAATTCTAACTGAACTAGGTTTCTCTGAAGAGGAAATTAATACATTTAAGGATAAACGAATTATTTAAAACCCTATAAAGTCTGTAAAATCTTCAATATCTACTCTTTTACTCCTAAATGTATTTATTGGGTCATCTTCATCGGCGTAACCAATGCCCATTCCACAAAATAGCATTAATTCTTCAGGTATATTCAAAAATTTACTAACTGTTTTATACCAAATTGCCCAAGCCTCTTGTGGTGCTGTATGTAAGCCCTCTTCTCTTGCTAAAAGCATGATTGACTGCATAAACATTCCTAAATCTGACCATTGACCTTCTTGCATTTGCCTATCGATAGCAAAGAAGATTGCTACAGGAGCACCAAAGAATTCAAAATTTCTTTTAAATTGATTAAGCCTTCCAGCTTTATCTTCTTTAGGTATATTCAAAACCTCATACATAGACCTTCCGACTTCCCTTCGCCTTGATTCATATGGCTCTTTCAGATTTGGTGGATAAATATTATATTCTGTTCCTTCTCCCATAGGGTTTTCTTTAATTTTATGAGCAACATCTTCAATGAAATCTTTTAGAGGATTTCCTGAGACTACCCATATTTTCCATGGTTGAAGATTCCCGCCTGAGGGAGCTCTTTTAGCTTTTTCTAAAAGATCAATAATTAATCTCTTTTCTGGAACTTTGTTGGTGAAAGCTCTACATGTCAAACGAGTATCTAAAGCTTCACTAACTGTAGCCGCTTTTTTAGATAATTTTTTCATCTTTTAACTTTCATTTTCTTTTACGCTTTGATGCCAACGTCTTAAAATACTATATTCTATGGTAGACATTAATAAAAATAGAAATATTCCTGATAATACAAGCAATATTAAAGCAGAAAAAAGCTTAGCTATATCTAATCTGTTACCAGATTCAATAATAATCCAAGATAAACCAGCAGATGAACCAGTACCAGCTACAAATTCTGCAACAACAGTTCCAATTAATGCCAAACCTATTGAAGTCTTCATCCCTGTTAAAATATAAGGCGTCGCATAAGGTAAATTCAATTTTATTAAAGTTTGCCACTTTGAGGCTCTATTAATAAGAAACAGTTCTTTTAAATTTTTATCAACTGAACGAAAACCTAAATTAGTATTTGCTAGTACAGGAAAAAAGGCAACAATTACTGATAAAATTAGTATTGCCATTTCAGCATTATCAAGGCCAACCCATATTATAATTAATGGTGCAATTGCAACAACTGGGGTCACTTGAAAGATTACTGTAATTGGATAAAGAGAGATTTCCAAAATCTTTGATAGGGAAAAAATTATGGCTAAACCTATAGCTATTAGTGTAGCAATTAAGAATGCAAATAATGTAATTTTAAGTGTATTTAATGTTGCTAGTAATAATTCCCTTAGATTATCATTTAAAGAGAGAAAAATATCTGTTGGAGCTGGCAAAATATAAAGTTGTATAGAAAATAAATTAACTAGAAACTCCCATATTATAAAAATGATACATAGAGCAATTATTGGAGAAAAATAAGTAGATAATTTATTCATTATTTACTCCACTTTTTAATTTTTCAAAAATTTCACTATTTATAGCTTGAAATTCTTTACTTTCTCTAAATTCTTCTTTTGAAATGTATTGACTAATATTTTTTTCATATACTATCTTTCCCGGCCCAGATGAAAGAACGAGCACTCTTTGAGATAAATAAATTGCCTCAGATACAGAATGAGTAACAAACAAAACAGTAAACTTTTCTTTTTCCCATATTTCTAAAAGATCATCCTCAAGTTTCCTTCTTGTGATCTCATCTAATGCTGCAAAAGGCTCGTCAAGAAGTAAAAGATTACAACCATTGATGAGTGATCGAGCGATAGAAACTCTCATCATTTGGCCGCCAGATAATTCATTAGGGTAACTCTTTTCTTTGTCTTTTAAACCTACTCTTGCTAGCCACATTAATGCTTCTTCCTTTGAGAATTTCTTTTTATTTAATTCTAGAGGTAAAGTGATATTCTCCATAACAGTACGCCATGGCATTAATGTTGGGTTTTGAAAAACAAAACCAATTGATAAATCTTTAGGAGATATATAATCCACAACACCTTTAGTAGGCTTTGCTAAATTTGATGCTAATCTTAATAATGTAGACTTTCCACATCCAGACGGTCCTAAAATTGATACAAATTCGCCGGAATCTATATTTAGATTTATATCGGAAAGGACATCCTTATCAAATTTCATATGAACATTAGAAAAATTTAACATTTTTATCTTCTATTAATAAATTCAAGGGAGTACGAGTCTTTCCAGTTAAGCTTTTTATCATAAACATTATAATCCGACATTGTTTTAAAAAATTCTTCCCATCTTTTATTTTCCATCAAACCTATATCTGTATACCCATCCATACTTGAAATTAAATTATACTCTTTAATTTTATCGATCGCCTGAAAAATAATTTCTTTTGTCATTTCTTTATTTTCTCTAAGAATAAGTTCATTACCAGCATTCGGGTTTTCATAAATATATTTCTTCCAACCTAAAATACTTGCCTCAACAAAAGCCCTTACAACTTCAGGTTTTCTCTCAATTATATCATTCCTAGCTAGAATCATTGCTCCATATCCTGGAAAACCATAATCAGATAAAAGAAAAATTTTAGGCGCCTTACCTAATTCTTTTTCTACAAGATAAGGTTCTGATGTTAAATAACCTTGCAATATTGCATCTTGATTAACTAAAAAAGGAGCCAAACTAAAAGTTTTTCTTCTTATTTGCTTATCGTTAAATAAATACTTTGATTTTAACCAAACCCAGAAAGCACCAATACTATTCTCAGAAATCATGATTGGCTTATCTAACATTTCATTTAAGTTCTTAATTGAAGAAGAGTAATGCGTCATAATTACTTGAGGATCTTTTTGAAATGAGGCCATAACTGCTTTTGCTGGTATTCCATTACTAAGCATATTGAGAGGCACAAAGCTATTTGACCCTATACCAAATTCTATTTCTTTAGCTGCAAGGAGTCTTGGAATATTAATGCCAGCATTGCCTTGAATGATTTCAACATCTAAACCCCTCTCTTCATACAAACCAAGAGCCAAAGCATGGTAGAAACCACCCTGTTCAGCTTGGGCACGCCAATCAGTAGCAAATTTAATTTTTATTAATTTTTTATTTTCTTCAGCAATAATTGAAATAGGAATTAAATTTAAAAGTATTGCTAATGAAAAAGTAAATATTTTAAGAAATTTAATCATCTAAACCTATAATTATAGTTGGCATCTTTAAAGGCGCATTTCTTATTGTTGCAACGACTGTGCCAGGCTTTCTTCCCTTTCTTATCTCTGAAAGTTCAAAATTAGAGTCAATTAATCTCTTGTGACATTTAGAGATATTTTCACTATGCCACCCTACTCCTCCATAAGATAAAGATTTAGAATCAGGATTTTCAATTACTTCTAATGTAACGCCGCCAATACGAAAAAACATCATTCTTATATCTTTTTCGCCAAAATTAAAAATCTTATCTAGCGCTAGCCTAATTCCAAGTTTTTCAGTAAATAAATTTCTTAGATATTCCACATCAGGAGTATAGATGATTATTTGATTAAACTTTGAAATAGTGTCATCTTCATAATTCCCTTTATTACTTAAAGATGTGTCTTTATCAAAAATTAATAGATTTAAATCAGAAGAATTAGTCTTTTTCAGTGAAAAAAGTCTAGATTTTACATTTTTTCTATTTCTGAAATTGAAGTCAATTTCTTCAATATCACTTATGTTTAAATTCATTTGTTTAAATTTTTTATGATCTCCAAAAATATCGTCAGATATAATTGATAAAGCTTGAATACCATTATCCTGATTATGTTTTTTCAACTGCGAATAATAAAAAATATCTTTTTGATTTTTATTTTCGCATAGCTCAATAGATCCATTTTTTAAACTGTGGCTATATATTTTTAAATCGCTATCATTACATATATCACTTGTGTCATGACCAAATAATTTATGAAACTGTTCATGGCTTTCTTCAATATTTTCAGATGTAATTAGTATACTTTTAAAATGTGTAAGCATGTTTTTTTAAATCTATAATTTAAATAAGTTTAAATTAATTTTTATAATGGTTAAAATTATAACATGAAGAACAATATCATAAAAAAAATTGAAGAGATAATAGGAAAAAAGAATGTATTGCTATCGAGTGAAGATAAAAGCAAATACCTTATTGAATGGAGAAATAGGTACCCCGGAAAAGCGCAGGCGATATTAAGACCAAAATCTACTAAAGAAGTATCTTTATTGCTTAAATTATTTAATAAAAATAATATTTCAGTTACCCCTCAAGGCGGGAATACTGGGCTTGTAGGTGGCCAAATTACTTATAGCAGTAAAGATTTTATAGTTTCTTTAGAAAGAATGAAAAAACTTATATCTTTCAATAAGATAGATGAAACAATGGTTGTACAATCTGGTATGTTACTATCTGAAATTCATGCGATATGCGAAGAAAATGATATGTTATTTCCTCTTTCTTTAGCCTCTGAAGGAAGCTGCACCATAGGGGGTAACTTAGCTACAAATGCTGGAGGTGTAGGTGTTTTATATTATGGTAATACAAGGGAATTAACTTTAGGACTTGAGGTCGTTTTATCAGATGGAAGTATTATCAATCTTCTAAAAACATTAAAAAAAGACAATACTGGTTATTCTTTAAAGGATCTATTTATTGGATCAGAAGGAACATTAGGTATAATTACCGCTGCAAGTCTAAAGATATTTCAAAAGCCAAAGGAAAAATTTACTTTTTTGGCATCTTCAAGAAGTCCAAAAAAATCATTAGAATTTCTTAGAATGATCCAAAAAAGTACATCAATCCCATTAACCTCTTTTGAGATTATGAATAATAACTCTATCAAAACAGTTTTGAAAAATATCGACGGGGCTATATTGCCAATTTCTGAAGAAGCTGAATGGTATATATTGATTGAATTTTCTTCTTATGAAAAAAAGTTAGATGCCATTGACAAAATTAATGAGATTGTAAATCTAGGTTTAGAGAAGAAAATAATATCAAATGCAGTTTTTGCTAATTCAAAAAAACAATCAAAGCAAATTTGGGATTTAAGAGAGAATATATCTGAGGCTCAGAGAAAAGATGGAGCAAGCATAAAAAATGACATATCTGTTCCTATTTTTGCAGTAGATGAATTTATCAAAAAAGCAGATTCAATAGTTTCAAAAGCAATTCCTAAGGCTAAAAAAATTACTTTTGGTCACTTAGGGGATGGAAATATTCATTATAATATTAGTCAACCAGAAAATTTAAGCCAGGATAGTTTTTTTAAATTAGAGAGACCGCTTAGAGAAAAACTTCTATCTCTTATAGTTAATATGGACGGCTCTTTTAGCGCTGAACATGGTATAGGTATCGTTAGAAAAAAAGATGCTCTAAAAATTAAAGGTGATGAAATAAAAATTATGAAAAGTATCAAAAAATCACTTGATCCAAAAAATATTCTTAATCCTGGTAAGATTTTTGATTAAATTCTTATTTTAAAGGAACGCCTGGCAAATATTTTGATTGTCTAATAGTTAGAGATGTTTTCACACTTGCAACATTTGGAGCTGAAGTTAACTCGTTAGTAAGAAAGTTTTGGAAACTAGATAAATCAGGAGCCACGCACTTTAAAATAAAGTCAATTTCCCCATTAAGCATATGACATTCTCTAACATAATCTAAATTGCTAACATGTTCCTCAAAACTCAATAAATCAGCCTCAGCCTGGTTATGTAAGCCAACCATTGCAAAGACCGTAACTTCAAACCCTAATTTTTCTGGATCTAATTCTGCATGATATCCTCTAATATAACCTTCATTTTCAAGTGCTTTTACTCTTCTTAAACAAGGAGGTGCTGAAAGCTCAACAAACTCAGATAGCTCAACATTAGTAGTTCGGCCATTTTCCTGCAGTTTATTAAGTATTTTAATATCTATGAAATCTAAATTATCTCGTTTCATGAAATTTATGTTATAGATTATATTATTAATACGCAAGATTATTACAATAATCGATAATAACTATGGTTTTAAAAGAAATAAAAAAAAGTTGGATACTTTCATCAGGTTTAATTGGGTGTGAAAACCAGTGCCTCGGCGTAATTGAGCGATTAGGAATAGAGACAGAAATAAAAAAAATAAAGCCCTCAATGGCTGTTTCTGTTTTTGCTCCTTACGGGACTCCATTTCTTAATCCCCAAGTTCGTGAACCATGGCCTGATCTTGTGATAGCAGCTGGAAGAAAAACAATTCCTTATCTTAAATACATAAGGAGAGCTTCTAAAAAGGAATGCAAAACAATATATCTTCAAGATCCCAGAATAGATTCAAAAGAATTTGATATAGTTTGGGCGCCAGAACATGACTCTATTGAGGGAAATAATGTTGTAAAAACTATAACATCACCAAATAGGGTAACAAACGAGCTACTTAATTATCATCATGATAAATGGTTAGGAAAATTATCAAAGCTCAAAGGGCCTTTTATAGGTTTTTTGATTGGAGGTAAAAGTAAAGCTTATAATTTTAATGATGACGAATGTGAAAAAATCATTCAAGCGATAAATTTTGTTATTAGTAATGGATATACTCCGCTAATTACATTATCTAGAAGGTCACCTAAAAAATTATCAAATAGAATTAAAAGTTTATTAATAAATGAGAAAAATTTATTTTACGACGGGAAAGGCGATAATCCATATTTTGCTATTTTAAAAGCTTCAGAATTAATAATAACAACACCAGACTCGGCAAATATGATAAGTGAAGCAATAAATGTTCCGAAACCGGTTTATTATATTGATATAAAAACTAACTCAAAAAGATTTAATAAATTCATTAATACATTAGTAAATTCTGGACATATAAGACCTTTTGAAAACAATATTGATTATTTCCAGAATAAAAAATTAGACCCTACAAAAGAAATAGTTGACTATATCTATAAGAATCTTTTTTAAATGAAATAAAGCTAATTAAAATGACAGATAATACTCATTCAAAATTATTAATCCTTGGTTCTGGACCTGCTGGCTATACTGCAGCTATCTATGCATCAAGAGCGATGTTAGAGCCGACTCTTCTAACGGGGATTGAACCAGGTGGCCAAATGACAATAACTACTGATGTAGAAAATTATCCAGGTTTTGCAGATATTATTCAAGGTCCATGGTTAATGGATCAGATGAAAGAGCAAGCAATAAGTGTTGGAACAAATATAGTTTTTGATACCATTGTTGATGTCGATTTATCAAATAAGCCTTTTAAACTAAAATCTGATTCAGAAAAAGAATATACATGCGATGCTTTAATCATTGCAACTGGTGCTCAAGCAAACTGGTTAGGGCTAGAATCAGAAAATAAATTTAAGGGGTATGGTGTTTCAGCATGTGCAACTTGCGATGGCTTTTTTTACAAAGATAAAACAGTTGTTGTAGTTGGAGGAGGAAATACTGCCGCTGAAGAAGCAATTTTTTTAACTAACTTTGCAAGTGAAGTAAAATTAATTCATAGAAGAGACTCATTGCGTGCTGAGAAAATTCTTCAAAAAAGATTAATGGAAAATAAAAAAATTGAAATTATTTGGGATACAGAAATTACAGAGATAGTTGGTGATGAAGATCCCTTAAGTGTAAACCAGGTTGTTTTAAAAAATAAGAAAACAAATAGTATAGAGAATCTCAAAGCTGATGGCGTTTTTGTTGCGATTGGACATAGTCCTTCCTCTTTAATATTTCAAAATCAATTAGATATGAATGACGCGGGTTATATTTTTACTGCGGCTGATTCAACTAAAACAAATATTAACGGTGTTTTTGCAGCCGGTGATGTTACAGATGATAAATATAGACAAGCCGTTACAGCTGCAGGTATGGGCTGTATGGCAGCACTTGAAGTAGAAGAATATTTATCTGAATAAAAAGGAAAAGATTATTGAGCAATACTCCTTTAGCTAAATATTCAAAATCAAAAAATACAGAATATGAAGAGTATAGTGCTTCAAAAATATTAAGAAACCTAATTGAATTCTCAATTAATGATAGCGCTAACAAAATTAGCATTAAGATTGAAAGAAATGGCTTAAGCCTAATTGAAATTAAAAATAATGGAAATGGATTAAGTTCAAAAGACCTTGCAGAATCTGTTGAGAATAATTCTGTTACCTTAAACAACAATCAGAATATATTTTTAAATTTGTCTAAAATTAGTAATTTAGAAATCATCAGCAAAGAAAAAGATAAAACGAGAGGATCTTTACTAAAAATTACTAATGACAAAATACAACCAATTAAAGAATGCTATGCAGATATAGGAACAAAAATATCATTAAAAGATATTTTTTATAATGATAATGAAAAGAGGACTAATCCAGAGAATTTTATCGAGGATGATATAAAAAATACAATATTCAATTATGCTTTAGCTTTTCCTAATATTAATTTCTTAGCAAAGCTAAACAATACATCAATAATTAATACTCCCATTGAAGATAAATTTTCTAAAGACAAAATAATTTCAAGAATAAGTAAAGTATTTGATAATAAAATTGCTAAATCTCTAATAAAAGAACAATTAGAAACAGAGAAAATAAAAATTAAGATCTATTACAGCAATAAAAAACAAGTCTCGAAGAAGAAGAATAATCAATACATTATTGTAAACAATAAACCAGCAAGATTTCTAGAAATCAAAAGAGCATTTAATGATATTTATAGGAAGTCGTTTGAAGTTGATGGATATCCATCTTTCTTTATTTTTTTAAACTATAATGAAAATTTAGTTGATAGAAAAAAAGTTGAAAAAATGACAAAAGGCTTAATATTAAAATCATTTTCAAAACAGATATACGAATTTGATAAAGATAAAAAAAATAAAAACAATTTAATTAAATCAGTTTTCAATTTTCACAAAAACTTTCAACTAACTGAATCAAAAAACGGAATAATTATAAAAAATAATAAGAATAATAAAAAAGTTGAAATATCAATTTCAAATATTAAGAATCTTTTTAAATAATTTAATTAATTTTTTTTGCTGGAGTATTTATAATTTGAGTTTCAAGGTTTGCATTAACCTCTTCTACATCACGCATCTCTGAGTCCAAAACTTCTTTTATATTTGGTATAGATTCTGCAACATCAGCACCTGTCATTAAATTAATCTCTGACTGACTAAAATTTTCTGAATTATTTGAATTATTAAATAATATTGCTTGTAGTTCTCTGCTTGGTTGTTGCGGTGTAGGCCTAACCTCTCCTTCAGCGGGCGGTCTTAAATTATATTCTGGAGGTATAATTAAATTAGGCTTTGTTAAAATCGTAAATTCATCTGGAGGCAATTTGTCAGTACCCAAAACTTTGGCAAGTTCACTCCCGCAACCAATTAAAAATATTGGCGTTAACAAAACTAACATAACTATAAAATTTTTAATCATAATTTAATTTCCTACATTCTTTTTAGATAAAATAAACTGACTAAGAATAAAAAGAATTACTCCTAGAACAATAAACATATCTGCAATATTAAATATATACCAAGAAAAACCTTTTGCATGAAGAGAAATAAAGTCTACTACTGCACCATATGTAAATCTATCTAATACATTTCCTAAGGCACCTCCGATTATGAAGGATATACTTAGCTTTGAAAGAACTGTAGATTCATTTCGAATTAAACTTAAAAGAAAAATTATAATTAAAATGGAAAGTGAAATTAGAATCCATTTCTGAAAATCCCCTCCTCCAGAAAATAGACCATAGGAAATACCTGTATTAAAAACTAGAATAAAATCCAAATATTCATTAACATATATTTTTTCAACAATACCGTCTTTGAATATTGATATAATTTTGTTTTTACTTAAGAAATCAATTAAAAGGACGCTACCAGCTGATACTGCAACAAAAAGATATTCTTTAATTCCCTTTATCATTAATTTCTCTCATTACTTCTGCATCACGAAGACTTAGGTCTGGGTATTCCTTATCCGTCCCTACTTCTGGTAAAATTTTCCAAGATCTACTGCATTTGTTACCCTCAGCAATATCACATATCACAGCAACATCATCAATTTCATCCAAAGTAAATGCATTTTCGGGACCTTTTTCATTTCTCATCTCTGCTTGAGAGGTAATAAATATCTCAGGTAAATCAATATCTTTTAATGCGCCAACATAATTATCATCTGAAATAAAAAGTATTGGTTTTGCTTCAAGACTTGAGCCAATTCTTTTTTCTTTTCTTTCAAGCTCAATTGCTCCAGTAACTACCTTTCTTATTGATCTAATGCTCTCCCACTTTTCAAATAATTCTGAATTATTCCATTCATTTTTAACATCTAAAAATTGCATTTCATGAATAGAATTATTTAAATCAGGAAATCTAGATTTTCTGACTTCTTCAGCAGTAAAACATAAAATTGGAGCAAACCACCTAACCAAATAATCAAAGAGTAAATCAAGAACAGTCCTAGTTGATTTTCTTATATTGCTTTTTGGACTGTCGCAATATAAGCAATCTTTTCTTATGTCAAAATAAAATGAAGAAAGATCAAGGTTTGAAAAATTTAATAATATTTGAAATACTGACTTTAAATCAAAATTTTTATAAGACTCTCTAACTTCATTATCTATTAAGCAAAGCTTATGAAGAATATACCTTTCTAGCTCTGGCATATCTTTATAATCCACAATTTCATCTTCAGAAAAGTTATCAAGGTTTCCGAGTAAAAAACGAAAAGTATTTCTAATTTTTCTATAAGACTCTACATTTGCTTTCATGATGTCCTGGCCAACTCTTAGATCGTCTGTAAAGTCGGAAGAAACTACCCACAATCTGATAACATCAGCACCATATTGTTTAATCAAATCTTCAGGTTTTGTAACATTTCCAAGTGATTTAGATTCTTTTTTTCCATCTTTATCAACTACAAATCCATGAGTTAAAACCTTTTTAAAGGGAGCTTTACCTCTTGTTCCACAACCAACAAGTAACGAAGACTGGAACCAACCGCGATGTTGATCTGATCCCTCAAGATATAAATCTGCAGGAATACCTATTCCTTGATTTCCCTCTAATACAAAAGCTTGTGTAGATCCTGAGTCAAACCAAACATCTAAGATATCATCAATTTTTTCCCATTCATCAGAATTATATTTTTCACCCAAAATTTCTTCTGAAGATAACTCAAACCAAGAGTCTGAACCATTTTCTTTAAAATTATTAAATATTTTTTCATTTATTTCTTTATCTTTAAGGATTTCCCCTGTTTTTTTGTTTAAAAAGATTGCTAAAGGTACTCCCCATGCCCTTTGACGAGATACAACCCAATCTGGTCTGTTATCTACCATGGATTTAATTCTATTTTTTCCTCTCTTAGGTATCCATTCGACATTCTCAATCTCAGATAAAGATTTATTTCTAAGATTATTTTTTTCCATAGAAATAAACCACTGAGGGGTATTTCTAAATAATAAAGGCGCTTTAGATCTCCAACTATGAGGATATTGATGACGGAGTTTGCCTTTTGCAAACAAGGCATTGCAATTAATTAATTCTTTAATAACTGCACCATTGCCATCACCGTAAGAACCATCATCATCATATACTTTCTTTCCAGCAAAGATTTTTACACTTGGTAAATAAACACCTTCATCATCAATCATGAAAGGGGCCTCAATTCCATTTTTAGATGCTAAATCATAATCATCCTGACCATGGCTAGGAGCAATATGCACAAAACCTGTTCCCGTTTCATCAGTAACAAATTCACCCTCTAGAAGAGGAATATCAAAATCATAGCCAAGAGAATTAAAAGGATGTTGACAAACTAATTTTTCAATCTCATCAACATTTTGAATAAGATTTATTTTTGTTTTTGATGCGTTTTCTAGGTTTTCCTTGAGTGAGTTATTAATGATTATTTTTTCCCCAATTTTTGCTAAACTGCCTTCTTCTATTTCTATAACCTCATAAAGTCCATATTCATACTTCGATGAAAAGGCAATTGCTCTATTTGCAGGAATTGTCCATGGAGTAGTTGTCCAAATAAGAATACTAGACTCGTCATATGGTTTTTCTTTTGAAGTTAAAGGAAATTTAACCCAGATTGTTGGCGATACATGCTCTTTATACTCTACTTCAGCCTCAGCTAACGCAGTTTTTTCTATAACTGACCACATAACAGGCTTAGATCCACAATACAAATCATCATTCATTAGAAATTTATGAAATTCTCTAACGATAATAGCTTCGGATTCAAATTCCATTGTTGTGTAAGGGTTTTCCCAATCGCCAAAAACACCTAATCTTTTAAATTCTTCTTTTTGAACTTTAATCCATTTCTTTGCAAATAATCTGCACTCACTTCTGAATTCATTTATTGGCACTTCTTCTTTTGACTTTCCCTGCTCTCTATACTGTTCTTCAATTTTCCATTCGATAGGAAGACCATGACAGTCCCATCCTGGTCTATAAATTGCATCAAAACCTGCCATTTGTTTAGATTTAACAATTACATCTTTAAGGATTTTATTTAATGCTGTGCCCATATGCACATTACCATTTGCATAAGGGGGTCCATCGTGGAGAATAAACTTTTCCTTACCTTGAGAAGATTTTCTGATAGAGGCATATGTATCAATTTTATCCCAATTCTCTAAAAGTATAGGTTCATTTTCAGATAATTTAGCTTTCATTGGAAGGTCTGTCTTTGGTAAAAGAAGAGTATCTCGATAATCCTTAGTATTTTTTTTATCTGACATTTATTTATCCAATATTTTAATTGCTTTTTTAGAGTCCAATGCAATTTGTTCTTTTAGTAAATCAATACCATCAAATTTTTTTTCTTTTCTGATAAACTCGATAAACGAAACTACTATATCCTTACCATAAATATCTTTTGAAAAGTCAAATAAATAGGTCTCAAGAAGCAATTTTTCGCCATCAAAAGTTGGTCTAATACCATAGTTAGATACTCCATTATAACTCATACCATCTATCTCAACTTTAACAGCATAAACACCAAAATTTATTTGCAAAAAATCATTTACTTCTAAATTGGCAGTTGGAAAACCAATTTCTCTACCTCTCTTATCACCTGAAACGACTGTTCCTTTTATTAACCATTTATGGCCAAGCATTTTTTCAGCTTCTTTGAAATCGCCAGCCTTTAAAAGATCTCTCACATTTGATGAAGATAGAACAGTTTCATCTTTTTTTTGTTCATCTACAACCTTAACAATAATATTGTTTTGTGTGCATATTCTTTTTAAGTCTTCAATATCTCCAGCCCTATTTTTACCAAATCGAAAGTCATAGCCGACTATTATTGCTGATGGTTTAATTGTTTCAATTATGATGTCATTAATAAATTCTTCAGGGCTTCTTTCGGCCATATTTTTATCAAAATTCAAAACAACGAAGCATTCTATACCAAACTTATTCAACAAAAACTCTTTAGTTTTTAAATCAGATAAATAAAAATTCTCAGAGTTCTTGTTAAAAAACTTTCTTGGATGCGGCTCAAATACAATTACACCTGCATAAGAAGAGTTTTTAATGGATGTTTCTTTAGCAATTTCAATAATCTCTTTATGACCTAGATGTACTCCATCAAAATTACCTAAAGCAAAAACCCCTCCTGGTTCTATAACTTTGTTATCATTTTTTACAACTAACATTAGAAATATTTACCAATTAAATTCATCTATAAAAAAATTAGGATATATACCCTTATTTTCTATCGATTCTAAAATTTTATCTTTACTATTATTGGAAAATAATCCTCCAAGAACTAAAATAGAATCCAAACCAATTAAATTTGCTCCCTTAATATCTGTTTCCAGGCCATCACCTACAACTAATATATTTTGTTTATCTGAAAGGCTTATTTTTTTTATTTTTTCAATAGCTTCCCTAAAAATTGGTGAATACGGTTTTCCTATATTTACAACTTTTCCTCCAATTTCTTCATAGGTTTTTGAAATTAACCCAGCACATGGTATTAATTTTTTTCCACGTTGGACCAAAAGATCAGGATTTGCACAAACCAAAGTCATATTTCTTTCTTTTGCAGAATTTAGAAGATCTAAATAATCATTTTCATCTTCATTTTCATCATCAAAAAGCCCAGTAACAAAAATAAAATCTGAGTCATTGAAATCAACCCTTTTAACACTTGTGCCTTCAAATATATTTAGATCTCTATCAGGTCCAATATGATAACAATTATCACCAAATATTTTTTCAGTAAGTGATTTTCTTGTTAAATCCCCTGATGTGATTATGTCATCGTAGCAATCACTCTTAAAACCAAACTTATCTAAAACTGTTTTAACATATGAAGATGGCCTAGGAGCATTAGATAAAAGTATAACATGATTATTTTGTTCTTTGTAGTTAAGCAGACATTCATTTATACCTGGAAATAACTCTTGCCCATTATGAATTACTCCCCAAATATCACATATCAAAGCATCATATTGATATGAAATATCAGAAAATCTCTTAACCTCCTGTAATCCCTCAAAACTATTTTCCATTTGCAATTCACTAATGTAACTATCATATTCAGTCAACTATTGGTTCATTTAGTTTTAAAGCTCTGGTAAGTTAAAATTGTAAAAAGGAGGAACTTATGAACTTATTTGATTTAAATGGTAAAAATGCACTAATCACAGGTTCAACAAAAGGTATCGGTGAAGCTATAGCAAGACAATTTTCAAATCATGGGGCAAAAGTTGTTATATCTAGTAGAAAAGAAGACTTATGTGAACAAGTAAAAGATGACATAAATAGTGAAAACCCAGAAAGCGCAATTTCTATTCCTTGTAATATTAACCATAAAGAACAATTAGAAAATCTAGTTAATGAAACAAATAAACAACTTGGAGGAGTTGATATACTTGTTTGTAATGCAGCCGTTAATCCCTTCTTTGGATCATCATTAAATATCCCAGATGATGCTTTCGATAAAATATTAAGTGCAAACATAAAATCCAATCATTGGCTTTGCAATCTTGTACTACCTCAAATGATAGAAAAAAAAGATGGTGTAATAATAATTATTTCGTCTGTTGGAGGCTTGAAAGGGTCTGAGCTTCTGGGTGCATACAGCATATCCAAAGCAGCAGATATGCAACTAGCAAGAAATATTGCAGTTGAACATGGCCCAAATAATATAAGGGCAAATTGTATTTCACCAGGATTAGTAAAAACCTACTTTGCAAAAGCTCTTTGGGATAATCCTGAAATTCTTGAAAACACAACATCGAAAGCACCTCTAAGAAGAATAGGCATGCCAGATGAAATAGCTGGAGCCGCAGTTTTCTTAGCAAGTGATGCTGGTGCTTTTACAACTGGACAGAATTTTGTGATTGATGGTGGCGTAACTATTACATAGGAAGATATTAATGGAAGTTCTATTATTGGGTGAGAAATGTACTCCATATTTATCTATATTTAGTAAAAATTTAGATGAAAGTTGGAAGATCTCTACTTGGAAACCTGAAGAAGGAAGTGATACTCTTATTAAAAAATATCAATCGGCAGAAATAATTGTTACTGGCTTCGATGCAATGAATACCGGTAATGTATTTAAATATATTTCGGAAGCAAAAAACTTAAAATTACTTCAAATACCTTTTGTTGGTGTAGATTGGCTCGATAAATCATTTATCCCTTCAAATGTTATGATAGCAAATGCGTCAGGACATGAAATAGCAATGGCTGAGTACACTATTGGAACAATGCTAGCTTTAGCGCTAGACCTATTTAATGTTGATAAATCATTTAGAGATGGTTCTTGGGAAAATTGGCCCGGGCTTACACATACAAAATTAATAAATAATGAAATTTTTGGAAAAACATTTGGTATTATAGGTTATGGATTAATTGGTCAAGAATGTGCAAAAAGAGCGAAAAGCCTTGGAATGAAAGTTATGGGAATAAATAGAAAAATAAAGAAAGTACTTCCCCAAAACCTTGATTGGCATGGATCAACTGAAAAAATAGATAAATTACTTAGCGAAAGCGATTATGTTTTACTAGCCTGCGACTTAAATGAGACAACACATAATCTTATAAATAAGGAAACACTAGGTAAAATGAAAAAAACTTCTTTTCTTATTAATATAGCTAGAGGAAATGTTTGTAACGAAGATGATTTATACAATTGTCTTAAAAATAAAAAAATCGCTGGTGCAGCAATAGATACTTGGTGGGTATATCCATATTCTGATAAAGAAAATAAAAATCCAATGCCATCAAATCTACCTTTTCATGAATTAACAAATTTAATCATGTCTCCGCATAACTCTTCAAATTCATTGGAATCTGATATAAGAAGAGCTGAGTTTATGTCTAAAAACTTTTTGGCATTTAAAAATAATGATGAGGTTCCTGGTTTCGTTTTCTATGGAACAGGCGATAAAGTAGAGGTATAATAATTGATATGAATAATTCAGATAAAAAAATCGAAAGAATAACTGTATTAGCAAAAGATTTTACACCAGCAGCCATGGAATTTCATAAAAAGAATATGAGTGCAAAAGGATATAGAATGGAAGGCACTATAGTACCAAGAAGATTTCAAATTATTGAAGGTGTTGATGACGCAAAAGATTTATTTGAAGGTGAAGAATATTATGCAGTCACCTTTGTAAAAGAATAAATTTATTCGAGTATTTTATTCTTTATTTTATCGATTATATCTAAAGTGATGTTCAATTCCTTAATCACAAAATCATCAATTTTAATGTATCTATTCTCTATTTCATTAAACGCAGCATTTATATAATCAATTCTTGCTTCAAAAAGAGGTTTAATTTTTTCTGAAATCACTTCATTCCAGTTACTCCCTGATGTAGGGCCTTTATAATATTTGTTAGTTAATAAGTAATCTTCAATAATTACATCTTTCTTAACACCCATTAAACCCAATAAAAGCAATGACGCAAAGCCTGTTCTGTCCTTACCTGCAAAGCAATGAAAGACAATTGGTATTTCTCCTAAGGCAATATTTTCAAGAAATGAAGAGTATTTTTTTTTATGCTGATTTACATATAAAACATAATGACTTTGAAGTGCATTTGCTAGTTCTTGACTAGTAATACCTTCTCTAGATGAAAGCTCTTGGAGATCCTGTGTCCCAAGTGTTTTAATAGGTATATGAAGTAATTTTGGCGAAGATGATTGGTTGAATGGAGATGGATTCTCTATCATTTCATTTTCACTTCTAAAATCACAAACAGTTTTTATTCCTAATTTATTAAGGACATTAAAATCTGATGAAGTCAGGTTTGATAAATGATCAGATCTATAAATTAAACCTTTTCGAATTTTAGATCCTTCTGATGCTTCATAACCACCCAAATCTCTAAAATTAGTTGCACCTTCAAGTTGAATATTTCTTTCCAATTAAATCTCCTATGGTAGCGGGGGAGGGATTTGAACCCCCGACACGCGGATTATGATTCCGCTGCTCTAACCAACTGAGCTACCCCGCCATGAGATGACATCAATAATCCTTTCAAGATATTAATGTCAACAATACTTATTGAGTTATCCACCCTCCCCCAAGGACTCTTGATGAATTATTTGCATCATAGAAAACACATGCTTGACCAGGGGAAACACCTTCCACATCTTCGTAAAAGTTAATACATAACTGCTGATTTGATAAAAACAAATTAGCTAACTTTGGCTCTTGGGTTGAGCGTATTTTTGCTTTTATTTTAATTTTTTTATCTTCTATTTGACTGATATCATCATCTCCAATCCAATTTACATCCCTAACATAAATATCTCTTGTTCTTAAATCATCTTTTGAACCAAGAATTACATCATGATTGTCTGGATTAATATCAATTACATATAATGGTACTCCAGTTGCAACTCCGAGACCTTTTCTTTGCCCAATTGTAAAGTTGACTATACCTTTATGTTGGCCAAGTATATTTCCATCAACAGATTTTAAATGGCCTGGCTTGAGGTTATTTGGATCAATTTTTTTTAAAATATCAGCATATTTTCCGTCTGGAACAAAACATATATCTTGACTGTCTGGCTTATCAGAAACAGTTAAACCAATTTCATTTGCAAAAGATCTTATTTCAGATTTTTTAAAATCCCCAAGGGGAAACCTTAAAAATTCTAGTTGATCTCTTGTTGTTTTAAATAAAAAATAACTTTGATCTTTTTCTGAGTCTTTTGCACGATGCAATTGGCGATTATGTCCAAAGCCTTGAGATATTATATAATGTCCAGTGATAAGAGCCTTAGCATTTAAACCTTTTGCAGCTTCAAACAAATCATCAAATTTAACTTTTTCATTACACAGAACACACGGTATTGGAGTTTCACCTTTTTGATAGGATTCTGAAAAACTATTAATAACTTTTTCTTTAAAAATATCTTCATAATTTAAAACATAATGAGGGATTCCAAGATCTGCAGCTACTTTTCTAGCATCTTGAATATCCTGCCCAGCACAACAGCTACCCTTTTTACCATTTGAAGATCCTGAGTCATATAATTGTAAGGTTATTCCAATAACAGAATATCCTGCATTCTTAACCAATGCGGCAGCAACGGATGAGTCCACTCCTCCGCTCATTGCCACAACAACTTTAGTCTCTTCTGGCTTTCCCTTTAAATCTAAATCAATAATCGGTAACATTTAAAAAACCTTAATATTTTAAACTCTTATAAAGCACTATAGGTTAATTATTCAATAATTTATAAATAATTTATTGATTTGAAATATGTTATATAACTAACTAATAAAATGAACCAATATAATGATATAATCAATGAAATGGCTTCTTTGTCTTTTTTTGCAGGTGAAGAAATAATGAAGTTTTATCCAAATAAGATTGTTTCAGAAAAAAAAGATGACTTTTCTCCAGTTACAGAAGCTGATAGAGCATCAGATAAATTAATTTGCGACAGACTTGAAAAGAAATTTCCTGAAATATTATGTATTTCTGAAGAAAGCTATAAAAGTAAAAATTTAACTAAAATTAGTGATATTTTTTTTCTTATAGATCCCCTTGATGGAACGAAAGAATTCATTGAAAAAAATGATGAATTTACAGTCAATATTGCATTAATTATAAATAACAAAACTGAATTAGGTGTTATTTATGCGCCAGCAAAAAGAGAATTGTATTATACAAATAATGAGAAAAAGTCATATCAATTAAACTTAAATAGCATTGAAAATGATGTGAAATTAGAAAATTCAAAACAAATACATGTTTCTAATGAAAAAAAATATCTCATTTCAACTACTAGTAGGTCACATAATAATGAAAAAACTGACAACTATTTGAAAAATTATAAAATCAAAGACAAAATAATATGCGGATCCTCTCTTAAGTTTTGTCTTATAGCAAATGGTACTGCAGATATTTACCCAAGACTTGGTCCTACATGTGAATGGGATACTGCAGCTGGTCATGCAATATTAAATGGTGCAGGTGGATCTTTAAAAAAACTTAATGGTGATAATTTTCTATATGGAAAACTTGATAAAGATTTTTTAAATCCAGAATTTATTGCAACCAATTTTTAAGTCATATAATATTTTTATAAATTTGGAGTAACTTATGAAATTTAGAAATTATCTTTATGTTTTTATTATAGTAATTGCTGGGGGGTATATATTTACACAAATAAACACAGGTAATAAAGAATTAGAAAATAAAAAAGATGAAATTACTAAATCAGATATAGCAAATCCTATATTTGCAAACATTAATCAAGAAAGAATAATAAATGCAGATAATGAACCTGGTTCATGGTTATCGCATGGAAGAAATTATGAAGAACAACGATACTCTCCTTTAGTTCAGATAAATAAAAACAATATAGACAATCTTGAATTGGCTTGGTCATTTGATATGAGCAGTACTAGAGCTCTTGAATCAACACCAATAGTTGTTGACGGTACTATGTTTCTAACAAGTGAGTGGAGTATTGTTTATGCGATAGATGCAAAGACAGGTAATGAAGTTTGGTACTATGATCCCGAAGTTCCAAAAGATTGGGGTAGAAAAGCCTGTTGTGATGTTGTTAACAGAGGAGCAGCAGTTTGGAAAGGCTATGTATACTCTGCAACACTTGATGGCAGATTAATAAAGTTAGATGCTAAGACTGGCGAACTAGTATGGGAAATAGACACCCTTATAGATAGAGCAAGAGATTACACTATTACTGGTGCTCCAAGAATTGCCAATAATTTAATTTTTATTGGTAATGGTGGCGCGGAATATGGGGTAAGAGGCTATGTATCAGCTTTTGATGTTGACACAGGTAAATTGGCTTGGAGATTTTATACCGTACCTGGTGATCCTTCCTTACCCTTCGAACATCCAGAAATGGAACTTGCTGCTGAAACCTGGAAAGGTGGTGAATGGTGGAAAATTGGAGGCGGGGGTACCGTTTGGAATTCAATAGTGTATGACCCTGAATTTAATCAAGTATATATAGGTGTAGGTAACGGCACGCCTTGGACAAGAGTAATAAGATCACCTGGCGGTGGAGATAATTTATTTTTATCATCAATGATTGCCTTGGATGCAGATACTGGAAAGATGAATTGGCACTATCAAACTACACCAGGGGATAATTGGGATTACACAGCTGTACAGGATATGATGTTAGCCGAAATTGAGATTGATGGTGACAAAAGAAAAGTAATTATGCAGGCTCCAAAGAATGGTTTCTTTTATGTTTTGGATAGAAAAAATGGTGAGCTCTTAAGAGCACACAAATATGCAGAAGTAAATTGGGCCACTCATGTTGATATGGAAACTGGGAGACCTGTTGAAAATAAAGATAAAGATTATCTAGAAGAAAAACAATGGATTCTTCCTGGGGCCCTAGGCGGTCATAACTGGCAAGCAATGTCATTTGATCCTGATTTGGGATTAGTCTATATCCCTACTCAAATTGCACCAACTATATATAAAATGACTGAAGAATGGCAGAAAACAGGAAAACTAAAATATAAGCCAAACTCATGGAATACAGGCGTTGAATTAGGAAAGTATCTAGATTTAGCCTTAACAACTCCTGATGTGCCTATTCCTACTGGCTCATTACAGGCATTTGATCCAATAAGTGGTGAAACCAAATGGGAGGTCATGTACCCTCAACATTGGAATGGCGGTACTATGTCAACAAAATCCGGTATTACATTTCAAGGTAATGGAATGGGTACTCTTAACGCATATGACTCTTTTTCAGGTGAGTTGTTATGGTCAAAAGATATTCAGACAAGTATGTTAGCTCCTCCAATAACCTTTATGATAGATGAAGAACAATATATTGCTATTTTAGCTGGAACCGGTGGAGGGAATAATCATGGTGGAGATACCCTAGGTTTTCATGCTGAGCATTTAGCATCATTAAAATATGGAAATGCTGGTAGATTATTAGCATTTAAATTAAATGGTGAACTAACTTTACCGAGATTAGATTTATTAGAAAAGGTAATACCTGAGCAACCACTTTTACAATCAACTGAATTTCAAATTTCAAGAGGAACGGAACTCTATGGAGAATATTGTGCTTTTTGTCATGGTACAGCTGTAAGAGCAGGACCAGCTCTACCGGATTTACGCATGATGAGTAACGATAGTCATGAATTATTTAAGGAAATAGTTTATGAAGGAATTTTAAGTGAAAATGGTATGTCATCTTTTTCTGATGTTTTATCAGAAAATGATGTTGAAAGTATTTATCATTACATTGTAAAAACAGCTTCAGTAGATAGACAAATTCAATTAGAACAAAATAATTAGAAAATTTTAGAGGTTTATTATGGGACATCCAAGTTTAGG
>Ga0208261_1000112_pt1 | contig 33127 bp, 26 predicted proteins | sample Knorr_S7_td_DCM__FD_185595 | JGI IMG/M metagenome (GOLD analysis project Ga0208261, IMG submission 185595) | Marine microbial communities from Southern Atlantic Ocean transect - Knorr_S7_td_DCM_ad_131m_LV_B (SPAdes) (version 3) | ecosystem: Environmental > Aquatic > Marine > Oceanic | place...
AAACTTGGGTGGGAACCTAAGTTTTCAGATTTAGAAACAATATTACAAAGTATGTGGAATATTTATAAAGGCTTATAATAGCAGGAGTATATATTGATTGATATTGAAAAACTACAATCAAAATCAGGAATTATTGGTAATTCAGATTCGATACGAGAAGTTCTAGATTTAATTGCTCAGGTTGCCCCTGTTGATATTACTGTTTTAGTATCAGGTGAATCAGGTACAGGGAAAGAAATGATAGCGAAAGCTATACATAAATTTAGTAAGCGAGCACAAGATGATATGATTACAGTTAATTGTGGGGCTATCCCTGCAGGAATTATTGAAAGTGAGTTATTTGGTCATAAGAAAGGCTCTTTTACTGGTGCAAATGAAGATCGAAAAGGATATTTTGAAAGCGCTCATAAAGGAACAATATTTCTTGATGAGATTGGAGAAACTCCATTAGAGACTCAAGTTAAGCTTCTCCGAGTATTGGAATCAGGAGAATTTATGCGTGTAGGAGATTCAAAGACTTTGTATACTGATGTAAGAGTGATAGCTGCAACAAATAAAGATCTTGAGGATCTTGTAAAGAAAAATCAATTTCGTCAAGACCTTTATTTTCGTTTAAAAACAGTTCAAGTAAATTTGCCGCCTTTAAGAAATAGAATAGAAGATATTTCTCAACTTGTAGAAAGATTTGCCTTAGAATTTACTCGCGAAAATGATATTCGATACCGTGGATTTATTCCTGAAGCAATTCGATTTATGAAGAATCATAATTGGCCTGGCAATGTAAGAGAACTTAAAAATTTTGTTGAAAGTATATTGGTTTTACAGAAAGGAGAAAGAATTGATTTGAAAATGGTAGAAGATAAGTTAGGAGTTCCTCAAAGTATACAAAATGATAATTTACCTATTGTTATAAATCAATCAGCAGAACAAGCTGAAAGAGAACTTATATTAAGACAATTATTATTATTACGACAGGATGTAGGTCATATCAAAGAAGTAATGAATAATAGTAAAAATATATCTGTTCCAGTGTCCTCAGATGTTTCTTTCTTACCTAATGATGATCCTTCTAAACTTAAAGATAATATGGAGGTAAATGCAGATGGAGAGAAACTTGTGCGCGATGATGCGATAGGTGAAATGTCTCTTGAAGATCTTGAGAAAGAAGCAATTGTCCGTACATTACATTATTTTAATAATAACCGTCGAAAGGCTGCGAAATCCCTTGGGATGAGTGAAAGGACATTATATCGAAAAATACATGATTATGGTTTAGGTAAAAAAAATAAATCATATAAAACTTAAAAAAATGAAAAAATTTATTATTATAATAACTTTACCTTTGATCTCAAATTGTATATTCTATTCTATGGCGGGATCTATACCGCCACACATTAAAAGTATTTCAATCCCTATGGTTGAAAATCAAACAGTAGAATTTGGTATTTCAGAAGCAGTAACAGATAATCTTGTTAATCAATTTCTGGAAACAAATATTCTTCGATTAGATGAAGAAAATAGTGCTGATTCCATTTTAAAAGGAAAAATAATTCGCGTCAAAGATGCTCCCTATACATATACTAAGGAAGAATCTGTAACAGAATATCGCTTCACCATTACGATTGATTTAGAATGGTTTGATGCTATAGAGGATAAGGTTATTATTAAAAAACAATATTCTGGTTTTGGTGCATATGGATTAAGTGGTGATATAAGTTCAGATCAGATAGATAATGATGGCGATGGTTTGATCGATAGTGAAGATGACGATGAATTTGGAGACCCTAGGGAGTACGCGACAAAAGTTGCAGTAAAAAAAATAGCTCAAGATATTTTAAATGAAATAATGACGTCTTGGTAATTTGATATTAGAAAGGAAAAGTAAATAATAATGAAAAATAGATTTTTATCTAATATTTCAGAATTTGATGGTAAAGAAGAAACATTTGATGGCTGGGTTTATAATACTCGATCTATAGGTAAAATTTGGTTTTTAATTTTACGCGATGGTACTGGAATGACTCAATGCGTAGTATCATCAGATGAAACTACGGAAACTGTATTTAAACTAGAAAACACATTAACTCAAGAATCATCTATTACCGTAACAGGTATTGTAAAAAAAGAACCACGTTCAATAGGCGGATATGAAATTTTGGTTAAAAATATTGTAGTTCACCAATTAGCACTTGATTATCCAATTTCATTAAAAGAACACGGCACTTCTTTTCTAATGGATAATAGACATTTATGGATCCGTTCTAAGAGACAGCATGCTATTTTAAAAATTCGTCACCAAGTAATTAAATCCTCTAGAGATTTTTTAGATAATAATGGATTCACTCTTGTAGATACTCCAATCTTTACTGCAAATGCTTGCGAAGGAACCTCTAACTTATTCAATGTTGATTACTTTGATAGATCTGCTTATTTAACTCAAAGTGGCCAATTATATTCAGAAGCAAGTGCGGCAAGTTTTGGTAAGGTCTATTGTTTTGGACCAACTTTTCGTGCAGAAAAATCCAAGACAAGAAGACACTTAACAGAGTTCTGGATGGTTGAACCTGAAATGGCTTTTTTTGATTTAGATGAGAATATGAATTTGGCTGAATTATTTGTTGAGAGCATTGTACAATCTTGTCTTCATAATTGTAAAAATGAATTAGATACTCTTGGAAGAGATACAACGTCTTTAGAACAAGTAAAAGTACCTTTTCCACGTATTACTTACGATGAGGCTGTAAAAATACTAAGTGATAATGGTTCTGATTTTTCTTATGGCGGTGATTTTGGTGGAACAGATGAAACAATTATATCTGAACAATATGATAGGCCTGTAATGGTGCATCGATGGCCAGCAGATGTTAAGGCATTTTACATGAAGCGAGATAATGAAAATGAAAAATTAGCTCTAGGTGTTGATATGTTAGCTCCTGAAGGGTATGGTGAGATCATTGGTGGTGGTCAAAGGGAAGATAATTTGAAAATACTTGAGAAAAGAATTGAGGAACACGGATTAGATAAAAAAGATTTTAAATGGTATTTGGATTTAAGGAAGTATGGATCGGTACCACATTCTGGATTTGGTTTAGGTATTGAAAGAACAGTTGCATGGATAACTGGTATAAAACATATACGTGAGACAATCCCATTCCCAAGAACAATTTCTCGATTAGAACCATGACTTTTACCAAAACACGTATTTCTGTATTTGGCGGACGAGATATAAACAAAAATATGTATTATAAAACTCAAAAACTTGGAGAACTTTTGGCAAATGAGGGTTATTTAGTATACTGTGGAGGTGGTAAAGGTGTAATGGAAGCAATAGCTAAAGGCGTACATAATAAAAAGGGAATATGTATAGGAATCTTAAAAGGTGATTCCTTATCTGAAATGAATAATTATATAAATATTCCAGTATCAACTAACATGGGTATATCAAGAAATGCTTTGTTGGCTTATAACTGTGATGTTGCAGTTGCTATTAGCGGTAAATACGGTACTTTATCGGAAATTTCTTATGCGTTTCAATTAGAAAAACCAGTTATTGGATTAAATAGTTGGAATATAACTGGTCTAAAAAATGTAAGTAAACCACATCAAATAATTGATTTTATAAAAGAAAACTTGTAAACATGAAACATGAATTATGAATGGTTTTAAAGCTAAAGTTTATGGAAAAGTGCAAGGTGTTTTTTTTAGAGATTTCACAAAAAGAAAAGCACAAAAACTGAAATTAACTGGTTGGGTGAAAAATTTGAATAATGGAAGTGTTAGTTTGGAAGTAGTAGGAGAAGATAGTCAACTAAAATTATTTAAAAATTGGTTGCATACAGGTTCACCATTATCTGAAGTTGAACATGTTGAATTTAATTTATTAAACAATATTCAAAATCCTTATAAAGATTTCAAGATTGTATTATAAATGAAAATAGCATTATGTCAAATAAATCCTACAGTTGGAGCTTTCAATGAAAATAAGGAATTAATATTACGTAAATACATGGAAAGTCTTGAGAATGGATCAGATATAGTAGTCTTTCCAGAAATGGCAATAACGGGTTATCCAATATCTGATTTATTGTATGAAGATGGATTTATTAACAAAAATAAAACTATTTTAGATGAAATATCTTCTAAATCTTCAAAACCAATAATTATAGGCTATATTCATGAAGAAAATGGTCATTTATACAATTCTGCTGCAATATGTATGAATGGAAAACAAGTCTTCAGATATGATAAAATATTATTGCCTACATATGATGTGTTTGATGAAGATAGATATTTTACTCCAGGAGAAAAATTAGGATTATCTAAAATTGAAATAAATGATGAACAAGTAGTGCTTGGTCTACAAATTTGTGAAGATCTTTGGGATAAAGACTATGATCGTAAAATCTCGGATGAATTATGTGATGCTGGTGCATCATTTATTATTAATATTTCTGCTTCTCCTTATCATGAGATGAAGTTTAATGAAAGAATAGATGTAATAAAGAAAAAAGTAAATAAAATAAAGAAACCAATATATTATTGTAATCTCGTTGGAGCGCAAGATGAGCTTATATTTGATGGAGAATCAATTGCCGTGAATAGTAATGGAGAACTAGTTGGTTTAGGAGCAAAATTTATAGAAGAGGTAGTATATATTGATACTGATGTGGATTTAGTTATTCCTAATCCAAAAAAAGATAAGTATTCTGAAATGTATCATGCTCTTATTTTAGGTATTCGAGATTATTTTCATAAAACTTTTCATTCAGAAGCTATTATAGGACTTAGTGGTGGAATTGATTCTTCATTGGTAGCATGTCTGGCTGCAGATGCACTTGGGCCAGATAAAGTGCATGGTGTTTCAATGCCTTCGATAATTTCAAGTGAACACAGTAAAAATGATGCAAAAGAGCTTGCAACTAATCTAAATATTGATTTTAAATCAATTTCAATTGAAAAAATTGTTGATCAATATGATGATATACTAAAAAATGAATTTCTTAATACAGAAAAGAATGTAGCAGAAGAGAACCTGCAGGCTCGCACAAGGGGCAATATACTTATGGCATTAAGTAATAAATATAATTGGCTTGTATTATCAACAGGTAACAAAACAGAAATGGCCTTAGGTTATTGTACCTTATATGGTGATATGAGTGGAGGGCTTTCTGTTATATCTGATTTATCAAAGGAAGATGTTTATGCTTTATCGGTTAAAATAAATTCAATAGCTGGATATGATAGGATTCCAAAAAATTGTATTGAAAAGCTACCATCAGCAGAATTATCAGAGGGACAATTTGATCCATTTGATTACAAAATTATAAGCCCATTGGTTGATCGTATTATAGAAAATCATGAGTCTCCATTAAGTTTAATTAAGGAAGGCTTTGATGCTAAACAAGTATATGATATTTATAATAGAATTAGAATTAATGAATATAAAAGGCGTCAAGCTGCGCCAGGTCTTCGTATAACATCTAAAGCTTTTGGAATAGGAAGAAGGATTCCCATAGTTAACCATTATAAATATCAGGAGGAATAGTTGAGAATAATCGCCTATTTTTTATTTTTCTTTACACTTTTATATAGTCAATCGGAGGCGCCAGCAGATTATTGGATGAAACTTAGTCAAGGCGAGAAAGTAGCCTTTGTTAATGGAGCTTATGGTGGTGTTGCTAGAATGAAATTACATCATGAGAGAGAAGTGCAAAAACAATATATGAAAGATCCATATTGGGTTCAGCCATATTATATAAATAGATTTTATGATATAGTAGATGAACATATATCTCAAGGCGTAACATATGATTTAAATATTATCGCAGGACATATAGATGCTTTATATGCAAATTATGATAATCGAAATATACCTTTAATGGAAGCTGTTCGTGTTGTTTCCGTAGCTCAGGATGGTGAGCCACAGAAAGCAGATTTAATATTAATAAGAGCTCAAAAAAAGTATAGTCCTTAATTGTGAATAATAATTTCTTTAGTAAAAAGTATTGAGTTTGGAATTAGAATTTTTTTATCATCAGACTCTATAGTAGTATACCTTAAATCGATCTTAATTACTTTACCTTCATGACCAACTATACTTATTTCATCGTTTAACTTAAAAGGTCTGTGAAGTAAAATAATGGAACCAGCAATTAGATTTGAGACCACATCTTTTAGAGCAAAACCAAGTGCAAACCCTGTTAAGCCAAGTCCTGCTACCATAGCCGAGACATTTATTCCAAAGGTTCCTAGAGATGTAATTATACCAAAAACTATAAGTCCAATTTTTACAATACGACTAATCAGGAATAAAAGTTCTTTGTCTAAATTGTGTTTGTTAGCTAAACGAATAATCAGAAATTGAGAAAAAACAGCACTTACCCAAAAAAGTATGAATATTGTTAAACTAAATATTAAAGTAGGCAGTAAACCTAAAATATTTTGGTATATGCTATTTAATATTAGCTCTATGTCCATCAATCAACTTACGTTTAAAGGGAACTTTAACCCAAAATAAATTGGATTATGTTAGCATATAATAAATTATTAATGAGTTTCAATAGTCTATGCATAATTAGCAACTTAATTTCTTCTATATGAATCAAAGTAAGATAAGGAATTTTTGTATTATTGCTCATATTGATCATGGGAAATCAACTTTAGCAGATAGATTATTAGAAGAGACTAAAACATTATCTAAAAAAGATATGCAAAATCAAGTGTTAGATAGTATGGATCTTGAAAGAGAAAGAGGCATTACTATTAAAAGTCATCCAATACAGATCCAATACAATCATAAGGATGGAAAAACATATATATTAAATCTTATTGATACACCTGGACATGTTGATTTTTCTTATGAAGTCTCTCGATCATTAGCAGCTTGTGAAGGTGCGTTATTATTAGTGGATGCAGCACAAGGAGTGGAAGCCCAGACTGTAAGCAATACTTATCTAGCTATAGAAAATAATTTACAAGTCATCCCTATAATAAATAAAGTAGACCTTCCAAGTGCGCAAATAGACGATGTAACTCGTCAAATTATTGAATTAATAGGTTGCGATAAAGATGAAATTATACTTGCCAGTGCAAAGAATGGAATAGGTATAGATGAAATTTTTGATGCAATAGTTAATAGAATTTCATCTCCAAAAGAAAATATAGAATCATCCACTAGAGCATTAATATTTGACTCTACATATGATAATTATAGAGGTGCAATACCTTATGTACGTGTTATTGATGGAGTTTTAAAAGCTGGGTCTACAGCTAAGTTTTTTGGTCATCAACATGAATATGAAATAACAGAAGTTGGACATTTTATAATGAAAATGATAAAATCAGATGAATTAAGGTCTGGTGATGTTGGCTACGTAATTGCAAATATTCGTGACGTTACACATATAATGCCCGGTGATACTTTGACAACAAAGCAGCGCCAGTCTAAAGAAGCACTCCCTGGATATAAACATATTAAACCAATGGTCTTTTCTGGCCTATATCCATCAGATAGTGATGACTATAATCAATTGCGAAGTTCCCTAGATAAATTAAAGTTAAATGACGCATCATTAATTTATGAACCAGAAACTAGTGAGGCATTAGGCTTTGGTTTCCGATGTGGTTTTCTTGGCCTTCTACATATGGAAATTATCCAGGAGCGTTTAGAAAGAGAGTTTGAAGTAAACTTGGTAACCACTACTCCAAATGCGAGGTATCTTATTATCAATAAGGATGGTACAGAAATTGAAGTTGATACTCCAGCCAAAATGCCTAAAAGTTCGTATATCGAAAATATAAAAGAACCTTACATGTCCTGTGAAATAGTCACCCCTACAGATTATATAGGAAATATAATGAAATTATGTCAAGGAAAGCGCGGTATATATAAGAATACGAATTACCTGACCAAAGATAAAGCACAATTACACTATGATCTCCCTTTAGCAGAAATTATTTTTGATTTTTATGATAAATTAAAATCATTGAGTAGAGGTTATGCATCATTTGACTATGCGTTTTCAGACTATAGAGATGGGAAATTGATGAAGCTTGACATACTCTTAAATGGTGATGTTGTTGATGCTTTATCTATTATTACACATGCAGATGACGCTTACGATCGAGGCGTTGCTTTGTGTAGTAAACTAAAAGAATTGATTCCTAGGCAATTATTTGATGTACCTATACAAGCCTCATTGGGTACTAAAGTAATTTCTAGATCTACTGTAAAAGCGTTAAAAAAGAATGTTACTGCAAAATGTTATGGAGGGGATATCACTAGGAAAAGAAAATTGTGGGAAAAACAAAAACAAGGTAAAAAGAGGATGAAGTCTATAGGAAAGATTGCGATTCCTCAGGAAGCTCTATTAGCAGTATTACAGATAGATAAATAACTATTAGTGAATTCTATGAACAATTCAAATTATTGGTCTGTTACAAATTCACCCTTATATAGTTTTATTTTCACTATACCTTTATTTCTTATTTATGAGATTGGTGTATTTACAATTTCAGTAAATGATATTGTGGAATTAAGAAACGGCGCAGATGTATTAATGCGGCAAGTATTAGGATTATTTGGCATCTATGGAGTTTATGGATTTAGCGCATCATTTATGATTGGATTTATGGTTGCATTTTTAAGACAAAAGAAATCTCTTCAATCTACAGCAATACATGGAGAATATTTAATTTGGATGTTTTTTGAAAGTATATGTTGGGGAGGTCTTCTTTATATTTTTATGGGGTTTACAGCCCCATTATTAATGACTAATTCTACAGGTACAATGCTTCAACAGGTAGTTTTATCTATTGGTGCTGGAATTTATGAGGAATTTGTGTTTCGTGTTATCCTTATTGCAGGATTTAGTTCTATATTAGGCTTTGTTTTTCAATGGAAAAAAATTGCTAAAATAACAAGTGGTATCATTCTATCAGCTGCATTATTCTCACTATTCCACTTTATGGGTGATTATGGTGAGGAACCTAACTTTTCAGTCTTTATGATGCGTTTTCTTGCTGGTATTTTTCTAGGGTTTATTTATGTTTTTAGAGGATTTGGACCTGCTGCATATGCACATACTGTATATGATTTAATTATTCTAACTCTTGTAACAACTCAATTATAATTATTAGTCAATAAATAAATTAAATGTATTATTTTAATTAAAGATATTGATTCAGATGCAGAAATACTTATTTATCATACTTTTATTTATTTATAGTTCACTTATTGCAAGCTCTAAGATCAATGATTTGAATGTTTATATCTATCCCGAATACTATTATAGTGGAGTTATGGTGGAAATAAATGGTAAGATTAATTTACCTGATAGTTCTTTTTCTATGAAAATGCTTGTTCCTACTTTAACAGATTCTGTCTTTTATGTATCTGGAACTACCAATGACGAATCTGAAGTTCAAGTATTAGACATAAAGGATGAAAATTCAATGAAATGGGTACATTTAGATTTAAATCAATCTTCATTCAGAGTATTTGTTTTTTATAATCCATTCAATTCTTCAATAACAAGAAATATTGAATATCCTTTACAATTCACAGCTTCATTAGGTGAATTTCATGTTTTTGTCCAAGAGCCTCTCGTATCAACAAATTTTAATATTGATTTAGAATCTACCTCTAATAAAGACCAGCATAATATTGTATTTCATCAAATACATTTTCAAGAATTAAAAGAAATGTCAAAAGAAGTAATTTACTTTAATTATGATAATCCTTCGAAAAAGACTACAATGCAGTATTTACAAGAAAAATTGGTAAATAACCCAGGTAGTAATAATGAAGTTCTTGATATGAAAAAAAATAGGACTCCTATTAGACATAGATTGCCGTTATGGGAACCATTCGCAGTGTTGGGCGCTTTATCAATTTTAGTTGGTGCTTTGTTTCTAAATAATAATCAAAATAAAAGTATTAAAAATAGAAAAAATTATTGTTCAAAGTGTGGTAATAAATTAAAAACTAATGATAAATTTTGTTCTACTTGTGGAGATAAAGTATAATGTGGCCTATCGTATATGATTTTGGTTTAATTAGAATATTTGGATTTGAATTTCATCTAGCTATTTATTCATATGGTCTTATGTTGGTTGTTGCTTTCTATAGTTGTTATGCATTGCTTTTTAAAGAAATGAAACGTTTAGACTATGATGAAAAAATAGCATCAGATATAGTTACTTCTGCAGCATTAGGTGGAATTATTGGATCAAAGATATATTATTTAATAGAAAATTTTGATAGGGTGATTGCAGATCCATATGGAATGATATTTAGTGGGGCCGGTTTAGTCTTCCTCGGAGGGTTAATGGGCGGTACAATTGGTGTAACCATAGTTTTAAGAAAAAATGATTTACCTTGGCTAAAATTTGCCGATATAATTGCACCTTTATTAATAATTGGATATTCTATTGGAAGAATAGGTTGTTTTTTAGTTGGCGACGATTACGGTTTACCTACTAAGTCAGTTATTGGCATATCATTTGAAAATGGTGCTCCACCTACTACATATGAATCACTAGCTTACAATTATCCATGGTTAAATTTATCAAATTGGAATCCAGGTGAAATAATTACCGTTTTTCCTACTCAAATAATTGAAACAATCATTGGCTTCGGTATCTTTTTCTTTTTGTGGAATAAAAGACAAGCAGTAATAACTAAAGGTAGCTTGTTTTTCACTTATTTAATTTTAGCAGGTATAGAAAGATTCTTTATTGAATTCATTAGATTAAATCCAAAATATCTATGGATTATTAAAGATGCTGTTGGATTTTCAGGGGCTCAAGTTATTTCTCTCATAATGATTAGTATTGGGATATATATGTTGAATTATCTCCCAAAATATTCTGAAACTAAAGAAGCAACTTAATCATATAAACCCTATGATTAGGGCGGTTATTAGTACTTTATTTATCAGCAGTTTAATTGCACAAGGTGTTAATATCTCTGAGTTTCCTGCAAAACTTAAAGAACAAGATTATTCTATTGATAGAATAATCAAAGGTCATGGTGGATGGACGTTTTATCTTGATCTTGACTCCAGGATGGTATCTAGTCAATCATCAAAAGGAATCTTTTATTTTACTGGAGGATTTGGAAATGATTACGATTCATTTATAGATCCCATTGGTTTTAAAATATCAAATTTAGATTTATATATTTTTGATAGAAGTGAAAATAAAGTTTTTCGTTTTGATTATTCTCTTAATCTAATTAACAGCTTAGATCTGAGCTCAAAATTTAATAGATCTAATTTAGTTATAGATGATATGGCGGTAGATAGCTGGGGATATTTTTATCTTTTTTCAAAGAATGATAATGTAATTATGAGAGGAAATATGTCCGGTGTAGAACCACTTATATTTATTGATTTAAATCAGCATATCATTGAAAGAGATTGTGGAGAAAATATTGAAATTAACTCGAACGGTGATATAGCATTATTTTATCCATGTTCAAGCCAATTACTCATCTTTAATCGGTTAGGTAGATTAAAATATAAATTAAATACATCAATAAGTAATCCTCAGATGATTACAAATCATAACAATTCATGGGTTATTATAAATAATGAGGGTCTGATAGAATCATTTAATCAGTCTTCATCGAAATTATATTCTATTCCATTAGTAAATAATGAAAAATTAATTGATATAACTGCAAGTAATGTTAAAATGTTATTTTTAACAAATCAGAGGATAATAGAACTTTACCTTGATTAAACAATTGATTCTGGTTGGTTTGTTTTTTTCAATTATAAAAGGGCAAATCATTTCGACCATAGATACAATTAGCGCCTTACCCTATACAACAGAGATAAAGCTAGATCATGAGCTAATAGTTGATACAAGCTTTTCAATCTTAGAACAAGATCTTAATTCTATAAAATATTCATTAGATCCTATTAAAGGGATATTATTTATAAATAATCAGAAAGATAAAATTCAATCAATCATCATTAAGTATGATTATTATTCAATATCATTACCAATAAAAATTGGTCCGAAAATGTTGAACCTTCCTCAAATAGATTCATTAATTATAAATAAAGATCTAAAAAATGAAAGTGAACTCATCCTAAATCCAGTGATTAAAGAAAAAGAATCAATCTATTCCTCAGGAACATTTTTTAGAAACTTGAATATTTCTCCCAGAGGTGGGTCAGAATTTAATGGTGGCTTCCAAATGCAGATACAAGGATCATTAGGTAATGATATACAGGTTAGTGGCGTTTTATCTGACCAAAACTTTCCTATTCAACCCGAAGGCAATACAAGCACATTGGATGAAATTGATAAAATTTATTTTCAAATTAATCATAATAATTTTGCAGTTACTGCTGGTGATGTAGATGTTAATATCAAATCTGGTAGATTTTTAAATATAAGTAGGAAAACAGTTGGTATTAATAACCAATTTAAATTTGCTGGATTATCTGGTGGCGGTTCTATTGCTGGCTCAAAAGGAATCACACATCAGGTTGAATTTAAAGGAATTGATAGAAAACAGGGGCCATATAGTCTTACATCAAAAAATGGTAATAGAGATATTATGATTGTAGCTGGCTCTGAAAACGTATGGTTAAATGGAATACGTTTAAATCGTGGAGAGGAAAATGATTATACAATTGATTATAGTATAGGTGAGATATTTTTCATGCCAAAAAACATAATTTATTTCGATAGTGATATCTATATAGAATATGAGTATTCTGGAGAGCAGTATAATCGAAGCTTATTGAGCTCATCAATAAATAAAGAACTAAAAAATAACGGTAACTTTCAATTAAGCTGGTTTCGAGAATATGATCAAACATCAAATTCAAAAAATGGAATAAATAGTGAGGTATTATCAATATTTAAAAACTTAGGAGATAAAGATGCATATATTAGCGGTGCACTAGAGGATTCAACGGGGATGTATGTATACATCGATAGTATCTATATTTATGATTCTACAAATACTTCAGTTGGACAACACTATCAGGTATCATTTACGTATGATAATTTGAATGGTGAGTACGTAAGAAAATTATCTAATAATGGAATACTATATTATCAATGGCTAGATAGATCTGATCCCATAATTAATAATCAACTTATGGACTTTTATAGTCCTGTTAGAAAATTAGTTACGCCTGAAAGGCAGCAACTGATTCAAGCATTAAGTAATTACCATGTAAATGATTGGTTAGCTCTATCAATGGAACTTGCTGTATCAGACTATGATAAGAATACTCTTTCTAATATGGGTGATACTAATAACAAAGGTTTAGGTCATCAATTAAAAATATCTGGAGATAAGATCAGATTGAATGATAAAATAGAAATGGGCTATGAAATTTCTCAATGGGGTAGAAATAAGAGTTTTAATTCTTTACAAAGGGATCGCTCAGTGCAGTTTAATCAAGACTGGAATATTTCACCTATTGAAGATAAAAATGAAAAAATGCAAAATATAACTTCAACAGTGTCTATTGATTCTATACTAAGAATTAATACAATGCTATCAAATTATAAAGTTGGCTCATACAATAAAGATAGAACCCAAATTGATTTCATAGGTAAGAATAGTTTTATTGAGAATATATCTGGAAGAGTAAACCAAGTCCGATCTAATAATGAGAATTTTCAAACAGTTAACTTAAAAACAAAATTTCTATCAGGTTCAATTCATCCAGTAATTAACTATGTATATGAACGTTCTGATAGATCATATCACTTTCAGCATCTTACTTCTGGTCTTGAAATTAAAGGAAAACGACTACAAAGTACGTTTGGAATTGGGCGTAGAGAAGATTATGTATATCATGATAATAATGAGGTTTTATTATCAAATGGATATTTTGGAGAATTTGATATGAAATTTCGTTCTTCAAATGGTTGGAATCATTCAGTAATCTATAGAAAGAGAGTGAAGACAGAGGTACTAGATAATCAAAAAATTAATTATGATCTTTTGCAAGCAAGAACTTCACTTAGAAAACCAAGAGCACCATTACGTTTTGATGCAAGGTTCAAAGTCGAAGAAGTCCTAACTGAAAATAGAATTATAGTATATGATTCAGTAGGTATTGGTTTAGGTACGCATCGTTATGATCAAGAGTTCGAAGAATATATTCCAGATCCTAATGGCGCATTTATTTCTTATTCAGTTTTATCAGGAAGTCGTATTCCTACTACAAAATTTGAGGGTATTCAGCGCTTAGAATATGATTTTAGTAAAAAATTTAAATCAATGTTGAAGGATGTAAAATATAGAATGGATTGGAAATGGGATTTTAATGGGCAAGATTTTGATATTAATCAATATGGAAATAATAATATAACTAATAGATCCATCGTGCGTTCAAAATCTAAGCTACTTAATGAATTAAATTATTTAAATCAAGATGGTCGACAAATTAAAATTTGGAATAGAGGTGAGAGAGATTTAAATAGTCTAGACCCAAGAGGACCTGATTTAAAAACTATTAATGAAAATGGCGCAGATTATTTACAACCAATCTTGAATGAGATGCATATTGGATTAAAAGTAGATCATCATAGAATAAATATTAATTCAAGTTTTTCTCCTTTGAGAGATAGAAGTGCAGTGGGTTATTGGTCTGAAATAGGTTTAAAAAAAAGGATGTCTTCAGTCTTACATATGGAGGGTCATCTACAATTTGGATATGACGAGGGTTTACATCAATTAGATAAGTATACATCTAGGTTAAGAGGATTACGCATTGAATTATTACATTTTTTTAGTTCTAAAGGTCGAATCCAAATGAGATATGAATGGTCAAATGTAAATTTATTTGGTCAGGCAAATTACTTACCACCAGAAGCATTAAGAGGTAATAGTATTGGTGAAAATAAAAGAGCTAATATGAATGGCAATATATTTTTGAAAGAAAATTTTTCAATTAATTTAAATATTAATTACATATCGGATATACGATATACAAATTTTATTAATCTAAGTGGAGAAATACGTGCGTATTTCTAATATTATTTTAATTCTAATGACTATTGTAAATAGTCAAGTTGTAAAACTTACTATTGATAATGATAATAATTATAAGTTTTTAGATAGTGATAGTGTCCAATATTATTTGGATTCATTGATGATGAATTATAGTTCAATAAATTATAGTTATCTACTTGATTCAATTGATGGTAAAGATTCAATTAAGGTAAAATATGCTATATATGAAGAACCTATATATATTGATACATTATACTTTAAAAATAATAATAAAGTAAATAATCAAACCTATCGTTCACTATTTAAATCATTATTTAGTGTGTCATCAGAGACTGAAATTTTAAAGCAAATTGATAGGATAGAATCCTCTTTTAAGTTTTTACATAATAGCATTCATTTAACTTATGGCAAAACTGCAAAAGGAGGCTTGGCCCTTCTAATAGATAGTGATCCAGTCTTTGAAAACAATATTTCAGGATTGTTTGGAGCAAACAGAACAAATAGTGGTGATTGGATTACAAATGGAGAAATTGAGTTATATATAGAAAATATTTGGTCTACTGCGAGTAATTCTTTATTCCATTGGAAAAGGCTTAATGAAAAGTCAGAAATAATTTCATTTATTCATTATGAACCTACTTTATGGAGTTTACCTTTTGGTTTGCAATTTAAGTTCGATAAAGAATTAAGAGATCAAGAGTACATTTTACAAAAAAGAGATTTTAGGATTTTCTCAAACCCAAATCGTTATGGTAAATGGTTCTTTGGAAGCAATTCATCGATAATAATCCCTACTGAAACTGGATATTCTAATGGGCTATTAAGAAATAAATCAAATTCACTACTTCTAGGCATTTTAAGTGATAAGAGGAATCATAGATGGATACCAACGAATGGTAATTATTGGAATATTACAATATCACTTGGAAAACAAATTGAAAATAATATTTCTAACCTTAGAGGAGATTGGTCTTTGGACAATGGGTTTTATTGGAAGATTAACTCATTATTATCATATCATATGAAAATAAATGTAAAAGGAAGTTGGGTAAAAAATGATAAAATTCATAAGGGTCAAAAAATACGATTTGGTGGTATAAATAGCCTAAGAGGTTATAGGGATGATCAATTTATTTCAGCAAATCTATGTATCCCTACTATAGAGTTAGTGTCAAATATTAGTCGTGATATTCAATTCCTAACATTTGTTGAAAGCGCTATTCAGAAAGAATATGTTCCATATCCTTTAGGCTTTGGATTTGGTATTAAACAAATTTCAAAGAGCTCAATTATTAGTGCTACAATTGGATATGGAAGAGGAGACATTTTTTCAGAAGGTAAACTCCATATTAAGTTTTCAAGTCGATTATAAAAGCAAATAAGTGGTTTTTGCTTAATAAAACACTAATTTTGCAATACTATGGATAAATATTTATCATACTATAGATTTATATTTTTTGGATATATAATATTGTTCCAATTTAATTGTGAGATTAAAAGAGATGCACTAGGATCGGACGATGAAATTATTGTGATTTCTGCAATGGAGGATGAAGAACATTTACAATCTATACTTAGTAAAATTTTCAATGATACATTATTCACTCCTGAGCCAGAACCTTATTACAAATTGAACTTCGTTTCACCTTCAGATTATAGACGAATCAAGAATAGTGTTCATATTGTAATTGGTGCTATTGGCAATGATCCTTCAAACCCCGCAGTAGAGTTGGTAAAGAATATTTTATCTGATAAGCAATATAAGAATTCAATATCCGGAAATAAACCAATTATCATTTCAAAAAATCCATATGCAAGGAATCAATTATTAATGGTAATTAATTCTCCTAATATTGAAATAGCTGAGGAATACGCAATAAAAAATAATCAAAAGATTAAAGATCAATATTTTTCACTATTTCAAAATCGTCAAATAAAATATATGTTTAATAATGCACGTCAAAAGAAGTTAGAAAAACATTTGATTGAAGATTATGGTTGGAGTATAAAAATCCCATGGGGGTATGAGGTGATTGTTGACAGTTCTGAACAACAACTATTTTGGATTGGGCGAGAAATGCCTTTCCGTTGGCTCGCAGTCCATTGGCGTGATGGTGCAATCGTTGAAGACTATGATTCAGCGAAAGAATTTGCAATGGATTTCCCTAGAAATTACTTTAAGAATATTCAGTACAGTGAAAACTATTTTGAGCTAAATACTACCAACAAATTTAACCAGTGGCTTACTTGGAAGATAAATGGGTTATGGGAATCACTTGATGATGCGCAAGGAGGTCCTTTTTTAGCTTATTTATTTTATGATGGAATTACAGATAGAACGTATTATATACATGCAATGGTATTTCACCCTGGAAATAATAAAGTGATTCTTTTACAACAATTAGATCTTATCGCAAAATCATTTATTGTTGATAATAGATAAGTTATTTATGAAAAAGATATTAATTACTGGGGCATTTGGTCAGTTAGGTACTTCATTATGTAAAACTTTATCAAATGAATCTATTTTAGCAACTGGACGCAGTATTGTTTCATCTACGAAATACAAATCTATTGAGTTAGATATTACGAATCCAAAACAAGTTAAGGGCGTAATATATAAATATAATCCAGATATAATTATCCATCTTGCCGCAATGACAGATGTAGATGGATGTGAGAAAAATCCAGAAACTGCTTTTGATGTTAATGTAAAAGCGACTGAAGGTTTAATTAACAATTATAATGGAAAATTTATTTATATATCAACAGATTATGTTTTTGATGGTGAAGATGGTCCATATGTAGAAGATGATAAAGTAAATCCAGTGAGTGTTTATGGAAAAACAAAATTATATGGTGAAAACATGGTTAAGAATTCAGATGCAAATTGGGTAATACTACGTTCAAATATTATATTCAGTTATAATGATAGGACAAAAGCAAGTTTTGTTAATTGGGTTGTAGATTCACTTAAGAAACAAGAGAGCATACGTGTTGTAAATGATCAGTGGAATAATCCCACTTGGACTAATGATCTTGCAAAAGTAATTTTAAAAATAATTGAGAAAGACGCCATTGGTTTATATCATTACGGAGGTAGAGATTATATGAATCGATTTGAATTTGCAAAAATGATAGCATCATCATTTGGGCTAGATGGATCATTGATTAGTCCTATAACTACATCTGAACTCAAATGGTTAGCTCAAAGACCTTTGAAAAGTGGTTTAAACACTAAAAAGATTGAATTAGATTTAGGGATAGAAGCTCTTCCAATTCAAAAAGCATTAGATGAAATGGTTTCTTTATTATGAATACATTAATTATATCACCAACATATAATGAAAAGAAAAATGTAAAATCTCTAGTAGATAGTATTTTTAATATTAATAAAGATTATCATGTATTAATTATTGATGATAATTCTCCTGATGGAACAGCACATCTTGTAAAAGAATTACAGCTGAAATATAAAAATTTGTTTTTAGAAGAACGACCTGGTAAAGCAGGCCTAGGTACTGCTTATAAGTATGGTTTCGATTGGGCATTAAAAAGGAATTACGATAATATTGTTCAGATGGATGCTGATTTATCTCATGATCCAAAAGAAATAGAATACATGGTTAGTCTGCTTAATGATTATGATTTGGTAATAGGAAGTAGATATATTGATGGTGTAAGTGTGGTTCATTGGCCCATTAAAAGGTTGCTTCTTAGTTATGGCGCGAATGTTTATGCTAGAATAGTTACCGGACTTCCTCTTAAGGATTCTACAGGAGGCTTTAAAGCGTGGAAAAGAAAAGTATTAGAATCTATAGATCTTTCCGGCGTGAAATCACAAGGGTATTCTTTCCAAATTGAGATGAATTGGAGAGCATGGCAAAAAAGTTTTTCCATCATAGAACATCCGATAATTTTTGCAGATAGAACTATTGGAGAGTCAAAAATGTCAAAAAAAATTATGCTTGAAGCTATTATTGTTATTTGGCGAATGAGAATATGGAAAATATTTGGTTGGCATAAGTAATAATTATGAAAAAAAATGTATCATTACTTATAGTAAGTTATAATGTATGTCAATATATAGCTCATGCGATTGATTCTATTCTTAAATCTGATCTGGATAATTTTGAGATAATTATTATTGATAATAATTCGTATGACAATACAGTTTCATACCTTAAAGAAAGATATGATCATTTGCGTCAAATTAAGATTATTCAAAATAAAGAGAATGTTGGTTTTGGTAAAGCAGTTAATCAGGCTGCAAATATTGCAAATGGTGATTATTATTTAATTTTAAATCCTGATACAATCATACAAGAAGAGACTATTTCTATATTAAAAGATTATCTTGATAATAATCCTAATGTTGGTATGGTTGGCCCCAAAATAATTAATGCAGATGGTACATTACAATTAGCATGCAAGCGTTCGTTTCCAACTCTACGTGTTGCTTTGCCGAAATTACTTGGGTTTAGTCGTTTATTTCCAAATTCTAAATGGGCAGGGCAATATAATCTAACTTATCTCGATGAGGATGAAATCTCTAAAGTCGATGCTATTAGTGGATCATGTATGTTTATTAGATCATTTTTATTTCATGAATTAAAAGGCTTTGATGAGCGCTTCTTCATGTTCGGAGAAGATTTAGATCTTTGCTCACGTATTTGGAAAAATAATTATGAGGTTCATTATGTTCCAAGTACACAGATAATTCATTATCAAGGAGAATCAGTAAAATCTGCTCCTTTTGATAGTATAAATGCATTTTATAATGCAATGATATTATTTGTTGATAAGCACTTTTCATTCGGAACTAGTTGGTTAATGAAATTTGCTATACGTTGTGGAATATATATGAGAAAATTTATTTCAATGCTCGGTGAAAAGCGTTCTCAAATCCTTTCTGTAACAATAGACTCTATCGTTATTTTATCTGCTTTCTTAATTGCCATTTCTATGAGATTTCCAGATTATGAACCAATAAAAATGAGCAATGGTTTGGTTCCAGCTATATATATAATATTTTGGATTGGTGTTGGATTCATTTTTCAATTATATAATAGATATATATTATCGTATTCACGTGCAATTATTTCTTCAGTAACTGGATTCTTTTTAGCAGTGGCCTTCACATATTTTTTCAAACAATATGCATTTTCACGTTTCGTGATAATATTTGGATCAGCTATAATTACAGTTCTTATCCCAGGGTGGCGTGTTTTTGTCAACTTTCTAATGGCACGAGGTGTATTGCATCATGTTAAACAAAAGAATCCAATATTTTTCACAAGAAAGACAATAATTATTGGGGCCGATCAAGAAGGATTAAGAATTGCTGATAATTTATTGAAAAGATTTGATACTGGGTTAGAATTAATAGGAATCATTGATAGAAAATTGCCTAAAGAAGATGCTATGCTTCCTACAAAGTATATTGGACAACTTACAGATTTACGAGATCTTATTATTAAGTATCGTATAAGAGAAATAATATTTTCTACTAGTGCATACACAAATAAAGAAATTCTAAATTTAATGAATGAAACAAAAGATCTTCGATTAACATATAGGATGATACCTAGACATCAAGAAATATTACTGGGAAAGGCCTCAATTGAAGATATTGGAGATATATCCTTCCTAAATATTGAATATAATTTATTTTATAGCTTGCATAGACTTACAAAACGTATTTTTGATTTAGTAGTATCTTTTATGATGCTAATTATATTTAGTCCAGTTATTCTGTTGTTAATATTATTAAAAAAAGGTACCAAAAAACAGTTTTGGGGTGTTGAAGGAAATAAATTTAATGTAACTATTTTCAACGTAAGATCACGCTTTATAAAAGAATTACCTCTATTTTTTGGAGTTTTATTAGGAAACCTTAGTCTAGTAGGCTCTACTATGTTTGAAACAACAGAGCCAAATCCAGATTTAATATGTCAGCCGGGATTAACTGGTTTAGAAAGAATAAGATCAATAAAATTTAGCTCTAAAGATAGATTAGCTTTAGATCATTATTATGTGCAAAATCAAAGTTTTACTATGGATCTTGAAATTATTATGAAAACGGTATTCAGTAATTAATATGGCAAAACATTATTTAGATTTTGAAAAACCTATTCAAGAGTTCGAAGAAAAAATAATCAAGTTGCAGTCTTTAGATAATGATAGTGCTAATGTTCTTGAGCTTGAAAGGCTAATTAATAGAAGAGATAAAAAAATAGATGAAATATATGGTAACTTAAATCGCTGGCAACGGGTTCAGTTAGCTAGACATCCTGAAAGACCTTACAGCTTGGATTATGTGGGTGGTATTGTTGATGAATTTGTAGAACTTCATGGTGACAGAGCTTATGCTGATGATAAAGCAATAATTGGTGGCATCGGTAAGATAAATGAAAGATCCGTATTATTTATTGGCCAGCAAAAAGGAAGAAATACAAAAGATAATTTATACAGAAATTTTGGAATGATGCGTCCAGAAGGATATCGCAAAGCCCTCCGATTAATGCATTTAGCAGATAAATTTAGTCTTCCAATAATTTCATTAATTGATACTCCTGGTGCATATCCAGGGCTAGGTGCTGAAGAAAGAGGGCAGGGTGAAGCAATTGCTAAGAATCTAATAGAAATGGCAAAGCTTAATGTCCCAATATTAGCTATAGTAATTGGTGAGGGGGCAAGTGGAGGAGCTCTTGGAATAGGGCTATGTGATAGGTTAATTATGTTGGAGAATACCTGGTATTCTGTAATTAGCCCAGAAGGATGTGCTTCAATTTTATGGCATGATGCAATGAAAGCTTCTGATGCAGCCGATGCAATGAAAGTAACTCCTGAAGACTTGAAAGATATTGGTATATGCGATAGAATTATTGAAGAGCCTACTGGAGGAGCACACAGGGAACCTGAGAAAATGTATGAAATATTAAAGACAGTTATCCAGGAGGAAATTGAATTAATTGAAAAAGAAAATAGTAGTAATAATTATCTTCAGTCTAGAATAGATCGATATGATAAGATGGGCTTCTTTCAGGAACAAGAATGATAAAATTTACCTATAAGACAAAAGTCTATTATAAAGATGTTGATCAGATGGGTGTTGTCTATTATGCGCGTTATTATGAATACTTTGAGGCTGCGCGCACTGAATTATTACAATCAATTGATATAGATGTAACCGCTGTAGAAGATGATGGATATTTTATGCCAGTGGTAACTAGCCACTGTGATTATAAAATTGGTGCAACATTTGAAGATATACTTTTAGTAGAAACATTTATAAATGAGTTGCCCAAAGCTACAATGCGAATTGATTATGAAATTTATAAAAATAAAAATAGCGACTTACTTGTATCCGGGTATACTACACATGCGTTTACAGATAAATCTGGTAAGCCCGTCAAACCACCAAAAAGACTGTTAGAGGTTCTCCAAAATAATTTTTAATCAATTGGTTGAGTTTGAATTTTTTCCTTATTTATTAAGTATACTGCAGTCATAGTCATAATTCCTCCAATGATGGTGCTTATTTCTAATTTTTCACCAATAAATATCATGCTAAAAATCGGAGCAGTTATTGGAACAATAAATATAAAAGAACTTGCTTTAGATGGACCTAATTTAGTTGTTGCTATAAAATAGACTGTTGTGCCAAAAACTTGAGCTCCAATTGATAATAAAATTAGATTCAACCAAAATATTAAGTCAAAGTCCAAAACGATTAATACATCATTATTTATATTCATTATAAAACAGAATATTGAGGATATAAAATAGACCCAAAAACTAAAGGTCAGAGTAGCTAGTGCCTTATGTGATTTTCCTGATACTATTGACATTATTCCCCATGAAATCGAAGCTAATAAGAAGTACAGATTTCCATTTGCAGTCATCTGACTATAAGATAAAGTCCAAGCCTCTAAAACAATTATTCCTCCGCAAATTCCAAATATTAGTCCGATAATATCTTTTTTATAAATTATTTCTCTAAAAATTATTATTGAAAGTATAAATGTGATAATTGGATTTAATGTAGGTACAAAAACCCCACCAACATTTGCGAAGCCTAAGTTTGATCCCATAAAGAAAAATATATTATATGAAAAGATCAAGATTGAACCTATTATGATATATTTTATACCATCAGAAGGAACTGTAAAATTATTTTTAGTAAATATTAATACTGGAATCATAAAAATACTGGAAAGAAAAAATCTCCAAAAAGCTAAAATGGAGGAAGAACAATATTGAGATAATATTTTTCCATTTGTCCATGACAAGCCCCAAGTTGCCATAGTGATAAATAATGCAACATATAATAGAGTGTTTGAGTGTTTAATCAAGAAATTGTATTAAATATTGTAACTACAATGATAATTACATTCTAAATACTGGAAACTTCGTTCCTTCGTGAGGTTTTACATGTATAGCCTGTAATGCTTGAATCAATATTTTTCGTGTATCTATTGGATGAATGACGCCATCATCCCATAATCTTGCGCTTGCATAATAAGGATGTCCTTCTTTTTCGTACTTATCTTTTATTGGCTGTTGTAGTTCATCAATTTCTTCTTGGGTCATTTGTTTTCCAACTTTATTTAATTGTTCTTTTTTGACTGTAGAAAGTACGTTTGCAGCTTGATCACCACCCATTACGGAGATACGTGCATTGGGCCACATCCAACAAAATCGTGGTTGGTATGCTCGTCCAGCCATAGCGTAATTTCCAGCTCCAAAACTTCCACCAATAATGATAGTAAGTTTAGGAACATTAGCAGTAGCAACAGCTTGAACCATTTTTGCGCCATTTTTAGCAATTCCTTCTTGCTCGGCTTTTTTACCAACCATAAAACCTGTAATATTTTGTAAAAATAGCATGGGAATTTTTCTTTGGGAGCACAATTCAATAAAATGTGCACCTTTTAAAGCGCTTTCACTGAATAAAATACCATTATTAGCAATTATTCCTACTGGATATCCTCCAATTTTACAAAATCCTGTAATTATAGTTTTTCCATAGTCAGATTTAAATTCCTCAAAATTTGAGTCATCTACAATTCTAGCTATTATTTCTTTAACTTTAAATGTAGTTCGATGATCTTTTGTTAGTATTCCAAGAATTTGTTTAATATCATATTTTGGTTCAATGATCTCTTTGGGAGGTGATTGATTTAATTTAGGTAAATGATCTATAATCGAACGTATTTTTTCTATAGCATCATTATCATCTTTTGCAAAATGATCAGCTACCCCACTTATTCTAGTATGCATTAAAGCTCCACCTAATTCCTCTGCAGAAGATGTTTCTCCAATTGCAGCCTGAACTAGTGGAGGGCCACCAAGGAATATTGTACCTGTTTTATTAACAATTATTGCTTCATCACTCATTGCAGGTACATAAGCACCACCTGCTGTACAACTACCCATAACCGCAGCAATTTGAGGTATTCCCTCTGCGCTCATCCTTGCTTGATTATAAAAAATACGACCAAAATGATCACGATCAGGGAAAACACTATCCTGCATAGGAAGATATGCACCACCACTATCAACCAGATAAATACATGGAAGACCATTTTCGAAAGCAATTTCTTGCGCACGAAGATGTTTCTTTACAGTAAGCGGATAATATGTTCCACCTTTAACGGTAGCATCGTTTGCAACGACAATACATTGCCGACCATTGATTGTAATTAAACCAGTAATGATCCCTGCTGCTGGAATATTATCATCGTAAACATTGTACCCAGCTAAAGCAGAAAATTCCAGGAAATCAGTATTAGGATCTTTCAAATTATTAATACGTTCTCTAGCAGTTTGTTTTCCTCTTGATTTATGTTTTTTTATTCTATCAGCTGATCCCATTAATTTTACTTGATCAAGCACTTTACTCAATTCGTCAGAAATTTTTGTGTGGTAATCAAGATTGGATTGATATTTATTAGAGGATGGATCTATTCTGGATTCGATAATTGCCATGTTATAATTTACATGAGTTAATTGATGATTTTTTAATAATTAAAGAGACGGTCTCGTTCCTTAATAATAATAGATTAATTAAAAATAATATTTTCTATTATCTATAATTTTTGCCCTGTCAAGAAGATCTTGATACCAGCTTTGAAAGTTGCTGTTTCTTTTTTGATTTGCAAGATTATTATATATGACATCACGTTTCATTTCAAAATCTGAACTATCAATAGGGGAAATATCAACTATACTTACAAGACCATAACCTCTGGGAGTTTTCAGCGGTCCTATTAAATCACCTTTAGATGCATTAGATAATGCTCCAACAAGGTAATTGCTCTTACCTAAAGATTGAAAGCTTCTTATAAGTAATTTTGAATCTCCGGTTATCAGATCAATATTTTGATTATTATCCTTTAATTGTTGAAATGTTGCACCTGCAATTAATTCTAGTCGTAATTGTTCAGCAAGTTTTTCAGCTTGAACCAAACTACGCTTTTGATTAATAGAACTTTTGATTTGATTTTGTACTTCATCGAAAGATTTAGTGCCTTCTAATAAAACACTATCTAGTTTCGCAACAATAAAATATCTATCATTCTGCAAAGGATCAGAAACATCATTTACTTCACTGTTGAAGGCAAACCTTACTGCTTCACGAAGAGGCCCATAGTTTTGTAAAGAAGTTGATCCATCAATAATGTTGGTAACTTTTGTTGATGATAATTGATGGGAATCCAAAGCAGCGTAAAAACCTATTTTTGGATCGGATGCATCATAACTGAAAAGAGTTGATTTACGTTTCAAAGCATCATTAGTATTTGGTCCCATTTCAATTTTTAACAAAATATGTGATGCATTTATTTCTTCTGTTTCATTTTCATTCCGACGATCATTTACTTTAATTATATGATATCCAAATCGAGATAAAACTGGACCCACTATATCTCCAGCTTGAGCTATAAAAGCTGCATCTTCAAAAGGTTTTACCATTTGACCTTTACCAAACCAGCCCAAATCTCCACCTCTTCCAGAGTCGGCAGAAACTTGATTTCCTGGGTCTTGTGTATAGATATTTGCTAGCTCAGAGAAATCTGATCCATTATTTAATTCCTTTATAATTTCATTGCATTCATCTAAAACACGACTTGAGTCTTCATTTGATGGTTTTTTCTCCCAAGATACAACTTCAAGATTCCGAACCTCTTCTCGATAAAAATCATCGATACGTTCAGTATAATCATTGAATAACTCTTCTTCCGTAGGCTCATCAATTTGATCTTGAACAGCATTAGTAGTAACATGAATACCATCAATTGTATAATTCACATGCTGTTTTATATAGCTATCCCAAACATCCTTATCTGAAATAATTAAGTCTGCATTTACCATTTCTTGCAATTTAATATTTGGTATATAAGTACTTTTCATAAATTGTTCGATTTGAGCCCATTCATTCCCACTAGGGTTATTAATAGCTTGTTCATATTTAGATTGATCAAACTCTCCATTAGTTTGAAAAGCAGGATCAGATGTTAAAAAGGGGGGTGGAATATTTTGCAAATGATAAATGACTTCTTGGTCTGAAGCTGATATTTCAAGTTCCTCTATAGACTGTGAAATTAGTATTTCACGAATATAATCATCCCAGACTTGTGTTCTGGCTTGATCAAAATCTCTGTCATTTATTTCTCGACCACTTGTACGAACCTGCTCTAAGCGGGCAGAAACAGCTCTAGAAAAGTCATCAGGTATAATCTTTTGTCCATTAATAACTCCTATTGCAGTAGAAGGATCTACTCTGCCAAATAATTGATCAATAATATTTGCGCCACCTACTAAACCTCCAATGGATATACTTAGTAAAAATAGGATAAGTATTGCCCATAGAAATATGTGCATTCGATTGCGCATTTTTGTCATTAAAGCCATAATTGATTCTCAATTCATAATATTAAAATTGGGTGCGAATTTATATAAGCTTGATTCTGGAAGCAATGAACATCGAAAGTAGTATGATGATTTATAAAAACTTAAATTATCAATATGAGTAACCAAGCAAAAGATAAATTAGATAATTTTAATGCAAAAATAATTCATTGTAATGATTGTACTCGTTTAGTTGATTTTCGCAATAAAATTGCAAATGAAAAACGTAAGCAATACATGAATTGGGATTATTGGGGTAAACCTGTTCCGGGATATGGAGATCCTTTCGCTTCAATTATTATTGTAGGATTAGCTCCTGCAGCACATGGAGGCAACCGAACTGGAAGGGTGTTTACAGGAGATAAGTCTGCAGATTTTTTAATGATGTGTATGCATGAAGTAGGTTTGTCAAACCAGCCTAATTCTGATAGTTTGCAAGATGGATTAAAGCTTAATAATTGTTATATGACCCCCGCTTTAAAATGTGTTCCTCCAGGAGATAAGCCTACCGCAGAAGAATTGAGAAATTGTTTTACTTATTTTAATGATGAAATCAACCTATTAACTAAAGCTACATGTATGCTCGCTTTGGGAAAGATTGCATTTGATGCCTGTCTACGGTTTTGGCGTTCACAATTTGAAATAAAAGTAAAAGACTTTCCATTTAAACACCATGGGGTCTATACGTTGCCAAATAATTTTCATTTAATTTCTAGTTATCACCCTAGTCCAAGAAATGTCAACACAGGCCGTTTAACAAAAAACATGATGTTAAAACTGCTTATCGACTTAAAGAAATATAGTTAATAAATTAATTAAATTTTCATGTGCGGTAGATCATGGTTTTATCGTATTTTAACGTGTAATTTGCTACTAGATCAATATGTTGTAGTGTATAGATCTATGGGTAGAGATTAGTGGTTGCTAAAAAAAAAATATAAAATAAGCTTTGGGTAGGGTATGTTAAAGCTAGTTGTAGTTCTTTTATTATTTACAAATTTATATGCGAATGCAGATAATGAATTTAGTTCATTCGCGGAACAGGATACTGTACGGTTGAATCAAACTGTAGTAAGTACCCCTCCAGTTGCTGTCGTGGAAGGTTTTAAAATAGTTCTTCGAGAACAGAAGATATCAAGAAGACAGAACCAGTTTAGTAAGATGCGTTTGGAGTCTATTGATGCAGCATCAAAAGAAAAAATGAATCAGAAAGTAGATATCGTTTTTGATGTATTAGGTGGCGATACTATATCCTTAGATGCTCGTAAATCTTATGATGACAATCAGGATAAAATATCCTATAAATGGGAGTCCATGAATAATTTGGATTTTAAAACAGCCAGCGATACGGAAATAGGCTTTCGAATTCCCGAAGTTATGATTGAACAAATTTTTCTTTTTAAGGTAACCTTAAATGATGGAAGGTATAATACCGTTCATCTGATTGGTATGAGAGCTAAACAGGGTAAAATGACTTCTTTTAAAGGTCCCGGTAATCTAGTTGCACAAAGTGGCGAAAAAGTAGAGATTTCAGCGGTTGCTCCTGGTGCTGTAATAAACCAAGATCTATCGTATTTATGGAGATCTCCTGATGGGGTTGCTTTATCATCGGCGACAAGTCCAGTTTCAACATTTAAATTGCCTACAATTGATACAGAAACCCATTATATCTTTTTCTTAGCAGTCAGTGGTCCGGATGGACAAGTCGTTGATAGAGATACGGTTCGGGTTACGGGAAGACCAAAAATAAAAGGTCAAATTGGTCTTGTGCAAGGCGTTAATACCTCAGGTCTTACTGATGTAAAAATTGGACAATTTAATGATTTTCTTCGCAATACAGTCAATTCTGTTTTGTATGATGGATCGGATGTATTTATGGCTCTTGAATCGCCTGTCATTAGTAACTTTTTATACCCTGGGGGATATGATGCTCCCGAAGTATCACCATTTCAGCCTGTTTTTAAAGCTCAATGTGCTTCTTTGGCTGATGCAACTGAGAATGCTATAGCGGTAGGCGCCACAGATGTTTTCACATGGGATTTCCAAAAAAATAATGTTTTAAAATTAAATTATTACTCAGTATTTGAGACATCGGGAGGCGAACCAATTTCTCAAACATTGAAAAGCGCTATGGTCCCATTAAAAATGGCTGACCAAATAAATTTGTCAACTACTATCGTTTTGGATGAACAAGGATCTCCAACAGGTATGACTGATATCAGGCCTGCAGTTGCACAAGCGTTAAAAGATATGTTTGCAGGGAAAAAAATTAAAAAACCATCAAGTAGGAAGGGTGGTAATGCAAAGGGAATCAAAGGTAGGATACAAGAATCATTTTATGATACGGTTGAATTTTATAAAACTCACCCAGAAGTGCTTGGTTTAACCGCATTAGTGATTGCTGGGTTGACAATTGCTATTTTTGGTGGAGACGATGATATAGGTATGCCACCTAATTTTCCTTTTGAGTAATTATTTAAGCATTTAATAAAAAATTGAAAAAAGATTTAATAACAGATCAACAGAGTAAAAAAAAAGGAGTAGTGTAATGAAGAATTATATTCTCGCATTTATGCTAGTACCGTTCCTGTTATTTGGACAAAAGTTCAAAGATAAAGACAGTGAACTAATAATTAAAGATACGGGAGGAGGGGATATAAATAGCAAAGCTGTTGCGGTTGAAACCGTACCAAGATTGCTTTCTTATCAAGGCTTTCTTACCGTTGGTGGTGCTGGTCCAGTTAGTGATGGCCAGTATACTGTAAACTTCCGACTGTTTGACCAAGAAGAAGATGGTAATGAGTTTTGGAATGAAACGCATCTATTAACTATTTCAGATGGATTGGTTTCAGCCTTATTGGGTTCCAATGGATTCCCTATTGAGACTGTTCCAATGAATTCCTATCTAGAAATAGAAATTGATGGAAATACCTTATCTCCTCGTCAGCAAATAACCTCCGTTATGTATGCTATAAAATCGGATACAACTTATTTTGCTAAAGGTTATACCAAAACAGCTGATCTTTCTGAAGTTGCTATGAGTGGTGAGTACTCTGATCTGTTAAACTCTCCTGATCTCACTCCATTTGCAACAAAAGATTCACTCGGCTATTATGCAACATTAGATAGTCTTGATAGTTATACATTGACATCTGAATTATCAGTTGTTGCATTTTCTGGTGAATATGAGGATATATTAAATATTCCTGATCTTGCCGATTATGCTGTAACAGATACGTTAAGTTATTATGCTACACTAGACAGTCTTGGTTACTATGTTACTGAGGATTCTTTAAGTCAATATATTGGCTCGACAATACAACCGTACGATGCGGAATTGTATCAAATTGCTGAATTAAGAGATTTGGTGGAAGGTCAACTGATCGTATATGATGGCACTGAGCTTACTTGGACTGCTCAAGGAGGTGCGGATGCACGTGCTACCTTAGGTCTAGGTGAAATGTCTGTTCAAGAGCCTGATAGCGTTATAATTACGGGAGGTTCTATATCTGGTATTGAAGATCTTTCCATATCTGATGGTGGGACAGGTGCGTCCAATAGTCAAGGCGCAAGAGATAGTCTTGGATTAACAATTGGTGAAGATGTGCAAGCTTTTGATTCAGATCTTCAGACAATTGCTACTCAAAATCATTCAGAAAATCCAAATGTGAAGCAAATGTTAATAAGTCGTGGGTATTATTGGGAAGCTCGACCTGCTGATTCTGCAAGGACAGATCTTGGTCTTAAAATTGGTCAAGACGTGCAGGCTTGGAACCAAGATTTGCAAGACTTTGCAGATGGCCAGGATATTCCAGCAGATAAAATTCAATATGGTGAATATTTTATTAATCAACCCGGACAGCAAGGACAAATATGGGCTTCAGATGCTTCTGATGAAGGACGCTGGTCTAATCTTGGTGATTATTTGAAGTATGATGTATCTGGTGCAGATTCTGCTACCAGTATTGTATTTGATGTAGACGTTGGTACAGGGCCAAATCAGGTTATAGCTCTAGATGTAAATCAAAAATTACCAGCTGTGAATGCATCAAGACTAGAGGGTATAACCGCTGATCAGATTAATGACAGTACGGTTTCGAACTCAGAGTTTAATATGCTTGCAGGTGTGCGTACAATTTCTGGGGAAGATGGACCTGGAGGTTTAATACAAGATCAGTTAGATAATAAAGCCCAAAAGGGTAATAATTCAGATATTTTATCCATTACTGGCCTTACTACGATGTTAGCCATAAACCAAGGTGGGACAGGTGCGTCTACAGCTGAAGACGCAAGAACAAATCTAGATGCGCAACAACAAAATGTGCATCTTGATGATCTGGCTGAAGATGGAATATTATCTGCATCTAAAGTAGAATACGGCAATTTCTTTGTCAAAGATGCAGGGGATGCAGGTTTTCAATGGACTTCCGATGGCGTTGATGAAGGATATTGGGCTCCAGGTGGCGATATTGCGCATGTATATACCGATGCAGGAAGAGGGATATTAATCAATAGTGCTACAGTTGCTGAAGCAGGCAGTGTACATGTTGCCGTAGATGCAGGAACTGCAGTAGGTCAAATTCCTCAACTAGAGTTCTCATCAAATTTTGAAGGTGGAAAATTGCCGGCAGTAGATGGATCTGGTGTATTATATCTAAATGCAGAACAAATAAATGCTAGTAGCGCAAGCCCTGTTTCAAATGCGCAGTTTGATTTATTGACTGATTTACGTACAACCAGCACTCAAGATTCAGCAGGTGGCCCTATTCAGGCTCAGTTAGATGGTAAACAGAATCAAAGTAATATCTTGGATGATTTTGTTACTACTTCTACTGGAAATACCACAGACCAAGATTTATTGATTTGGAAAGTTGTTGATGGAGATGGTAGCTGGCAATTATTGAAATCTGATGATGCAACCTACAATGTGACTGCTTCACGAGTAGAACATGGGGAATTTTTTATAAATGATGCTGGTATTAATGGACAGTATTGGTCTTCTGATGGAGCAGAAAATGGCAGTTGGAGAACTTATGGTCCTCGATTTACGATTGGTGCAGATACGCTTAACATTCGTACAGGTACGAATGCTGGTGATATCGTTGAATTGTTAACAGGAGGAAAGCTTCCAGCTGTGGATGCATCTAATCTTCTGGAATTAAATGCGCTTCAAATTAATGATAGTACAGTATCTAACGCTGAATTTAATGCTCTAGCTGCACTTCGATTAGCAGGTACAGCATTGCCTGAAGCAAATGCCACAGAATTTCGTTATCAAGCTGGTGATATTCAGGTTCAATTAGATGGAAAAATGAACTATAATGAATATTTAGCTGATTTATCGGATGGTTTGCTAACCTATGACCGTGTTCAGTATGGTCAGTATTTTATTCAAGAACCAAGTGATTTAACTGGTAAAGTATGGACATGGAGTGGCGATCAGGCTACGGGATTTGGTCTCTGGGAATTACCCCCTGGAGCTCAATGGATTGGTGATTTGAATGATGCAAGTACAACTGGAGATGGTAACCTATTTTTAGGTGATCGCGCAGGTGAAAATGCAACTGGTGAGAATAATATTGGAGTTGGTCCTGGGGCATTATCATCTGTTACAACTGGAAATATTAATGTAGCTGTTGGAAGAAATGCAGGTTCAAATATTCAAACTGGAAGCGCCAATGTGCTTATCGGGTATAACGCTGGTAGTAATTTACTATCCAATTCCGAAAATAGACTGATAATTGAAAATGGAAATGATGGTCTTGGTTTTACCAATCCATTAATCGATGGATCTTTTGCTAATCCGAATAGAGGAATAAATGTAGATGGTACAGTTTTATCACGTGATGACCTTACAACTGCAAATGAAATTAATATTGCGGAAATCAATCAAGATAACTCCGTAGTTGCTGATTTATTTACAATTAGCGAAAGCTCAGGCGATATAAGTATGGTAAATCAATCATCGGATCAGAAAATTAATTTCGTAGTAGATCAAAATAATACTCTACTAACTCTGGATGGAAGTGATGATATGGTTAAACTACCAGCAGAAACAAAATTGGCTTCCGATGATAATACATCGACTTTCATTAATGCAACATCTTCCGGTACTAACCTTAATGTAATGGGAGAAACCAAAGTGTTTGTTCGAGGTGGGGATAACTTGGCAGGTAGAATACAATTGATGGCAAAAGATAGTCTTCGTTTAAAATCAGA
>Ga0208261_1000113_pt1 | contig 33082 bp, 43 predicted proteins | sample Knorr_S7_td_DCM__FD_185595 | JGI IMG/M metagenome (GOLD analysis project Ga0208261, IMG submission 185595) | Marine microbial communities from Southern Atlantic Ocean transect - Knorr_S7_td_DCM_ad_131m_LV_B (SPAdes) (version 3) | ecosystem: Environmental > Aquatic > Marine > Oceanic | place...
AGGTGCAGAAGCTGACCGTCTACGTGCTGGACTGACAGAAATTACAGGAAATCCAAAGGTTCAGTTAAACATTCAAGAAATCAAACAACCTGAGCTAGACGCTGCATTAATCGCTCAAGGAGTCGCTGATCAACTCACTGGTCGTGTTGCGTTTAGAAGGGCAATGAAGCGCGCCGTGCAGAACGCCCAAAAGGCAGGAGCTCTAGGTATCAGAGTCCAATGTTCAGGTCGACTTGGAGGAGCAGAGATGTCTCGATCTGAGTGGTATCGCGAAGGGAGAGTTCCACTTCATACGCTCCGTGCCGACATAGATTATGGCTTTAGGGAGGCACATACTACCTATGGAAGGATAGGAGTAAAGGTTTGGATATACAAAGGGGATATTCTTCCCTACAAGGTTCAAGCTGAAGAGAAGATAGCAAGTGAGGCCGCTATGGCAGTTGGTGAGACAGCGGGACCTAGCCATCCCAAACAGGTAGTCTCCTCCTCAGCCGCAAGAAATAAGCCATCAAACGAAGAAGAAAGTGAAACAGAACTAGCACCACTAGTTCAGGAAGCTGACCCAGAGTTCGAGAAACTTCTTGATGAGGAAGAGCAAATCGCACGAATGACAAATGAAAAACACCAAACACCCACATTTCGACCTGGGGAGGCTGACTAATGCTTATGCCTAAGAAAGTAGCTCACCGGAAGCATCAACGCGGCCGAATGAAGGGGAACGCTAAAGGTGGTAACCAAGTCGTATTTGGTGAATTTGGTATTCAAGCCCTCGAACCCGGATGGATTACTGCACGTCAGATTGAAGCTGCACGTATCGCAATGACCCGCCATATCCGACGTGGAGGCAAGGTCTGGATAAATGTCTTCCCTGACAAGCCTGTGACAGAAAAACCCGCAGAAACACGTATGGGTTCTGGAAAAGGTAATCCTGAACGTTGGGTTGCTGTAGTTCGCCCGGGAAAAGTGTTATTTGAACTCTCCTATAGCGATGAAGTAGTTGCAAGAGAGGCGATTGATCGGGCTATTCAGAAGCTTCCAATTAAGGCAAAATTCGTTACTCGTAAGGAAGGTTTCTAATGGCCAGAGGGAAAGCACTTAAGGAACTTAGCGATAACGACTTAATTGTCGCCTTAAATGACTCCAAAGAAGAGTTATTTAACCTGCGATTCCAATTAGTCACTGGGCAATTGGATAACTACAGCAGGATAAAAGAAGTTAAAAAGAATGTTGCTAGAGCAATGACAGAGCTTCGTGACAGAGAGATAGCAGCAGCAGAAGAGTTGGAGGAAAGCGATGACTGAAGAAATCATCCAACGACCAAATCGGCGTAAAGTTCGTGAAGGCCTTGTTGTCTCAAATGGCATGGATAAGACTGCTGTTGTTGCGATTGTTGACCGCGTTCGACATCGTAGGTATAACAAAACTGTTCAAAGGACAACAAAGCTTTTCGTCCATGATGCCGAAAATGATCTGAATGTGGGAGATCGCGTTCGAATCCAGGAAACTAGACCATTATCAAAGAAAAAGCGCTGGCGCCTAGTAGAGATATTGGAGCGTGCAAGATGATACAGCAAGAATCACGTTTGAAAATCGCCGATAACTCAGGCGCTAAAGAAGTACTTTGTATCAAAGTCCTTGGAGGCTCTAAAAGACGATACGCAAGCATTGGGGATGTATTTGTGGCAACGGTCAAAGATGCTATTCCCGGCGCTCAAGTTAAAAAAGGTGACGTCGTTAAGTGTGTGATTGTTCGAACTAAGAAAGAATGCCGACGACCAGATGGTTCCTATATTCGATTTGATGAAAATGCAGCTGTTCTGATCAACGAAGCCAGACAACCTAGAGGTACTCGTATTTTTGGTCCGGTAGGGCGCGAGTTGCGAGAGAAACAATTTATGCGAATCGTTTCTTTGGCGCCGGAGGTGTTGTGATATGAAGATTAGAAAAGGCGATAGAGTCGTAGTCCTTTCGGGTAAAGATAGAGGAAAAGAAGGAGAAGTTTCTTTCGTGTCCCCGAAGGATGGCAGGGTTATCGTTGATGGTGTCAATATTTCTAAAAAACATCAGAGACCCACTAGAGAAACAATGCAAGGTGGGATTATCGATAAAGAAATGCCAATTAGCGTTTCCAATGTAGCTGTGATTAGCCCACAAGATGGTAAGCCTACTCGAGTTGGGTATCGGACTGCTAATGACGGATCAAAGGTAAGAATTTGCCGTCGGACAGGGGCTGATCTCTAATGGCGACTATGCAAAAACCTCGATTGAAGGAAAGATACCAAACGGAAATCCGACAGATGCTTCAGGACAGCTTAGGAAAATCCAATATTATGGAAGTTCCCAAAGTCTCTAAAATTGTCGTCAATATGGGAGTTGGAGAAGCGGTAACACGTTCGGCTGCGCTTGAAGGAGCTATTGATGACCTAGCTGTCATCACTGGACAGAGGCCTATGGTTACCAGAGCGAAGAAATCAATTGCTGGTTTCAAACTCCGTGAGGGGAATGCAATTGGAGCGAAAGTGACTCTACGAGGGGACCGTATGTACGAATTCCTTGATCGGTTAATTAACCTAGCGATACCTCGTGTGAGAGATTTCCGTGGCCTTTCCTTAAAGTCTTTTGACGGGAATGGGAACTACACATTTGGAGTGACCGAGCAATTGATATTTCCAGAAATCGAATATGACAAAATCGACTCAACCCGTGGCATGGACATAACCATTGTCACTACAGCAAACAATGATCAGGAAGGGCGAGCTTTATTAGATTCGTTCTCGTTTCCATTCCGAACCGAAGGAAATTAGCAATATGGCAAAGAAAGCTTTAGTTAATAAACAACGTAAGACCCCAAAATATAAGGTACGAGCCTATACCAGGTGTAGGCGTTGCGGGAGACCTCGCTCTGTGTATCGGAAATTTGGATTGTGCCGAGTGTGTCTCCGAGAGTTGGCGCATGCAGGAGACCTTCCAGGTGTTACAAAGGCCAGCTGGTAGGGGGTAATTGAATATGACAATGACTGATCCAGTAGCAGATATGCTGACACGAATCCGTAACGCGAACACTGCCATGCACGATGATGTGGATATGCCTTCCTCGCGACTAAAAGAGTCTCTTGCTGACCTTCTTCAGAAGGAAGGTTACATTCAGAACTATATGGTTTCCGAAAATGAAGATGAGCCAGGAAAAACGCTCAAAATTGAGATGAAGTATTCTCCTACCCGTTCACGAGTGATCTCAGGAATTAAGCGAGTCTCAAAACCTGGCTTAAGGGTATATTCGAAATCAAATGATATTCCAAGAGTTTTGGGTGGTTTGGGAGTTGCTGTTGTCTCAACCAGTCAAGGCCTAATGAGCGATCGCGAAGCAAGGAAGCGCCATATGGGTGGCGAAATACTTTGCTACGTCTGGTGAAGGGGAATATGAGATGTCACGTATAGGAAAAACTCCAATATCAATACCAACAAGTGTTGAGGTAGCTATTGACGGAGCAAATATTGAAGTTAAAGGCCCTAAAGGAAGTTTAAATCTAGTTCTTACTGAAGGGATTTCCCTTACACAAGAAGATGAAAGTTTGGTCGTTCACCGTGAGAATGATGAACGACAATCAAAAGCGCTACACGGTCTAATGAGGTCACTCATAAATAATATGATTATCGGAGTCACTGAAGGTTACTCCAAACAACTGGAATTAGTTGGAGTTGGTTACCGAGTGCAGGCTAAAGGAAAAACGAATCTTGAGTTCCAGCTTGGGTTCAGTCATCCTGTGAACGTTTCAGCGCCTGAAGGAATTGAATTTGATGTTCCTTCTCCAACTGAATTGAATATCTCCGGAATCGATAAACAAATGGTGGGTCAAGTCGCTGCTGATATCCGGGCATTGAAAAAACCTGAGCCCTATAAAGGAAAAGGTATCCGCTATGCCGGTGAGCATATTATTCGTAAAGCTGGAAAGGCAGTGAAGTAGGTTTCATTTATGATTAATTCAGCAAAGCAAAAAAGAGACGGTCGTATACGCCGCCATAACAGACTGCGCCGGAAAATTCGTGGTTCCGGTGATCGTCCTAGGCTTGCCGTGTTCCGGTCAAATCGCAATATTTACGCGCAAATTATTGATGATGATAAAGGACACACATTGGTTGCAGCTTCAAGCCTTGAAGAAGAGGTTCGAAGTAGTGGAGTAAAAGGAATCGAAGCAGCTGAAAAGATAGGCCAGTTGTTAGGACAGCGAGCAAAAGCTGCTGGAATTAACTCGATTGTTTTCGATCGAGGCGGACTGAAATATCATGGACGTATAGCTGCAGTAGCAAATGCAGCCCGAGAAGCAGGATTAGAATTCTAATGGAAGAACAAGAAGAAAAAGCCCCAGGAGAACTTAGAGACTCCAGAGTTATTCATATAAACCGAGTAGCCAAAGTAGTAAAGGGAGGTCGGCGTTTTTCCTTTACAGCATTAGTTGTAATAGGTGATGGTGCTGGTCGTGTCGGTTTGGGCTATGGAAAAGCTAAAGAAGTTCCTCTTGCAATACAAAAGGGAACAGAGGAGGCAAAGCGCAACTTATTCCAAGTTCCCATGGCAGGGTCGACGGTAACTCATCCTGTAATAGGAGAACAAGGGGCTGGTCGCGTCATGCTAAAACCTGCCGCTCCTGGTACTGGAGTTATAGCTGGAGGTGCAGCACGCGTGATCCTAGAAGAAGCAGGAATTAAAGATGTGTTATGTAAGTCACTAGGGTCTCCGAATCACATCAATGTCGCGCGCGCGACTATTGATGGCCTCGCAAATCTTCAACGACCTGATCAGGTCGGATCTCTTCGCGGCTTAGACCCTGAAGAATTTGTGCCAACAGGAATGCTTAACGCATATAAGGAATCCGAGCGTACCGTTAGGTCATTAAATAAGGGTTAATTATGGGATTAAAAGTTACTCAAATACGGTCTTCTATAGGTACAAAACCGAAACAGCGAGGCACATTACGTGCACTTGGATTAGGACGAATAGGTAAATCTCACGTCTTACCAGACAAACCCGAGATTCGAGGCATGCTTGCTAAAGTCTCACACCTCGTTGAATTTCAAGAAGTAGCCGAGTAGTACAGAGGGATAAGGGAGAAAACACAGATGAAAATACATGATTTACAACCTCAACCCGGGGCTAATCGTCCTCCCAAAAGAGTTGCGCGCGGAATTGGTGGAAAAGGTGGAAAAACTGCAGGCCGAGGAACCAAAGGGCAACGAGCAAGAGGTACGGTCCCAGTTGGATTTGAAGGCGGGCAGAATCCATTACACCTTCGCCTTCCCAAACTTCGAGGATTCAACAATCCTTTTAGGATCGAGTATCAAGCTATCAACATAGACACTCTTGACGCTCTAGGAGAGGCAGAGATAACGCCTGAACTACTTAGAGAAAAAGGCCTTCTCCGGAAAAAGTCTTTGCTAAAAATTCTCGGCCGTGGTGAGGTAAATTCAAAGATGGAAGTCTCAGCCCATGCATTTTCGAAATCTGCTGAGGAAGCTATTCAAACTGCTGGAGGAACGATCACTGTGATACCCAAACCTTGGGGAGATAGAAGGCCTCCAGCACAAGGGAACGCATTAACAAACCGCTAGAGACTAATTTAAGTTAAGGAAAATTATGGCAGCCAATGTCTTGAATATGTTTCGAATAGAGGACTTAAGAAATAAAGTCCTTTTTACTCTTGGCATGATCTTCATATACCGGCTTGGTTGCTTTGTGCCCGCCCCCGGAATAGATATAGACGCGATTCAGCTTCTAAAAGAAACCACTGATGAAAATGGAGGGGCATTAGCATTCTTACGTCTGTTTTCAGGTGGTGCTTTAACTCAGTTCGCTATCTTCGCATTAGGGATAATGCCCTATATTACTGCTTCAATTATCATGCAGATCCTTGGAGTCGTTATCCCCCGTGTTGAGCAATGGCAACAAATGGGCGCAGTGGGGCAGCGAAAGATTACTCAAGCTACTAGGTATATGACTATCGGTATCGCCCTTCTACAATCAACTGCTTTCGCATTTCTATTCCATAATGGCGGAGGCGGATTCGGTAGCGGCCCAAGTAGCGGAACGCAATTAGACCTTCTACCTAATTTTACTGCTCCGCGTGTTGCTCTGGTTGTCCTAACACTTACAGCAGGAACTGCTCTCTTGATGTGGATGGGAGAACTCATCAGCCAAAAAGGTATCGGAAACGGGATGTCATTGATTATCTTCGCTTCTGTTGTTTCATCATTACCAAATCAAGGCGCATTAGTCCGCACAGATGCGGGAATGGGTGGATTACTCGGAGTGATAGTCCTGTTCACTGCACTTCTTGTAGGGATCGTATTTGTGGAACAAGGACAGAGAAGAATTCCTGTCCAATTTGCAAAGCGAGTCGTTGGGAGGAAACAGTACGGCGGGCAGAACACATACATTCCTTTGAAAGTTAATCAATCAGGTGTGATCCCGATTATCTTTGCAAGTTCAGTTCTTTATCTACCCCAACTTCTTGTTTCCGTCTTGCCATCTGACAGCGACCCAGCCAATAAAACTTGGGGTGAATCAATCCAAAGTTGGATTGATAGCAATCTGGTGGTTAGCGATAGCCCCTTCTATCTATTGTTCTTTGGTTTACTAATCGTCGGATTTTCCTACTTCTACACCGCAATAACTTTCGACCCTGTAAAGCAAGCTGACAACATCCGAAAGCAGGGCGGCTTTATTCCCGGGATTCGGCCGGGCCCTCAGACCGAAAGATACCTAGGCAGAATTTTGAATCGAATTACACTTGCAGGTGCGCTCTTCATAGCTATGGTAGCTCTTCTTCCAACTTTCATACTTGCCAAAGTTCTTGACCAAGGTAATGTTGGACAGGTTTCCTTCGGCGGCATCTCAATCCTCATTGCGGTTGGAGTTGCTCTAGAAACGATGAAACAGATCGATAGCCAGTTGATGATGAGAAATTATGAAGGTTTCCTCAAGTGATTTATCTGCTGACCAAAAACCTAATGGAAGTTAATCTATGCCAATAGGAATGGTAATTTTAGGGCGACAGGGATCTGGGAAGGGAACCCAAGCTATACGAATCGCTGAATCCTATGGCGTTGTCCATATCAGTACTGGCGATATGTTACGAGCTGCTGTTGCAGAGGGGACAGAGCTAGGCCTTAAAGCAAAATCTATTATGGATGCAGGTGACCTAGTCCCAGATTCTGTCATTAATGGAATAGTCGAAGAACGCCTGTTGAAACAAGACGTCCAGAGCGGCGGCTTCCTTCTAGATGGATTTCCGAGAACTGTAGGTCAAGCTGATGCACTAGTAAGTTACGCTGAGGATGATTTACGCTTAGCGTTAAATCTTGATGTGTCAATTGATGAAGTGATGGCTCGGATGCTTTCGAGAGGCCGAGACGATGATACTACTGAAGCCATAACTCGCAGACTTGAGCTGTATGAAACTGAAACTGCACCTTTATTAGATTGGTTTGCAGAAAGAGGGATTCTCAAGATTGTTGATGGAAATGGAACGGAAACTGAGGTTTTTGGCCGATTAAGGGCAGTAATAGAAGAGATTTCTGAGAAATGATCCACTTATTACACCAATATTACGACATACCTATTTACGGGTTGGGGAGTGGATTTTACGACGGTAGGATTCCCTGTCGGCCTCGCGCGCTTTTGCGAGCCTCCAAAGATAGAAAAACAAGTAAAAAAGGAGTATGACACTGGCGAAATCAAAGGAAGATGCGATTGTAATGGAAGGGACTGTAGTTGAACCTCTTCCAAATGCAATGTTCCGCGTAGAACTAGAGAATGGACACAAAGTCTTAGCTCATATATCTGGAAAGATGCGAATGCACTATATACGTATTCTTCCCGGAGATAAAGTTCAGGTGGAATTAACACCTTACGATCTTGAACGTGGACGCATCACTTACAGGTATAAATAAGTGTCAAAATACAGAGGCAAAGTATGAAAGTTCGAACCAGCGTTAAGAGAATGTGTGACAAATGTCGGGTCATTCGCCGGCAAGGTGTCGTTCGCGTTATCTGTACGAACCCTAGACATAAGCAGAGGCAGGGATAGAAGATGGCAAGAATTGCTGGAGTAGATATACCGCGTGAAAAACGAGCTGTAGTTTCATTGACATACATTTACGGAATTGGCAGCACATTAGCCTCGCATGTCTGTGAAGCTACTGGAATAAACGAGGAAACTAGAGTCAAAAATCTAACAGATGAAGAAGTCGCAAAGTTACGAAGTTATGTAGAAGGCGAAATGCATGTTGAGGGAGATCTCCGTCGAGAGGTTTCACAAGATATAAAGAGAAAAATGGAAATCGGCTGTTACCAAGGTCTTCGCCATAGACGAGGACTACCTGTAAGAGGACAGCGTACTCATACAAATGCTCGGACACGAAAAGGTCCTAAAAAGACAGTTGCTGGTAAGAAAAAGGTACTTAAATAATTATGGCTGACTCAAATACTGGTGCTCGTAGATCAAGAAAGCGTGAACGCAAAAATGTCGTTCACGGGGTCGCCCACATAAAGAGCTCCTTCAATAACACTATCGTTTCTATCAGTGACCAGCAGGGGAATATTCTAGCTTGGTCATCTGCTGGGAATGTCGGGTTCAAGGGATCCCGTAAAAGCACTCCATTTGCTGCACAACTTGCCGCAGAGCAATGTGCTCGAAAGGCAATGGAGCACGGTGTAAAGAAAGTCGATGTGCAGGTAAAGGGGCCTGGCTCAGGAAGAGAGACTGCTATTCGCTCACTTCAGACAGCTGGCATCGAAGTAACAGGAATAAAAGATGTTACTCCTCTCCCGCATAACGGTTGCCGTTTAGTAAAGCGTCGGAGGGTCTGATATGTCTCGTTACACAGGTCCCAAAGCTCGTGTTTCTCGGCGTCTAGGTATGAACGTATGGGGCACAAAAGGCGAAACAGCTGCTCTTGAAAAACGCCCCTACCCACCGGGTGAACATGGACGAACTCGGCGAAGAGGTAATTCATCAGAGTATCTGTTGCAACTACAAGAAAAACAGAAAGCCCGATTTACTTATGGGTTAACTGAGCGCCAATTTCGTAACATATTTAAGGAAGCAAGCCGAAGAGAAGGCGTTACTGGTGACAATATGTTGCGCTACCTTGAACTTCGACTCGACAATTTCGTTTACCGTGCTGGATGGGCTTCAACTCGCCCCCAAGCTAGACAATTCGTGAACCACGGACATCTTCGCGTTAATGGCCAGAGAGTTGATATTCCTAGCTACCGGCTTCGTAAAGATGATCAAGTTACTCTTAAAGACAAAGCACGTGAAATGGTCCTTGTTCAATGGAATAAGGACGTTTTGGATCGAAATCCTCCGCCATGGATGGATATGATTGAAGATGGCTTTGGAGCTCTTGTTCGAGAACTTCCAGTCCGAGAACAGATAGATGTCCCTATACGTGAACAGCTCATTGTTGAGCTTTATAGCAAGTAACCCAAAATAATTTAAAAAAATATATAACGTCCCAGAGGTGAAAATCATGCTTGTGATTCAAAGACCAAAAATAGAATCCATTAACGAAGAGGAAGAGAATAAACAAAAATTCTCGGTGTCTCCACTGGAGCCCGGATTCGGACATACGCTCGGTAACTCGCTGCGCCGAACACTCCTTTCCTCAATACCAGGTGCTGCCATCACTCAAGTCAATTTTGATGATGCAATACATGAATTCGATGTAATAGATGGGGTTTATGAAGATGTAACGGACATTCTTCTTAATCTTAAAGACGTCGTTGTTCGGCTTGATAGTGATGAGCCTGCTGTTCTTCGTCTAGATGCACAAGGCCCAGGTGAAGTTACAGCCGGCCAATTTAGTCAGACTGCGGACGTTGAAGTTCTCTCAGAAGATTTAGTGGTTGCGACGCTTAGTCAAAATGGCCGAATCGGTATGGAAGTAACTATTGAAAAAGGCCGTGGCTACCTAACCGCTGAAGGGAATAAAGTGTCGACCACTGTAGGGCAAATACCAGTAGATTCTATATTCTCACCAGTTCGGAGAGTTAGTTTTGAAGTTGAACCGACTCGTGTAGAGCAATCCACCGATTTTGATCGGTTAACTCTTGAAATAGAGACTGATGGTTCAATGTCTCCTAGAGAAGCCCTTGCGTCAGCAGGAGGGACACTCCGAAACCTAATTCAGCTAGTTGAAGAAATGAGTGAGGAGCCTCAGAGTCTCGAACTCACCGAAGTAGTTACTGGCACAGCCGGATCTCCTGATCTAGAACTTGGTATCGAAGATCTAGAACTCTCTGAACGGCCAAACAATTGTCTCAAGAGAGCCCAAATTCATACCATTGGTGAGCTTATTCTGAAATCAGAAGCTGACTTACTATCAATCACAAACTTTGGACAGAAGTCTCTTGATGAAATCATTGAGAAACTCGATGAGCGCGGACACCAACTCGCTCTTAAAGATTAGGAATACCGATGGTTGGAAAGCCAAGAAAAGGTCGTCGATTTGGTGGGAGCTCTGCTCACCAAAAAGCAATGATGGGCAACCTAGTTGCCTCACTCATAGCTGCTGAAGCAATTGTGACAACCGAGGCTAAGGCTAAGGCGATGCGTCCAGTCGCTGAGAAAATAATTACGAAAGCTAAGAAAGGTGGACTTCATAACCACCGACAAATTATAGCTTTTTTAAGGGATCAAGAGATAGCAGACAAATTGATGGAAGATGTCGGACCTCGGTATGCTGACCGCCCTGGTGGCTATACAAGGATTCTTAAAGTAGGTCCTCGGTATGGCGATAACGCCCCTATGGCTCGAATCGAGCTTGTCTAAATATCAAAGTATCTCGGGCAATGATCCGGCCTAATGCTCCATCGGTTGCCCCTCCTCCCGAAGGGCAAATAAGATACAAACTGACTGTCTCCTATGACGGAACAACTTTCCATGGTTTTGCGAAAAACCCTGATGTGGAAACTGTTGAAGGACTCTTGATTGAGGCATTACAAAAGGTACTTGGGAAAGCTCCAACACTAACCTGTGCTGGAAGGACTGATGCAGGTGTTCATGCTAAAGCTCAGATAGTTTCCTTTGACTCAGTCCCATTTGAAATAAACAGAATACAAAAAGCACTAAATGCTCTCTGCCATCCGTCTGTTGTAATTAATTCCATCGAAGAAACTACGGATGATTTTAATGCTAGATTTTCAGCAAAAAACAGGACTTACCGTTATCAAATCCTCAATCAAGCTCACCCAGACCCATTCCTTTCTCGATATGCATGGCATGTATATTCGCCGATTTCTATAGAAAAGATGAGTACTGCAGGACAGGAGCTTCTTGGAGAACACGACTTTAGTTCATTCTGTCGGAAAAATATTATGGAAATTGATGGGCAAAAAGTATCCGCTTCGCTTATTAGAGAAATCAAAACGTTGCGTTGGGAGGTGCCTGACAAGAATCTCATTGAACTCTGGGTAACTGCAAATGCATTTTGCCATCAAATGGTCCGTTCAATAACTGGAACCCTAGTAGATATAGGAGTAGGAAAAATCGACGAATTTTCAATGTTAGAAATCCTGAATTCACGTGATCGAAACATGGCCGGACAAGTTGCCCCTCCTCATGGATTGACCCTATGGAATGTGAACTATTAAGTATCTAAGAAAATTCTTCATTACATGCCCTCTGACGGTTGTCTCATGAAGCCAATAACCGTATCGTAGAAAGGTGCCAAGTTCCATGAAGTACTTGGGTAATCTTGGTAATAGACTGAAAGTAACATGACCACATATAGTCCTAAAAAATCTGACATAGAGCGAACATGGCATCTTATTGATGCTGATGGTCTCATTCTTGGCCGCATGGCTTCGGAAATCGCCAAACTTCTCCGCGGAAAGCATAAGCCCACATATTCACCACATATGGATATGGGAGACCATGTTATTATCGTCAATGCAGACAAAGTGGTCTTAAGTCGCGATAAAGCAAATAAAAAAATCGTATACCGGCACTCAGGGTTTCCAGGGGGAATTAAATCACGTTCCTATGCAAATTTTTTGCAGGAGAACCCCACCGATGCTGTTCGTCAAACAATTCGAGGTATGCTGCCCAAAAATAGACTTGGAAGACAGCAACTAAAAAAGCTTCAGGTCTATGCGGGAGCTGAACACCCACATAGTGCACAAAAACCTGAACCTATGGAACTAGCTCAAGCTAAATCTAGAGAATCTTAAGGAAATTATGACTGTCCATATTGCACACACAACTGGTCGAAGAAAACGGGCAGTAGCACGAGTCCGCGTTCGAATTGGTACCGGAACGATCACTGTTAATAGTAGATCCATAGAAGATTTCTTTCCATCTGATACTCATCGAATGATAATTACGGAACCACTTAGGAACACAAAAACTGAAACTGCATATGATATTGACGCAACGATTCATGGTGGAGGATCAAGTGGTCAAGCTGGAGCTTTAAGATTAGGGATTGCTCGAGCTCTAGTCGATATCGACGGTGATTTCAGAGAAGGATTAAAGAAGTCAGGCTTTCTTACCCGAGACTCTCGAAAGAAGGAGTCAAAGAAATACGGACTTAAGAAGGCTCGTAAAGCTCCTCAGTTCTCAAAGCGTTAAATACCTTTCCCTTCTCAGGGAATTATGATTAGTAGAGTCCGCCAGATAACTTGTGAAAGTAAGGTCTGTATGGGAACTCAGTTAAGATTTTTTGGTCAGAATGTCTCTTAAGTTTGGTACAGATGGGGTTCGTGGTCGAGCTTTCGTGGACCTCAGGCCGGAATGGGTAACCAATCTTGCTATTTCTGCTTCAGGTGTTCTCCAATCAGACACAGTTGTCATTGGTAGCGATGGTCGTGCAAGCGGGAAAGACTTTGTGAATGCATTGCGAACAGGATTTAACTCTAAGGGGCTATCAGTTTGGTACATGGGAACTGTTCCTACGCCGGCCCTTGCTCATGCTGCCGCAACTCATGGAATTGCAGCGGCAATGGTCTCAGCGTCCCACAATCGTTCACAAGACAATGGAATCAAATTACTTTCTGCCGGTGGTAAGAAATTAACTGATCACGCTCAAAGGGAGATAGAAGCAATTCTGGAATCTGATGATTTCCCTAATCTCACACAGGGATCTGACTATGTTGAGCCTAGTCATAGCCATCTCGCTAATGATTGGGTCTCCACTCTTCAAGAGAGTATTAAAGATAGAAGCCTAAGCGGGATCACGCTTGTTGTGGACTGTGCCAATGGAGCAGCATCAGCCTTCGCCGCACATACTCTCAGAGAGTTGGGAGCAAGAGTGACCAGCATTCATGATGTCCCAGATGGAAATAATATCAACGAAGACTGTGGCTCAACGAATCTTGCATCTCTTCAAACAGCAGTAAGAGACAATAACGCTGATCTAGGGTTGGCATTTGACGGAGATGCCGATCGGGTACTGGCCGTAGATCAACAAGGTCGGGTTATCGATGGAGACTTTATGATCGCTATATGTGCTGAAGACTTGAAGAGTCGCGAAGCTCTTAATGGCAACACTGCAGTCGTAACTGTAATGACTAATCTAGGATTCCATCTTGCAATGAAAGAAAAGCAGATACATGTGCATCAAACACCAGTTGGTGATCGACAAGTTCTAGCTGCATTGGAGGAGAATGATTGGTCGCTTGGTGGAGAACAGTCAGGCCATATAATCTTTAGCGACCTTTCTACTACTGGAGACGGACTATTAACAGGAATACAACTTCTTGATATCATTGGCCGATCAGATAAATCACTGAATGAACTTGCTGATTCAGCGATGGTCAGATACCCACAGGTCTTAAAACAAGTCAACTTGTCCACAACAACCGTAGATATTGAAAGTTCGTTAGCTGAAGATATAGCTAATGCTGAAATAGAGCTGGGAGATAGTGGCAGAGTCCTCGTAAGGAGATCAGGAACTGAACCAGTTTTAAGAATTATGGTTGAATCTTTAAAAGACGAAATAGCCGAATCTACCGCAAATAAGCTGGTTTTAGCTGCAGAATCCTATTTAGCAGTATCTTAATCAGGCCAAATCACTCTCTTTAGAGAGTTGAGCCTTAACTAAGTCTCTAGAATAAATGTATGTGTGGAATTATCGCTATTATTCGAAGGCCAGCGCAGCGCGAAGCCCCTACTGCAACGCGGGTGAGAAAGTTAATCGATTCCATTCCTGATGTCACACCGGAAGATCTTCAAGGTATCCATCTACTAATTGAATCTCTTATATTGCTAGAAAATGAAACCTCTGGGGTGCCAGGAACAATCTCCCTATTAGATAACTCCGAATTGCTCACACTACTCATCGAAAAGTGCAAAATAATCGAAACTTCCATTACTAATCTTGAAAGAACTCTTGATCAGGCTAATTCTGATCTTCAAGATATTGAAAAGATCAACGCCTGTATCATTCAGGTAAAAGATCTGATTTGGTCGCTTCGTAATGACCGTGTCAGGCTAATTAACTCTGTTCGTGAACTATGCCAAGACAAGAGAGAAAGAGGGTTAGTCGAAACCTTTACATCGATTCATGAAGCTCTTTCCGCCCTCGATAGCTTAGAAGTTCGGGGAAGAGACTCAGCTGGTCTACATGTAATGATCCAAGATCATGCCTTAGACCTAAACGACCCAACGCTCTTATCAGAAATTACAGATCGCTCATCTGATAATGAATTTAAATCTGGTTCAATTCGAGTAGTTGATGGACAAATAAGTTTTGTCTACAAAACAGCCTCAGAAATAGGTCAGCTCGGCGACAATACTCTGGTGTTACGAAAAGCAATCATGTCGGATAAATTACTCCATCGTGCACTGGCAAGCAGACAGGCATCGGCTGTTGTTATTGGGCATACTAGATGGGCAAGCATCGGAATTATTTCTGAACCGAATGCTCATCCTCTGAATTCAGAACAAGAAGGCCAGGGTGAAATGCCCTACGTTGTGGCAGCTATAAACGGCGATGTTGATAACTTCGCTGACCTAAAAGAAATAGAAGACCTTATGATCTCACCTTCTGTTACTTCAGATTCTAAAGTAATGCCGACTTTAATGGCTCAGAACCTCAGCAAGGAAGAAGGCGATACGTCACTAGTTGCTGAAGCATTTAGAGAGACTGTTCGATCTCTTCAAGGCTCAGTTGCGGTTGTCGCCAATGCAGCTTCAGATCCTGAGAATCTCCATCTAGCTCTTCGGGGTAGCGGGCAAGGGTTATATGTTGGTTTAGCTGAAGATGCTTACATTGTTGCTAGTGAGCCCTATGGATTTATTGAAAGAACACAGAAATACTTACGATTGAATGGGGAATCAGCAGATAACGGAAGTACGAGCTCTGAACCTGGTGAAATTATTTCCTTGTCAAAGAGCAACGCCGGAACAATAGAAGGAATCAGTCGAACATCGTATGATGGGAAACCGCTTCCAGTAAAGGAAGAGGAAATTGAGACTGCAGGTATTACTTCCAGAGACATTGACCGGAGAAGTTACCCCCATTTTTTATTAAAGGAAATAACTGAAGCCCCTGACTCATTCCAAAAAACTCTCAGAGGAAAAATAATTGATCTCGAAGGGAATCTTAGTGTCAGATTAGAAGAGAGCACTTTCCCGAGCAATCTCAAACAGAAGTTTCAAAATGGAGAGTTCAAAGAGATTTTTGTTATCGGGCAGGGAACTGCAGCAGTCGCTGGTAATAGCTTGGCTGCATTCCTAAACGAAGAAATAGATATTCGAGTTGAATCTCTTCCGTCAACAGAATTATCTGGATTCCGACTACGTCCGGATATGAGGAATACTTTTGTCGTTGCAATTAGTCAATCCGGAACGACCACCGACACTAACCGGACAGTAGATCTTGTCCGCGCCCGAGGAGGGACAGTTGTGTCGATAGTTAACCGTCGAGATTCAGAACTAACAAAAAAATCTGACGGCGTCCTCTACACCTCCGATGGGAGAGATATAGAGATGAGCGTTGCTTCGACTAAAGCCTTCTATTCACAAATAGCTGCCGGGTTTCTTTTGGGGATTGCGATTTCAGAATCGGTAGCTAGCTCCACAAGTAAAGCAAGCACCAACGAAAGAACAAATACTTTACTTCTTGGACTTAAAGAGCTTCCTAACCTGATGAGGGAAGTGCTTTCAGAGCAGGAAAAAATATCCGAGATCGCAACTGAGTTAGCACCTGCAAAAAAATATTGGGCCATAGTTGGAAATGGTTTGAACATTGTCGCCGCAAAGGAAATTAGAATCAAACTCTCTGAACTCTGCTACAAATCCATAGCGGCAGATTTTACTGAAGATAAGAAGCACATTGACCTTTCAGCTGAACCTATGATCCTCGTTTGCGCTGCTGGATTAGAAGGTTCGGTCGCTGCCGATGCGGCGAAAGAAGTAGCCATATATCGAGCCCATAAGGCTACTCCAGTAGTAATTACAGACACTCCAGAAGTTTTCTCTTCTGCTCTAAAAGTCATTGAAGTTCCATCTACTACTAAGGAACTAGCATTCATCTTGTCAACGATGGCCGGCCATATATTCGGCTATGAAGCGGCACTATCTATTGATGCTCAGGCAACTCCATTTAGAGAGGTCCGCTCTGCGATCGAATTGGCAGTTGCACAGAACCCAGACATGACCGGAGAAGTTATGTTAGGGAACCTGAAACCGCAAATTCAAAAAGCCTCCCAAGTATTTTTCGACGGTCTACGTTCCGGTGACTATAACGGCAACCTAGAGGCAAGTACAGCGACAAAAATTCTGATAATGCTCAAATACTCGTTAGGGAATATTCCACTTGATTCGTATCAAATGGACTTTGGGAAAGTCGGGACACCAGCAACTATCCTCGAAGATCTGGTTGCTTCCTTGACTGTTGGCATAGAAGAACTAACTCGAACTATAGATACGATTAAGCATCAAGCAAAGACAGTGACAGTTGGAATATCTAGATCAGATGAGGAAATCATCCAATTGCCACTTGTTCGAGAATTACTTGAGTCTGGTACGCCAAGAGACAGAGTTAGCTATCGGAACCTACGTTGTTTAGAAGCACTTAATAATGGTGTACAAGATGTGACGGGATATATTCGGTATTCGATAGACGGGACTCCTGATGTTGCGCAATTACACATTGTTGATCGAGGTGGAATAGCAGTTGATCTAGTATCAAGAGTGGAAAGAGACCCCAAACTCCGAGGTAGTAAGCACCTTGTTGCATCTGATCAGAACGTGATGATCACTAAAGGGCGAAATGATGACCGGACGATAATCTTAGTACCTGAAGTGAAAGATCAGCAGACAGTCGGACTTACATTACTTCATATACGACTAGAGAAATACGTCGATGAGCACATAGCTAAACAAATACTTGAGGGGTATCAGAATCGCTATGCAAAGCTTTATGATTTCGTAACTGAGACAGAACCAACGTTTCGGAGTGACCTGCTATCCACGACCCCTCTTTCTGATCTACTGATGTCTCCTATTGCAGACCTAGCAGAATTATGGCGAAATTGAGCACATACAGGATTTTATGCTGATGATACCAATCGTAACTCCAAGCGAAATGAAGGCTATCGATGCATCTTCTGAGCAGCCTCTAGACGTTCTAATACAGCGCGCTGGAAGCGCTGTAGCGTGGTCTGCGCGGAAATTTCTCAACGGAACCTACGGAAAACGTGTCGTAGTGATCTATGGGAAAGGTAATAACGGAAAAGATGGAAAGGTTGCCGCATCCTATCTGCGGAAATGGGGGATAAAGACTGTCGAGTATTCTGTTACAGAAGCCCCAAAACAACTCCCCAAGTGCGACCTTGTTATTGACGCCGCATACGGGACTGGAATTCGGGGAGAATATATTGCGCCGATTACAGACGTACCTGTGATTGCAGTTGATATTCCAAGTGGTATCGATGGTTTAACAGGTGAAGTAATGGGACTTCCTATGAACTCTAATAAGACAACTACCTTTCAGGCTTTAAAACCCGGTCATCTAATTCCTCCTGGAAGTAATTATGTCGGTGAAATTGAAGTAGTCGATATTGGCCTAGATACTTCACATATTGAAACATTCCTAGTTCAGGGTTCAGACATTGCGACATGGCTACCGAAAAAATTAACAACGGAACACAAATGGAAGTCAGCGTGCTGGATAATTGGCGGTTCTGCAGGAATGGACGGGGCTCTATCTCTAGCAGCAGAAGCCGCCCAACGAGCAGGGTCAGGCTATGTTCGTATAAGCACTCCTGGGACCATGCCCATAGGCCCAATAGAAGCCGTTTCATACTTTATTCCTGAAGAAGGGTGGGAAGAAGACTTCCAGAACAATTCGAAGAAATTTTCTTCTGGAATCATCGGCCCAGGTCTTGCAGTCTCAAGTTCAAGCATGAAATCCATCCAAAAAGTAGTTTCTAACTCTGAGATCCCCCTTGTAGTAGATGGGGGTGCCATCAAAGCTTTAGGCGAGAATCTTGAAATTTTGAAAATGAGGAAAGCTGACACGATTTTTACTCCCCATGAACGTGAGTTCGAAGATTTAGTTGGGTCTAGGCCAAGTCCCCAGCGGATCGAAGATGTTTTAAGAGCTGCGAAATTAACTAATTCCATTGTGTTGCTTAAAGGCCCAATTACGGTTGTAGCAAATCCTGAAGGACGTTGTTTGGTTGTAGCAAACGGTGATCATAGGTTAGCTACTGCTGGAACTGGCGATGTACTTGCAGGGATTATCGGCGCTCTTCTAGCTCAGGGAGTTCCAAGTTTGGAAGCTGCAGCTATGGGCGCCTGGGTACATGCAGAAGCTGGACAACTTTCGTTTAAACATGGGATGGTGGCATCTGACCTTATCAACCTAATTCCGGAGGTATTACATGAGACCGACGTGGGCTGATATTGATCTTGAAGCAATTAAACACAATGTCCAAGAGATATCTCAAGTAGTTTCGCCTGCAATTCTTTGTGCTGTTGTCAAAGCTGATGGATATGGACATGGAGCAATTCCGGTAGCTCGAGCAGCTGTATCTGCAGGAGCAAAGTGGTTGGCAGTTGCCTTGGTCGAAGAAGGAATTGCTCTTCGTGAAGCCGGTATCGAAGCTCCGATTTTGCTTTTGTCAGAACCCCGACCAAGAGAGATGGTACAAGTTGCCGAATATGGGCTAAGGCCAGCGGTATACAGTGGGGAGGGTATTGCTGCTGCAGCTGCAGCAGCAACTCAGGTGAATAAAGAAATCCATGTCCACTTGAAAATAGATACGGGGATGCGTCGAGTCGGAGTTGACCCCGATTTAGCTCTTACTTTAGCTCAAGCGATATCTGAAAAGTCATCTTTGATACTTGATGGTCTATGGACTCACTGTGCTGTCGCAGATAATCCTTCTAATCCGTTTACCGCTAAGCAGCTCGCTCGCTTCGACGAGGTAGTTAAAAAAATAAGAGCTGAAGGTATAAGCTCTAACATGCTCCATAGCGCTAATTCTGCTCTGGCAATTAACAATCCAGAAGGAAGGTTTGACCTAGTTCGATGTGGGTTAGCAGTGTATGGCCTCTCTCCTTTAGAGGGAGTAGATGGAGCATTAGATCTTCGCCCGGCAATGAAAGTTCGTTCTGAAGTTTCGTATGTCAAGACAATTGAAGCCGGAGAGGGCGTTTCTTATGGACTAAGTTGGGCAGCTCAGCAAAGCACTAAACTCGCAACTGTCCCGATGGGGTATGCAGACGGGTTACGTCGTGATGCTGGTCATCGAGGAGGGGAAGTTCTTATCGGTGGAAAGCGGTACCCTATCGTTGGAAACGTTACGATGGATCAGTTCTTGGTTGATTGCGGAGAGGATGAAGTAGCCTCTGGAGATGAGGTAGTGATATTAGGTCCTCAAGGTGACGACCATATTTCGGCAGCAGAATGGGCTGAGATATTTGAGACGATCACATATGAAATTATTTGCGGAATAGAAAGTCGAATTCCGCGAAGATATTCGTAATTCGGGAGTGGTTAGGGATGCTTACAGATATTGATGGAATAGAAGTTGGGAATTGGAGCGATACAGAAGCAAAAACTGGATGTACGGTAATACTGTTCCCAGAGGGGACGGCTGCATCGGGTGAGATTCGCGGTGGGGCACCTGCAACAAGAGATTTTGCATTACTACATCCAAGTCGGCTAGTAGAGCATATAAATGCAGTCGTACTCTCTGGTGGGTCAGCTTATGGTTTAGCAGCTTGCGACGGAGTAATGAGTTTTCTTGAAGAGCGGGGACAAGGCTTTGCCACAGCCTCAGGTAAAGTTCCTATCGTTGTAGGGATGTCACTCTTTGATCTTGGTGAGGGTGACTCTACAAAGCGGCCCGGTGCAAAGCAAGGAAGGGAAGCTGCGGAAATAGCTTCCTCAACCAAAACCGACGTTGGGTTAATCGGGGCAGGTACAGGTGCGACAATTTCTAAGTGGAGAGGAAAGGAGCATGCGAAGTTCGGTGGTATCGGCTCAGTCACATGTAGGTCCGGAGATCTCATCGTTTCTGCATTGTTGGCGGTAAATGCTAGTGGCGATATAGATGATGGCACAGTCAGCCAATCGATACTCGACGGGACGTTTGAGTTTCCTGAAATTGTCCCATTTGAGAACACGACGATAGGAGTTGTTGCAACCAATGCCAGATTGACAAAAGGCGAATGTTTTCTAGCTAGCCAGAGCGCGCATGATGGCTTTGCTAAAGCCATCTTTCCCGCACACACCCAAGGGGATGGCGATGCCATTGTTGTAGCGGCTACAGGAACTGTAGAAGCTTCTATAGGAGAAGTTCGACTTCTTGCAACTGTGGCGGTTGAAAAAGCAATACGAAGTGTCGGAAAAATAGCGTAGCTTTAAATACAGTCCCGACCTCTATTTGGAGATGATCTTAGACTTACAAGCACTAACCTGAGAGAGTGTTTAATACAAAAACGAAAAACGTCGAAGAGACCCAAGCGTTAGCTGCATCCATAGCTGAGCTTGTAATTGCGAAAGACGTTTTATTACTTGTAGGCGACTTGGGAGCAGGGAAAACAGCATTTACTCAAGGTTTTGGAAAGTCATTGGGAGTGGGAGAACCCATCACAAGCCCGACCTTCACTCTTGCGAAAAGCTATTCTGGCCGACTAACACTAAATCACCTAGATGTCTATAGGATCGAAGATTTGGAAGAAGTCCGTGATCTGGCCTTACCTGAGCTGCTCGAGGGTGAAGCTGTAACCCTTATCGAATGGGGAGATCAAATAGTGCCTTCGATACCGCAAAATTACCTAGAGATTCGATTTGAATATGGCCGAGAGGACGATGAGCGGATTGTAAGAATCTCGCATGTCGGTTCGAGCTGGCACAAGCGGATAGAACAACTCCAAGGGGCTCTTTCTGAATGGAGCATTAAACAGTGATTATCTTAGGAATCGAAAGTGCTACATCACAGGTAGGGTGCGCCATTGGAGGGCATGAAGGTGTTCTTGCCTCGGTTCATTCATCGCGCGGAAAAAGACACGCAGAGAATCTGACGCCGCAGATTGAATTTGTTCTTGAACAGGCGAGAATATCAATGGATGAGATCAGCGTAGTGGCTGTCGATGTTGGTCCAGGTCTATATACCGGATTACGCGTCGGAATTACTACTGCAGTTTCCGTCGCATTCGGTCTTGGAGTTCCGATGATAGGAGTGACAAGTCTTGATTTACTTGCATACCCAGTCAGGTATTGCTCAAAACTTATAGTGGCCACTATTGATGCCCGAAGAGGAGAAGTTTTCCATGCGAATTACCTACAAGTTCCAGGAGGAGTCCAAAGAGTGAGTGAGCCCTCGGTAAGCACTCCAGATGATTTAGCTGCAGATCTTTTAGCTCATGGAGATGAAGCGCTGCTAGTAGGTGATGGGGCGTTACGTTACTCAGAAACTTTCGCTGGCCTTCGAGGGGTGGATGCTGCCGAACCTAACATTGCATACCCGTCGGCTGATTCTATAGTTCAACTAGCCCACGCGAAGGCCCTTCGAGAAGAATTCGTCACGCCAACCGAGCTAGAACCGGTGTATTTGAGGAAGCCGGATGCCGTTGAGATTGAAAACCAGAAGCGAAAATTATCATGAATTTACACCCAGCGACTGAAGAACATCTTCAAGAAATTATGACAGTCGATAGAGAAGCTTTCCCGACACCATGGAGTAAAAAGCTTTGGATTAAAGAAATTTCACGAACGGAACGGGCATACTATGTAGCTATAGAAGGTCAGAAAGTCATCGGTTTTGGTGGTGGTCTTCTAGCTGGGGATGATTTTCATATAACAACAATTGCAGTGAGAGCATCTAACTTAAGTAAAGGGGTAGCTACTCTTATTATGGTCAAATTACTTGAGGATGCAGTGAAACTTGGAGCCACTAATCTCACACTTGAGGTACGTGTTGGAAACCTTCCAGCACAGGCCTTATATCGAAAGTTCGGAATGGTTCCAGCAGGAATTAGGCCATCCTACTATCAGCCAGATAATGAAGATGCATTAATTATGTGGGCGAACGATATTCACGAGCAGCCATATATGAAACTCTTAGACTCTATAAAGCAAAGTCAAAAAGCAAAGGAAGTTCTCCCATCATGACTTCTGGACTTACTCTTGGGATTGAAACCTCTTGTGATGAAACTGCGGCTTCAGTGGTAACCAGCGACAACGTTGTTCTATCTTCGGTCGTAAGTAGTCAAGTAGACCTTCATGCCCGTTACGGGGGAGTAGTTCCTGAAGTGGCTAGCAGAGCTCACGTGGGCTTAATTAATCCTGTCATCTCTCAGGCTCTTGTAGAAGCTGGCATCGAACCCAAAGATATTGATCTAGTAGCAGCGACGAATGGGCCAGGGTTAGTCGGCTCTTTACTAATTGGAGTTAGCGCAGCCAAAGCATTATCACTTGTCTGGGGAAAACCATACGTTGGAGTTAATCACCTTGAAGCGCATCTCTATTCTTGTTTCCTAGAGGAGCCAGACCTTGAACTTCCCTTAGTTGTTTTATTAGTTTCTGGGGGGCACACAATCCTAGTTTCTATGGAAAAGCATTTGGAATATACAATTCTTGGTCAAACACTCGATGATGCCGTGGGGGAAGCATACGATAAAGTCGCTCGCTATCTAGGTCTCGGATATCCGGGTGGGCCGGTAGTTGATCAGCTTGCACAGACTGGGGAAAATAAAATTACCTTCCCTAGGCCGATGCTTCGTGATGGATATGACTTTAGCTTTAGTGGATTAAAGACAGCAGTTATTAACTACGTGCGCAATAATCCTGATACGCCTATTGAGGATATTGCTACTTCTTTTCAAGAAGCAGTTGTTGAAGTCCTCACCACGAAAGCACGTAAAGCTGCAATCGAAACAAAAGCAAAAGGTCTTTGTATCGGGGGTGGCGTTGCCGCTAACTCAAGGCTACGCGAGGCAATATTTGATATCTGCTTGGAGGATGGGCTCCACCCATTTGTTCCAAGTCGCGCCTACTGCACCGACAATGCTGCAATGGTTGCGACTACTGGATGGCGAAGATTTCTTCAGGATGGCCCAACGCTCCTCAACACAGGAGCTAACCCCAATCTAAAATTGCCTGAAAAGGCTCACCTTTAATTCCCCATATGGAATGAAAGGTTCTGAATAGAAATTAAGGTTTTTGGTCAAATTTAGGCAAGACTTACATTATGAACACTTCTTCGATTTCATCACTAGATAAAACTGGGCAAGAAAAACGTTTACTAAAGCTTATTGAGGACTTTTTAGAAGAAAATAACCCAAAGACTATGGACAATGTTGATTTTCGCGGTGCGAGATTTGATGCAGGTTTAGCTTGGGTGCATTTCCCTGAGGGCGAAGGGGGATTGGCTATACCGCCAAATATGCAGAGGATAGTTGAGCGGAAAATGCGAGAAGCAGGTGCTCAACCTACTGATCCAACTACCTTTTTCATGTCGTTAGCCGGACCTACAATCTCAACTCACGGAACTACTGAACAAAAAAAGAGATTTTTGCGTCCCATGTACACCGGTGAGGAGAGATGGTGTCAACTTTTCTCAGAGCCAGGAGCGGGGTCCGATTTTGCCGGACTAGCTTGTAAGGCTGAGCGTGATGGTGATGAGTGGATCGTTACCGGACAAAAAGTATGGAACACGCTTGCACATTTAGGCGACTGGGGGATGTTAGTTACAAGGAGCAACCCTGAGCTTCCTAAACATAAGGGAATGACGTACTTCGCTTTGGATATGCATGCACCCGGAGTAGAGGTACGACCTTTGCGCCAAATTACCGGAGAGGCAGAATTTAACGAGGTCTATGTGACGGAAGTGCGCGTACCTGACTCCTGCAGAATCGGAGATATTGGTGAAGGGTGGAGAGTTTCGCTAACAACACTGATGAATGAACGGTCAGCTATCGGAGGGAGTAGCGGGGGTTCAACATCGCAGCCAGGTTCTGGACCTATCGCAGACGCTGTATCCATCTGGAAGGATTTGCCAATAGAAAGTCGCAATGAGAAAACGTTGGATGACCTTATGGCCCTCTGGATTAAATCCGAAACGCTCAGGTTAACGAATCAGCGAGCCTCTGCTGCAGCGAAGGCAGGCAATCCAGGGCCAGAGGGATCCATTGGTAAATTAGCTTCAGCGGAGCTCAATAAGGCAATTTATGAACTCTGTCTTAATATGCTCGGCCCTTCAGGACAAATTGGGTATGACTACACGTTTAGACGACCCGAACTTTTGTCAACCGATGGTTCGATACACGGACCTCGTTACGCATTTCTCCGCGTTCGAGCAAACTCCATTGAGGGAGGAACTTCAGAAATCATGAGGAACATTCTTGGAGAGCAGGTACTCGGACTTCCAGGAGAACCCAGAGTCGATAAAGAAGTCCCTTGGTCTAACGTCCCAAGAAGTTAAAGAACTTAGAAACGCAACTAATTGCTTTTCAGATTCGTCTTCCAGTTCGGGTTTCGTCCTGTCACGCTGATCAGCTTATCAACGGTGGTCGTTCCGGCTTCACCTATAACTTCCTCTTTGTAGCGTTCCGGACTTTGAGTTCTTACTGCCGGAACAAGTCTTTCTGCAACAAATAACACATAGTCAGCCTGCTCCTCATCTATGTGATGATCGACGTCACATGCCTGGCTGATGTCCCATGTAAGTACAGTCGTGTCGAATATTCTCGCATTTAGTACTGCTTTGGCTTTCGCCTCTCCGATAGTTGAAGTAGCAAGACCATCCAAAGCTCCAGGAGATCTCCACGCATCCCGACATTCTTTGGCTGCACTCAGGTAGACCCCCACTGGGTCATCACCAATCAAATCCTTTGGATTGATTAAATCAAGTGAAAGGTCAGCTGGTTGCCGAAGTCCAAATCCTGTGAAAAGACGAGTTGAAGCCACGAGTTTGTTGATGACATCCTTAACATCCCATAAGTCACACGGGGTGGGAAGGAACATCTGGTCACGACTAACACTGGCGATCACTGCCGCAGCTCTAGTTTGTGAAAGGTCAAGCACTCTTAGAGGATCAGGGTAATTCGGCATAATCTAGAAATAGCACCTTTTCCAAATTCGTGCATATCTATCCCATCCACAACTAACAACTCGGAAAGGGTTCCTATTATTTCACTTGAAGCCTGCAAGGGCATAGGATAAGGGAGGTCAATACCTTTTGGAGGAACTTTCATGAGTGAAAATGCGCAAAAAGCATACGAGGCTATGCAGACTACTATAGGGTCAGACCCAGTAGCAGGGGAGTGGTTTGAGATAAGTCAAGAAAGAATCAACGATTTTGCTGATGCAACGATCGACCATCAGTTCATTCACGTTGACTTAGAACGAGCTGCTCAGACTCCCTTCGGAGGAACTATTGCGCATGGTTTCCTCACACTATCGATGCTCGTACACCTATCTACAAGTATTCCTGTGGACGATTCCTACAAAGATGTGAGTGGCGTATTAATGGGAATCAACTATGGACTAAACAAAGTTCGGTTTCTTAACCCTGTTCCTGCGGGCTCAAGAGTGCGAGCAACTTCCCAGCCCATTGATGTATCTCTAAAAGGAAATGCTATAGATTTGACCAGAAAAATGACAGTGGAGATTGAAGGACAAGAAAAACCAGCTTTGATCGCAGAATGGATAGGCAGGACAGTTTTTGCATGAGTATTCCTGTCGATATTGAAAATCTAGAAGATGCATTGTCGGAATATGGAATGAACCCATACCTAATTACGACAGATAACGAAGCGCATCCACATATTACCCACGTGACCTTATCAAAAGATTCTGCGGGTTATGTCTGCGGTTTGGGAAGAAAAACGTCAGCAAATGCATTAGAGAGGCCATCTGTTGCTCTGTTATGGCCACCTTTAACACAAGATAGTCATAGCTTGATCGTAGATGGGGTAATTGAAGTGATAGAAACCCAAGAAGGACCTCAGGGCCGTATTGCACCTAAAGCAGCGATCTTGCATCGCCCAGCGGTAAAAAAAGATACAGATCAAAACTGTGATTCCGACTGCCACTCGATCACTATGGACAAAGAGCGATAATCATGGAACACAAAAAACTTGGCAGAACTGGTTTAAAGGTCTCCCGATTATGTTTAGGGACTATGACTTTTGGGAATCAATGCGACATTAAACAATCTCACCAAATTCTCGATTATGCCCTAGAATCTGGAATCTCATTTCTAGATACAGCAGATATTTACCCTGCGAACGGTATCGCAGAAGATATTGGTGAAACCGAGCGCATCGTTGGTCAATGGATTGGGCCAAAGCGCAATGATGTTGTGTTGGCAACAAAATGTTTTGCTCCGACTGGACCAAATCCTTGGCAAGGGGGCGCTAGTAGGAGAAATATAAGGGATTCAGTTGAGGCTTCACTAAGAAGATTACAGACAGACTACATTGACCTGTACCAAATACATTTCCCAGATTTCTCTACTCCGATAGACGAAACATTGGAAGCCTTAGATGACCTCATCCACCAAGGAAAAATTCTCTACGCAGGCTGCTCCAACTATCCTGCTTGGTATCTAGCTTTGGCAATAGGTGTTTCGGAAACCAAAAACATCGTCAGGTTTGACTGTGTCCAGCCAAGATACAATCTTCTATTTCGGGAACCAGAGCGTGACTTGTATGGCTTATGCGACTTTAAGGACATAGCAGTGATTCCTTACAACCCGTTAGCTGGAGGTTTACTTACTGGAAAGCATTCCAGAGAGGCCCCTGTGGAGGGAACTAGGTTTACTTTGAAAGGCGGACAGGGTCAGAGATATATGGATCGATACTGGGCAAGTGATTTTCATGAGACTGTTGATCTAATTCGTCCTGTCGCAGAAGAGGCAGGTATCTCGTTAGCTCAATTAGCTATTGGGTGGGTGCTGGCTAATCCGACAGTGACCTCACCAATTGTCGGCGCTACAAATCCTCAACAGCTTGATGATGCAATACGTGCTGTAGATGAACCTTTAGGCGAAGACATTATTGACAGTCTTGATGAAATAACGCGTGAGTTCCGAAGGGGAGATACAGATATCCAGTTTCGTGTTAAAAGACCTTGATTAGATTTTCTGTTAGCAGGTAGCTAATTATAGAAGTGATTTGATTTCGTCCATTACAACACCAACGTTTGCAATGTGATCATCATTTTGAAACCTAACAGGATTTCCGAACCGTACCTTCACGATTGGCCGAGATAGTCGAAGTAAAGGAAAGGCCTTCCCAATTGGCCAAACATTTTCAGTCCCAGTAAGACCGACAGGAAGAACACAGACATTTGCAGAAGTAGCTATTCTTGAAATCCCTGGCCTTCCTTGCCCTACTCCTTCTGGACGGTCCGACTCTGGGACTAATCTTCCCTCGGGCATAACCGCAACAGAATATCCATCATTTAGAAGTGACAATGCGCGGTTTTCGGCTTTCTCACGTGTTGATTTAGACGCTGGGATGCAACCGTTCCGTTTTAACCAACCTCCGATAAACGGTTTCTCAAACAGGTCAGCTCTAATAAGGCAATGGCAGGTTAACCCCAACTCAGTTAGAACTTTCCATGCAATGATGAAATCAAAAAAACTTCTATGATTCGCAGCAAAAACAAATGGTTCACCAACCGGAGTAACGACATGGTCCGGCGCATCTACTTTTGCAAATATCCGAGTGAGCGCAGAAAGCAATCTTCCATTCCTTCTGAACGTGCGAGCTTGTTTGATTGGTTTTGTATTCTGATGTCCCATAACGATTACTTTTTTTTCTTTGCTACTTTTGTACTCAGGTCGGATATTTGAAGTTCTCCTTCGACTGTTTGCCCTCCCAGATCAAGAAATCGTCGAAGAGACTCTTGGCCATCTTGAGAGTAGCAGAGCTCATTAAAGATTTGGCTCTCTTTGATGAGGCCATTTTTAAGCGACGGGACCGAATTAAGTAGAGAAGATTTTGCACCTTTGACAGCGGCCGGGTCAAAGCTTGCTATACGGAGTGCTAGCCACTCGACATAGTCGTCAAGTTCCTCTGGTGGTAATGCCCGCGTGAAGTATCCCCAATCATCACCTGTTTGAGCATCGAGATCTACACCTCCTAATATCAGCTCAGCAGCTCTGCTGTAACCCACTAGGTAAGGAAGTCGCTGGGTGCCTCCTCCACCGGGAATAATTCCTATAGGAACTTCCATCTGGTTCATTATCGTTTTACCTAATGCGGCGAATCGCATGTCACATGCCATAGCAATTTCGCTTCCCCCGCCACCGATTCTCCCAGAGATTTTACATATAGTGACTTTGGATGAAAATCTTAAACGTTCGCATAGGGCATCAAATATATTCAGCTCATGATCTTCAGAATTCTGCTGATCGTTTTGATCTCCTAAGAGGGCAGTTACATCAAAATGGGCAAGAAAGAAGTTCGGGTTTGCGCTTTGAAAGACAACGACAATATGTTCGGTGTCATTCTCAAGCCAATTCGATAATCGAATCAGGTCCACTAGAAGCGATTTCGTGATCAGGTTAATTGGAGGGTTATCAATTGTTACCCAAAGTACCTGACTCTCAGAGAAAAGTTGAAGGTGGTTATATGATGGGGTTTCACTCTCCGACACGCACCACGACCTTTCCCCAAGTTTTCCTATCGGCAAGATCCTGAATGGCTTGCGCACCACTTTGATATTCATATGGTGGGAAAATAAGGGGATCTACTTCACCAGTCCCAGCTAATTCAAGTACAGAACGCATTTGTGCATCTAATGATTTTGGATTTCTGCCCAATGATGCTCCCCAATGTACCCCAACAACACTGTAGTTCTTTAGAAGCATATGATTTGCCGGAAGATCAGGAATCCCAGCAACGAATCCAATAATAAGTAAGCGACCGTCCCATGCCATACATCTCCGAACTTGATGAGTTGTTTCTCCTCCAACCGGATCATATGCAACATCTACGCCGCCATCACTAGCATCTCGAACTTCATCAACCCAATCAGGGTTTATTTGATGATCAACTACATAGTCAGCGCCAAGCAATTTAGCCTGGTCTACTTTATCTTTTCCTCCGGCTACTGCAATTACCTTTGCTCCAGCAGCCTTACCTAGCTGTATTGCAGCAGAACCTGTCCCACCAGCGGCGCCGGTAATTAATAGTGTTTCACCGTTGGCTAACTGGCCACGCTCATGCAAAGCAAACCATGTAGTTCCATAGTTCACCGGCACTGCGGCCGCCTTATCCAGAGCAAATGATTCGGGAATCTTCCATACACCCATCTCATGGACGTTCACCTGATCAACTAACCCACCTCCGAGCATCATGACCCTATCTCCAATTTCAAGTGTGGTTACTTCATGGCCGACTGCGGAGACTATACCAGCGCTTTCCCCGCCAGGGATCCAAGGTAATGAAGGCTTAACTTGGTATTCCCCACGACATTGGAGAACATCAGGGAATGAAATTCCCACAGCTTTGATAGAAACTGTAACTTGGCCAGCCATAGGTTCAGGGGCATCGGCGATTTCATTTAGTCGAAGCTTTTCTAATGGGTTTCCTAAATCGTCTAGTTGCCATGCTCTCATGGTTCAAGTTACCTCCTGCTGAATTTAGATACGTTCTTCGTTATTTGTATTCTGCAAATATTCCGTTCGTCAAACTGAAAGTTAAAAATGGCTTACCGGCTAACCAGATTGACTAGTCAGCCGGTAAGGGAAGGGCCCAATGGGGGGCGGGCCATGTGCAGCAGGTAGTGGTTCGCTAGGTACTTACGTTATTTTGCCGTTGTTGTTTCTTGCCATCAGATTGTGGACGGTGTTCTTTGTCTTTTCTTTCGGGAATAGTGTCGACAATTTCATTAGCTCTTTCAGGAATACCAGCTGCTTTCTCGGCGGCTTCTTCTGGAGTTAGCTTTCCATCAGCTATCGCTTGATTCAGTCGTTCCGTCATGGCAGCGACAATTGCATCGATAATGCTTTCAGGACTGATTCCGTTCGCTTCGGCTGTATCTCCTAGCGTTTGGCCGTTAGCGAATCCTTCTTTGACTGATACAGGATCCAATCCAACTTCAAGAAGTACCTCACCAATAAAGGCTCCTCTCTTAGGGCCACGCTTACGGTGGTTAGTTTCTTTCTCATTAGTTGTGGAATCTTCTTGGTTAACTTCTGACTCGAGTGATGGGGAATCATCTTGAGCTGAAGCCAGAAGTGGAATAGCTATAAGAGAACCTCCGAAGAGGGAAGCAGCCACAACTGCTATAGTGAATGTTTTTTTCAAAGTCATTTGGACTTTCCTTTCATAAGGGGTTAGTCCGAATTATTCCTAAGTGTAGTAAGAGTTATCTTAAGGGAAGGTAAGAATTAATTAAGAATCTTGACTAGTTCTAATTGCTTTATATTCTCGTCTTCGGGCAGCAGAAAACCCATCTACTGCAAATAGAACTAACCCAAACCAAATAATTGAATACCCTATAAACCTCTTTCCATCGAAATCTTCACCGTATGCAAAGATTCCAAGAAGAAGCTGAAGAGTCGGCGTTATGTATTGTAATAGGCCAAGGATGCTCAATGGGATTCGACGCGCTGATGAGGCAAATAGCAACAGAGGAATCCCAGTTGCTAAGCCTGAGAGGAATACTAGGACTGTCACGCTGGCACTTATGCTCAGATTATCGGTAGCATTCCCTCTTATGAGGAGAAATATTAGTGCTGGGATTACGACAGTAGATGTTTCAATAGTTAATCCTGTTAGTGGTCCAGCGGGAGCAACTTTTCGTATTAACCCATAGAGAGCGAATGAGCATGCCAGTGAAACAGAAATCCAAGGGAAAGAGCCGAGGGCAATCGTAAGCCACAGAACTCCAAGGAAGGCGAGGCCGACAGAAATCCATACTGTTGACCTAAGCTTCTCTCTAAGAATAACCACCCCTAGGAGAACGTTCATCAACGGATTCATGAAATAACCTAGAGAGGCATCGACAACATGATTGCTGTCAACTGCCCATACGAACATCCCCCAGTTAAAGCCAATTAGAAGGCCACAAGTCATCCCCGCAAGAAGCCCGCTTCTAGAAAAAACCACATCACGGAGCTCATTACTTTTCCTAAATAGTTTGATTGCAAAAAGAGTGAAGAGGAATGTGCAAAGTATTCGCCAAGAAAGAATATCTATTGCGTCAATTTCCGTGAGGGCTTTCCAGAAAATAGGGGAGAGGCCCCAGAGAATATATCCAGATAATCCGAACCATATTCCGCGGTTCATCTCATTAACCATTCTCTTTCACTCTCCTTTCCGAAGTAGTGAGTATCGTCAATCAGCATGTTTCTAAAAGTGTGCTTTATGTAGCCTAACGTGGTTCATCTATTTGCTACGGCTACTCTTCAGGTATGCGAACTAAAGAATCTTCGATAGTGGCGCTAGCCGTTCTTCCGCTTTTCTGGATTTCAAGTTGTGGACAAATGTCTCAGCCCGAAGAGATACCTGCGCCTAGCATCTCTTCAGAAGCTATTGAAGACCTACTTTCATCTGCGTTTGTGGTTGAAGGTCTTGCTTGTCAGAGAAAAGCAATTGGATCTGGTATTGCTGTTGAAGCAGGTATTCTTACTAATGCACATGTGGTTGCTGGAACAGATGAGTTGCATGTAATAGACAGAAATGGCGATCAATTTCTGGCAAAAATAGTCGCATTTGACCCCCAGACAGATCTTGCCTTATTGCATGTTGACGGTTTATATGCACCCGCACTTTCAATTGCCCTTCCCAAGAAGGGGGCATATGGGGTTGCTCTGGTCGGTGGAGACGGTCAGGTAAAAGCAATTCCCGCAAATATCGACCGAGTAGTAGATATAAATATTGCAGATATTTATGGAGAGGGTGAATACCGACGAAAAGGAATGCAATTAGAAGCCGATATTTCTCCCGGTGATTCCGGCGGGGCTATTATCGATAGCTCTGGAAGCGTAGTTGGTCTTGTTTTTTCCCGTTCTAATAATACGGATGGTGTCTCGTATGCAGTTTCTAGCGAGGAGTTTTCTCTTGTAACCAGAGAGATTTCACCTAACGGAGCTAACAATGGCGAATGCTTGCGGAGGTAACTAACAGTCTTTACCAAATGAAGAAATGGCGAAGACTCAGGAACCATGTAAAATACAAACAATTGATGGAGTGGGGATGAGCAGAGAAAAAATCATTGAATTAACGAGATCTCATGTAGAGATAATGAAAAGCGGGGAATTGCCACTTGCTGATGATGTTTTTCGTATTCCGGTGACAAATTACTTCGATCCTGACCGTTGGGAAGCGGAGATGGACCTCATCTTTAAGCGGCTCCCTCTTGTGCTTGGGTTTAGTGTGGAGATTCCCAAGGCGGGCGATTATAAGGCGATGGAGGTCGCTGGGGTGCCGTTAATTCTTGTTCGGGGTCGTGACGGTGTTGTTCGCGGGTTTGTCAATATGTGTAGTCATCGTGGAGCGCAGTTGGTAGACGTTGGAAATAGGAACACGAGGAGTTTTTCATGCCCGTATCATGCGTGGACGTATAATCTCACAGGTGATCTTGTAGCTATTCTGGATGATCA
>Ga0208261_1000114_pt1 | contig 32940 bp, 34 predicted proteins | sample Knorr_S7_td_DCM__FD_185595 | JGI IMG/M metagenome (GOLD analysis project Ga0208261, IMG submission 185595) | Marine microbial communities from Southern Atlantic Ocean transect - Knorr_S7_td_DCM_ad_131m_LV_B (SPAdes) (version 3) | ecosystem: Environmental > Aquatic > Marine > Oceanic | place...
TGACACAGGTGTTCTTAATTCATGAGATAAGTTGGTGATGAAATCTCTTCTAACGTTTTCTAATCTATTAGATCGAGTTGTATCCATCATGACAATTTGCGTCTCCTGGTTTTCTTCATCATAAGTAGCACTAACTAAAAAATTCTTATCACCTGCATGAGTTCCACTTATTTCTTCAACTTGATTTGTTGACTCTTTTGCTTGTTTGATAAGATTAATTAAATCTACACTTTTTATAACCTCTACCGCTTTACTTCCAATGGTATTATCAGAAAGTCCTAGATAACCCATGCTGGATTCATTAAGTTCTAATAAACAGTCATTTTCATCTATGACTATTAAACCCACTCCAACCGAGTTTAAAACTCCGGATAAATCTCTTGCCGAGCTATTATTAGTGGGTTCTGACTGTTGAGAAGATGTTTCTTTCTTTTTAAAAAAATCTAGGAAACTCATGTATCCGAATTATAGTTTAATCGATATCCAATTGATCGAACTGTTTCGATTAAATTTCCAAAAGATCCTATTTTAGATCTAAGTCTTTTTATGTGTGTGTCAACGGTTCTTGTGGTTACGTCGCTAGAATATCCCCAAATTTGCTCTAGTAAATAGTCTCTTGTTTGAACGCGGCCATTGTGTCTGGCTAAATGCACTAATAAATCAAACTCTTTTGCCGTTAATGTAACTTCATTAGTTTCTAGAAATACTCTATGCGCGGCTAAATCAATATTTAAGTCACCCAATATAATATTCTCATCTGATTCTACGGGTACATTTCTCTTAAGTAACGCGGCTACTCTGAGAGTTAATTCTCTGAGACTGAAAGGTTTTACTAGATAATCATCAGCCCCTAGTTCAAATCCAAGTATACGGTCTACCTCTTCTCCTTTAGCAGTTAACATTAATATAGGTGTATTTTTACTCACAGGGTTGCTTCTTATTTCCTTGCAAACGTCTAAACCAGAAATATCAGGTAGCATTAAATCTAAAATGACTAGATCTGGATTATTCTTACCTGTAGCAAGACTTATTGCTTTATTACCTTCTAAGGACATGGAAACTTTATAACCTGCGTTCTTGAAGTTATATTCAAGGGTATCCGATAGATCTTTTTCATCTTCAACAATAAGGATATGTTTGCTCATTAGTTACATTATCCAATAATTATGATCTATTTTTATGACAATCAAGTTACAAAAATATTTGTAGATGTATTTTAAAGCTTAATATGATTAAAGTATTTAAAGAATTTAACTTAAAATATATTGGAAAATAAAATGAGAGCCATAAAAGAAAATTCTTGTTTAGGTGCTTCTATAGAGGGCATAGATCTTACGAAACCTCTGTCTGATAAAGAAGTTAGCTTTATTTCTAACTCACTTGCTGAATATGAAGTAATCTTTTTTAAAAATCAAAGAATAGAGCCAAGTGAGCACAAGGAATTTGCTCTAAATTTTGGTAGTTTACAAACACACCCTGCTTATCCAACAGTGGATGGTTATCCCGAAATAACCATATTAGAAAATGATCGTGATAATCCTTCAAAAATAGAGGAATGGCATACCGATATGACCTTTAGAGAAATTCCACCTCTAGGAAGTATTTTAATTGGAAGAATCGTTCCTCCTAAAGTAGGAGCTACTTTATTTGGAAGCCTTTCTAAGGCATATGAATCTTTACCAGAAAAAATGAAACTTAAACTTGGGTCTTTATCTGCTGTTCATAGTTTTGAATATGGCTTTAAAGAAAGTTTAGCTGAACCTGGAGGCAGAGAAAGATTAAAGCAAGCTTTAATAGATAATCCTCCAGTTACTCACCCTGTTATAAGAACTCATCCAATTACCGGTAGAAAAAGTATTTTTGTTAATAAACTTTTTACCAGTCATATTAATGAGGTTAACGAAGAAGAATCAAAAGAAATATTAAGCTTTCTTTTTGAACATATCAAAAAAGATGAATTTTTAATGAAATTTGAATGGGAAAAGGACTTTATTGCGTTTTGGGATAATCGATCTATTCTTCATAAACCTGACAATGATTATTGGCCTCAACATCGAAAAATGGAAAGAATTACTATAGATGATACTCTGAGGCCGAGTTAAAGATTAGATTCAAAAAAGTTTAGCCACATAATCGCTCCTTCCTTGTTATCAGAAAGATCATTACTAAGAGTATTTAAGGCATATTCATAATTTTCTTTACCCAATAGCTCTTTTCTAGTTGAAGCTACATCTGCAGCATATTTAGGCGTAAATTCCGGATGCCCTTGTATCGAGAGAATGTGATTGTCTACTGTAAAGAACGCGTTAGGTACTGTTTCTGTGCTTGCAATTAACAAAGCATTTTCTGGTAATTGTGTAACTTGATCTTGATGAGAATGTATAAGTCTTAGATTTTCAGGGAGATTAAAATTTAAATTTCTTTGTAGATACTTATATTTGTGTGTGCCTACAGTCCAACCTACTTTCTCAACCTTGCCTCCTAAAGCCTGAGCTATAAGTTGATGTCCAAAGCACACTCCAATTAATGATTTTCGTTTCTCATGGAGTAGTTGTATAAAATTTTCTAATTCTCTAATCCAAGGGAGATTATCATACGTACTAACCTTACTTCCTGTAATGATATAACCGTCACATTTGTTAATGTCATCTGGATATTCGCCCTTTTCAATGTCGTAAATTTCTAAAGATACTTTATTGTTTAGCTTAGGTAATAGATTTAAATAAAAAGAATCTTGATCTCCATGCTTAGGTATTAATTTATCTATTACATGATCTGTGAGTAAGATACCTATTTTCATTACATTCTCATTTAAGAAAACATGACTATAAACTAATAGACTGATATTCTTTAATTTTTGGAGGAAAAAATGACTAAAGAATACGAATTTTTAAAAACAGATACTGAAGGACACATCCTTATAGTAACTATCAATAGACCTGATGTTATGAATTCACTTCATCCACCATCACATCAGGAATTTCATGAAGTATGGGAAGAATTTAATAATAATGAAGATCTTTGGATTGCGATAATCACCGGAGAAGGAGATCGTGCTTTTTCAGCAGGGAATGATCTTAAATACCAAGCTTCAGGAGGTGATAGATCTGGAATGCCTGCAACCGGTTTTGCAGGTTTAACAAATAGATTTGATCTAAATAAACCTGTTATAGCAGCAGTTAATGGAGTTGCAATGGGCGGAGGTATGGAAATTGCTTTAGCGTGTGACTTAATTATAGCTTCTGATAATGCAAGATTTGCCTTACCTGAACCAAAAGTTGGACTAGCTGCTTTAGCTGGAGGGATGCAGAGATTGCCTAGACAAATTGGTATGAAGAATGCGATGGGTATGATGCTAACTGGTAGACATGTTGGAGCAGATGAAGCTAAAGAATTAGGAATTGTTAATCAAGTTGTATCTCAAGAAGATTTAATGGCAACGGCTATGGATTGGGCAAAACAAATAGAACTATGCTCTCCTATGTCTATAAGAGCTACAAAACAAGTTGCTTACGAGAGTCTTAGTGAAGCTAGTCTAGAAAAATCTTTACAAGGAAATTATTCCGCTGTGGTTGATTTAGTTAAAAGTGAAGACTTTATTGAAGGGCCTAAAGCATTTGCTGAAAAAAGAGCACCCAATTGGAAAGGCAAATAAAATACTTACTAGGTATATATTTTATACTCTGCTCTATGGTTATAAATTCTAATGAAAAGAATTTTGGAATTGTAGTTCATGGAGGAGCTGGATCTTTTTCTAATATATCAGAAGAAAAAAAATCTAAATATTTATCAGGTATTGATGAAGCTGTTGAAGCTGGTTATGAAGTCCTACTCAATGGAGGCTCTAGTTTAGATGCAGTAGAGGTTTCTGTTCGAATATTAGAAGATCTACCTTTATTTAATGCTGGCAAAGGCTCTGTATACACATTAGAAGAAAAGCAGGAAATGGATGCATCCATTATGAATGGAGCTGATGGTTTAGCAGGAGCGGTTTCTGGAGTCGGTATTATTAAAAATCCAATTAACTTAGCACGAGCTGTAATGGAAAAAACAGATCACGTCATGCTCTCAGGTTCTGGTGCTGAAGATTTTGCTAAGGCTAATGGTATTGAGATAGTTGACCCCTCTTATTTTTACTCAGAACAAAATTTAAAAAGAGTAAGAAAGATGAAGGAAGATGAAAAAATGGGAACAGTTGGAGCTGTAGCATTAGATAAAAATGGAAATCTAGCCGCAGCAACATCAACAGGAGGTAGAACTGGGAAGATGCCTGGAAGAGTTGGAGATTCTCCAATACTAGGTGCAGGAACTTGGGCGCAAAATGATATTTGTGCTGTCTCTAGTACCGGACATGGTGAATTTTTTATGCGTCAACTTACAGCAGCTGATGTGTGTAAATTGATGGAATATAAAGGACTTTCTTTGAAGGAGGCCTCTTATGAGTCAATTGATAAACTGACAAAATTAGGAGGTGCCGGAGGAATAATCACCATAGACTCAAAAGCAAACGTCTCTATGCCATTTAATACAAAAGCGATGCTTAGAGCTTTTAAAACTAATAAACAGAATAAAGAAATAAAGATATATAAAGATTAAATAATATTTAATCTATCTTTTCTGGCATCCAGTCTTCGTATCTTTCTTGTAGACGTTGCATTCCAGAAATCCATCTATCTCTATCAGCACCCTTTCTGTTTATGTATTCTAAAACTTCAGGGTGTGGTGTAACTAAGAATCTATCTTTGGTTATAGCATCTAAAACATCTTCAGCTGCAACCTCAGGCTCAATCATTCCATCTACGCCTGCAACTCCTGGACCACCTGCTGTCATCGCAGTTCTTACAGCTTGAGGGCAAAGACAAGATACACCTATACCTTTTGAGCCATACGTTATTTTTATCCATTCAGCAAAGCTAACCGCAGCAGCTTTAGTGACGGTATATCCAGCAGAACCTATTTGGGTTAATAACCCTGCTGCCGAAGCAGTACTCATAATATATCCTTCACCTCTATCCAGCATTTGAGGAAGAACATTTCTTGCGGCATAAATATGTGACATCACATTTACTTCCCAAATATTTTGCCAATCCTCAGTTTGAACCTCTAAAAAACCATGTACTCCGCCAATACCGGCATTTGAACAAAATATATCAATGCCTCCTGATAAATCATTGGCCTTTTCTATAACCTTAATGATGTCTTCTTCTTTGCCTACATTAGCTTGTACTGCTATACCACCAGTCTCTTTCGCTGTTTCTTCAGCGCCTTCTAAGTTCATGTCTACGGATACAACAGATTTTACTCCTGCATCACAGAACGCATTAGCTAAAGCCTTACCTATACCGCTGGCTGCTCCAGTAACTACTACTCTTTTATCTTTAATATCCATTAACCTAAACCTAACTCCTCTATTGCTTCTTCTCTCATTATTTTTTTGGCAGTTTTTCCAGTTGCAATTCTTGGTAAAGCTTCTGCCTGGAACCACATATATACGGGTATTTTAAATTTAGCTAATTTACCAGCTAAGAATTCTGATATTTCAGCTTCATTTGTTTCCATACCTGGCTTTAAAGCAATTCTTGTTGCTAGTTCTTCTCCTAATCTTTCATCGGGTACACCAAAAACAGAGGCCTCAGCTACTGCGGGATGTTCTGCTAAAACTCCTTCTATTTCGAGACAGGCTATATTTTCTCCGCCCCTAATAACGATGTCTTTTATTCTGTCCTTGATAAATAAGAATCCATGTTCATCTATACAACCTACATCTCCTGTTCTAAACCAACCCTCTGAATCAAGTGCTTCATTAGTTGCTTCTTCATTCTTCAAGTAACACCTAAAGTTAGATGCAGACTTAATACAAACTTCACCTAACCCTCCTTGTTCAACTTCTTTTCCTTCTTCGTCTATGATTTTTATTTCATGCACCAATGGCGTTGGGAATCCTGCTGTATCTGGTTTTGAATAGAGAAGTTTTCCACTAGCATTTGTACCTGCTGCGTTGGTTTCCGTTAACCCGTAACCTACTCCGGCTGCTTTAGTTGGATGATTCTTTTCTTGTGCTTTAACTTGTTCAGGTGGTCTTGCAGCCCCTCCTCCGCTTAACATAGCTATACTTGAAACATCTATGTCTGGATTATTCTCACTGGTTATCAGAATCTCTTGATTCATTGTTGGAACTCCAGAAAAACTTGTTACTTTGTACTCTTCAATGAGCTGTATGGCTTTAAGAGGATCCCATTTATACATAAGAACAATTCTAGTAGCTGATAAAAGTGATAGTAAGAAATTAGAGTGTGAACCTGTAACATGGAATAAAGGGACAGCTGCTAAAGTACATGGCGATTCAGGCTGGGGGAAAGTTGGTGAATCATCATCGGTTTCAATTTGACCGGCTAGTTGAGCTAAGAAAGCCCAAGCAACAGGAGTATTTATTATTGACCTATGTGTTGCTACAACACCTTTAGGATAACCTGTGCTTCCTGAAGTGTACATGATGCTTGCATCATCTTCTGGATCTACTTCTACTGCAGGAAATGCTTCATTATCTTGAACTACGTCTACAAAGTTAACGGCATTGGTATAGCTTCCTGCATCGCATCTAACTGCTATTCTTGGTATATCTTCAACATAACCTTCCATTCTTGATAACCTTTCATCATCAGCAATAACTAGTTTGGCTTCACTATGCTGAATACCATATTCCAATTCCTCTCCTTGCCACCAAGAATTTAGGGGTACAGCTATAGCGCCTATTGAAGTGACGGCCATATAACTAAAGATCCACTCTGGATAATTTCTCATTGAAAATGCAACTGCATCTCCTTTCTTTATTCCAAACTGGTCAATAAGAGTATGAGAAAGGCCTGCAGCTTTATTTAATGTCTCCTGATAAGTATAAGTTTCATCTTCATAAGCTAAGAAATCCCACTCACCGTGTATTAAGGCAAATTGAAAATATTCACCTAATGTTTTTGGGGCACTCTTAAAAGTATTGTATTCGTTTCCTCTAACATTAACTTTTTCTAACTCAAATAAGCCTTCCTTAGTTAATTCTTTTGCAAGAGACTCTCTACCCTCTATAGTTAAAAATTCTGCTAATTTCATATTTATTTCCCTGTAAAATTTGGTTCTCTTTTTTCCATATAGTGTGCAACTCCCTCTTTGAAATCATCAGAACCAAAACTTTCCAACATTGATTTCATAGAGCTCTCTAAATTCTCAGAGATAGTTTCTCCTTGGGCATTATAAATTTGCTGTTTCATAATTCTGACAGATCTAGGAGAAACAGATTTTGCTAAATCTTTAGCATATACAAGCACTTCATCCATAAACTCTTCATCTGAAAAAGTTTTATTCACTATCCCCATATTTTCTGCTTCTTTAGCAGATATTCTTCTTGCCGAAAAAAGAATATCATTTGCTCTTGCTATACCGACTAATCTTGGAAGTATCCAGCCCACTCCCCATTCTGCGATTAAACCTCTTTTAGAAAAAGCACTTGTAAAAATTGCACTTTCTTTTGCAAATCTAATATCACAGTAAAGAGCCATAATAAAACCTACTCCAGCTGCTGGGCCATTGATTGCAGCGATAACAGGTTTAGGAAGGGTTGGAAAATAACTAAAACCACCATCAAAACCTTCAACTTCATTTTTTGCATAATCTCTTTCTTCAGGTCCAGATGAGGCACTGCTCTCACCTTTGCTTGTAGCTGCTAGACCATCCATATCTGCTCCAGCACAAAACCCTCTACCAGCTCCCGTTAAAACAATAACTTTAACTTCATCATCCTTACAGGCATCGTCAAGCCTCTCTCTTAAGCCTGTTCTAATCTCATCAGTTACAGAATTTAATCTGTCCGGCCTGTTCATTGTTACGATAGCTACACCATCTTGTTTTTCTAGTAATACTGCTTCATTACTCATAATTTCTCCTTCTTAAGCTGTTGATCCACCATCAATTACTAATGTATGTCCATTAACGAAACTTCCTGCACTTGATGCTAAAAATACCGCTGCGCCACCAATTTCATCAGGTTCTCCTATTCTTCTTAAAGGACAACTGGCTGTTGATTGTTTTAATATTTCAGGATTTTCCCATAGTGCTCTAGCAAAATCTGTTCTAAATAAGCCTGGTGCTATTGCATTAGTTCTCACATTATCTGGACCAAATTCTGCAGCTAAATTTTTGACCAACATAATATCGGCTGCTTTTGAGATATTGTAAGTGCCAATTACTGTACTAGCTTGTAAGCCACCTATAGACGATACCACGATAATACTTCCATCTTTTCTTTCTCTCATTTCAGGAATTACCATCTGACAAAGAGAATGATTACTTTTGATGTTGTTGTTCATCACTTTATCAAAAGCATCATCAGGAATATCCATCATAGATCCAAAGAAAGGATTGGTTGCAGCATTACATACCAATATATCTATCTGCCCAAATTGATTTCTGGTCTCATCAACCAACATTTGTAGAGCAGTTTTATCTGAAATATTACAAGGTATTACAATGGCTTCTCCATCTGTATCTTTACAAGCCTCGTTTATTTCGTCGGCTGTTTCTTGGCAGACGTCAGCTTTTCTACTAGAAACTACTACTTTTGCTCCATGAAGAGCCATTTGCATCGCAATTGATTTACCTATCCCTTTTGATGAACCGGTAATAATTGCTGATTTACCTGTTAAATCGAACATTTCTCCTCCTAAAAAATTTTAGTTTATCCTACCTTTTAAATCTAAAAAATACTAAGGTTTTTAAATTAATTTGGAATACACTCTCTAACAAGTAAATAGCTTAAATGATTGCTTTCGTTCACCTCTCCCCAGATCCTACAAAGCTTAGAACCATCAGCATGATTGATAAATTCTATGTCTACGACAGTTAATGTATTAATTACTTCGCTAGAATTATCTTTTAAAATTTCATAAGTTCCGTTTAAGTAAACCTTTTTAGAAGTTATAGAAGAGGCATAAAACATTTGCATGCTTTCATCAGTTATAAACATAAAATCAGAAGTTCCATTCCAAGAAACTCCATTCAAAAGATTCTTTTCGCTACAACTCACCAAAAAAACCAATAGAAAAAAGATCTTAAGTTTATTCATTAGATAATTTTTCTCTAAGACTTATGGTAGTTCCTTCAATTTTGACTTCATAAGATTTCAAGTTTTCAAAAGCTGGTGGTGTCAAGGCTGTACCTGTTTTTAAATCAAAGACAGCTCCATGCAAAGGACAGCTAATCATTGTTCCTTTAATGTAGCCACCACATAATGGGATATTGGCATGGGAACATCGATCTTCAACCGCAAAAAAACCTTCTTCAGTATTACAGACAATAACTCTTTCGCCATTTACATTAACTGAAACAGATTGATTCCTTTCTATATCAGTTAAGTCATATACTTCCTGAAAAGCTAATTCGTTCATCTATATTTTTGATTCTTTTGCGGCTTTATATCCAACAAATGACAAAATACCTGCTATAGGAACTGCTACCCATGCTAGTGCAGGACCTACTATACCAATACTCATTAATGACCTAACAGCCATACCTCCTATCCAATCTCCCCCTCTAGATACAGCGGTATCTATCATCACTGTTGATTTAAATCTACCTTGCGAGTTAAGACCTGTATAGATTGTTTCTCTTGTAGGTTTACAAATACCATACTCAAATACTCTGATTCCTATAGTTAGTATCATTACTGTGCTTATAACTGGATAACTTGCATAACTCACAAATATTATTCCAAGTAAAATACCATATGTAACTAAAACTACAGCAGGTCCTATATTTCGTAGTACATAAGAAGTTACGAAAAGTTGCATAATTAAAGTCAAAGGAGTAACAAATTGCTCTATACGAGCAAAAAAAGCAGTTCTTTCACAAGAATCAGATGACCATTCATTTATTATTCCAAGTGAAATTAACCATCCCACTGTCATTAATCCTGTCCAAATAGCTGTATAGAGAGTCATTTTACTTACTAAAGAATCCTTAAATAAACTCTTAAAGGCATCAAGACTCGAACCCCCTATTTGTAGATTTCTACTTTGAGGATTGGTTTTAGATAAACTTCTTGAGATAAAAATTGCTATTAATAAACATACTACAGAAAAGAAAATTAAACTCAGAGGTCCTAATTCTGACAAAGAGCCTTTTCCACATATTTCTGTAGAAAAATAGGAAGCAAAACTAGAACCAAAGAAAGCTCCAGATGAACCACCTGCACTAATTATTCCAAAATATTTTTTTGCTTCTTCACTTTTAAAAATACTTAACATCTCAACCCAAAATATTGAGACTACAAAGAAAGAATAAACGTTACACCAAACATAAAATACTTTAGCGATTAAGCTTTTAGATTCAATGAAGTACCAAGCTGAAATAAAGAGCAATAAATTAATGATCAAAAAAGAGTAAATAACAGTTAAAACATTTTTGGCACTTAATCTAGAAACAATCCAAGAATAAATAGGTATAAGTAAAACCATGACTACAAGAACTATCCCTAAAAGACTAGATAAATCATAAGCCCCTACTTGAACAGCAAATTCGTTTCTTACAGGCCTAATTGCATACCAAGATGCCAAAACAAAAAAGAAAAGAGAGAAGCTTTTTACTAAAGGTATAAAATTTTCTTTATCGATAGAACCAAATAATTTACTAGTTAATTCATTCATTTTTTTAAAAGGATAATTTTTTAGGCATAATGTTATCAAGAAATAGGTTAATTAAGTTGCAAGCTCAGCCATTTATTCTTTTTGGACAGGTTCATATTGTAACCTTAATGATTATATTTTTTCTTTGCTTAGCTATTCCAAAATATCTTAATAATTCTTCTTGGGAAATTACTAAAAAATTTGGCTATGTTCTAGCAACTCTTTTATTGGTTGATTTAATGTGCAAACCATACTACTTATCAACCTTTGGCTATCCTTATCCAAGAAATCTCCCTATACACATGTGCTCATTATCAACTATGGCTATAAGCTTATTTTTATTAACAAACAAAAAAATATTTTATGAAATTGCCTACTTTTGGGGAATAGGTGGTGGAATTATGGCTTTACTACAACCTGACACCCCTAGAGCCTTTCCTGACCTTCAATTTATAGCCTTCTTTTTTGGTCATGGTGGTTTGTTTTTAGGTATTGCTATTGCTACTTTTACAATGAACCAAAGGCCAACGCATTATTCTTTGCTCAAAGTCCTGGGCTTGTCATTGATAGTATTGCCCCTTATGTACCTCATTAATAATATATTGGGTCCACCTGCGAACTATTGGTATCTAGGTGCCAGGCCTGAAGGCGCCTCAATTCTAGATTTCTTTCCTGACCCACCACTACACATACCTCTTGTTATGGCTATAGGTATTGTTATGTTCTTCTTGCTTTATATTCCTTACTGGATCAAAGATGGCGGTTTTACTAAAGGTGCTGAATCAATAAAGTAGGGACACCTTTTGTATGAGATTTTACCGTGCAAACTAAAGTCTTTGGTTTCCTGCCTTTTTTAATGGAGGTTACATCAACTCCTTCTAAGCTCAATCTCTCATGAGTTTTAGATAAATCTTTTACAGTCCAAGCTAACCCCCAAAGGGTATCTTTAGGATCTTCGTCTTTATTATCTTTACCTATAACCTCTATAGTTGTTCTATTTAATCTAAAGAAGAGCATCCTTCCTCCCCATTTTTCAACAAATTGGTCTAATCTTAAATTGATCTCAAATATTCCTTTGTACAAATTAATAAATCCTTCCGCATCATTTGTATTTACAACTACATGATCCAATCTATTTATTTGAGAGTCATTTTTCTTGATATTAGGTAATGAACCAGAAATGTGTTCAATAATGAAAACAAATAGACCTCTTGTTAATGAAAAAGGTAGGAAAAGATTTTTCCAAGTTCTTTTTTTGTTACTTTCAAAATCATCTCCTTCACCTGAAATCAGATCATTGGCTTCAATTCCTTTGTTTAGTAAATTATTTCTAAAACCTTCTATGTCATCTGTTCCTAAAACAAGTCCAGATAACCCTTCACCATTATTTTTAAGTGTTTGTTTAATCATCTCAGCACCAATACCATCACCTTTAGCGGCTAATAATTCTAGATAGGTATTTTCAAAAGGAAAAAGTGCATTAATCGTTCCTAATTGTGCATGCTCTCCTATCCATGTAGGTTTAAATCCGAGAAGCTTGGAATAATCTTCTATTGCTGAAGGCAAGTCAGTTACTGTGATTACTAAATGATCTAATCTTGCTAACAAAATTTAACTAATAGCATATAAAGAAGGGTCTGAAGACAAACCATTAAACTCTTTAATAAGCATTTCTTTATTGTTAATTCTTTGGAAGATTTCTTTAAAATCTTTAGTGCGAATATCAACACTCTCTTTGTGCACCTCTTCTCCATGCCAAACAACCATTTTTTTCCAAAAAGGATCAATAATTTCTTTGCCTTTTAATTTTTTCCCGTCGACTGTCTTTATAGTTAAGTTTCTAAACTCTGAAACTATAAGGTTCAGGTAAGCTACATGAATTGCTTCATCTTGCCTTATCCTTGAAATCATCTCTGATGCTTTTATAGCGTCCTCTTTTCTATCTAAGAAAGTTCCTTCTGCTTTTGCTAAATCCATTGAAAAGGAAAAAAATGATTCTGCACGTATCTCTATCATTAACACATTCATTAATAGTTGAAGAATTCCTTCAAATTCAAGAGGTATTTGAGGCATATCCCTATCATCTGCTGGTCTTCCTATTGATTCAGGAACTTCGGGAATTGGAAATGCATCTACTCCAAACAGAAGATCTCTTGCTGCAAACCACATTTGATCATGTGCACCAAGATTACTATTAGGATCTCCACCTTCATCATAACCATGAGCTATAAATAAACCTTCATTCATGTGACCTAAACAAGTACCAGAAATGTCTTCTTCAATTATTTCTTGAAAATCTGGAGCTATAACTTCCGCCAATGCCCTGCCTCTAGCTTCAATAATTCCAGTAATAGTTAGAGAATCCCAAAAGAACTTTCCCTCCCCAAGATTCAGTAACATCTCGGCTTGTCTCAAATTTGGAAAGTTGTCATGCTTGAGAATTTCTACTGAACAATCCAATAACTGATGCCCTTGATTTTCTAGATTTTTTGTCCAAACATTAACTGCTTCCCATCTCTTTAATGTTCTCGGAGAAATATAATTTCCATCTACATCCAAACCGCCATGGAGCTCATACCCTGCCATAATATTTGGTTTAGCAAAACTATGTTCAGATAAAATTTGTTCTTTTGTATATTTCATTTAAAAAAGCTTCTTAATTTTTCTTTTAAATTATTCCATATGTCTTTACTTTTTTGAATCATTTCTGGACCTAATAAAGCAAGCCCAGGGTACCAAGTTACTTGACTTGCAACATATATTCCACCACCTTTTAGAATTTCACCCATTGCAGCAACAACTATACCTATTATCGACAGAACAACAGAAATTATAATCAAGACCCATCCTGTAAATTTCCTTATTTTAGTAAAGTTAAAGCTCATAAAAAATTCTAAATGATATAGACTTATTTAAAAATTATTCTTAGAGTAGCTAAATGTACAAGAAAAAACTAATTTATTTATTTTTAATTATATTCCTACCTTTAGGATGTCAAAATAGCGGAGATCAAATGAATCCTTTCTTAATAGACTATGATACACCTTATCAAATACCTCCTTTTGAAAAAATTGAGGTATCACATTATGAACCTGCCTTTGAAGAAGGCATGAGACAACACTTGCTTGAAATAGAAGCAATAGCTAACAATAAAAAAGATGCAACGTTTGAAAATACAATTGTTGAGCTTGAAAGAACTGGAAAACTATTAGATAAAGTTTCAAGTGTATTTTTTAATCTTCTAGGAGCTAATACCAATGATGAAATGGATGAATTAGCTTCTAAAATTAGCCCTATTTTATCCTCTCATTATGATCAAATATCTTTAAATCCTGTTCTTTTTAATAGAATTAAGAAAGTACATGATCAAAGAGATGAACTTAATTTATCCGTAGAGCAATTAAGACTTCTTACAGAAACCTATAAAGGATTTGTAAGGTCAGGAGCCCTTTTAACCAAAGATTCTATGGATAAACTTAAAGAGATAAATAAGAAACTATCTTCTCTTTCTATAAAGTTTGATCAAAATGTACTTAAAGAAACCAATGAAGGATATTCTCTAATAATTAATGACCAAGAAGACCTTGATGGATTACCACAAGATATAATTGATCAAGCTTCAAACCTTGCAACTTCTATAGGAGAAGATGGAAAGTGGGCATTCAAGCCCACGAGGGTTTCTATGTATCCTTTTTTAACCTATTCAAATAAAAGAGAGCTTAGAGAAAAACTTTATAACTCTTACATAAACAGAGCGGATAATAATAATGAAAGGGATAATAAAAAAATTATTGAAGAAATGGTGTCCTTAAGGATCCAAAAAGCTAATTTATTTGAATTTGATACATATGCAGAATATGTACTTGAAAATACAATGGCAAAATCCACTTCAAGAGTTAACGAACTACTAGATGTAGTATGGGATCCCGGCCTAAAAAGAGCCAAAAAAGAGGTTGAAGAAATGCAAAAATTAATTCAACAAGAAGGTGGCAATTTCGAATTAGCTGCCTGGGATTGGTGGCACTATTCAGAAAAGATAAGAAAACTTAAATATGATTTTTCTGAGGAAGAAATTAAACCTTATTTTAGTGAAGACAATGTACTCAAAGGAGCTTTTGATGTAGCTAATAAACTTTTTGGGATATCTTTTAAAGAAAGAAAAGATTTACCTGTGTATAGAGATAATGTGAGAACTTTTGAAGTTTTTAATCAAAATGATGAAGTGATGGGTATCTTTTATACTGATTACACAGTCAGACCAAATAAAGGAGGAGGAGCTTGGATGAATAGTTTTATCTCTCAAAGTAATTTTGATGGTAAACAAATTCCTATAATTGCAAATACTTGTAACTTCCCTCCACCAGATAAAGATGGTATTTCTCTTTTATCGTTTGAACAAGTAGAAACCCTTTTTCATGAGTTTGGTCATGCATTGCATGGTTTACTTTCAGATGTTGAATACCCAAGTCTTGCAGGCACAAGAGTTAGTAGAGATTTTGTAGAACTCCCTTCACAATTGATGGAAAACTGGGGAAGACATCCGGAAGTTATTAAAACTTATGCTAAACACTATCAAACTGGAGAGACTATACCAGATGAGTTATTAGAAAAGATTTCTAAAGCCTCTACTTTCAATCAAGGGTTTGCAACAACAGAATATGTAGCTGCTTCTTATTTAGATATGGCATGGCACACAATAAAGGACCCTGTGGATGATGCTAATGATTTTGAAAACAAAATATTAGATGAGATAGGTTTAATACCAGAAATAGAAACGAGATATAGAAGTACGTATTTTGGTCATATTTTTGCTGGTGGATATGCAACAGGCTATTACAGTTACCTTTGGACAGAAGTATTAGAGGCAGATGCTTTTGAACCGTTTAAAGAAAATGGTATCTTTGATAAAGATACTGCTGACAAGTTAAGAAAGTATATTTTCTCATCTGGGAATTCTGACGATTTGATGACCCAATATGTTAGATATAGAGGCTCTGAACCAGAAATAGCACCGCTTTTAGAAAAAAGAGGACTAGATAACTTTTAATGACTCAGAAGAACCTTTTATATGGAGCTGAATTATCACCATATTCTGTAAAAGTTAGGTCATTTTTTAGATTTAAGAGAATTCCACATAGATGGATCATTAGAAATCAAGCCAATGCAAAAGAGTTTAATAAGTTTGCTAAACTTCCTATAGTACCTCTGGTAGTTACACCAAACCTAGAAGGACTTCAAGATTCAACCCCTATCATGGATCATTTTGAGGAACTTTATCCAGAAATTAAGAGTAACCCGAGTAATCAGACTCTTCGGTTTCTTTCTTATCTACTAGAAGAGTATTCTGATGAATGGGGAAATAAACAAATGTTTCATTACAGGTGGAAAGATCCAATTGATCAAAAATCAGCAGCCCTTCGTATAGCAGAGAATAATCTACCTGCTTATATAAAATATCTACCTATAGTAAATTCTATAATGAAGAAACAAGCTTCTAAAATAATCCAAGACAGAATGAGTCAAAGGCTTTGGGTTATAGGATCTAATGAAATTACAGAAAAAGAGATTTGTGATTCCTTTGATGAACTTTTGTCTCTTTTGGAAGCTCATTTTAAAGACAGAAGTTATATTTTTGGGGAAAGACCGTCTTTTGCAGATTTTGGACTATGGGGTCAAATTTATAATTCATGGACAGATCCAACACCAAGAAAGTTTATAGAGAAAAATTATAAAGGAATACTTCCTTGGATAAATGAAATGATGGATCCAAAGATTAAAGGTGATTATGAAGAATGGAAAGACCTTTCATCTACTCTCATGCCAATTCTTAAAGAACAAGTAGGAAATGTATTTCTACCTTGGTCTGATGCTGTAACAAAATCAATGAAAATTGACTCTAATGAAGTATCAATTTCAATAAAAGGAAAGGAGTTTAAACATACTTTAGGAGGACCTCAGAAGTATCATGTTAAATCATTGAAAATTTTAAAAGAAAGATTTCTACAAAATAAAGACAATGAAGTTTTAATAGATATTCTTGATGAGGCTAATTGTTTAGACTATTTAAAAAATTAGTATGATCTCAAAAATTAGGAACTTCTTTACTAGAAAAGTAGGCTCTAAAATACTTACCAATTGGGTAAGTGAAGATTACTTATTAAGAAATAGAAAAGAAAAAGAAAATTCTAGAATTACTGAAAATAGAAGCCACGACGTTTATTATTTTCATCAACTAAAAGATCCGTATTCATTTCTGGCAAGCCAAACCTTATTTGAATTATTAGAACTATATGATGTTAATTTAATGATTCTGATTGTAGGAGAACCAAATATTGTTCATGAACCAGATATGTTTTATGAATATTGTTTTAATGATGCTAACAGTATTGCAAAAAATTATGGGTTAAGTGCTCTACCAAATAAGATGCCTTCTGATGATGCAATTGAATTAGGAGAAAAAATTCTTCTTAATCAGAAAAACTTATCTCCCAATCATTTAGTTGATATTACTGAAAAAGTATGGGGTTATGATATTAACGAGCTTAATAGACTTTCTGAGGGATTGAATGATGTAGAGAACAAAATAGAAGACAACAATATAAAAAGGAAAGGTTTAGGTCACTATCAAGGTGGTGTGTTTCATTATGAAGGAGAAAATTATTGGGGAGTGGATAGATTATTCTATTTAGAAGAAAGACTAGAAGAGCTTGGCCTGAAGAAGAGTGAAAACAAAATTCTAAAGGGTCCTAAAATTATAGAGCGACCTCCTCCATTCATTCATGAAGAAGAATTAATACTTGAATTTTTTCCGTCTCTTAATAGTCCCTATACTTATATTTCTTTTGAGAGAGTAAAACAAATTCAAGAAGACTACCCAGTGAAATTAATTACTAGACCTGTACTTCCCATGCTCATGAGAAATATGGAAATACCATCATATAAGGGCAAATACATACTGACTGATACAGCTAGAGAAGCTAGGAGGCTAGGAATTAAGATTGGCCCAATTCTTTCACCTTTAGGTAAGCCAGCTGAAAGAGCTTATTCATTATTTCCTTATGTTAACTCCCAAGGCAAGGGTCTAGATTATATGCATGAACTAATGAAGGCTTCATTTTCAGAAGGTATAGATATTGGAGAGAAAAAATACCTAAAAAATCTTATTGAATCATTAAATTTAAACTGGAAGGAAGCTTATAAAGAATTAGGTGCTAATGATTGGAAGGAAGTTTTAGAACTAAATAGATTAGATATGTACGATGGAAATTCATGGGGAGTGCCTTCATTTAGACTCATGGATAAAGAAAAAAAGAAGATTCAAACCATATGGGGACAAGATAGAATTTGGCAATTAGAGCAATTAATAAATGAAAGACTAATGGAGTAAAGAATGTTAACTAAAGGTAATTATCAGGAACAATTCCAATCTGTTAAAGATGCATTTGAAGAACTACATGCTACTGGTAGAGAAACTGGATCTTCTTTTGCAGTTTATCAAGATGGTATTCCACTTATAGATATTTGGGGTGGACATAGAGATAAAGAGAAAAAACTAGCATGGGAGCAGAATACATTAGCTAATGTATGGTCAACCACTAAAGGAGTTGCAGCAACTTGTGTTGCATTAATGGTAGAAAAAGGACTTTTAGACTATAACGCTAAAGTAGCTGAGTATTGGCCAGAATTTGGTGTAAATGGAAAAGAAGATATAACGGTTGGAATGTTATTGTCTCATCAAGCAGGTATTTGTGGTACGGAAGATGCTGAAATAGATGATTATTATAGTCATGAAAGTATGTCTAAAAGGTTAGAAAATATGACCCCAATTTGGGAACCAGGAACTGCTTCAGGCTATCATTCTATGACTTATGGCTGGCTAGCAGGAGAGCTAGTATTAAGAGTATCTGGTAAATCTCTAGGAACGATACTGAAAGAAGAGATAACATCTCTTAGAGATATAGATTTTCATATAGGTCTTGATAAATCTGAACACCATAGGTGTGCAGAAATGATACCCATGCCACGAAAAAAAAGAGATGACTCTAAAACAGTTACAATTACAGATGCACAAAAAGCCACTGCTCTAGGTCCTAATACTCTTAAGCATCAAAATACTTCTCCGTGGAAAGAAGCGGAGATACCAGCTGCAAATGGACAAGGAAGTGCGCAAAGCTTAGCTAAATTTTATAGCTTGATTGTACCCAAAGATAAAAATCTACAAATCTTAAAAGATGAAACGATTGTTAAAATGACTAAGACTCAGATTGAAAATAGAGACTTAGTTTTATCGGTCGTTACCAGATGGGCAGCTGGTTTTATCATGAATAAACACAAAGTAATCTATGGACCAATACCAGAATCTTTTGGTCATTCTGGATGGGGTGGATCTTGTGCATTTGCAGATCCAGTAAATAAAATAGGAATTTCATATGTTATGAATCAAATGGAAGATAATGTAGCTGGAGATATGAGATCAGTTCAGTTAATAAATAAGTTATATGAATGTTTAAAGGAAAGCTAATGGAAAAACAACTTGAAAATAAAGTCGCATTAATTACAGGAGGTACTAGTGGTATAGGTGAAGTTACAGCAAAACTTTTCATTGAGAATGGAGCTAAAGTAGTTATTGCTGGCAGATCAGAGAATAAAGGTAAATCTATATCTGATGAATTAGGAAAAAATGCTTTATACGTAAAGACAGATGTATCAATAGAGGATGATATAAAAAACTGTATAGAATTCACCACATCATCTTTTGGGAAGCTAGATATCTTATTTAACAATGCAGGAGGTCCGGTCGGAGCGCCTTTAGATCAAATAACTCAAAAACACATAGACTATGGAGTTCACTTATTACTATCTAGTGTAATTTTAGGGACCAAATTTGCTATTCAGCCTTTAAAAGATAATGGAGGTGGAAGTATTATTAACAATTCAAGTATTGCGGCTCATAGATATAGACAGGGAGATCCTCTTTATTCTGCCCTAAAAGCTGCTGTATCTCATTTCACTCGAATATCAGGTGTAGATTTAGCTCCTCATAATATACGTGTAAACGCTATCTCTCCTGGAGCAATAGCTACTCCAATCTTTTGGGGGGGTTCTCAAAGAGCTAATACATTAACTGAAGATGAAAATGAGAACAAATTAAAAAAACTTAAAGGAAACTTAGCCAAAGCCGTTCCCCTTAAAAGAACAGGACTTCCTGAAGATATTGCAAATGCAGCTATTTATCTAGCTAGTGACGCAGGTAATTTTATAACTTGCCAAGATATAATAGTGGATGGAGGAAGAACAGGTATGTTCGAAGAGCCTAGCCAATAAACTCTAATCATCGAAAGCTCCATAAACTAAAGCTTCAAAATCAGATCTTAAAGGCCAAGGACTCCCTAGTAACTGTGTCATAGCGACTGCTACAAGCTCTTCTTTTGGGTCTATCCAAAAAACAGTTGCTGCTGCACCACCCCAAAAATACTTACCATTAGATCCATATTGACCAGCTAATCCTGTGTCTTTAACTACGCCTACAGTCAATCCAAATCCCATACCTTCAGGGTATTTAGGGTTGTTAGTAATAGATTTATTTAGATGATTACTGGACATTAGTTCTACTGATTTTCTACTTAATATTCTAGTCTTTCCTTTCTTGCCTCCATTTAACAACATTTCAGCAAAGGTTAAATAATCTTTAGTGGAAGAAACCAATCCTGAACCACCATCAAATAATCTAGCTTCTTGCAAATAAGGACTTTTCAGTGCTGGATCAACTAGGACCATGCTTTTATTATTTCCTATTGATTTACTTAATTCAGGAGAAAGTCTTCTCACTCCTCTAGGAGATGCATATAAATTAGTGAATCTATCTACCTTGCTTTTAGGTACATCGAAAGAGGTATCAACCATACCTAAAGGATCAAAAATTCTTTGTTTAAGAAACTTATCAAAAGGTTGTCCTGATGCTCTTTCTATTACACAACCAAGAACATCCATGCCCATACTATAAGTGTATTTTTCGCCTGGTTGATGCATTAAAGGAGCTTTACTTGCTAAAGCAGCTGAAAAAGTACATATGTCTGGAAAAGCTTTGGTTGAAGTTGCAAAGGAATCAATACCGTTTTTTGCTAAGGAAATATTATCGATAAAAAAATAAGGAGATAATTTATTCTCATCATATACCTTCTTTAATTGTTTATTAGCTGTAAATGAATATGCTATACCTGAGGTATGAGTAGCTAAATCCCTAATTGTTATTTGTTTGTTTAACTTTACTGTTTCGTAAGTTCCATCTTTATTCAATTTCATCACTTTTGTTGAAGCAAATTCAGGTATATATAGAGACACAGGATCATTTAATCTAACTTTTCCTTCCTCTAAAAGGATCATCAACGCCACTCCAGTGACAGGTTTAGTCATTGAATAGATTCTAAATAGAGAGTCTTTTTGAAGAGGTATCTGATTTTCGATATCTGAATAACCTTGAACCTCAAAATGAACTAACTGACCTTTTCTAGAAACTGCGGTTATTAACCCAGGTAATCTATTTTTATCAATATACTTTGATAAAAGAGGAGCAATTTTATCTAACCTCTCCGGTGACATTCCTGCCTTCTTGGCTTCATAGGAAGCCGAAACAATAGAAGAGAAAGAAAAGAATATTATTAGAGCTAACTTATTGATGTTCATTTTTTTTTCGACTCCTTTTAAAAAATAATAACTAATAATCTTTGTATCAACCAAAATGATCCAATTCCTCCTAATATATATGAGAATAGTTTAAAAATCTTTTTATCTATAACCGTTTTTCTTAACAACCATAAAAATATAACTATAAAAGGAATTAATAGTAGCTGTCCTGCTTCTATTCCTAGATTAAAAAAGAGCAAAGATAATAAGATGCTTTCATTAGAAAAGCCGATTTCAGATAAAGCACCAGCGAAACCTAATCCATGAATCAATCCAAATCCAAAGGCTATCAACCACGGTGTTCGCTCATAACCTTTTCCTTCTAAAATTTCCAAGGCCATATAAATTAGAGTAAGGGCAATAATAGCCTCAGAAGCAGATTGAGGTAAATTTACTATTCCATATACAGATAAGCCTAAAGTTATACTGTGGGCTAAGGTAAAAGCTGTTATGGTCTTAATTAAAGTTAGCCAACCAGAGACCAAAAATATCAAACCAACTACAAATAAAATATGATCGATACCACTTAATAGATGCTCTATACCAAGAGTAAAATAACTGGTGGGATATCTATTTTCTTCTATAGGAATAAAAACATCTGAATTATTAATAGATGCAAGACCTTCATGTGATGAACCATCTAAATAATCAATACTAATAAGAGCATCTATCATCCTAGAAAGTCCCTTGATTTTTATGTTTTTTCCCTTTAAGCCCGCATGACATTCAATAAAATATTTATCTACTAGATACTTTCCTTCTAACTTACGAAGATCTTTATCTAATTCAACACATGACTCTGGAAAAATAACTCCGCCCTTTTGAAAGCTATTTGTAGGGTATTTCCATAAAACCCTAAAAGAATCTGTTGTAGTTTCTTCTAAATAGAGCCTGGCAGGATTTAATTCATGTGAAAATAGACTATTACAAAAAAATAAGGAAATTAAAAATAGAAATTTTATTTTCATTTTTTATCTATCTCACTCTATTACTACTTTATATTTTTTCTTTAAAGAAAGTAGATAATCATCTTGATTCTTATTTTTTTGAGCAGCCAGATAATCTGTAATTATAAATGACTTAGCTTCTTCAAAATCTAACTGCTTAGAGTCTGAAGAGCTAATTAATATAACTAAGTGATCTCCATAGGATGACTTTATAGGGCCATGCCAATTTCCTTTTTGGAGTTGAACCAATACTTCAGAAAATTCGTTTCCGAAATCTCTCGTTATTTCTTTTTTTGTTCTATTCACAAAACTTTTTCCTAGCATAAAAGGTTCTCCTCCTAGAGGCTCTGATCCTTCTTGCATCTCTAGCAAAGAAGTCTTTGCTTTTTCATTACTGCTGGGACTAAAAGAAAAATAAATTTGCGAGAAGGTATAAAGTTCTTCTATTAAGTATTTTTCTTTATTATTTTCATAAAATGTATTTAGAGATTCTATGTCAGGGGCAACAGACTCAATACTATCTCTTAAAAACATTAGCTTTTGAGCTAATCTTCTTTTTACAATAATATCGTTTTTATCAAGTCCTAATTTAACAGCTTCTCTATATAAGATTTCTTCTTCTATTAGCTGATCGATAATTCCTCTAATATCTTCTTCTCTAGGAGCCCTGCCTACTTGTTCGTTCCAATTTTTTATAAATGCTTGAATCTCATCGTCATAAATAGTGATTACATCCTCATCTTCATTTTCATTGAAAGTGTAATCGAATAAGTAAATTAAAAATCCAATTATGAAAAAGGATAAAACCTTTTTATTCATTTTTTAAGGATTTAGATTTCGTTAGGTGTATACCAAATAGGAGAAGACCATGCTCTCTCTTGTATGGTTGCTTGAAGATCTGGTCTCGGTTCATGACCATTTTTTATGGCATCCCAAGTTGACCATCTACAAGATGGGTTTTCTAAAACCCTTACATAATAAAATGCTTTTTCGTTAGCATTAAAGTCTGGATCTTTCCAAACGACTTTAAGCTCTGAAGATCCCCTATCAGCGCTTACTGAACAATCAGACAAATTAACTTTAGCTCCATTGTCTGGACATCTATGAGTTATTGGGTCTGGACTTAAACCATCAGAACAAGAAATATCATAGACCTGTTCATTTGGTTTGCCTATCGGCATTTTTGCTACTGAACCTTTTACTATTTGTATGCGCTGTAAAGCACCACCGTTTGCATCTCGCATAGCCCATACTAAAAAATTAGGAGAGTTATTAGACTTACCAACTATATCTCCTCCCATAGGAACTGCTTTTGAATAAGCATCCTTGATCATAGTTTTAGAATTTAAAATGGTTTCGTCTATATCTTCAGATGCAAAAAATCTTAATTTTATTCTTGTTCCAGAAGTAGCATATGTTTCTTTTCTTCTAAAGGCACTGAAAATTGAATCTCTAGTATTTTCTTCTGCCCAAACCACAGCTAAACCAGAAGCTCCCCATTGTTTAAAGACAGTGTCGTTATAATATCGGTCGCCTATCTTTTTGATGCTTATTTGCCTTAGATCAACATTAGCTAACAATTCTGCATTTTCTGGTGATAAAGGTACTGAGCCTCTTCCTTCTGGTGTTCCATCTAAGATTCCTACTTTAGAAGTAAAATCAGCTTCATTATCAGAAATAGCTGCTGTATGAGTATCACTAGCTCCAACCATACCAAATTTATAGGGATTTCCTCTTCCTTCTTCCTCCATGCCCAATCCATCTAAATATGCCTGCCTTACATAACTACCAAATGGTCTACTGTAAGAGCTTACACCTACCCTTTGATCCATGATTTCAAAATCAGCCCATTCATCATTAGGAGATAATAAAGGATGAGTCTCAGAAGTTCCTTTAACTTGTGTCATTTCTACTAAAGGTTCATTTCTCATTCTAAATTCCGCATATTGATTTCCCATAGGAAACCCAGCCCAATCTTCTACTTCAAACATCTGACCATTAGAGCCATTAGAATTGTGTGGTATAGCAATAGTGTCTACTCCCTTTTCTCTAAGCATTTCCATCCAAGTCCATAGATCTTCTGGATTTAAAGACTTTAATCTTGAAAAAGGTTCTTTAGTAAATTTATTCCCATTAAAGATTACATTTCTATGTAAATTAGCTCCTTCATGAGGAGGATATCCAGCTAAAGCACATGCTGCAGGGGCTCCGCTAAATAAACATCTAGTTAAAGATGCGCTATCAGGTATATCAGACGATCTGGTGGTCGAAGAAGTGTATTCATAGGCAACAAAGGTAGTAAATTTTCCAGGATTATTATGTTCTTGTGCACTTCTTATAATGTCTTGCCATGCTGATCTGTGAGCATCTAGATCATACAAAGTTGTTCCTAAAGCTTGATCTCCTCTTATACCTGCTTTTAACCTTGTCCAAAAGTTAGAATATACAGTTACATTCCTAACATAGTCTTGAAATAAACTACCTCTTTGAGGTATAGAATCAGTTGTAAGGTTTTCAGGTATATTAATATCATGAAAGGGCTCTGTTCCTTTAATGCCATTACTAGGGTCTGCCCATCTCTCAACTTGACCCAAAAGAAATCCATGATCAGTTACAGCATAAAAATCCAATGGTACTCTTAATTTCATATCGTAACCTAATGCGTGTTTAATGGTATCTCCTTTTGCATATCTGTAAGCATCATCAGGGCTAGCTGTTGTCCCAAAGATATGAGCATCAAATGAATGCTTAGTGTGTACATGTAAATCTCCGAAATAAGCATTTCGTTCTGAACTAAAATCTGGACTTGAACCTACTTCGTAATTTGATTTATCTAAATCAGAATAGTCATCAACGTTATTTGCATCATTACAACTAACTATGAAAACCATAAAGAAAAAACTCGAAAGAATCTTTATAAAATACATCCTAACCCCCATTTAAATATACATCTAATGCATTTATATCAGATTAATTAAGGAATTCATAAATCTATTTTTTAAAGATTATGTAGATAATTGACTATTTTATATAATACTGTATATTTATACAGTATGAATGATTTATATAACAAAAACAGGCCATCTGGAAATCCTATGGCAATTAAAAAAGCTGTTTATACTAATCAAAACACTTTATACCAAAGTATGTGGATAGATAGATTGATAGTTTCTATGTATGTGATGTTATCATCTACTCTATTAGTTATCTCATTAGGGATAATTCTTGGAATAAGTGGTTAAGAAGAAAAGTATAAATAGAACAAATCCAGTTGCTAAAAATTCTGGAAAATTTAACAAAGCCAAGGTTTTTAGAGATAAAACTAAATATTCAAGAAAAGATAAAAAACCTAATTAAATGTTTATTGAAGGCATTTTAATCAATTACTGGGTTTTGATAGGCTTATTAGCCTTTTTTTTACTTCTATTTATACCAGCTCCATACGGAAAATTTACTAATCAAGATTCTAAATTTCTAATTCCTTCTAGGATTGGCTGGATACTTATGGAAATTCCAGCTTCTCTTATAACCATAGTTTTTGTTGTTATAAATTTTCAAGCTTTAAATTTAATTCAACTATTTCTCTTTCTTTTATGGAACCTTCACTATTTACATAGAAGTTTAATTTGGCCCTTTAGAGCAAAAATTTCTCATAAGAAGATGCACATATCAATAGCACTACTTGCTTTCTTTTTTAATGTAGTTAATGCGTCTTTACAGTCTTATTGGATTATTTTCTTTGGTAACTATGAAGAAACAAATATTATTTTTTATTCAGGATTGTTAATTTTCTTTACGGGAATGTATATCAATATTAAATCAGACAATATATTAATGAACTTAAGAACAAAAAAGGAAGAATATGTAGTCCCTACTGGTTTCTTATTTAAAAAGATAACTTCTCCAAATTATTTTGGAGAGACAATAGAATGGTTAGGTTGGGCATTATTAACATTTAATTTTGCAGGTTTTGTATTTTTTATTTGGACCATATTTAACTTACTACCTAGGGCAATCTCTACTCATAAATGGTATCAATCAAAGTTTAAAGACTACCCAAAGAATAGAAAAATATTTATCCCCTACATATTCTAATTTCTTCTTGTTAATCGAGTTAAGTGACACTATGCTTATCAATCTTAAATTTCTAATTAGGAGAGAAGTATGGATCTGAATTATGGACCTGAATATGATGATTTCAGAGAAGAGGTACAAGGTTTTATTAAGGAAAATAAAAATGTAAAGCTAACAGGACCTATAAGAAGCGAGAGCAGAATTAACTGGCAGCAGAAATTAATAGACCATGGTTATTTTGCAAGATCTATTCCAAAGAAATATGGGGGTTTTGGTGGAGACATGGACATTATTAAACTTAGAATAATTGCCGAAGAATTTGCCAAATCTCCTATTCCTAAGCCAATGGGTGGCCAGGGAATTCAGATGCTAGTTCCAACTTTATTGGAACTAGGAACTGAAGAACAAAAACAAGAATATATAAAACCAACACTAAGAGGAGAGATTATATGGTGTCAGGGTTACTCTGAACCTAACTCAGGAAGTGATCTAGCTAGCTTACAAACAAAGGGAGAGTTAATTGATGATCAATGGGTAATTAATGGACAAAAAATCTGGACCAGTACTGCTCAATTAGCGCAAATGTGCTTTTGTTTAGTTAGAACAGAACCTGATGCTCCTAAACATCAGGGAATAAGTTATTTACTAATCCCTATGGATACTCCTGGTATAGATAGAAGGCCTATAAAACAAATGACAGGAGATTCTGATTTTAATGAACTTTTTTTAACTGATGTAAAAATTCCCGCTGCCAATATAGTTGGAAAAAGAGGAGAAGGATGGAAAGTTGCTAATGCAACTTTGGGTCATGAAAGAGGATCTTTAGCTGATCCAAATGTTACCTTAAACAGACTTAATTCTCTTATTGAACTAATGAAATCAGAAACAATAGATGGTCAACGAGTAATAGATAAACCGACGTTTAGAGATCGATTATTAAGTATTCAAGGAAGAGTGCTTGCGCAGCAATCAAATGCTTTAAGAATTCTTTCTTCCCAGATTAACCCAAATCAAGAGGCTACTCTTTCAAAGTTTATTGTTAAGCTTCAAGGTACAGAGCTAAGACATGAGCTAGAGGGACTTGCAATAGATGTTATGGGTGAAATGGGAACTCTCTACGAACAAAGTCCGCACCTAAGAGATGGGGGTATCTGGCAAATGCACTACATGTATTATTTAGGTTTAATAATTGGTGGTGGAACAAATCAGATACAAAAAAATATAATTAGTGAAAGAGCATTAGGAATGCCAAAAGAACCTAAGATTCAAGGAGCTTAAAATGTATTTTGGATTATCAGAAGAACAAAAAAGTTTAGAAGACAACATCAAAAAATATTTAGATGATAATGCTTCTATAGAAATAATTAGATCTGTTGTAGAAGGAGATTCAGAAAAAGCCAATGAGATCCATAAAGGATTAGTAGATTTAGGTATAAGTAGTCTAATGGTTCCAGAAAAATATGGAGGATTAGAATTAGATATGCTCTTTGCAGCAGTGGTTGCTGGAGCTTTAGGATATAGTACAGCACCCAGTCCTTATGCAGGAGCATACGTCATGTCTCCTTTAGCATTATCCTTAGCAGGCAGTGATGCACAAAAAGAAGAATGGTTACCTAAAATAGCAGGCGGAGAATCATTAATAGGTATAGGAGTATCAGAATACATAGGCGCTAGAGAAGATGCAGGTATAGAATATTCAAAAGGTTCAATTTCAGGTAGATGTTTATTTGTAATAGATGGTAAAAATGCAGATGCCTTCATAGTTTCTAATAAGTCTGGGGAATTATTTTTAGTGCCTGCCAGTTCTTCAAATATTGAAATTGTTGAACTAACTACTGTAGATAAGACTAGAACTTCTATAGAAATTATTTTTAAAGAAGCACAAGCAGAACTTCTACCCGGCTCATCAGATAAATCAGTCATAGAAAAAATAGTTGATGCGGGAAGACTTATTTTATCAGCTGATACAGTAGGCGCAGCACAAGTAATGGTTGATAAATCAGTAGCATATGCTTTAGAAAGAAAACAATTTGGTAGATTAATTGGCTCCTTCCAAGCAGTTAAACATATGTGTGCAGAAATGGCTGCTGAACTTGAACCTTGTCACTCTATGGTATGGCATGCAGCTCATTGTCTGGATAATGTTCCTGAAGAATCTAGAATAATGGCCTGTCATACAAAAGCTCATGTATCTGAGGTAGGAAAACAGATATCTAAGACAGCCACAGAAGTTCATGGAGGAATGGGTTTTACAGATGAATTAGGATTACATTATTGGTTTAAAAGAATTGGACTTAATAGACAACTACTGGGTTCTCCTGAATTAATTAGAGAAGAAGCAGCAGAATTACAAGGATTTAATCAATAGTTATAATTGATAGAAAGATTCTGCTGTCTTGTAAAAGAGTAAATCTTTTTTCTCTTGGGTAAATCCGTGCGTAATTAGCTTAAAGGCATTCCATAATGATTTATAAGAAATAGACCTTTTATCTACTGGGAAATTACTTTCAAACATACAACGTTCTGCACCAAATTCATTTATTGAATACAAATAATAATCTTTATGTTTCTCATACAATTCGCTAGAAGATGCAGGCGTGTCGCGTTTATGCCAGTCCCAGCCATTTATAGGCATAGCCAAACCACCTAGTTTTAAAAAGACATTTTTATTCTCGGCTAACTCACTTATATCTTGCTTCCATGATTCATAAACTTCATTTTTTTTATCTGCATAAGGGCCAATTCCTAAAGGACCTCCAAAATGATTTTGAACTATTTTTAAATTTGGAAATAGTTTAGCTAACTTATTTAGTTCACTAATTTGAGTATGATAATTCCATGCATCAAGAGTTAGTCCGAGAGATTCCAATTCAGATACTCCTTTTTGGAAATCATCATTTAAATAGATATGCCTGATTGGATCAGAATGAGAATTTCTTATCTCTTTACTTTCATCCCAAGAAGCTCCATGCCTTATTCCTTTAAATAAACCCTCTCCAGCATCTATATGCGCTTCTAATATCTCTTTTACAGAAGATCCAAGCATCATATCCGCATGACCTACTATCCCTTCTATCTGAGTAAAATTTTTTTTCTTTTTAGCTTGCTTACTAACCTCTAGTACAAATTCTGTTTCGCCTACTGGCGCATATTCTTTAGATTTACTTTCTAGATACCCTTGTCCACACTCTACAAATACGGATTTAACTATGTGATGACCATTATTAGTATCCTTCCAAAAATCTTCTAGTAAGTATCTAAATGCACTTGACGTTCCTTCAGTTCTTGATGGTCCAGGCCACAAATGATGGTGCGGGTCTATTATTTTTTGATGAGGATCTATTATTTCTTCTTCTATTTGATCTAACCAATCATCTAAATTTTTCATATTTAAATTTAGGATCTGGCCCAAGTAAAAGTTTTAACTAATTTCTCTACCTCTCCTCCAGCTCCGCCCTTCTTATAATCTTTATGTCCTAAGAAATCATCTCGTCCAAGAAGTACAGAGAGCTCTTGAGGTTTGTCCTTTAGCCACTTTTCATCTAAATGGTCATAGCTCTCTACAGGCCTTAAAGCTAACCTACAAAATGTAATGTGAATGACAACTCTATTTCCTTCTATTTTTCTTGGGTAATTACTATGCCAAACAGACCCATCCCACATAGTTAATGAACCAGCAGAGCACTCTATAGGAATGGCTCCTTTTTGATCTACTATTTCATTGGGCAGCGGGTGCCTTCTTTTTTTATGAGAACCAGGTATCACTTTTGTACATCCTCCTTCTTCAGTAAAATCATCTAATGCCCAACAAACTGTGAATAATTGATTGTGTACTGGAAAAGGTGCTGGAAACCAATTTTGGTCTGCATGAAGACCAATCTCAGGTGATTGCTTGGGTCTAACTGAAGCGATGATCTGAGATAATAATGCACCCTTTCCACACATAACTTCTGCCATAGCTAGAAGTCTAGGATTTAAAACTACTTTCTCAAATATAGGGTGTCTACCTAAAAGAATTGAAGCTGCATAACCTTTTGAAGGACCCTCAGTTTCTTTTGCAAGATCAAGACATATTTTTCTTAATTCTTGATTAAATTCATCATTTTCACCTGAATGAACTATTGCATAACCTTTATTCTTAATATCATTTACAGTCTCTGTTAATTGTAGTGCATCTATTTTTGATTGAAATTCTTTAGTAAATTCAAAAGGCTGCACACTGCTTAAGGTTTCATCTTTTAATTTTTTTACCATAAAATTATCCTAACCTAAAATAATGGTGTTTGAAAATAAATATCAATAATCAATAAAAAAAAGTAACATAAATTAATGATCTTAAGGACTGCCTTTATTCTTCTTTTATTGATATCTACTTCGATACAAACAAAGACAGAAAAAGAACTAATCATTGGATTCGGTTCTTGTTTACATCAAGATCACCCTCAAGAAGTCTGGATTTCAATAAAAAAAGAGAATTTAGATAGATTTTTTTTCTTAGGCGATAATGTTTATGGAGATTCGCCCTTAGGACATCTAAATAAAATGAAAAGATCCTATAAAAAACAAAAAACTTCTCTTCCCTCATGGCTTAAAGATATAACGGTTGATTCAATATGGGATGACCATGACTTTGGTAAAAATGATGGTGGATCTACTTACAAATTAAAAAAACAAGCTCAAGAGTTATATTTAGAATTTTGGGAGATTCCAATATCAGATCCAAGGTCAAATAGAGAAGGAATTTACTTTGAAAAGAAGATTAATTTCAATAAAAAAACGATACAGTTAATAGGACTTGATACTAGATATTTTCGTTCTGATTTAAAAGGTGTAAAAGGCAATTACGAAAAAAATTTAGATATTGATGCAACGATTCTAGGAGAAGAACAATGGTCTTGGCTAGAAGAAAAGTTACGAGATAATTTTGATGTAGGCATAATTGCTTCATCTATTCAAATTCTTGCAAAAGATCACCCTTATGAAAAATGGCAAAATTTTCCTAACGAAAGAGAAAGATTACTTAAACTCATAAATGATAGTGAAAAAAATGTGGTTTTGGTTACAGGAGATAGGCATCGAGGTGGAATTTATAAATTAAATAACCTCATAGAATTAACAGCTTCTTCTCTAAATAGACCAGGAGGTAACTTTAATGAATCAGATAAACTATTAGTTGGAAAAACATATAATCAAATTAACTATGGGGTGCTTGAAATTAGAAATAATAAAGTAAACATAGTCTTGAAGGATATTAATGGTGATGTTCTTGAAAGTGAAGTCTTAGACTGGTAGTTTAAACAGAATATTTAGGCTTAGATATTTTCCATAAAGGAGGCTTTTCTCCCTCTCCTATCCATAAAAAGTGATGACATACCATATTTGGATCAACATACTCTGGTGTTGCGATAATTGTTAAATCGTTCTGATCACAATACGTTTCAATTTCTTCAATTGAATTAGCGAACAAATAAACTGGTTCTTTATCCTTGTCTCTTGTTGTTGCAAATTTCGTCATAATAAACTCACAATTAAAAATAATAATGTTGGAACAATCAAACAACCTAATCCAGTATAAAAAGTAGCTGTCATAGCTCCATATGGTACTAATTTAGGATCTGTTGCAGCTAAGCCAGCAGCTACTCCGCTATTAGTTCCCATTAAACCTCCATATATTAAAGCAGACCTTGGGTTATTTAAACCCACAAAAGGAGCAAAAAGAGGTGTTGTAACCATAACTAAAATAGATTTTATTATTCCTGCTGCAATACTAAGAGCCATCACCTCTGAAGATGCTCCTAAAGCAGTACCAGTTACAGGACCAACTAAGAATGTAACAGTACCAGCTCCTATTGTGGTAATGCTGATAGCATCCTGATAACCATAAAAAATTGCCACACAAGCTCCAATCGTAAAAGATAAGATAACGCCTATAAATAATGACAAAATTCCAGCTAAGCCTGCTTTTTTTAACTCTTTTGTATCTAAACCATAAGCTGTAGCTACAATAGCAAAATCTCTAAACATAGATCCACCTAAAATAGCTAAACCTGAAAAGATTGTTATATCAGCTAAACCTTTACTACCTCCTGTGATTTTCCCGCCAATATAAGCCAATATAAGACCTATTATTATTGCTATAGCAGAACCATGAAATTTTCCCTTAGTTAATTTATTAGATAAAAAATAAGAAAACCAAATGATTAAACCAACAAAGAGAAAGGCTGTTATAACTCCATTTGTAATAAAAATTGATTCGACAGAGCTAAGGAACATCATTATTTACCAATTTTTGAAAGAAGAGGGATTATTAAGAAAGATATAAATACCGCCAGACCACCACCTAGAATAGCTATCATTCCACCATCAACAGCTGCAATAACATTTTGTTTAGCTGCCATAGCGACAACAATAGGTATATATATTGCGCTCCAAAATGTTATACCCTTCTCACTTATTTCTCCAAAGTTAAGATTTACCTTCAGATAATTGGATAGAAAAATAAGAATAAGCATTGCAAATCCCACTCCTCCTAAATTAGCATCTATGCCTAAAAGATATCCAAAGAG